>Ga0208044_1002014_pt1 | contig 10394 bp, 5 predicted proteins | sample Sb_taG_8_FD_187712 | JGI IMG/M metagenome (GOLD analysis project Ga0208044, IMG submission 187712) | Peat soil microbial communities from Weissenstadt, Germany - Sb_50d_c_BC metaG (SPAdes) (version 2) | ecosystem: Environmental > Terrestrial > Soil > Wetlands > Peat | place: Germany: Weissenstadt... | reverse complement strand
TGTACACCGCGCCCATACCGCCCTCGCCGAGCAGTTGGAGAATTTCATAACGTCCGCCCAACACGGCGCCGATCTGCAAAACAGCTGCGCTGGCATAGGAATCGGAAACGCGGTTGGCCGTCGGCGTCGGGGTTCGGCGAAACGAAGATCCTGGCGCGATCGTGGCGTCGGCGTCCACCAGCGTGGCTTCAGGATCGATCGCCTTCGGGAAAGCATCGACGAGTGTGGCTTCGTCCTGCGGGAAAGGATTGGGGAGTTTGGAAATCCGGTTGGGCGTCGGCGTTGGAGGCCGGCGAAACGAGGTTCCCGGCACGATCGTAGCATCGGCGTCTACCAGCGTGGCTTCAGGATCGATCGCCTTCGGGAAAGCATCGACGATTGTGGCTTCGTCCTGCGGAGGAACTGGGATATTGCTGCCGGAACTCTCACCGGCAAATGGAGTCCCGACGCCACCCTGTGGGCGCTTTTTAGCAGCAGACTTTTGGTCCGGCGGTGATTTGGAATCATCCATGCTGCGGTTTAGGAACGGCCCCGAGATTGAGGAACAAAAAAACCAATCCAATGAACCCGATCGTGCCCTTGTGGGCACCTCGTGGTGGAGGAAGTATATACGATTTACGGGCTGGACGGAGCTATGCGACCAGTAACTTCTTACTTTAACCCCTCGACCAGGTAAAGGTCGGCCAGCATGCGGTGGTATCCATAGACACAATTCTTGGCGTCGGGGGTCAACAGGATGGGGCCGATATTCTCGACCCCTGCGGGATCGGAGGGCATGAGCTGCTTCCAGGGAGTGCGTTTCCCGGTTTGCAGATCGAGGCGATCGACCTTGGCCGGCAGCTCACCCGGCTGGTAGAGGTATAAGGAGCGGCCGTCGGAGCTAAAGGTGATGGGTTGCTCGCCGGGATTGAGTCCGTTAATCACACGGGGCTCACCGCCTCCGACTGGATAGAGATACCCCTTCTGATCGGGACCTATTCCGGCTACCCACTGAGCGTCGGGAGAGATGACAAATCTTGTGCCATTCACCCCCTCGGGAGTGATCGCCTGGCTCTTACCCGAAGCTAGCTCATAGACGTATAGCCGTACTCCTTTGCCTGGCTCGTTCCCCGAGAACAGGACGCGCTTGCCGTCGGGAAACCAATGCGCGAAGGCGTGGCTGATATTGTCGTTGGTCAGGTCTTTCGGCTCGCCAGCACCAGTGGTCAGCAGCTTTAATTGCCAGGGTGAGCCCTGGGTCACAGTGATCACCCATTTTCCGTCGGGCGACAAAGCCCTCGCTCCACCTTCTCCCAGCAGGACGGCTGGAGAGCCGTCGGTTTTCCGAATGTACACAGCGTAGGACAACCCGCCGGATTTGGAGTAGGACAGCGCTCCTCCCCCGCCCTCCTCATCAAACAAAAGGGTCTTGCCATCCGCCGAAAGGTCAGCCGGGTAAGAATAGTCCAGCCACGAGAGCTCACGCTCCTTTAAATCACTACCGCTAACACCTATCAATTCGCGCCGCCAACTGGCGCGCATCAGGAGCACCCGCCCATCCTTGGCAATATCCAACAGCATCAGGGCGCCCGGCAAGCGCAAGACCATGCGCTCTTTGCCGTCAAGCGTCACGGCATAAAGGGTCCGATCTGTACCGGTCTTGCTGGCGGTGAACCAGATCTCTTTGCCCTCCGGAGACCATGCCAATCCCTGTACGGTGAACCATTCGCCCGTGAGAACTTTCTTGTTCCCCTTTAGATCGACCATGGCCACCGAACCAGCGTCGTCGCCTTGGATGGGATGGTCGAGAAAAGCGATCAAATCGCCCTTCGGGGAAACTCGTGGGTGACCGATCCATCCCCCAGTTTCATAAATAGGTTTCCCGATTGGGTATTCCAAGCGGTTCTTTCCGCCGGAATCACGCACCACTGCCAGGTTGCTGCCATCCGGTCCCCAATCCGCCCACTGCACCCGCTCCAGTACATCGCGAGGAGCACCGCCGGCAAGCGGCGCTCTGGCCAGCGTGCCCATGTTCACCCAGGTGCCGATAGCCTTGCTGTCCAACAGAACGGCCAACTCAGCAGCGGAGGACACCGACATGAGCTGCGTGTGGCTGAGCCCCATGGAGCGCGATTCCGGTGCTTCTGGACGCGCTGTGAACACATCCGTGGGATTGCCTTGCCAGGCGGCGCTGTAGAGAATTGTCTGCCCATCCGGAGCAAACCGGGCAGACCGGATGCTGCCCCGGCGGAAGGTCAGCTGCCGATAGGACGGCGGCGGCAATGGCGGCTTCGAAAAGAGCAATTTGCCTGCAAACACGCCGGCAGCCACCGCGAGAAGCACAGCGAATGCGAAAAGCGGGAGAAACCGAGCGCTCGTGGGTCTTGTTTTGGCGGGCGGCGCGACGGCTGCGGCGGCGGTTGCTGGCTCCGCCCTGTCGACATGCACGGACGTGCTCGACGACCCAAGCTCGCGTTGCAGCCGCTTCAGGTTGGCGCGCATCTCGGCCGCCGACTGGTAACGAAGTTCGCGATCCTTCTCCAGTGCGTTGCTGATGATTTCTTCCAGCTTCACTGGGAGTTGAGGATTCAGCCGGATGGGCGGAGTCGGCACCCGGTTGAGAATGGCTTCGGTGACCACCGCCGAGGTCTCTCCAAGAAATGGCGAAATCCCCGTGGCCATTTCGTAGAGCACGACGCCGAAGGAGAACAGGTCAGTCCTTCGGTCCAGTTCCTTGCCCCTCAACTGTTCGGGAGACATGTAGGCCACCGTACCCATCGCTGTTCCGGGGCGGGTCAGGTCAAGGCTGGTTACCTCCGCCATGGTTTGCGAGTCGCCGGTATCAGACCTGCCGGCTTGTGTGGTCTTCGCGAGCCCGAAATCCAGAATCTTGGCGTGCCCGCGCTCGGTCACAAAGATGTTCGCTGGCTTGATATCGCGATGCACGATCCCCTTGGCGTGCGCGGCATCGAGCGCGTCCGCCACCTCTATGCCGAGACTCAACAGTTGTTCCAACTCCAGGGGACGCTTGTCAATCAAGTGTTTCAGCGTCTCGCCGCTGAGGCACTCCATCGCGATGAAGAGATTCCCTTCGTGCTGGCCAATCTCGTAGATCGTACAAATGTTGGGGTGATTGAGTGCAGAGGCGGCGCGGGCCTCCCTGCGGAAACGCTCGAGCGCTTGCGGATCCTGCAAGGCTTCGTCGGGCAAGAACTTCAGAGCTACGGAGCGGCCCAGACTAGTATCCTCAGCCTTGTAGACGACGCCCATTCCTCCGCCGCCAAGCTTTTCAACGACGCGGTAGTGCGAGATGGTCTGGCCGATCACTGTTCGCGAATCTTACGTGATTGAAAAGGGCGAGTCAATGAATGCAGAGGGTGGGGGGCGTGGTACAGTTTGAAGCGGCTTTGAAAGGGCACGGCTTCACCGTTGCGGGATTCGGTGCCTGGAATACAGGCGTCTGCTAGGATGCAGGGCAATGCCTGAATTGGAACAATCTAGGACGAATCCGCCCACTCCGCTTCTTGACTCGGGAGTACTTCCACCTCGTGTCGTCCGGAAAAAGAAGATGTCGACAATCATGGCGATCCTCGTCCTAATTGCGGGAATTGCTCTGCTCTTACCAGTTATTGCTTTTGTCGACAAGAGCAGGAATCCGAAAGTCGGATGTGTTCTGCTGATTTCCGCGCTTGCTTTGACAGTCCCAATCCACGAACTTGGATATCTGATCGCGGGCTGGATGGCGGGATTTCGATTTAGCGTTATTCACATCGGCCCATTTTCTTTGACCTTGGAACATGGAAGGTTCAAGGCACGGATGACACGGGAAATGATTGCCGACGGTGCTGTGGGCATGCATATAAAGTCTGTCCGACGGCTGCATCGCCGATTGCTGATCGGACTTGCTGGCGGATCTGCGGCAAATTTACTTTCGATACCGGCCGCATTTCTTCTCGTCGGCAATGTTCTTTCCGATCTTGGAGAAACTAGACAGGGGACACTCGCAGCCCAGTTTGTCGTTTTCTCTGTCTTGAGTATCATCGTGAACCTCTGGCCGACGCGGGCTGTCATGCTATCGGATGGCGCACGGATCGAGATGTTGCTTTGCTCGCGCGATCGCAGCCGGCGTTGGATGAGCGTTCTTGCGCTCGTGAATCTTTATAACAATGGAATACGCGGCAAGGACTGGAAGCCCACGTGGCTGCGATCCGCAACTTGTGTGAACGATAATTCGCTGGATGCATTTTTCGGATATTGGTTGGCGTATGCCTCGGCCAATGACAGAAGAGACGTGGTAGTTGCCGGACAGTATCTGGAAAAATGTTTGGAACTGTCTTATATGCTTCCACTTTCAATGCGGGACATGGTTGCGCAGGAGGCTGCGTTTTTTGCCGCATGGTTTCGAGATGATGCATCCCTTGCTTATCGGTGGTTAACTCAATTGCACAAACCTAGAGTGATGCCGCGGTCGGCGCAACTGAGGCTAGATGTCGCGTTGGCTTGCGCTCGTCGGGACTACGACGCAGCAGAACGTTCTTGGCAGGAAGGTTTTAGGCTTATCGAAAGCTCGACGTCAGGACGCTCTCGCGAGTGGATGAAAGAGGCTTCGCTTGAGTGGCGACAACAAATCTTGGAGCGGAGAGTTCAGGACATCACCGTTTCGAGCAACGCCGACGAGTGTCATTCTATTTGAGGACTTCTGCAGCCAGCACATTGCCGAGCTTGCTCGGCTTGGACGGGAGGGAACCCTGTCACCACACAGCAAAAGAACAACAATCAAAAGAAAAAGCCGCCAGCTTTCGCTGACGGCTTAAACCTCGCTCGCTTCGCTTCGCGGGGACGGACGAATGCGTCCGTCCCTACACTTGCTAGCTTTCGTACAGCAGCACCCCTTCGGCCTTTTCCGCATCCACTGGACGGTAGTACAGCTTGTTGGACTCGAGGAAGACTTCGATGAACGCCGGCCTTGTGGTGATCGTGCCCTGGATCAGGGCCTCCGACAGCGGATCTTCGATGTACTTCTGCAGCGCGCGGCGCAGTGGGCGCGCTCCGTAGTTGCGGTCCGTCAGGGTCTGGTTCAGAATCCACTTCTTCGCCTCGTCGGCGACCGACACAGTGATCGAACGCTGGGCGAGGTTCTGGTTCAACTGGCTGACCATGAGTTCGAGAATCTGGATCAGGTCGGATTCGCTGAGCGCCATGAACAGGATGATTTCATCCACGCGGTTCAGGAATTCGGGATTGAAGGTGCGCTTGACCTCGCTCCTCACCAGGTCTTCGACCTTCTCGGAAACCATCTCGTCTTTCGACGACTGGAAGCCCAGGCCCTCGCGCTTCATGAGGTGCCGTGCCCCAATGTTCGACGTCATGATCAGTATGGTGTTCTTGAAATCGACGGTATTACCCAAGCCATCGGTCAATTGGCCGTCTTCAAAAACCTGCAGCAGAATGTTGAACACATCCGGGTGCGCCTTCTCGATTTCGTCGAGCAGGACGACGGAATACGGCGCCCGCTTGACGCGTTCCGTCAGTTGGCCACCCTCTTCGTAGCCAACATATCCAGGAGGCGAGCCGATCAGCTTCGAAACGGAGTGCTTCTCCATGAACTCCGACATATCGAAACGGACGAGCGCCTTGTCGCTGCCGAACATGAAATGCGCGAGCGTGCGCGCGACTTCCGTTTTGCCGACGCCGGTCGGGCCCAGGAACAAGAAGGAGCCGATGGGGCGATTCGGGCTCTTCAACCCCGCTCGTGAGCGGCGGATGGCGCGAGCCAGAGCGCTGATGGCTTTTTCCTGCGAGATGATGCGCTTGTGCAGCTCTTCTTCAATGCGCAGCAGCTTCTGCGTTTCCTCTTCCTTGATCGACGTGATGGGAACGCCGGTCCAGCGCGATACCACATCCTCGATGTCCTCCCGACCGACTACGCCGGTGGAGGATTCATCGAGGTGGTATTTTTCGCGAAGGGCGCGCAGGTTCTCGCGCTCCTTGCGTTCTTCGTCCGAGTAGAAGCGCGCCTTCTCGAACTCGTGGTTCGCGATGGCGTTCTCCATGCGATGGACGATGAACTTGATCCGCTTCTGGACTTCCGTCAATTCTTCCGGCAGCGAGGTCTGGCGCAGTTTCACACGCGCTCCTGCCTCGTCGATCAGGTCGATGGCCTTGTCCGGCAGAAAACGGTCGGGAATATAGCGATTGGAATGCGACACTGAAAAATTGATGGCATCGTCGGTGTAGGTCACGGCGTGGAATTTCTCGTAGCGTTCCTTGATTCCAAAGAGAATCTTGACCGCGTCGACTTCGTTTGGCGGCGGAACTTTTACCGCCTGGAAGCGGCGTTCGAGCGACCGGTCTTTTTCTATCGACTTGCGGTATTCAGCGGGCGTGGTTGCGCCGATGCACTGAATTTCGCCGCGCGACAGGGCCGGCTTCAGGATGTTGGCGGCGTCGAGCGAGCCTTCCGCCGATCCCGCGCCCACCAGGGTGTGCAACTCGTCGATGAAGATGATCGAATTCTGCGACTCCATCAGCTCTTTCATGATGGTCTTGAGCCGCTCTTCGAACTGTCCGCGATACTTGGTGCCGGCGACGATGAGAGAAAGGTCCAGTGCCAGAATGCGTTTGTCGGCGAGGAAGGAGGGAACTTCGCCGTCCGCGATGCGCTGCGCCAGGCCTTCTACGATGGCGGTCTTGCCTACGCCCGGCTCGCCGATCAATACGGGATTATTCTTGGTGCGGCGGCACAGAATCTGCACCACCCGCTCCACTTCGTTCTCGCGGCCCACCAGGGGATCGAGCTGACTATCCATGGCCGACTGCGTCAGGTCGCGGGAAAACTCACTCAGTAAAGAAGACTCGCGCTGTCCGCGTTGCGGCGAGGCTTTTTCCTGGCTGGTACGCGCCAGTTCTTCGCGGATGGTCGAAAGCCGCAATCCCCGCTCGTGCAAAATCTCTGCCGCAAAACACTTTTCTTCGCGCAACAATCCCAGCAGCAGGTGCTCGGTTCCAATATGTTTATGCGAAAGCCGCTCCGCCTCTTCCGAGGCATACGCCAGCACGCGCTTGCATTCGTTGCTCAGGGGAAGATCGACCGAAGTGGAAACCTTTTCCCGAATCGTGGTGTGCCCCTCGATCTGTTTCCGGATCGATTCCACCGAAGCATGAGAGCGCAGGAAGCGATTCGTCAGGGCCTTGTCTTCCCGCAGCAGTCCGAGCAGCAGGTGCTCGGTCTCAATGTAAGGAGATCCGAACTGGCTGGCCTCGTACCGCGCAAAGAAGATAACGCGCCTAGCTTTCTCCGTGTAGCGTTCAAACATATACCCATTCCCCCGAGTTCCCGCGGAGCGCCCGCCCTCCGCTAAACCCTGACTTTGCCACCTTCATTATGCATTCATATCGCCCAATCTCCCAAGCGATATCTACTTTCTAGTAAACCCCTTACAGCTTAACCTCCCGCACCCCGATCTCTCTTTGCGGATGACTGCGTTCCGCCTTTCATTACGCCGAAAGCGATTCGGGCGCCACTTCCTCCATTTTGCCCTGTTCCAAACGTAAAACCCTATGGCACCGACGTGCGAACGCCAGGTTATGGGTGGCGATTACAGAGGTCAATCGGTGGTCGCGGTGCAATCGTGCGACCAGTTCAAAAACCAATTCGCCGGTGCGCCCGTCGAGGTCGCCCGTAGGCTCATCGGCCAGCAGCACCTGCGGCCGGGTGATGAGCGCCCGCGCCAGCGCCAGCCTTTGCTGCTCGCCGCCGGAAAGCTCGCCCGAACGATGATGCCCGCGCGCTTCCAGTCCCACTTCGCGTAACCACCGCGAAGCTTCCTGTTCTGCTGCAGATAGCGCTTGCCCGCGCGTCAGCAGGGGCATGGCGACATTTTCCAAAGCGGTGAATTCCGGCAGCAGATAGTGGAACTGCCACACATAGCCGATTTCGCGGTTACGAAACTCGGCGGCTTCATCCTCGGAGAGCGAGTTCACGCAGAAGTTCGCGCAATATACCGCACCCGCAGAAGGACGATCCAGCGCCCCCAGGATGTGCAACAAAGTGCTCTTTCCTGCGCCCGATTGCCCCACGATGGCGAGCATCGTTCCCTTCGCGACCTCGAAAGACAGATTCTCAAAGAGCACGAGTTCGGCTTCGCCTGAGCGAAAGACCTTACTTAACCCTTCGACCCTCAGCAGAGGATCTTGAGCTATTGGATGCAAACTCCCCCTCCTAAGTATCAAAGTCGTCTCCCGCCGCCAACTGAGAAGACGGTCCTTGATCCATTAGACCATGATCCATCAGACCACGATCTGCCAGACCATGGTCCACCAGACCACGAGGAGGAACAACCCGATCCCGTGATTCCGCTTGCGGGAACGAGCTATGCAAGAGACTGTATACCTACGGAAAACAATTGCAATGTGACGGTTGTCACAAATGGAGCAGCGAACCGCGCCGAATTCTACTCGTACCTTAGCGCCTCCGCCGGCAAAATCCGCGCCGCCGACCACGACGGATAAATCGTGGCCACAAACGAAATCCCGACCGAAACCAGCGCCACGATCAGCCCATCCACCAGGCGCGGTGCGAACGGCACGTAGTCGATCGAATAGACCTCGGGCGAGAGCGAAATAAAGTGGTAGTGTCCGCCCGCCCACGAGATCGCGTAGCCGAGCACCAGCCCGATCGCCGTCCCAATTACTCCGATCAGCATGCCCTGCGCGATGAATACGCGCCGGATCTGCGCCTTTTTCGTCCCCATGGACATGAGCACGGCAATATCTTTGGTCTTCTCCATGACCATCATGATCAGCGAGATCAAGATATTGAGCGCGGCCACGAACACGATCAGCCCAATGGTGATGAAGGTCACGACGCGCTCCAGTCGCAGCGCGCGGAACAACGGCTTGTTCTGTTCCATCCAACTGGTGGCCATGAAGCCGTGGCTTCCTGAAACGTGGCTTCCTGAAATAAGATCGGCGGCCTGTTCGAGGGCGCGCGCCACCTTGCCCGCCAGGTAGATATCGTCGATCTTGAATTGGATGACCGAGATCACGTCGCCCAACCCAAACAACTGCTGGGCGTCAGAAAGGCGGATAAATGCCCAGGAAGAGTCATAGTCGAAAAAACCGGAGTTGAAGATTCCCGCTACATGAAAGCGAATGTACTTCGGCACCATGCCAAACGGAGTCAGCTCGCCCTGCGGAGAAGTCACCAGCACCACCGAGCCCACGGTCGCGCCCAGTTCATCCGCCATGTCCTTGCCCAGAATAATGGGAGGCATAGCCGCGACCCGCTGCTGCACGCCCGCAAGGTCATCCGGCGATTCGGTTTGTGTGGAGTGGACACTCTTGTCCGCTGCCTTTGCACTTGCCTTTGTTGTTGCCGTTGCTTCTTCGGCTTGTCCCCCGACCGCGGGCGTTTCATCCAGCGCCGCCGTCGATCCCAGCGTCACAGAGTTCAGCAGATCGCTGACCTTGCGCTCATACTGCGGGAGCATTCCTTTCAGCACGGCGCCGCGTGCTCGCGGCCCGCGCGAGATCAGCACCTGCTCGTAAATCGCCGGAGCGGCCGCCACCACGTGCGGCTGCTTCGATAACTTCTCCAGCAGCGGACGCCAATCGTGGATCCCGTCGCTTTCCACCCGCAGCAGACTGATGTGCGCCGTCGAACCCAGCAGCCGCGACTGCAAATCCTGCCGAAAGCCGTTATTGATGGCCAGCGCGACGATCAGCGAAGCCACTCCCGCTGCCACTCCCAGGATGGAGATCGCCGTGATGACGCCGATAAAAGCCTGGCGGCGTTTGGCGCGAAGATAGCGGGTTGCGACGAAAAGCTCGAATCTCATTCAGGGGTCCCTCGCTCCGCTCGGGATTTCGGCTGCGGGCTCCCGCTTCGCTCACGCCCGCAAAGCGCCTCAACTTGGCGGCGTTTGGCGCGAAGATAGCGGGTTGCGACGAAGAGTTCGAAGCGCATGAGAAGCAGCCGTCAGCTCTCAGCTGTCACTTTCAGTTACTGCGGATTATAGCTGGCGCTGCGAGAACACTCTTGGCAGAACCGCCGGTACGGACCTGCGATACGCGCGGTAGGAGTCGCCAAGCCTTTTCTCCAACTCCGCATCCTCCATCCGGATCATGACCGCTCCGGTGACCACTGCGAACACCGTCAGCACCCAGCACACGGCGAGGCCGGTCCCGGTGCTCCATGCCAGCATCTCGCAGAGATGCGCCAGGTATACCGGATGCCGCACTCGCGACCGGATTCCATCCGTCACCAGCCGCTGCTCGCGATTCCGGCCGTCAACCTCCGGCAGCCCGCCGAGTTGCTTGGCGCTGAAATTCTTTCCGGATTGCGAATAGATGTAGAGCCCGCAAGCGAAGAGCAGAGCCGCTAGTCCCCACGCCCACGTCCAGTCTGCTCGATA
>Ga0208044_1002008_pt1 | contig 10407 bp, 7 predicted proteins | sample Sb_taG_8_FD_187712 | JGI IMG/M metagenome (GOLD analysis project Ga0208044, IMG submission 187712) | Peat soil microbial communities from Weissenstadt, Germany - Sb_50d_c_BC metaG (SPAdes) (version 2) | ecosystem: Environmental > Terrestrial > Soil > Wetlands > Peat | place: Germany: Weissenstadt... | reverse complement strand
CTTCGAGGTCCTGGCTGCCGGACGGCAACTGTGCCAGGACATGCCGGAGGAAGCCGTGGTGATCGCGGTGGAGGCTTCGGATTGCACGACGGTCGGCGGCCCCATGCACCCCGATGTCGAAGCCGCAATTCCCGCGGTAGTCGAACTGGTGAGCCGGTATCTCAGGGACGGCTGGCTCGATCCGGTGTGAGCCCGCTGCGGTATTTCCCCTACCAGTCGACTACAGAGCCATCATCCGGATCGAATCGAGGCCTGTATTCTCTCGGCTCGCCAACCTGCGCCTTCAGCTTGTCTTCGTCAATCGTGATTCCCAGGCCCGGATCGGTGAGCAGCGGGCGGTGCCCGTTTCGGACCGGCGGCAACGGCTTTGCCAGCAGGTCCTCATAGTTCGCGTCGCCATTCTCCTGAATCAGGAAATTGGGGATGGACGCCGCCACCTGGTAACTGGCCGCCAGGGAACACGGTCCCTGTGGATTGTGCGGCGCAAGGGGCGTGTAGTACGCTTCCGCCATGCCCGCAATGAGCCTGAGCTCGGTGATGCCGCCGGCATAGCATACGTCGGGTTGCAGTATCGTGGCGGCGCGCTTCTCGAGAATCTCCTTGAAACCCCATTTCGTAAAGATGCGCTCACCGGTGGCGAGAGGGATATGGGTCTTTCGGCCAAGCTCGGCCATGATATCCACGTTGAGGGGTTGAACCACCTCTTCGTAGAAAAACGGCTGGTAGGGCTCGAGGGCCTTGATGAGAAGCAGCGAGGTGGGCGGTTGCACGGCGCCGTGAAAGTCGATGGCGATATCGACGGCCGTGCCGTACTTTTGGCGGAGACCCTTGAAGTTGTCCACCACCGCGTCGATGAACTTTTGTCCTTCGACATATTTGATCGCCTGCCGTCCGCCGTTCGGCCCGACCTTCATGGCATTGACGCCCGTCTCTTGACTGACCCTTCCGTACACCCGGATCCGGTCGCGAGTCGGGCCGCCCAGAAGCTTGTAGATGGGAACGCCGTACACTTTACCCTTGATGTCCCAGAGCGCCTGGTCGATGCCGCTCGATATGGCAGACTTGATCGGACCTCCGCGGTAGAAGGCTCCGCGGTGAATCGCCTGCCAATGGAAGACCACCCGGCAGGGATCCTGGCCTACCAGATAGCGTCCGACCTCCTGCGCGCCCGCGGCGCAGGCTTTGGCATCGTCCTTGAGCATCTCACCCCAGCCGACGATGCCGGCGTCGGTGGAGATTTTGACGAAGACCCACGAGTTCTTCAGAACGAACGTTTCGAGTTTCGTGACTTTGATGTTGTCGTTGGGGCCGACTGGGGCGGCGGGGCTCGGTTCGGCAGTGAAGGCCGCATCCAGACCCAGCAGCGCTCCGGTGCCGATCAACCCTTGAATTGTGGAGCGACGACCAACTTCCGACATGACAGAAACACCTCCATATATCCAGTTTGCCAACCGGGATACCACAAGCATACCCCCGGGCGCTTCCGTTGGATACCGCCTTTCCTCCCGCGTGCTCTTTTTTCAATACCGGGCCGCAGGTGGGCAGGGGCCGCACACGGTGTTAAGGTGATCAGGTATGAACCGGCGAAAATTCTTCAGTTCCGCCCTGGCGGCCGCCGGCGGCGCCACAGTGGCGTCCCGGAGGGGCGTGGCTGCAATCCCCAAGATGAAGATCCGGCGCATCCGGTACTATCAGCCGCCGCGCGCGAATCCGACCTTTAACCAGAGCAACCGGATCGTAACCATCGAGACCGATGCCGGGATCACGGGAGTCGGCGAGGGCGGATCCAAGGACATGATGGAACAGTGCGCGCCGATGTTGATCGGCGAGGATCCTTCGCGCACCGACCACCTCTGGCAGTTCCTGTACCGCGGCTGGTTCTACCCGCCCGGCCGCGAGAAACTGCACGCGTTGGGCGCCCTCGATATGGCGCTGTGGGACATCAAGGGCAAGGCGCTGGGCGTTCCCGTGTACCAGATTCTGGGCGGCCTTTCGCGCGAGCATATCGAATGCTACTCGACCGGGGTGGCCCGCGGGAGCACTTTGCAGGAGAGGGCGCGCGCGGTGATCGAGGCGGGATTCCGCGCCTATCGCACGGCGCTCGACATGCCCTGGTCGTCCGAGGGCGGCGGAACTCCCACCGGCGTATTCCAGCCTCACGTGGCGGTCGATCAGGAGGTGGAGAAGGCCCGCCAGATCCGCGAGGGCGTGGGCAAGGAAGGCGACTGGCTGACCGACGTGCACACCCGCCTGGATCTTTCCGACGCGGTGCGGTTGTGCTCGCTGCTGGAGCCGTTCGCCCCTTACGAGGTGGAGGATCCGCTGCGCTCGGAGAACAAGGCGGTCTACCGGGACCTGCGGGCCAGAATCAAGGTGCCCATCGCGGTCGGCGAGCAGTTCGGCGACCGTTGGGACATCAACGAGCTGATCGAACAGCGGCTCATCGATTACAGCCGGATCACGCTACCGAACGCCGGGGGCATCACGGAATTCATGAAGATCGCCACCCTTTGCGAAACGCACAACGTGGGGTTGATCCCGCATGCGACGGGGCCCATCTCGGTGGCGGCGCTTACCCACACGCTGGGCGCGTTCGCGGGGCCCGTGCTGATGGAGTGCGGCAACCTTGCCAAGCCGGCGTATCTGCCCCAGGGCGCGGATTTCCACAATGGCAAGTTGTGGCCCCGCGATGCGCCCGGCCTGGGCGTCGAATTCGATCCCAAAGGGCTCGATGTGCTGGCGGACATCACCGTGCGTTCCGCGCCCATACCCATCTACAAGCGGCCCGACGGTTCGATTACCAACTGGTAAGGGTGAGCGCGATGAAGTCTCTTCCGGCTGTGGTGCTCGTGGCTTGCGTTGCCGCCGCGCAGGGTCCGGCGTGGCGGGACCGGCCCGTGCTGGATACTTCGAAATCCGCATACGCCGTCCTGCATGGCGTGCCGGTCTCCGCGGTGGCGCTACGCGATGGCTTCTGGTCACCGCGCCGCAAAGCGGCGATCGCCGCAAGCCTGCCCACGTTTCTGGAACTGCTGGAGCAGAATGGCGAGATCGACAACTTCCGGCGTCTCTCCGGCCGCAAGAACGTGGCGCGGCGCGGACGGATCCCCACCGACGCCGACGTCTACAAGTGGCTGGAGGCGGTTGCCTTTGCCGTCCAGAGCGGCGACGCCGGCCCGCACATCCGCCAGGCGGCCGAGGGCGTAATCGACGATATCGCCGCCGGCCAGGATTCCTCCGGCTATATGGTCTCGGCCTTCATGGGCGAAAACGCCTCGCAGCGCCACACCGGCATGGCCCGCAACCACGAACTGTACATCTTTGGCCACATGCTGCAAGCGGGCATCGCGTGGTACCGCGCCTCCGGCGATCGCAGATTGCTCGACGTGGGACTGCGCATGGCGGACTATCTCCTGCGGAACTTCGGCCTCGACAAGAAGCCGATCTTCGAAGGCCACCCGGAGGTCGAACTGGCGCTGGTCGAGCTGTACCGCACGATTCCCGACCGGCGGTATCTCGATCTCGCCGGCTACTTTCTGGACGGCGATCCGCGCAACATGCAGGCCGTGCGCCCGGCGGACCTGGTCTACCTCTTCACCGTCGAGCCGTTCACCGATCGCACCATCCTCGAAGGGCATGCCGTACGGGCGATGTACGCCGTCTCCGGCGCGACCGACTATTTCCTGGAGACCGGCAACCGGAAGTATCAGACCACGCTGGCCAACCTGTGGGAAGACATGGTCGGGCGCAAAATGTACGTTACCGGCGGACTGGGTTCGCGGGCGCAGGGCGAGGCGTTCGGCGACCCCTACGAGCTTCCCAACCGGCAGGCCTATGCGGAAAGCTGCGCCGCCATCGGCAACGTCTTCTGGAACTGGCGCTTCCTGCAGGCCACTGGCGACGGGAAATACACGGACGTCCTGGAGCGCGCCCTGTACAACGGCGCCAACAGCGGCCTTTCCCTGGATGGCAAACTGTATTGCTACCGCAACCCGCTCGAGGTGGGCGGCGACGCGGACGACAGAATCCGCAACCCCTGGTACTCCACTCCCTGCTGCCCGCCCAACCTCGAGCGCATCCTCGCATCGCTCCCAGGCTACTTCTACAGCACGTCGAAAGACGGTGTCTGGGTCCACCTGTTCGACAATTCCGAGGTGCGATGGAAACTCGAGGACGGCACGCCGATCGAGATGTCGCAGCAGACGCTCTACCCGTGGGACGACAAGGCAACGATTACGGTGACGCCGGCATCCGCGAAGAATTTCACCGTGTTCGTGCGCAAGCCGGCGTGGTCGGCGGCGGCGCGGCTGGAAGTAGCGGGCGTCATGGTGCCCGCGCCGCTCGTGCAGAAAGGCTACTTTGCCATTCGCCGCACCTGGAAGCCGGGTGACCGGATCACGATCCAGTTCGACATGAGGCCGCGCCTTACAGCGGCGAATCCGCTGGTCCGCGACGACATCGGCAAGGTAGCGGTCGAGCGCGGGCCGCTGGTTTATGCGGCGGAAGGCTTGGATCAGCCCGCGGGCACGACAGTCTTCGACTGGCAACTGGCCGTCCCGTCGGGCGGAGCCGCCTTCAAATCCGTCTGGAAGGCGGATATGTTGGGCGGCATCGTTACACTGGTCCACCCCGCCGTGCGCCCCGCCGTGCCGGATCGGGAGCAGCCCCTTTATCGGAACATGGCGGCCGGGAAGTACGTGTCCGGAGAGCTTACCCTGATACCCTTCTACACGTTTCAGAACCGTGAGCCGACCTCGATGGCAGTCTGGATACCGTACCGGATCGCCGGGACGGCCGCGAGATGATCGACACCGCGGCGCAGGTGCAGGGAAGGCCGCGCCGCAAGGTAGAAGGTCTGGCTGCAGCCACAACACCACATCAGGGTGGTACATTCCTTTAAGGCAATTCCTGACAGAGACTTATTTGTACACGAGCATCCCGTGTCATAAGCGCGGGAAACATGCTATCCTGGCGAATTCGATATTCAGGCCTGTTTGACTCTTTTAATACCGATGTTCAACCAATCAGTAATCCAGGAGGATGCATGAAATTCATCAGGATCGTTGGCCCGCTCCTGCCGCTCGCCTTGTTGCTCCCTGTCGTGTGTCTGGCGCAGGGCTCCGTCCAGACGGACGAGATAACCAAGCTCCGCGAACAGATTGCAGCCCAGCAGAAACAACTCGACGAACAGCGGCAAGCGCTCAACTCAGCACAGAGAGCGCTGGCATCCGCGCAGATCGCGATAGATTCCCAGCAGAAACTGCTGGACCAACTGGTTGCTGCGCGGAGCGCGCCGGCTGCCATACCAACGCTGCCCGTTGCGACACCGCCGGCACGGCCGGCCGCACCCGCGGCTGAAGCAGACGCCAGGGTGCGGGACGACCTCTCGCCGCTTTCCTTTCGCATCGGCGGCGCGGATTTCGCGCCAGGCGGCTTTATGGATTTCGCCACGGCGTGGCGCTCCACCAACATCGGAAGCGGCGTCGCGACTTCCTTCGCCGCAGTTCCGTTCAGCAACACCGCGGCGGGCCGGATGCAAGAGTTCCGGTCCAGCGCCGCGAACTCGCGCGTGACCCTTACCATCACGGAGAACCCGACGAAGAACCTGGCGCTCACGGGTTATCTCGAGGGGGACTTCAGCGGAAACCAGCCGGCCAGCCTGTACGTGACCAGCAACAGCAACACCTGGCGCATGCGCCATTTCTGGGTGAACGTGGCGCGCGGAAAGTGGGAGGTGCTCGGCGGCCAGACCTGGACGCTCCTCACGCCGAACCGCTTTGCCGTTTCTCCGGTTTCGAGCAACGTTTTTGTGGGCCTCGGAGAGGATTCCAACTATATGCCGGGCCTGGTATGGGGGCGGCCGGGACAAGTCCGGGTGGTCTATCATCCTGACAACAAATGGTCGATCGCCGCTTCGATTGAGAACCCCGAACAGTTCGTCACAACCGCGACCACGCTGCCCGCGTTTGCCGCCACACAGGTGGACAACGGGAGCGTTTCCACTACGGCCAACGTGCGGCCCGACATCGTAGCCAAAATCGCTTACGACACGCGGGTGTCCGGCAAGGCGCTGCACTTCGAATCGGCCGGCTTTTCGCGGCAGTTCCGGACCTCGCCGGCGCAGGGCAAATACTATGACGCCCAAGGCGTGGGCGGATCGTCCGACGCGGTCCTGGAAGTGGCGAGGAACTTCCGCCTGATTGCCACCGCGTTTTACAGCAGCGGCGGCGGGCGTTACCTGGTGGGGCTTGGTCCGGACCTCATCGTCGGTCCCGATGGCTCCATCTCGCCGGTGCATTCGATGGCGGGCATAGCCGGATTCGAGTATGCGCCGAATTCCAAATCGCAGTTCTTCGGCTATTACGGCGGCACGTATTTCGACCGGAACTACACGGTGGTGGGGCCGGGCAGTTATCTGGGATTTGGCTTCCCGGGGTCGTCTTCGGCCAACCGGCAGTTTCAGGAACCGGTGTTCGGCTATTACTACACCTATTGGAAGAACCCGAAATACGGCGCCCTTCAGCTCATCACGGAATATGCCTACCTGACGCGGGCGCCCTGGTACGTGGCGCCTGGAACTCCGTCCACGGCGCACGCTCACATGGTTTTCGGCTCGTTACGTTTCACGTTGCCGCAAGGCGGCGGGCCAGAGCCGGCGCCAAGGAAGCCGTGAGCGGTTTGGGGTGGCGGCTTACCTGACGGACCCAGATAACGTCCACCCGCGCCGTCGCGCATCGTATCGACGTCGGAGCGTCTGCCTTTTGGGCAGATGACCTGCTGGCGGCCCACTGAAAACAACTCCCCGAATACTCGCGCCATCCGACCAATACCTAGCGGACAGTAACAGAGACGAGAATCATCTACATCCGGTTCTCGCTGGACTGAAGTGTCCGATTCTGCTTGATTCTATTTGGTCGGGGCGGGGCGATTTGAACGCCCGACCCCCTGCGCCCAAGGGAGCCGGGTGGCTTCCAAAGGCTCCATTCGTTATGACCCGTTCTTTATGTTTACAACAACTTGGGGAATCTGCTTTTCGCTCAGAAGCAAACCCAAGGCGGTCAATGGGATGGGTTTTGGCACAGTTCTGGCACAGTTGCGTGGGGTGCCGTGGGATGCTCGGAAGCCTTGCGGCTAAACGAGCTTCCGAGTAGAATGCGGAGTTGTGGTCCTCGTCGAACTACTGAAGCGCACAGAAGGGAAGACCCTCGAATTCAAGCGGGACTTGTCATCCCCGGAGGGCATTCTGAAATGCCTGGTTGCGTTCGCGAACACTGCCGGCGGTGTCGTCGTCATCGGTGTTGATGACGGGTCGAAGAACGTCCGCGGCGTGTCCGACGTGTTGGCGTCGGAAGAGAAACTCGCAAACCTGGTCTCCGATTCGATCCGTCCACGCCTCATTCCCGACATCGAGGTGGTGCCGTGGCGGAATCTGAACGTGTTGGCTGTGCAGGTCTACCCGAGCAACACCCGCCCGCACTACCTGGAACGGCTGGGCCCCGAAGACGGAGTCTTTATCCGCGTCGGCTCGACCAATCGAAAGGCCGAGGCGCTTCAGATCGAAGAGTTGAAACGCCTGAACTGGAGAACTACGTTCGACGAGCAGGCGATTCCGGACCTGAAGTCGGAAGCTATCGACTTCCGAGCTGCTTCCGAGTTATTCGCGCCTTACAGACAAATGACCACCGAGGCATGGAGCACCCTGCGCGTCACCACAGAACATCAAGGGCGTCAGGTGCCAACTATCGGAGGGCTGCTCCTCTTCGGCAAGGACCGGTTCGCCAGGTTCCCAGATGCCTGGATCCAGGCCGGCCGCTTTGCGGGAATCAATCGAGCGCGCCTACTCGACTCGGCAGAGATTCGCTCATTCCTGCCTCGCGCCGCGGAAGAGGCGATTGCGTTCATCCACAAGCACCTGACGCACGAGTCAATCATCGAGGGCGTCCGCAGGGAGGACCGCTGGTCGGTTCCGCTGGTTGCGATCCGCGAGGCGCTCATGAATGCGATCGTCCATGCGGACTACGCCCAGCAAGGGGCGCCCATCCGCGTTGCTTTGTTTGAGGACCGGATCGAGATCGAGAATCCCGGTCTTCTGCCGTTCGGACTCACGATTGAGGGCATCATGCAAGGCATCTCCAAATTGCGGAATCGCGTGATTGGGCGCGTCTTCCACGAACTCCATCTGATCGAGCAATGGGGCAGCGGGATTCAGCGGATGACCGCTGCCTGCCAGGAGGCTGGCCTGGAGTCCCCCAGACTGGAGGAAATCGGGACGCATTTTCGCGTGACCATTTCCAGCGTGCGGGTAAGGCAACCCCATACGGACGAGACCGACCGGCGCATCCTCGCTCTGTTCGGCGATGGAGTTGCGCGGTCGACTGCGGCCGTGGCGAAGCATATCGGACTCTCGCCGCGAGCCACCCTGACACGGTTGAAATCGATTGCCTCTCGCGGCCTTCTGGTCGAAATCGGAACGGGTCCTAACGATCCGAAGCGTCAGTATATTATTGCCTGAGAATACCCCGATGACCAGACGGATGACACGAAGAGACCCAATCGAAAACGAGATCGAACTGGCGCTCAGTCCGGGGGAGTTCATTCGCGATCGCGCCTGCTTCTCGTTCGTAAGCAGCCTCGAAGCGGTTGCGGGCCGAATCGATATTCTCCTGAAGACCGATTCGGCCCGCGCCGCCGGACTCTACGAGATCTTTCTCGCGGGATGCCGTGAGAAGGCCGAAGAACTCGACGACTCGAGCGGGAGCTTCGGGCAGTTTGCCAAGGATCTCATCTGCCGGTGGATCAAGGCCCGGCAGGCGTCTGGCGCCGGTCCGGGCGACACGGCTGCCACATTGCTCGTGTGGATCGACAACGACCCCTATGCCTTCTGCTATCAGATCGAGAAGGCTGTCGCCGAGGCGTTCGACAAGGCCGGCCTCGCGGCATTCAAATCCCTGATGCGATCGCGCTTCGAGGCCATCCCCTCCGAGGAGCGGTTCGATCGCCGCCGGTGGAGCAACGTCCTGCGCGCGATTTATCTGGCGCAAAGGAATCCGGTCGCTTACGAGGCGCTGGCCGAACAGACCGGACTTGACGCGCGGGATTGCCTGGCGCTCGCCACGATTTTCGTCTCGCGCAAGCCGGATCTGGCGCTGGCGTGGGTGGATCGTGGGATCGATCTCGAGCGGACGACCCCGCACGGGTCCGGGGCGGGATACGATCTCGGCAGGCTGCGGCGCGAGTTGCTGACCAGACTCGGCAGGGGAGATGAGGCGCTTGGCGCCGCTTGGGTCGAGTATCGGAAGAGCCCGTCCAAGTTCAGCTTTGACGACCTCATGAAGGTCGTGCCGAAAGCGGCGCGCGCGGGATGGCGCCAGAAAGCGCTGGACGCGGCGAAGGGTGCGGACCTGCACTCGGCGATGGAGTTGATGGTCCAGACCAAAGAGATGGAGCGTCTGGCGGAGTTAGTGCGCCTCACGAACGATGTAGCATTGGAAAACCTCAGTCACTACGCCACCGAGCCAGCGGCCATGAAGCTGGAGAAGCCACATCCCGAACTGGCCGCTCGCCTGTGGCGCGCTCAAGCCATGCGTATCGTCGATGCCGGAAAGAGCAAATACTACGAAGCCGCCGCCGCGAACCTGGAGCGGGCCCGCAAATGCTATGTGCGCGCCGGCCTTATCGCGGAATGGGAGGATGCCGTGCGCCAGATACGGGCCGATCACTACCGCAAGACCGCCTTCATGGCGGCGTTTGAGTCCGTCGCGGCCGGGGCCGGGCATCAGGCGCCGTCTTCGTTCCTGGAACGTGCCAAAGACCGTTGGGGTGTAGGGCGCGAGGGCGGCCGCAAATGAAACATGCCAGTCGGGATAGAGAATTGGACGAACTGATCGACGAGATCACCACAGACGCGAACGGGGAGGCCGAGCAACTTTGGGCCTTCCGGCAAGCCTTCGAGGACAACGTTGCGGTGCCGTGCGAGGCCAGCGTCATCGGCGAGCCAGTTCAGGTGCTGAAGTTCGACTACGATGGCAATGAAAGGCGCGGTCTGACCGCCGTGTGCCGCCGGGCGGATGGAACAAAGCATGTGGTAGCGGCACCCGAATTGGCGATCCCTCCCAGCGCGCAAGGCGGACGCTACCTCGCAGCCTATCGAAAGTGGATGGGGATTGCGCCTTCCCCTCCGAGCACTCGCCGCGCGACCGGGCGCAAGACTGCCACTCCGGCCCTCAGCGTGGAAGGGCCCGTCGAGTTAGTGGTCCTGTCGGTCAAGCAGAAGGCCGCGCGCTGCCACCTACTGGGCAACGACCAGGCCTTCACCTTCCGTGCCGGCAGCCTCTGGGACCTGGTGCCCGGGGAGATCGCGGTGGTCAAGCCGGCGAAGCAGTGGACCTATGCGGGCAATCCCTATTT
>Ga0208044_1002007_pt1 | contig 10414 bp, 11 predicted proteins | sample Sb_taG_8_FD_187712 | JGI IMG/M metagenome (GOLD analysis project Ga0208044, IMG submission 187712) | Peat soil microbial communities from Weissenstadt, Germany - Sb_50d_c_BC metaG (SPAdes) (version 2) | ecosystem: Environmental > Terrestrial > Soil > Wetlands > Peat | place: Germany... | reverse complement strand
GGATGGACGCGTGAAAACAAGGTCTCCATCGTGGTTCGGGACTCTTCAGGCGGTATGCCAAAAATCCGGCAAGCGTCATCCGATAACTGGAGTTCTCCACTTTCCAGATCTTGTTCCCAGCTACCGAGGCTAGCCATCCTTTGCGCTCGCGACAGACGCGCCTCACTGCTCCGCAGCCGATCTTCCTGCCTTTTGCGTTCGGTCGTCTCGATCGCCAGCGTTAGAATGCGATCGGGACTGCCGGAAGGGCCAATCAGCGGAATCCAGGACGACGTAAGGAAGATGGTCTCGGGTGGTGAGCCGGGATCGCGTTGGAGAGTACGCGGACTATCTACCGCGTCGAAAGTCCGTCCGGTGGCGATGACGTTCTCGAGACTTGCCACCAGCGGGTCGGACACATCGCACCAGATGTCCGAAAAAGGGTGTCCCAGGATCTGCTTGCCGGGCGCCAGCGCTTGGAACGCGGGATTCACCAGTTCGTAGATCAAACCCGGCGCCCGCATAACGGAAATTGCCACGGGAGACTTCTCGATGATTTCGCCCAGGATTTGCCGCTCGGCCTGTATTTCACGAAGGAGCCCCTCGCGTTGCATCTCGCTCTGCCGGCGCGCGGTGATGTCGCGAAGCCAGACCAACAGGCCCCCCGTGGTTGAGGGTGAGACACGGATCTCCATCCACGTCTCCAAGGGCCGATAAACGCTATCGAAAACGACCGCGGCCCGTTCCTTCATCGCCAGCCGGTACTGGTGCTCGATTTCGGTTCCGGCCGTTTCGGGAAACACACCCCAGTGGGTCTTGCCGAGCAGTTCGCTTTTCGATTTTCCAAGGAGCCGCTCGCCGTCACCGTTCACATAGGTGAAGTGGAACTCTGAATCGTAAACCAGAAACCCGTCGGTCGCGTTTTCGAGCATGCTTTCGGCGTCTGCGGACGGCGCTGGCCTCGCCTTGAGCAGCACCACTTCGCCCTCGAGGTCGGCAAGGCGGGCGCGGAGTTGCTCGATGTCAGTCTCGGGTACGTCTTCAGTCTGGCCCGGTGTGTTCATACGGTCACCTCTCAGCACCCGCCCGATGTCCCTCGTTGCCTTGTCGGAGACAGGATCGGACTGATGGAACCACGCATGCAGTCGAGGCTGATGAATATCACAGGAACTCGTCCTGTATTCTTATTCACACGTGAATTCAAATATAACCCTTGGCGCTCATCTTGAGAAGTGGCTCTCCCGCAATTTCCGGCATGGCCTGGTCGCGAAATCCCCTCACCTCCGAACCGAAGCAGCTTGTTTTCAATCACTTGCAACCAAGGGAAAGGACGGTTCCCGCCTGAAAGATCCCTTTCACACGCCCCGCCTGTTTTCCTCAAGAATCCGAGACTGTTCAACGACCCAGACTTTACAGTTGACTTCGAAATGCCAAAGGCTGATCGGCGCGCTAAGGCGCTGGCAACGAGGCTGAAGGATGAAACGAAGAGTGTTCACATCCTTCGGGCGCTCGATCTGGTCGTCGCACAACCGGAAGGCGCTCTGCGCAAACTCCCGATAGTGACCAAGTTCAAAGAGGTTCAGAACCTACCGAAGGGGTGACTCGCCGTTTCCTTCGTCCTGCGATACCGTTCGTTCGCGGATCTGCGCCAATTAGATTCCTACGGTCTGCCGCTCCTCATGACGCGCTGTCACCGCTTGCGCCGTTGACGACTGCCGGGGACTGCCGCCGCACAATGCCTGCGCGGTCGTGTCCATTCCCCTTCGATCACTGCGGACAATTCGCCAAGGCATGACGCCAACTTCCGGGTGGCGCGAGTTTACCGGCCAATTTTGTGAATGAGGGCGGCCTGCTCCGAAACGACAGAAACGCGATATTCTTTTTTCGTTCGGAACTGACTTTACCTGGAGGGTGAAGGCCGGTCACCAGATCGAAACTTGGCAGCGACGGTCAGCGGCCCGGCCTTCACGCCAGCCGTGATTCTTTTTATCGCATTACCAGACAGAAAACAAGATCAACCTGGGGTGACCGAGATCCCCTTGGATCTTCTCCCCCGGCTTTGCCCGGTTTGCGGTGAGCAGACCATCATCGGTCACGGACAGCGCCTCAAAAATGCGCACGACCAACGGCACCAGCAGATCTGGATTCGCCGGGGCCGTTGTCGCCCCTGCCACAAGACCTTTACGGTGTTGCCCGACTGGTCGCCACCATCTGGGCACTACACCCTTCACTGCCGGCAGCAAGCGTGGGAGCTGGTGCACCAAACGGATGGCACCTGGGAGCGATCCGTTCCCGATGTCGCAGACCCATCGCGATCGCCAGACCCATCTACGGTAAGACGGTGGGCTGGACGACTGTTGCATCTGGGAACCCTGCTGGCAGCGAAGCTCTGGCAGGCCACCGGCTGGAGCGTCTCGATCTCACCCACCATCCTTGCCTGGGATTGGACCGCGATCCGCCGTATTCTGCAGTTGGAGGCGAGCAGTCCGTGAGCCGCAAGGAACTGGACGAACTCAAGCAGCAGATTCCCTTATTGGATTACCTGGAAGCACACGATTGGCGGCCGATGCGGCGACTCAGCCGCGGCCGATGCATGGGGCTGTGCCCGCTGCACGCCGATCGCCAGCCCAGCTTCCTGATGGATCCCCGCAAGAATTTGTTCTACTGCTACGGCTGTGGCCGCGGCGGCGATGTGATCCGCTTTGCAGAGCTCTACCATCAGGTGCGGTTTCCGCAAGCCTTGGCATTGCTGCACCAATGGCGTGGTGGAGCACCCTTGCTGCACGAAGTCGCGAGTTTCTATCGCATGCAGTTACACCGTCACAACGAGGCGATTGCCTATCTCTACCAACGCGGAATCCGTTCCCCGGAACTGATCGAGCACATGCGTATCGGTTACGCGCCGGGCGGTTGCCTACGCGGTTGGCTGACACGGCTGGGTTATACGCTCCCCAATCTGCGGCAAGCCGGCTTGGTTTCTGCCGTGGGCTACGACACCTACATGCATCGCATCGTCTTCCCGCTGGAAGGCAATCTCTATGGCCGCAGTCTCTCACCGGCGGCACCGCCTCATCGGTTTTTGCCGGGAGCCAAGGGCGGGTTGCATTTGTGGGAGCAAGTCCGGCAATCTCCGGAAGTGATTCTCGTCGAGGGTCTGTTCGACTACGCCGCGCTGTGGCAGGCCGGTTTTCACAACGTCACCTGTGGGATGGGAAACCATCTCAATGCACACCAGTTTCGGCAACTGTGCGACGGCCGCGCGCGAACCGTCTATGTTACCTTTGATGCCGACCGCAACGGCAGCGGCCAGCAGGCGGCCCAAGTGCTGGCAGGCCGACTCAGGGAAGAAGGCTTGAACGCTTGCCGGATCTCCTTACCCGATGGACACGACCCGAACAGCTTCTTCGTCCAAGGCGGTGACGCCCGTCAGTTCCAGTCTCTCCTGGAGGCCGCTCAGCCATGAAGTTCCGTCTGATCCAACAGCAGACCAACGGACAAAGTCCGGTTCGCGTTGTCGAACAAGCCACCGGCCAGGAAGTGGGCTGGATCAATCGTTATCTGGACCTCGAGTACGTGCGCCGCCTGGCTGACAAGAGCTTGCGCAATTACGCTTACCACCTGTTGGACTTTGTCCGCTGGTGGGAAAGTGTTCACCACACCGGCGACGTCGTGGCAGGCGACCTTACGGAATCCACACTCCTGGATTATGTGAGATTCCAGTCCAGCCGACAACCGCGGCCTTCCGGGTCCACGATCAATGCCCGCGTGGCGGTCGCGGATCGCGCCCTACGCAACGAGTTCCCCAACGCCCCCTGCCAGGTCGCTCCCGGCTTTCATCAAGCCTTTCTACGGCGTGGGCCGATGGGCCTTGGCCGGTCGCGGGTGGCGATGAGCCGGTTGCGCGTGAAGGCGCCCAAGCACAAAATCGTGCCGCTCTCAGTGGATGAGGTTGCGCGCTTCTGGTCCAGCTTCCGCACAGCGCGCGACTTGGCCATCGTGGGCTTAATGCTCCTGCAAGGACTGCGGTCCGCCGAAGTTCTGGCTCTGAATCCGGACGACGTGCTGCTTTCCGAAGCACAACTCCGCGTGCCAGGCAAAGGCAGCAAACTTCGCTTTCTTCCGCTGGCTCCGGAGACCATTCAACTGCTCGATCACTATCTGCGGCTGGAACGGCCCCATCCTTGCACCGCCGCCCTATTCGTCTCACTCAAAGGCCGCGCGCGCGGAGCACGTATGACCGCCGCGGGATTACGTTCTTTGTTCCGCCACCATCGCCAGACCACCGGCGTCCAAATCGCTAACCCGCATCGGTTTCGGCACACGTTTGCCTCGGACATGTTGCGTGCTGGCGTCAGCCTGCCCGCGCTCATGCAGTTGATGGGGCATAGCGACATCCAGACCACGCTGCTCTATGTCCAGGTCACTCCACAAGAAGTCTATCATCAGTATGCGCGCGCCGTGGCCCAGCACATCCGCCCGATTCCGGTGACCGCGTCATGAACCGCGCGCCACGCCCCCCGCTCCCACATCGGCTGGCTCCTGTCTTCAACCGTGCTGTAGACTCCCTCAGCGCCGCGCTCAATCCGGACACCACGCGTCACTACCGCGGGACTGCCCGCGGCTTCCTGACCTATCTTGGCGCCAGTTATCCCGAAGTGTGCTCGCTCGACCAACTGCGCCGCGATCCACACATCCTCGGCTGGATGTCTCGCCTGCGCTCGCAAACACCGCCACTGGCCGCAGCGTCCTGTATCAACCTGCTCATCCATCTGCGCTACATCTTTGATGAGCTGGCTTGGACACAACAGCTTCCCGAACTCGCGCATCTGATCCGCCGCGAGGACGTTCCACGTCGCCCTAGAGGGCTGCCACGCGCGCTCACGGCACAACAGGATCAACTCCTCCAACAGGAATTTCTCCGCCGCAACGATCTGGGCGGTAATGCTTTTCTGCTGATTCGTCACACCGGCATGCGCATCGGTGAATGTGCCGATCTGGCATGCGATTGTCTCCGTGCCACACTTCCGGATCAATGGGCGGTCCATGTGCCGTTCGGCAAGCTCAAGACGGAACGCCTGGTCCCAGTAGATCCCTTTGTTTGTGGACTCGTGCAGCGTCTGCGGTTCTTTCGCTCCCTCGATCCGCTGCCGGCAGATGGAAGGCTCCTGGCCCGCCCCCACACCAAAGAAGCGCTTGTCCGTCAACTCCGTGATTACTTGCATCAGGTGTGTTACTCCCTCGGCCTCTCAACACGCATCGTGCCTCATCAGTTTAGGCACACATATGCCTCCGAAATGGTTCGATCTGGGGTGGGCCTTCCTGCCGTGATGGAATTACTTGGCCACGCTTCTCCGGATATGACGATGCGCTATCTCGAAGTGACCTTGTCCGATCTCCAGCGGGAAATCCAACTAGCTCGTTCCCGCCCCCGGCATCTCGTTCCGCAACCCAAGGCGCCACTCGCCGCAATTCGATCTGGTCTCGACGGGGTGATCGATTCCTTGCTCACCACTCAACATGTGCTGGAAATGTTTCGACGTGCACTTCCGGACGGCACCTCCCGTCGTTGCCTCGACCGGCTCACCAACCGGCTCACCAAGATCCTTACCGAGGCGCGTAAACTCATTACACCTTGAAAACGGGCAGATATTGGCCGGTTAAGCGCGCCAACCGGAAGTTGAGCAGTGCGGTCAACTTGACGGAATACGCCCGTTGCTGACATTTGATGGGCACAGCGGGATAGACCCACGCTGACGGCGTAGTGTTTACCACGCTCCGTCCGTATGGTCGGGCACTCGGAAAGTGACTTGACCCTGGCGCCGCACGCAGGAGCGTCATTTCGTATCATCGGAAGCTTTCCCGGCGCTGGTTACGCGCTCGTTCAGGGCTTGAGCGAGGCGGTATAAGCGGCGATCTCCAGCAGGTCGTCTTCGCTGAGCTGGCTAACCACCTTCGTCATGAGGGGGGTCCACACGCCCTTCCGGGCAGCCGCCTGCATGTCATACATCTGGCGCACGAGGTAGCTCGGTGACCGGCCCGCAATTCCCGGAACCGGGCCGAGGCCTTTCAAATCCGCGCCGTGGCAGGCGCCGCACGCGAGAGTTTTGCCGCCGCCCGAAGTCACCAGCGCCTCACCTTTCTTGACGCTACCCGGCGGCGCGTAGGCGATGAACCCCGAGCGCGGGTTTCGGTACGTCTCGGTGGCCTCGGTACTTTCAGGCACCTCAATGATGCGCTTGCCGATCGGTTCTTTTTCGCTGCCTTCGAGCGCGAGAAAAAGGCCGCCGGAGATGCGAGTCTTGGGCACCATGTCGCTCTCCACCACCTTGATCCACGGGGTCCACGGCATCGAGGCGAAGTACTCGGCGCTTGCCTTGATCTCCTCGTCGGTCATGGCCTTGGCGATCGCGATCATGGCGTTCGTGTTGGCCTTCCGCGGCTCGGCGCTCTTGCGGTTGCCGTTCTTGAAATCGTTCATCTGCTGGATAAAATAGGCTACCGGGTAACCAGCGATGGGGGCGTTTTCCGCGCGCCCCTTACCGTTCGGATAGTGGCACAGGGCGCAGGCGCGTACCTCCGGCCGACGGCCGTGCGCGACGATCTCCGGCATCTTAGGATGGTCGCCCGGAAACCAGTCCGCGGGACCGAAGCCGTCGCGGATCTGCGCCAGGGTGAACTCCAGGTCGCTGCCGGCGAGGTGTTTCGGGCTGTTGTCGGGAGCCGCCTGTCCGCCGCGGCCGCCTCCACCCGGAGCCGCTGGGCCTCCTGGCTGCGGAAAGCCGTAGGCCCATGCGGGCGGTCCATCGGCCGCGAAAGAGACGCTCATGGTCAACACGGACACGAGCGCAATAACCCGAATTCCTGCCTGGCTGATCATATGATTTCTAATACTCTACAGCACTTCTGACCACGACGGCGAAGCGGCGAACCTCGCGCGGATCAACCCCGCGCTATTCCGCCTTGGGGGCAGGCGGCGCTTGCGCCTCCACCGAGACATCCGAAAATATGACGGTGTCCGATGTATCCGCTTGATGCGAGCAGACCACGAGCCCGACCAGGATCGGGTTCCGAAACGAAACCTCGGTGTGCGCGATTTCCTTCAGCTCGGCGCCGTCCTTGGCGAGGTACATGTAAATCCTGACACCGGTACGGACCAGCCTCACCTTGAACGTCCCCGGACCGTCGAACGGGAGATCGAATGCGTTGGTATCCTCGCCCTGTTTGCTCCGCCATTGTAGCCCGGGCATGCCGTTGCCGTGGATCACGACGTCGGCGTAGACCGCATCGGTGTCCAGAGACTGGCGGACCATGATACCGGACTTGCGGTGCTCGCCTCCCTGACCGAGGAATCGCAACGTGGCCGTGACCGTGAAGTTGCCGGTCATCTCTCGCCAGACATATTGGAACTGGTCCTGCCTGGCCCAGATGTTGGCGCCGGAGCCGGTGATCCGGTATTGCCCGTTGGAGGCGTCAAACCCGGCGGACCCTTTGAGCGCCGGACCGCCGACGTCGCCGGAATTCGTAAAGGCACCGAGGCTTCCACTTTGGGCGAAGCCCGAAGCAGACAGCAGGCAGACCAGCAATAGCTGACGCATGCTAGACATTATACGTTTCCTTGCCAGTTTAGAAGGCCCTGTCATTTCTTCGCGGCAGGCGCCGGCAGCTGTTCCACCGACACATCCGAAAACAACACGGTGTTGGTCGCCTCCTGGGTATGCGAGCTGACTCCGAGGCCGACCAATATCGGGCTGCCTAACTGGTTAGCGGTGTGTCCCAGTTCCCTCAAGGGCGCGCTGTCCTTGCCGATCCACACGGTGACAGCCGTGCCCTGCCGGACCAGCTTCAGCTTCCACGTTCCCGGACCTTCTATCGGAAAATCGACTGTGTTGGTGTTGTCGGCCTTGCTGTTGCGGAACTGAACCGAGGGCATGCCGTCGCCGTGGATGGCGAGGTGGACGAACGGTGAATCGGTGTCGAGACTCTTGCGGAGCATGATGACGGCCTTGCGGTGCGCGTTCCCGTCAGTGAGGAATCTGGCCGTGGCGGTGACCGCGAAGTTGCCCGACATTTCCCGCCAAACGTAGTGGAACTGATCCGCCTTGCCCCAGATATCGGCGCCGGAGCCGGTGATCTTGTACTGTCTGGTGGAGGCCTCAAACTCCGCGGACCCTTTGAGGGGAGGAGCGCCGACGTCGTCGGAATTGGTGAAGGCGCCAAACTTCCCAGTCTGAGCGAAAGCCGAAGCGGTTAACAGGCAAGTGAGCAACAGTTCGCGCATGTCAAGATTGTATCCGAGTTTTCGTTTTGCATTGCCAGGGCCGGCCCTGAGCTCCACGCATAATCCAGCCGGTCTTCGGCGCCGGCGCGTGCCGGGCCCGACTTCCAAGTGGCGCTGGATCAATGCAAAGCGGCTACCATAAACAGGGGTAGTTCGTGAGTGAGAAGGCTTGGAAAACCTACGAAGAGATCGCAGCCGAGCTCCTCGACCGCAACGCCGGGAGGTTCGGCTTGGAGCGTGTCGAAGGCAAGCAAAACGTGAGCGGAAACCGTTCCGGCGCCAAATGGGAGATCGAAGCAAGAGGGGTCAAACTGGGAGACGAGGGCTTCGTAATCGTCGAGGGCAAAAGGCACATGACTTCTAAACCCAATTAGGAACTTTCTCGGAGGATTGGCATACAGGATCATCGACACTGGAGCGAGTGGCGGCATAATCGTCAGCCCGCTTAATCTCCAGGAAGGCGCCGCCAAAGTCGCTGCGGCAGAAAACATCATCGATGTTCAATTGGACGCCGAGAGCACGCCCGATCAATTTGCTATGAGGTTCTTGAACCAACTGATGATCAGCGTTCCTGCCAGCCACAATGAAAACTGTTGGGATGCGGCCGACGGTGAGAATCACGCGAGTCTGTAAGGCTTGTGGTCAGCATTTTGAGCCATCGGACAATGAGGAGATCCACGCCGACAGGGATCGGAAGTTGGAGGCGGCCAGGCAACAACGGCAGATTCGTCGCCAGTCGGCCGCGTGAAAAAGCCAAGACGCTGGTCTCCGGGTAGTTGCACATGACGGATGAAGCGGATTACATTCCGGATGGCCGACAATGCTGGAGTTGGAGTGTGCCGGCCTATCACTACGGCGCATTCCACGCACCGCCGGTCGGTCGGCAGTTCGGAACATGGTTCAGGAATGCGGCATCCCCGAAGAGCAAGCGATGAAAATCTCAGGTCACAAGACCCACGAGATGCTAAAGCGCTACAACATCGTTTCCCTGAAGGGTGTTTTGGATTCGGGCGAGAAGATGGATACGTGGATGAGGAAGAACCGGAACGCGCACGCCAATTCCAAGGCGGGAACGAAGAGCCGGAACAAGCCTGCCGTTGAAGCCACGGACATCGAAAGCGCAAAAGTCGGCATGTAGCTTATCTGTAGCCTACGAAGGCGGGGATTTGGTTACCTGCCTTTCCATTTTTGGGAGAGCCCTTCCATTTGGGAACGTTGATAACGGTGGGGTGCGGTGTGGAACGGGGACCATAAGCTAGAGATCAGCTACAGTTCTATCGTCGTGAATTTGGTAAGTTATTGATTTTATGGGGTGGGTGGAGGGATTCGAACCCTCGGCCACTGGAACCACAAACCAAAACATAGGATCATCGAGGGCTAAAGACTTTGCCCTGTCTATACGTTACGCGTCCTTTGGGTTAAGCCAGGATAACGTGCATTTGCCGCCGAACCACTACAAAACCACTACAGTCCAGGCGTTATACTTTGTGACTCACAATCGCGTCCAGGTGCCGCATCGCAGGAAAGTCGAGATGCAGCCTGCGGGTCATCTGGCCTGAGCAGTGCGAGTGGCGGCGCACGTCCGCAAAAACAGGCTGAGAATCGCGGATAGCACTACCACCGAGAGTCCGGAAAACAGTGAGGTAGCTCGGCAATAACCAAACTCAGTTCAGGCAGTTAAAGAAGGCCCGCTCGGTCCGCAACCGACGGGCCTTCAGCTTTTTTAGCGAGATCCATTGATGGACATAACACATTCAGCGGCGACCGGTGCCGACGTCGGTGCCGGAACTTATCAACCTAGGTCTACAAAGGTCCGACGCACCCGCTCGGAGATGCTAGACATCCGCACGGCCATCTATGACCTGCTCGCCCTCGACAATCCGATGACCGTGAGGCAGGTGTTCTACCAGCTCGTCAGCCGCGGCGCGATCGGCAAAACAGAAGCAGAATACAAGCAGACCGTGGTGCGCCTGCTGACAGAAATGCGCCGCTCTGGGGAGATTGATTTCGGTTGGATTGCTGACAACACCCGATGGATGCGCAAACCACGGACGTACGCCTCGCTCCGAGGGATGCTGGAGCTAACGAAGGAAACCTATCGCCGCGCGCTATGGAGTAATCAGGACGCCTACGTCGAGGTCTGGCTTGAGAAAGATG
>Ga0208044_1002006_pt1 | contig 10420 bp, 8 predicted proteins | sample Sb_taG_8_FD_187712 | JGI IMG/M metagenome (GOLD analysis project Ga0208044, IMG submission 187712) | Peat soil microbial communities from Weissenstadt, Germany - Sb_50d_c_BC metaG (SPAdes) (version 2) | ecosystem: Environmental > Terrestrial > Soil > Wetlands > Peat | place: Germany: Weissenstadt... | reverse complement strand
CGCGAGATGCTCGAGGGTGTGATCCAAGATCGCGCCCATGCTCTCGGTGACGGCTTGATCCTGCAAATGGATGCTGTCGATGCCGCTATAGATCACGTTGTCGTGCTGCGCGGCGCGGTCGATGCACCAATCGTTGTCGGCATTGGCAGCAAGCCGCCAGCGGCCGAGCCAGTCAGTGGTGTTGGGCAGAAAATCGTTGCCGCGCCCCATGCCGCCGACCGGCGTTCCATCCTTGAACGCCGGTGCCTGTTGCGTCATCGCCGAGACGCCGCGCTTCCACCACAACACGCAGTACATGGTGTGCTCATCATCGAGCGGCACCCAGCCGCGCAACTGCACGTGACTGCCGAACTCTCCGTTCGGCACTTGGGTCCAGAACGGAAACAGGAAGTTGCCGAAGCGCCATGACATGCGGCTCGGCCCGGCGACGCGGTAGCCCGCATAGGTCGTGCCCCAGGCGGTATCGGCAACGTGATATTCCGGCGCGCGGATCGCGACCGTGTGGTGGATTGGATCGTGCTCGCCGAGCTCATCGGGATCGACGTGGCCGGCATGCAGGAAGCCGAAATGCGAAGTGTCGATGTCGCCCTCCAGCGCCTGCAGGTAGTTGCAGTGGCGTTGGATGAAGGTCACCCCCACTTCGCGCTCCGGAACGTCGAGAATCTCGAGCGCCGGCAGTGGCGGCGCTTTGGCGCGCGACCCCATATAGACCCAAATCACGCTGCCGCGCTCGACCGCCCGGTACGCTTTCGCCTTGACCTTGTGCTTGAAGTCCTGATGCGGCGGTACGTTCGGCATATCGAGGCAGGCGCCCGCAACGTCGAATTTCCAGCCGTGATAGACGCAGCGGATGCCGCCCTCCTCGTTGCGGCCGAGGAACAGCGACGCGCAGCGATGCGGGCAACGATGATCCATCACGCCGACCCGGCCGCCGCTGTCGCGAAATGCGATCAGCTTCTCGCCGAGCAGCATCAGGCGAAGCGGCGCGCCGTCGCGCGCGAGTTCCGACGACATCAGTGCGGGAATCCAGTATTCCCGCATCAATTGTCCCATGACGGTGCCGGGGCCGACCCGTGTCAGCTCAAGGCTGTCGATCGCCGTTGTCATCGCATTCTCCTGGAAGTCTGCGCTGGCGCGCCTGCAACGCGCGGCCATTATAATATCAGGCTTTGCAGGAGGCGAACTGGGCGGCAGCCTCCCGCCATGCCAAGCGGATATCGACCCGCGTCAGGAACATGTTGACACATTGCACCATGCGCGGCCGGCCGCCGCCGCCGCCGCGCCGCCCGGCGTGAACTCAACTTCGTTTCCAGCGGCGTGGCAGGGACCTGCGTTCGCTCAATTCAGGCAAAATCGGCGAGGCCGAAATGCGGTCCGAGCAGCCGCCTGACGCGCAGCAGTTCGGCGCGGGCGGCGAAGCCATCTACGGCGACGCGGGCGAACAGCGACAGCTGCGAGGGATGCATGATGAGGTCGCGTACCACGGCCCAGATGTCGGTACCGCCGTCGCGACCCATGCCGAGGATGGCGGCAGGTGGAACAGTCCGGTCGGCTGGATCGACGATGACGCGCATCGCGGCGAAGGCCAGCCCGTGCGCGGCCGCGAGCCGCGCCACCACATGGGATTCCATGTCGACCGCGGCTGCGCCAGTCGCTCGGTGCAGGTCGCGTTTCATTGTCGGTTCGGCGACAGGGGCATCCACGCCGAGGATCGGCGCGTAGCTTGCTCCCGCGATCGCGCCGAGAAGACTGTTCGACCAGACCGCGTCGGTCGAGCGTGTCACTCGCGATTCGACGATGTGAGATGCGACGACCCAGTCTCCGGTGCGAAGGTTGGAGGCGAGCCCTCCGGCGACGCCGAAGCTGATGATGCCACGATAGCCTTGCCGGGCTGCACTGCCGGCCACCGCAGCCAAATCACGCCGGTTGTTGCGGCACACGACCAGCACACCGGGCCCGGCGGCGATTTTGGCTTCGAAGGCCATGCCGACAAAGGCGATGACGATGGGACGTTGGTATTTGAGCGCGAAACCGGCCACATCACCGACGCAACCCCCATCACTGAGCATCATTTCTGTCATCGATTCCCCAAAAACCGTCCCGCATTTTGCAATAGGCAAAAGGGATGCCACTAGATAGCAATAAGGCTGCCCCCAGAAGACTTCGCCCAGCGTCGATGATGCAATTTCGAGCACGCCCCCAGCGCAGTAGCCAAGCAACTCACCAAAACTGCCGTATGTTGAAGGAATAAGTAGCACCCACACCGAAGGTGAATTGGTCCGGCGAGCCGCGTTGCGTCACCAGTGGGGACGCGGCTACGGAGCCGGAGAGCCGCTCGTACTCCATCAGCGTGTGGGCGGACCATTGCTGATTGAAGAAATACTCCACCTGGCCGCCGGCGCCGTAGGAATACAGACCGCCGCTAGCGTTATAGACGGGCAGCGCGGCAAGGCCAGAGACCGTCGAGCCGATGGATTGCGCCGCTGTGATGCTGAAATACGGACTCACCGCAGCGGTCGATTGCAGCGTGACCCGCGGGCCGCCGGACAGCCTGAATTGCCCTATCGGAACGACGGCATCCAGGAACACGTCGCCGGTGACGCCCGTTTCGCCGCCAAAACCTTGGCGAACCTCGGTGCGCAGGCGCAGCCAGGGCACTGGCCAATATTGCGCGAAGCCGCCGGCTTGTATCGCGTAATCGACGTCTCCCAACCCATTCAACGCCGTATAAGACGACGCTTTACGCTGCCAAATCAGCTTGCCGACCGGACCAAGTTGAAACTGGCCGAGATCGAGAATGTTGAAGCCGAAGCTGTCGCGCGCTCCGAAGAACTCGGGAGGCGTGCCCGCCTTGCGAATGCTGAACAGCGGCAGGACGGAAAGGCCGAACCTGCTATCGGAGGCGCCTGGCCATGCCGGAACGATGCGGGGTTCTACACCGACCGTAACCGTCCATTCCGGTTGAGGCGGCGCATAGACGGCCGGAGCGGTGGGCGGTTCCGGCGCGGCGGGCGGCAAATCCGCTGCCACGGCGATGCCCGGCGCAAGCGCGAGAACCATCGAGATTGCCAAACGCATGCTGTTCAACGACATCCACACAGCGGACATGAGCAGAACGGGCATGGGCACAATGCCCCCGCCTGGTTCCTCGCGCCGAATTGGTATTCAACAGGAATTCCCCGAATGACTCCTTACTTGATTTTCGCACTTCCCCCGTATCCCCACAAGACAGACGGGAAATGCCGACAGCTATGCGGCCTTGGGTAGCCAAAATAGCGGCCGAGCGGCTAATCTGGCCATTGTCGCTGACATTTCGACATCACGTCGGGCAGGTTTGGGTTGATGAACATCCTCAATGAATTCCGCGACATGCGTCGGCAAACGTCACGGTGCGCGTTTCCGCGATCAAAGACAGCAATCGACGCGCGATGAAGTTCCTCGGATCGCTCGCCGCGCTTTTCGGCTTGGCGCTTCTGACCGGTCTGACGGCTTATTACGGGTTCGGCTCCGTCGGCCAGGCTGTGGCAAGCGCGGGATGGGGAGCGGTATGGGTCATACTTGTCAGAGCTGCCGCGCTCGCGGCGGCCGGCATCGGATGGTGGCTTCTCCTCAAACCGCTCGTAGCTTGCCCGCCGCTTCCCTTCGTCGGCGTGCGATTTATTCGCGAAGCGATAAATTCGCTGTTGCCGGCGGCCCTCGTCGGCGGCGACATCGTCGGAGCGCGGCTTGTCACCGAATTGGGAGTCCTCGGCGGCAGTCTGGCGCTCGCAAGCGTTCTCATCGACATATTTGTCCAGGTTGTGTGCCTCTTGATCTTTGTCTTGGCAGGACTTGGCGTTCTCGCGACACGTGGCGACAGCAACTCCCTTACCGCACCGATTGCTATTACGCTCGCCGTTGCGACCCCAGCAGTGGCGGGGTTTTTCCTGGCGTTGAATTTTGGCGCCTTCGAGCCCGTCATGAGGAGGCTGGTTGAATTCGGCGAACGGCGCCAATGGGCCGCCTTTGGCCACGTTGCGGGTCTCGGCGCCAGCTTGCAACAGATTTGGCGAAACCATCGCGGTCTCTCCGCATCGTTTCTCGTTCACTTGGCGATACTCTTCGTCAACGCAACGGAAGTGTGGATCGCGCTCGCCTTTATGGGTTACCCGGTGACCTACGCTGCCGCCGTAGCGATCGAGAGCCTCGGCCAAGCGAGTCGCGCTGCCGCCTTTCCGTTACCCGGCGGGCTCGGCGTGCAGGACGGCACCTTGATCGCCGCATGCGTGGTCTTCGGTGTACCGGCCGAGGCCGCGCTCGGACTGGCGCTCGTCAAGCGAATTCCGGATTTGGTTCTCGGCGTACCGTCGCTCACGATATGGCAAGCAATCGAGGGCCGGCGGCTGCTGTTCAAGCACAAATAGGCGGATAGCCGAATATCGGACCGCCATATCGATCCGCGCAGCGGAACCGTCGGAATTTTCCGCCTTGATTGTCAATTAAAGACCGCCTGAATGCGGCGATTGGTCTGTGGGCGCGTATTGACCGTGCTTTCCTGTGCGTGCGAGGCTCGCCCCACTTGGGACAAAATGGCCGGGTTCCATAGGTGCCTGGCTTGGGGTGGGGCGACGTGGACGTCTTTTTTGTCGAGGCTACGAGTGTAGCATCTGTCATTTGCTACGCGGCCGCCATCTGCGGCTGCGTCTATGCGCTGGCTGCGGGGCTGCTCGCCCGCGGATTTGTTCGCTCGCAGATGACGCCCGCCAAGAGCTTTCCATCCGTTACGATCCTGAAGCCGCTTCATGGGGCCGAGCCGGGCCTTTTTGCGAATTTGGCCAGTTTTTGCGTTCAAGACTATCCGGGTTCGGTCCAGATAGTGTTTGGCGTGGAAGACCATGCTGATCCCGCGATTGATGTCGTTGAAAGGCTCACCGCCGAGTTCCCCGATCGCGATATCGAACTCGTGGTCAATTCGGTCAGTCACGGTAGCAACCGCAAAGTCTCGAATTTGATCAACTTGGCGGCCAAGGCTCGCCATGACGTCTTGGTTCTGTCGGACAGCGACATCATTGTTGATCCCGACTATTTGAAAAACATCGTGGGCGCCATCGCCGAGCCTGGCGTGGGGCTTGTGACTTGTCTTTACCGCAGCGCTGCGGCGCCGGGCCTATGGGCTCGCCTTGCCGCGGCGGCAATCGATCATCACTTTTTGCCGAGCGTACTGGTCGGGCTCAAGCTTGGTCTCGCCAAACCATGCTTTGGCTCCACGATTGCGCTCAGGAAGACCACGCTGGCGATGATCGGCGGCTTTCATTCGGTCGTCGACCAGCTTGCTGATGACTACGCACTCGGCGAAATGGTGCGGCGCGCAGGTCTTACGGTCGCGATCCCATCATTGACCGTCGAGCATGCCTGCACGCATCGGACCGCGCGCGATCTGTTCCATCACGAATTGCGCTGGGCGCGGACGATCCGATTCGTCGACGCGTTAGGCTTTATCGGGACGGGGGTTACCCACGCTTTTCCTCTGGCGCTGCTTGGCACGTTATTGGGCGGCATCACTCCGGCCAGCATCATTGTCATTGCCGCGCTCGCCTGCCGCTTCAGCCTGCAGATGCAGCTCGATCGGGCGTTGCAACTGCAAAGCAATCCTTTTTGGCTGGGACCTTTTCGCGACATGGTCTCGGGCGCTGTGTTTTTTGCCAGTTTTTTTGGCCGGGCCGTCGAATGGCGCGGGCGCCGTTATGCCGTGCTGGCCGATAATACGCTTGCTTATACTGGAGAGGGGAGCCGCAATGCGAACTCTGTTCCTTCAGGCGCCCTCGTTTGAAGGCTTCGACGGCGGAGCGGGCTCGCGGTACCAGGCTCGGCGCGAAATCCGCTCATTTTGGTATCCGACGTGGCTTGCCCAGCCGGCGGCTCTTGTCGAGGGCAGCAAACTCGTCGATGCGCCGCCCCATCGCATAAAGCGCGAACAGGTCGCGGCAAGTGCCCGCGACTACGATCTGGCGGTCCTGCACACTTCGGCGCCGTCATTTGCATCCGACGTCGCGACCATCAAGGCGATGAAAGCGGTGAATCCGGACCTGAAGGCCGGGCTTGTCGGCGCCAAGGTCGCGGTCGATCCTGACGGCAGCCTGAAGGCATCGCCGGCGATCGATTTTGTCGCGCGCAACGAGTTCGATTTCACGATCAAGGAGGTGGCGGAAGACCGGCCCTGGAGCGAGATCGCCGGCCTGTCCTATCGAAATGCGTCCGGCGTCATTGCTCATAATGACGAGCGCGCGATCCTGGAAAACATGGACCTCCTGCCTTTTGTCACGCCGGTCTACAAACGCGATCTCGATATCGACGACTATTTCATCGGCTATCTGCGGCATCCGTATTTGTCGCTCTACACCGGACGTGGATGCAAATCGCGCTGCACCTTCTGCCTGTGGCCGCAAACCGTGGGCGGCCATCGCTACCGCACGCGCTCGGTTGGCCACGTCGTCGAGGAAATCGCCTGGGCGCAGAAGGCGTTCCCGCAGGTGAAGGAATTTTTCTTCGACGACGATACTTTCACCGACGATCTGCCGCGCGCGGAAGCCATTGCCAAGGAACTGCGTAAGCTTGGCGTGATGTGGTCATGCAATGCGAAGGCCAATGTTCCGCGGGAAACGCTCAAGGTGCTGCGCGACGGCGGCCTGCGGCTTCTGCTGGTCGGTTACGAATCCGGCAATCAGAAAATCCTGCACAATATCAAAAAGGGCATGCGGATCGATGTCGCCCGCAAATTTACCAAGGATTGTCGCGACCTCGGCATCACCATCCACGGCACATTCATCATGGGGTTGCCGGGCGAGACCAAGGAGACGATCGAAGAAACGATCCGCTTTGCCAATGAAATCAACCCACACACCATTCAAGTCTCATTGGCGGCGCCGTATCCGGGCACGGTTCTTTTCGACCAAGCGGTAAAGAACGGCTGGCTCGATACCTCGCATGCGGAGCTCGTGAATGACGAAGGCGTGCAGATCGCGCCATTGCACTACGCGCATTTGACTCAAACCGAGATTTTCAACTCGGTCGAGGAATTTTATCGGCGATTCTATTTTCGATCCGGGAAGATTGCGTCGATCGTGGGCGAGATGGTTCGCGATCGGCAGATGATGATTCGCCGGCTGCGTGAAGGGATCGAATTCTTTCACTTCCTGCGGGAGCGGCGAGGAGTGGCACACTGAAGGCGTTGATCGTAACGGCCGACGACTTTGGTCTTGCGCCCGAAGTCAACGAGGCGGTCGAGACGGCTCACAGAAATGGCATCCTGACGGCGGCCAGTCTCATGATCGGGGCTCCCGCCGCCGCTGATGCTGTCGATCAAGCGCGGCGAATGCGTTCTCTGAGAGTGGGGTTGCACATCGTCCTGACCGACGGATACCCGGTGTCGCCGCCCTCGCGCCTGCCCGATCTCGTCGATAAGTCCGGCCGGTTTCGCAGTGATATGGCGCGCGCCAGCGTCAGGATATTTGTCGATCCGACGGTGCGCCGGCAGGTCGCGCAGGAAATTGCGGCGCAGTTCGAGGCTTTTCTTGCCACCGGGTTGCGGCTCGATCACGTCGATTGCCACAAGCATTGGCACCTGCATCCGACCATCTCCGGTCTCATATTGGATATCGGACAACGCTATGGGATGACCGCGCTACGGATACCCTATGAACCGGTCCGCGTGCTGAGACGCATCGAGAAGCAAACCTCATCGAAGCTTTCATGGGTGACTTCAACATGTGCCGCGCTTCTCAAGGCTCGCGTCCGAAGGCGCCGCTTGCTCGCCGCGGACCGGGTCTTCGGATTGGCGTGGTCGGGGGCGATGACCGAATCGCGAGTGGCGGGACTTTTGGCGCATTTGCCCGACGGGCTCACGGAAATCTACTTTCACCCGGCGATATCGAATTCGTTTTCAGGAGCCGCGCCGGGCTATCGCTATAGCGATGAACTGGCGGCCTTGGTTGCCCCGAGAATAGTTTTCGCGGCGCGAGGCGACGATATCCGATTAATCGGCTACGCGGACTTGGCCGAAAATAGCGGCACCATGACCCAGTGAAATGCGCGCCCTAAATCCACTCCTCATGTTCCTCGACGTGCGTCGGGAACATGTTGACGTATTGCACCATGCGCGGCCGGCTGCCGCGATTGGGACTGGCGCCGTGGGGCAAGGCCTGATGCCAGATGACGAAGTCGCCGGCGCGGCCGCCGATGGCGCGCGGGCCTAAAGCATAGAGGTCTTGCTGCCGCGGGTCGGCGCCGTGCGGCAGGGCCTTCAACCAGGCTTCGCCCCAGCGCTGGAATCCCGGCACCAATGTGAAGGCGCCCTGCTCGGGCGGTGTGTCGGTGAAATAAAGGATGCCGCCGGTGCCGAGCGGGAACGGCGTCTTGACGCTGACGTCCCAGTGCAGACGCGGTCCGGGGAACATGAAACCCTCTCGCTCCGGCGCATTGAAGCCGACGCGGTCGGTGGTCACCCACAAATCCGCCGTGCCCCAGAGCTGGGCGAAGGCCTTATGGATGCGCGGCGAACGGCGAACGGCGTCGAAAGCCGGGTGCTGGAAATATTGCACCATGATGCCGTGATCGTTCGGCGGATACCACGTCTCCGGATCGTCCGGGTCGGCGTCGAGATATTGCCACAGCGCGAGCGCTGCCGCCTCGCGCGTCGCCTGAGTCACCGCGTCATGGAGCACGACATAGCCGTGCTCCTGCCAGCAGGCGAGATCGGCTGCGTCCAGCACCGGCGCGCTCGCCTCCACTGCGGCGAGCCAGCGCGCGGTCTCCTGCGGGACGGCGTCGCCCGCGACCGCGGCATTGATGCGCGCGACCTGTTGCGGCGCGATGCCGCCAGTGGTGGCGACGATCCAGCGCTCGAACTCCTCGAAGCTCGGCGCCTGTTGGCCGAGAAAGCTGGCGGTCTGTTCGAGGCCGAGCCCGCTGGCGTGGACGACGAGATGGTCGAGATGACGGTCGTGCAGCGTCGTCGGCCAGTTGCGGCCCGCCCGCGCCGCCATGTTGCGCGACCACAGCCGCTTGAGCTGATAGATGCCGAGCGCGCCGGTCTCGGTCGCCGGCGCCAAGCTTGTTACAGGTGAAACAAGACTCGGCGCAGGCGAAACTTCCGCGAGCGTCATGGGATCAACGTCAAGATGTTGCTGCTTAAGTTAAACGCGGCGCGTGCTTGGCCGTCAACCGGCTCAAGTGGGGCGATCCGGCGCGAGGTCGACGACTCGCCGCTGCTAATGTAAAAGCTATTTACATGAGCTGGTCGAAAGGCGACAGGCATGGCCCGCGCGGCTATCACCACGGCAATTTGCGCGAAGCGCTGATGCGTGCCGCGCTCGAACTGATCGCGCAAAAGGGCGCCGCCGGCTTTACCTTCGCCGACGCCGCGCGCTGGGCCGGCGTCAGCCCGGCGGCGCCATATCGCCACTTTCGTGACCGCGACGATCTGTTGGCCAATATCGCTCAGCGCGGCTTCGAGCAATTCGAGGCCGTGTTGACGCGTGCCTTCGACGATGGCCGTCCCGATGCTTTCACCGCGCTCGACCGCATGGGCAAAGCCTACCTCGCCTTGCCATCCTCGCACTTTTCTTCATTGGCCACTGGATGTGGTGGCCGCTCGGCCTGCTCGTGCTGGCCTTCATCATCGGGAGTGGACGAATGGGTTGCGCGCACCGACGCCGTTATCGTCGTCGTGTTGCAGATGCGCTTGATCGTGTTTGTGATCGTCGGCCGGCGTGGCGCCGGTTTGCCGCCTGGTCTTCTTCATCTCGTCGCATTCCCTTGTTCGGGATGCGCCGGACGCCGGACCAATAAAAAAGGCCCGCGACCGGCGCATCGAAATTGCGCTAGTAGCAGGCCTTTGCGGATTCAACTTGGTGCTCCAAGTTGAGTTGGGCCGTCTTCTAAATCCCAAGGGCCGTTGAAGGCAAATTTCCCCTTGGGTATAGACCCAAGGTTAAGGCTACCAAACAAAGTGGATCGGTGTAAACAAGTTTGATGATCCAAATATTAAGTGTGACCTAATGTCATCCCTTCATGGAAAGGGGGACCACGTTGCTTTCTTCGTGCCCCTCGGCAAGTTCCATCACCTTCCGTCCAAGCGCCGTCCAGATCGCTCGATTTTCACTTTCATACCGGTTCCGATCATAAATTCGTCCCACGCCTTTGGCCCGATGATTCAAAATTCGGTCCATTGATTCTCTCGAAAATCCCAAACCAGTGATCAACGTACCGGCAGATCGCCGCAAATCGTGTGCCGTGATTTTTTCCCTGATCCCAAGATCGCCGCAAATTTTTCTCATCGCATCTCCGATGTCCGCGTGACCACCGCGCGCAGATTTGTAGACGTAACCGCTTTCCGGCCACTCGCCGTCGTATATTTCGTCGATGACCCGCCGCGCCTCCGGTG
>Ga0208044_1002005_pt1 | contig 10421 bp, 8 predicted proteins | sample Sb_taG_8_FD_187712 | JGI IMG/M metagenome (GOLD analysis project Ga0208044, IMG submission 187712) | Peat soil microbial communities from Weissenstadt, Germany - Sb_50d_c_BC metaG (SPAdes) (version 2) | ecosystem: Environmental > Terrestrial > Soil > Wetlands > Peat | place: Germany: Weissenstadt... | reverse complement strand
GGCGCGGCCTGACAGCCCGCCGGCCGGTTTTCCGGCGACCATACCGGCGGGGTCACACCCGTTCCCATTCCGAACACGGCCGTTAAGCCCGCCGGGCCCATGATAGTGCTTTGGCGCGAAAGTCGGTGATCGCCGGGATCTTTCCAAGAGCCGCCCTGGAATCGTGGAAGCGAGTCCAGGGCGGCTCTTTTTGTTGGCCTTTGGTGTCCCAAGGCCAGAGACTTGGCGGTCGACGTGTCTGTTCCCGAACACATCGTTGAGAGAAGTCACATGAACCTGCGATGGGGAATTCTTGGGTGCGCCCGGATCAGCCGGCGTGGGCTGATTCCTGGCATCCAGGCGTCGAAAACCGGGCGGCTGGTCGCGCTGGCAAGTCGAAATCCAGCCACGGCTCGTGCCTGGTGTGACGAGTTCAAGATTCTCAAGAGCCATGAAACCCACCAGGGACTGCTAGAAGACCCGGAAATCGACGCCGTCTACATCCCGCTGCCCAACGAACTCCACAAGCCGTGGGTCGTCGCCACGGCCGAGGCTGGGAAGCACGTTTGTGTGAAAAACCGCTGGCGCTCAATGCGGTGGAGGCCCGCGAAATGGTCGAGCAATGCCGATCACGCGGGGTGCTCTTGATGGAAGCTTTCATGTGGAGGCACCAGCCGCGCGCGCTCGAACTCCGCGCGCGTGTTGCCGCCGGCTTGCTCGGCGAGTTACGCTTGATCCGGTCGTCATTCTCGTTTCCCATCGAGCCCGGCGACTGGCGATTGGACCCGGCGCGAGGGGGCGGTTCGCTCTGGGACGTCGGATGTTACGGAATCAGCACGGCGCGGTTCTTCGCGGGCGCTGAGCCCGAGTCGGTCCGGGCTCGGGCGCGATTCGGTCCAACTGGCGTCGATCTGACGCTGACCGCCAGCCTGGAATTTCCCGACGGCGTCCTGGCCTCGATCGATTGCAGCTTCGAGCAGCCGTTCCGTTGCGTCTACGAGCTGGTGAAAACCCGGGGCGTGATCGACGTACCCGACGCTTATCTGCCACCAATGAAACAGCAGCCGATCGCGCGGTTGCGGACGATCGGTTCCGCTTCGGACTCGGATGCAGGGACCGACCTGATCAAGAACCTGGAATTCGAGATGGCCGATCAGTATGCGGCGATGATTGACTCCTTCGCGACCTCGGTCTCGGCCGGCCGCCTGGTTGAGCCCGCGGAAGATGGGCTGGCCCAGATGAAGGCACTCGACGCGATCATGGAAGCGGCTCGATCGTGAGCCGTGCCGCTTTCCGTCGCTATTTTCTTGCCCGAGTCATCAGCGGAACATCTGACCTCGTCCAATAGCCTCGAACGCGTCGCGGATGTGTTCGATCTGGGGAGGGTTGTCATCTTCTGGCCAGATGACGGCCACGACGTCGAACCGGCTTCGCTGCTCGAGCAGGCCGTGTTTTTTCAGGAAATGGAGGGCTGCAAGGGTCAGCCGGCGCTGTTTTTCCGTGGTGACGGCCTCAGCGGGCACTCCCTGTCGGCGGGCCTTGACCTCAACGAAGACGATAACGTTGCCGTCGAGTGCGATCAGATCGATCTCGCCGTGATTGGTCCGATAGCCGCGGTGCAAGATCCGCAGACCCTGGCGCCGGAGGTAGCGAGCGGCCTCTTGCTCGCCGCGGTCACCGAGCAGGCGGTTCCAGAACGCTTGAACGATCGGATTTCTCACCTGGTGACCTCGCAAGCTGCCTGCCTCGTTCGATATTCACAGCCACGCGAGGCATGGCAGCGAACCGAGCCTGCTATTCGTTATTGTACCGCGAGATCACTCGTGATCCTGCAACCATTCCGATTCAATATCCAACCAGGCTGCTCTGCTCAGGGACCCACGCCGAGGTGGCTCTCGATCTCGCGAGCTTCCGAGCTCCAACCTCCGGAGGGGCGATTGTTCTTGAAGAACGGCTGAGGATTCTTGGTATCCGAGTCCACAGCTTGAAGTTTGCTGGGGTCGGATTCCACAGCCGAGGCCTCGGCGACCCCGCTCGTCGGTTTCACGCTCTTCTGGGCGTGATCATCGCTGCCCGAGCGGATCGCTTGACGCAAGCTCTCGCAGCCCGCGATCGTCACGGCCGTGAGTCCCAGCATCACCAGTAACGCCAGCGAACGACGGATCATCGCCATACCATCCTCGCTCATGATGGAGCGGAGACAGGGCCCGTGGTGGGGTTCAAAACCAGACGGGTCCCACGTACCGGGCGAACGCCCTGGAAAGGGAAAATCTGAAGGGTTGAACGGGAATGATGCCAGAAGGCTAGCGATCCGTCCAGGCTGGTTTTGTGTCGTCCTGGCGCCAGAACGCGAGCAGAGCGGCCAGTCCGGCCAAGGGGAGCAGGCCGAATCAGCCAGCACAGGCCCCAGGCCCAAAGCCCCGGTGCCCTGACACGCAGTCCTCCCAACTCGTCACTGCTTGCGCGTGTGCTGAATCCACCCTCGCGCTCTTTACTGGGCATTTCGCCGGCCCCTGCGAATCTGCCTCCGTTGTCACTCCGGAGACCTCCTTCAGTGTCGATCGTAAATACCTTGTCAGAAAGAGGCTGCGGATACGACCAGGCAGAGAATACGCGACTCGAAAAGGCTCTTCGCGTCCTTCCATGGGCCCTGCGCTGTGGTCCTTTGAGGGACGAGAGGTAAGATGGATGGGGAGTGCCGGGTCAAGGTCGGCCGGGTAAGGTCGACCGGATCATTGTTCTGGAAGAACCCGAGGGCGAAGAGTCGAATGGACCCCATGACATCATCTCAGGACGTTCCGAAACCGCGGCGTCGCTGGGTACGCTGGTTGTTCGTCGCGCCGATTGGCGGTATGGCCGGCCTCCTCGCCTTGCTGCTGGCGCTGCCCTGGATCATCGAAGTTCCCGCGATGCAGCGATTGCTGGCCAGCCTGGCCACCCGGGTGATGGCTCCGGGAGCCGTCCGGTTTGCGCACCTGAGAGTGTTCTGGAATCGCCCCACGGAGATCGACGGACTGGTACTACGCGATGCACAGGGCGATGACATCGTCGTCTCGCCCCAGGTCCATTTTAGCTGGAGCCTGCGGGAGATCCTGCTGACCCGGCCTGCGTCCGCGACGCTCACGCTCGATCAGGCCGCGGTGGACATCGAGCGCTCGGCTGGCGGGAGCGTTGATCTGCTCGAGACTCTCAAGCCGATCCTCAAGGACGAGCCGGATCTGACTCTGCTGGTGCGGGTCGTTGACGGGAGGCTCCGTTTTCGCAACGAGGGCCTCGAGGAACCGTTCCTGGCCGACAAGGCCGATATCGAGCTCGACCTCAACGCCTATCCGCAGCCGATCGCCTGGCGAATGAAGCTGGAGCGAGCCGGAGAGAACACTGAGCCGGGGCGCGTGCGGATCCAGGGAAGCATGAGCCGGGGAAAAGAGACCGATGGCTTGCCCGAGGATTTGGAGGTTTCGATCATTGGGAATCACTGGCCATGGGCATACTCCAGCGCTCGGATCAAGGCCCGAGGAGCTTTCAGTGGAACGATCGACGCCCGCCACAAGAGCGGTGAGCTAGCGCTCGGGGGCGATGCCCAGGTGCTTGGCCTGCATGCGACGGGATCGGCACTCTCGGGCGATGAATTGCGTCTGGATACGATCACCGCGGTCTGGAAGGCAGGCCGGAAAGACGGGAGCTGGACGGCCGAGCGTCTGGACGTGACAGCGCCGGTGGGCGCGATCAAAGCATCAGGCTCCTTCCCTCCAGTCAACGATCGCGGGGCCCATGTGGAAGGGAATCTGGACCTCGCCGCGCTGGCGCGGCAGATTCCCCGGACCATGCGACTGCGCGACGACCTGCGCCTGGAAAAAGGGTCCGTCGAGCTGCGAGCGGACGTGAGTGGCGATGCGGGGAAAGCCGGGCAGACCATTCTTGCGACCGCCCGCCTCAGCGACCTGACCGCCCGGCACGGCACCCAGAGCCTGTCATTTCGCGATCCCGCGACCTTCACCGCCCGGCTCCACCGTCAGACCGACAGCCTGAGCCTGGAACAGCTCGACGTGCAAACGCCCTTCCTGACCGCGACCGGTCAGGGAAACCTGGACCGGGGGATCAACGTGTCCGCGACGATTGACCTGGGGGCGGCGACCCAGCGGCTGCACGACTGGGTTGATCTGGGGCGGATCGAGCTTGCCGGCCAGGGAAAGATCGATGCCAAGTACCAGCGGATCGCCAGCCGGTTCGAGATCGGGGCGAATGCTGAGTTCAAGGGCCTGGGCGCCAGTGGGCTGCCCGCCGTCGAGACCCTGCACCGCGACAAGGTCGTTGCCATGCTTGCGGTCAAAGGAGGGGCGGCACCTTCAGGGCTGCCCACCAGCCTTCATCAGCTTTCCCTCACCGGGCAAAGCGATCTCGAGGAAATCACACTGAACGCCGGGCTCGATCAGCCGAGCGGGGTCATCGCGATCGACACCAGGGCGCAGACCCAGCTTGTCGCCGGCGGTAAGAAGCAGAAGGCGGAGTCAGCACTCCAGGCGCATTGGGGCGACAAGGAAGTCACGCTCGACCAGATCCTGGTGTCGCTGGTGCCGATCGTCGGGCCGGGGGGACAGTTCCTGCCCAGCGAACCGGCACGCTGGTCAGGCAAGGGCAAGTACGACATCACCAAGGATGAGCTCACAATCACGGCGGATTCCGGACCGGCCGGGGCCAAGCTCAAGCCGCTTGCCCTGGTGCCGACCCAGGTCCGGGTGGGAGGGCTGAAGACCCGCGATGCCGCCTGGCTTGACGTCAACCTCACAGGGGACGTGCCAGCGCTGAGCAGCCTGGCGGGCCTGGATCAACCTCGACTGGCGGGATCGCTCAGCGGCCTGCTGCAGGGCCGGCAGAACGCGGAGGGTTGGGAATTTGCGGCCGGAGTACAAGTTCGTGACCTGGCCCAGTTGAGCGGCGACGGTGCGCGCACGGAGCTCGCCAAGAATGCGGCGGCGAGTGTGCGAGGAACCATCGCCCGGAAGTTCGAGCGGCTCGATTTTTCCGAGCTGGCGGTCGTGACCCCGTACGGGCAGATCGAGGGCGCCGGGCCGGTGACCGACCTCGCCGGCACGCCCCGCTTCGACCTCCGGGGGACGCTCAGCCCGGACTGGAAAGCACTCTCGGAACTGCTGGCGCGGAAGGTCGAGCCGAACGCGTCGATCACGGGATCGCCGCGCGCCTGGCGCATTGCCGGCACGCTTCCGAAGTCGGGCAACCAGGACTTGCTCGCGGGAATGAATGGTGAGCTTGGGGTCAACCTCGAGCAGGTGGACGTCTTCGGCATGCGGCTGGGGCGGACGGCGGCGGTCGTGCGCGTCCAGGACGGTAAGACACGCATCGATCCGATCGACTCGACGCTCAACGCCGGCCGCCTGCACCTGGAGCCCACCGTGATGACGGATAAGCAGGGTCAGACATGGTTGCATCTGGGAGCGTCGTCCGGTCTGCTCGACGCGGTCGTCAACGACGAGGTCTCGCACCGGGTTCTCTCGTTCGTCGCGCCGGTGCTCGATCAGGCGACCCGCGTCCGGGGCCGCGTTTCGCTGGCGCTGAACGAAGCTTTCTTGCCGATGAGTGCCGGCCCAGATGCCGAGCCGAAGATTGACGGCGACGTGCTGTTCGACTCGGTCGAGTTCATGCCGGGCCCGCTGGCCGAGCAGATCCTCGGCGTCTTCCGGCAGGAGCAGCGTCCGCTCCTGGTGCTCCGCGACCCGGTCTCGGTCCGGATCGTCGGCCGGAAGATCTACCAGGAAGGCTTGATCATCCCGCTGGCGAACGTCGCGGCAATCGGCATCGAGGGCTGGGTCGATTTCGATCAGAACCTGAACCTCGTGGCCAGCTTCGCCATGGTGCCTCCCAGAAGAAATATCCCGGTCCTGTCGGACATCCTCGAGAATGCCCAGCTCCAGCTTCCGATCACCGGGACCTTCAAGAAGCCCAGGATCAACGGCGACGCGATCAAGGACCGATTCAAGGATCTGGGTCTGAACATGCTGGACAGCGTGATTGGGGCCGGGGTCAACGGCCTGGGCCGCATCCTTCAGGGCGGCCCGGGGCGGAATGGGCTGCGGCGCGACTTTTTCCCCCCGTTTGTCGCCCCGGGCAACGATCAGCCCTTGCCTCCTCCTCCTGACCCGGGCGCTCCTGCCTCGCGCGGCAACCCGCCGGCTGGCGGGGGAGCTGCCCCTGCGCCTGGCGACCGCCGCGTGCAGCCCGTTCCGGACAATCCCGATGATGAGCTCGACCAGCCGAATGGTCGTCCGGGGCAGCTCACGCCCGAGCAGAGACGGACGCAACGCGAGGAGCGGCGGGCCCGCCGGCTCGAAAAGCGTGCCGAACGCAGGTTGCGGCGGGGACTGCCTCCGGATTGAGAACCGACGCAAGACGAAGTGGCGCTCTGCTAAAGTCCGCGCCCTCGCCTGAACTCGCGACGATGGTCAGCGCGGCGCGATGCATGAGCCGTCATTGGCTTCGTTCTGGCGCTTTCCTATCCGCGCCGTCTCCCTCCATCGCCGAGTTACCAAAGACCGAACGGGGCCGGATCTCGGCGAGAGGGTCGGGTAAGGAGGCGGCGTCGCCGCCACCCCCTCCCCTCAGAACCGGACTTGAAAGTTTCCCCTCATCCGGCTCAAGCCTTCACGAACGTCCCTCCCGGGACGCGGTCGCTTTGGTCAGTCGTTCCTGCACATGGATCTGCCGATGACAGTTGGCATGCAACAACTCCAAGTTGTCGGCCGTGTCCGGACCGCCTCGGCTGCGCCAGATCCGATGGTGGATGTGACAGTCGCCCTCTGCGGGACGCAGGGGTTGTTCGCACACCACGCATCGTCCCTTTTGCTCTTTCCATAGGTATTCGATCCGGCTGCGACCCGCTCGCGTTTGGGCCAGTTGCCAGCCCCACCGTGCTTCCAGGTACAGTTCCCACTCCGGATCGTAAGGATTGACGGCGCTGCGGATCTTCACGTAACGAATGATCTTCACCTGCGCCGCGGCCATCAACTGGATCGGCCAGCCTTGGCCTTTCTGGTCATACAGCTTGCCGGTGAAGACCCAGTGGCGGTGACCGTCTTGCCGGAAATAGTTCGTCTTGATCCACGTCCGGTTCTTATTCCGGTGCCGTCGCCGGCACCAGTGCCACACCATTTGGAAGATCCGATGATCCACATACGTAAAGGTGCGTTTGCTCGACGCATAACGGTGATACATGGTCCAGCCCTTGATTTGCTGATTCAAACGCCGGATCATTTCTCCTGCCGTCAGGCTGCCCGAGTCGTCGATGGTTTCCTGAATCTTGGTCAAGAACGTCTTGACGCTGCGCGATGACGGCTTGGTCAAAACCTTGCCGCAGTGGTAACGCCGCACGTTCTGTCCTAAGAAATCGAAGCCGTCCTCTACATGCGTGATCTGGGTCTTCTCGTGGGAGAGTTCCAAACCACGTCCCTTCAAGAAGTGCGCCACGAGAGGTTGAACTTGATCACGAAGGAGTTCCTTCGAAATGCCCGTGATCAAGAAGTCATCCGCATAGCGGATCAGGTGGACTTTAGACTTCCATTGTCGTTTCGGCGTCTCGGCGAAGTGTTCCGCCAACAGCCGTTGCAGTCCATCCAGGGTCCAATTCGCCAGGACGGGTGAAATGATCCCGCCTTGAGGTGTTCCTTCCGTGGTGGCGAACCAGGCGTGCTTCTCCAGGAAGCCCGCTTTCAACCATTTCCGCAGCAATTGCTGGTCCATGGGAATGTGCGTCAAGAGCCAGTCATGGCTGATTCGATCAAAGCAAGCTTTGATGTCCCCTTCCAGAATCCATTGTGGACCGTGCCGATTCCCCAACACGATGTGAGCTTGATCGAGGGCGTCGGCACAACGGCGTTCGAGTCGAAAGCCATAGGAATGGCCGTCGGCTCGAGATTCCGCAATGGGATCGAGGCCCAGCAAGTATAATGCTTGCATGGCTCGATCGGTCATTGTGGGAATCCCCAGTGGGCGCCGCTTGCCGTTGCTTTTGGGAATGTACGCCCTGCGGAGCGGTTGCGGTTGGTAACCGTGCCGACGCAGAGTGCTGAAAGCGGTCGACTTGGCTTCCGGTGTGTTCCAGAGAATCCCGTCCACACCGGGAGTCTTCGCACCCGAATTACTGACGACTCGTAAGATGGCCAGAGCCCGGCCACTGAACGAGTGCGTGAGCAGATAAACCAGAGCCTTGACTTCATTCCATCTGCCCTCCGTAACAGCCTTCACGATACGCGCCTGGAGCCGACGAACCGTACGCCAGACCGTCTTCCATTTGATGGAATGCCAGTCGGGTGTGCGCTCCGGAGCCGCACCAGCGAGCATTTCTGCCGCCGACATATCTGCTTGTCTCCCTGAGTCGGTTGGCCAAGGTTCTCTCGTGACGGAACACCTGAGGGAAGTCAGCCCGCTTTCGCGGTGAAGGGATGTCATCCGTGGGAGGATTCACCTTCTATCCGGTCGGTTACCGAGCGGCATTCGCTTCTTCCCTCATCCCTTTCCCGTCGTCCCATCGGTCACGCCTTGCGGCGGACCTACCCTGAAGGGAGGATGACGGGCTTACCACGTTCCACGGATGTACCATGGATGGTTTAGGCTCTGCCTCTCCGCCGATGGCTCGACAGCGACGGCAGGGGAAAGGGAACCCCCTGCACCTGGCCACTTACCTTTTTGGTTCAAGCCTGTCAGCGCCTTTGGCTTGCTTGAAATCACGGCGTTTATCAGCAGTTCACCTGAGTTAGCCATGCCATCCACCCTGGCCCCCGACCGCCTTGGCGCTAGCAGTCGTCGGGTCCTCTCGCGAGAGCCCCGGCCACCCGGATCGGGTGAGGTTACGTTGTCCCAAGAGCTTCGTGCCGTCGGATTATTCCGACCGCACGTCTTGGTGGGGTACCAGTGGTCGCACACTGGGTTATGTCCTGGTTGTCGGCCAGTCATAATAGCTACATCCGCAGCTTCGTGTCGCACCCCCTCTATTTCAGTATGTCACCGACCGGGCGATTGCTGCGCACAAAATCAATGGATTCTTCCCCACTCGCCACTCACCCGTTGAGCGTTCTCTCGTGGCCAAGTCGCTCGACGCCAGTTTCTTCAGGGGGCAGCGGAAGGGGGCAGCGGAAGGGGCACCCACTTTCCGGTACCAAGGAAACGTGGGCGGCCCCTTTCACCTCTCACTGAAGCATGCTGGACTCCGCACTCTATCGAACGTGATCCGGCCCAGTGACTAGAATACAAGATGGATCTAAACGGGATTGCTGTCCTCGATTGGCCGCCGGTCCATTCGCGGGTGTAAGTGTGCGGCGCCCACGGCAGGCAGATTTCTCGTCACTCTAAATCGGGGCCTTCCCGAAGCACGATTTCGCGGCGACGAACAGTCTCCTGTGGAGTTGGGACCCATACGACCCCGTTGCCAAGCCCCCCCCGGGGGTCGAGACTTTTCAGCAAGGAGTCAGGATGAACGCGATCAAGGCGACCGTGATGCGGGGCCGGCTCGACCTGAAGGTACCGCTCGACTGGCCGGACGGAACCGAGGTGTTGATCGAGCCGACGATGGCCCGGCTCGAGAAGATCGGGATCGACGAGTCCGAGTGGCGCGATGATCCGGAAAGCCTTGCGGACTAGGAAGCGTGGATCAAGACCATCGAGCCATTCGAGTTGACGCCCGATGAGGCCAAGCGGATTGCCGATTTCGCTGAACAGATGCGCCAATATAACGTCGAAGCCGTGCGGCGTCAGATGCAGGAGGGAGCGGCCGGATAATGCGCTACCTCCTCGACACCGGCATCGCGCAAGAGTTTATCGGCAGCAATGCCAAGGTCGTGCTGCGCGTGGACGTCGCGCGGCGCGCTGGGAATCGGATAGGTATTTGCATCCCGGTGTTGGGTGAGCTGTGGTCCGGCGTGGAGGGAAGCATCTCCCGCGACAGGAATATTCATCGCCTGCGTGTAGCGCTTTCGCGCTTGGTGGTCTGGCCCTACACAAACGAGGCGGCCGAGCAATTTGGTCGCGTCTTCGCAGAACTTCGCCGCATCGGGAGGCCCATGCAGCAGATCGACATCACGGTCGCGGCCATTGCGTTCGCCCTCGGCAATTGCACAGTCGTATCCAAGGACACGGATCTGGCTGCGATTCCTGGGTTAGAGGTCGAGAACTGGGCCGAAAGCTGAATCCACGGACGGCGATCGCCGCATCGGGAGAACGCGCGAAGGGGACACTCTCATTGCTGCAAGCAAATTGCGGGGCTCAGGTAATTTCAGGATCACTTCTCCGTTGGGCTCCGGCTGGCGAACGGGACATTCTTATTGCTGCAAGCAACTAAGTTACGGGGGCCGCGAGAATCGGCGTTCATTGATAAGGCAGAAGATGGTACAGTTTTGCAGAAGAACAGGAGAGCGACGACCATGGCCACCGACCGG
>Ga0208044_1001997_pt1 | contig 10442 bp, 9 predicted proteins | sample Sb_taG_8_FD_187712 | JGI IMG/M metagenome (GOLD analysis project Ga0208044, IMG submission 187712) | Peat soil microbial communities from Weissenstadt, Germany - Sb_50d_c_BC metaG (SPAdes) (version 2) | ecosystem: Environmental > Terrestrial > Soil > Wetlands > Peat | place: Germany: Weissenstadt... | reverse complement strand
ACTGTGATCCGACTCAGGCTTTCCACCACGAGAGCCGACCATTCGGCAACTTCGACGACAATTCGTCAGGCAACAACAGAATCGCTCAACTCGGGGTATGTTTTGACACTTGCAACGAAGCTTCGTTCGCCACGCCCCGCGCGCGCCTAACTCGGCTAACCTAGCGGCCTTTCGCGCTAGCACGCGACAGTCCCCGCGCACCGCTGCCCCGCTCGCCTAGCCCCCGCACGCGTGACTCAAACGTGCCAGTCGTGCAGCGCATTGAGGAGTGGTATTTCAGTATTCAACTTTTTGCAACCGAGCTTTGGCTGTTTCCGTGTAGAACGTCGCTTGACCGTTGCTGTTCTCAATCACCTTTTGCAGCCAAAGCCTGGTATTGGCCCAATCCCGATGTCCCCAATATGCTTGTGCGACTTGATAGCGGAACCCTTGGAGCGAGGAATTATTTGGAAACGCAGTCTCGAAGTTTGAGAAGGTTTCGAGCAACTGCGGCATGTACTTGCTATAGTTGGCCCGTAAGCCGTAAGTGCTATCTTCGCCGAGTTCCTTCCCGCCGATCACGGCAAACAGCTTTCGCTCATACGCGAGTTCGGCCGCATCGGAACCGGGAAATTCCTTTATAACCCTGTCATACCAGTCAATCGCCATCTCAACGTGGGGAAGCCAAGACGCATCGATCATGAACTTTCGATCGCTCTTGGACCAAAAATCACCGTTTGAAAGATAGGACCTAGCCACCGCCGATGTAATATTGGCGTCTGAGAATTTTCCGACGATTTCATTTAACTGCTTCAGACGACCGCTGATTTCCTTTGCCTCGCTGGTCTGTGGGTACTCGTGCACGAGGGACTTCCAGTCTGCAAGCGCTACGTTTATGCGCCCCTCATCAAACGAAATTTGGCCAAGGAAATAAAGCGCGGTTGCCTTGCTCGCAGGAGCGGTGCTTGCGCCATGCAGTACCACGATGAGAGTCTCCTTAGCTTTTTCATTTAGGCCGTGCTGATAGTAGTCTTTAGCGAGATCGACTGATTGGGCCGACGATGCGCAGGACGTGAGAAATCCTACATAAACAGTTACACATACATATAGCGAGGCTCTTCTAAGCATGAATATTCCTCCCTAGGAATCTTCGTAGAATTGTATTGCGCTACCTTCTAAGCCGTATGTGAGTACAATCACACCGCACACGTGAACCAGCGAAATTCCTCCGTTCCCCTCTGCTCCCCGCAGCCGCCGCACGCGCCCCTCTCGCAAGCTCGACCCGCTAGCGCGCGGGCCCCGGCCTCTAGGTCCAAATCCTGCGGGGGGGCGACAATTTTTCCCGAAGGATACTACCCCCCCTCGCTCTGACCCTATTTTTCTTGCACCTGTGAGATGAAACATCGGGCGTGAGAAATTCGCGGATCGCATCTTCGGCTTCGACGCTCGGCGTCTCGGATCTGATGCCGCCGGACATCCGCGCGGCCGTCGTCGCAATCGAGCGATGCGATCCAATGGGCCGAGCGGCTCCATGGCCGAAATTGAATCCAGCCGCTGCTCGCGAACATTTCGACAGTCTGCGATTCGAATTGGTGTCTCGCTTTGGTACGCGGGCAAGACCCGGCAAGGCTACCGCCCGCATCCACGGCACTGGTTGGCGCTGGCGCAACTTGTGGGCATCGGTTTGTGATTGTAATCACTGACACATGCGCTCCCCCGTGGCAATATTTTGCATCGCGCGAATGGAAGGTGAGGAACCGACGTGGGCTTTATAGAGACTCTGGTCGCTGAAACTGGCATCAAGATCGTCGATCGTATTTATGAACATTTGCGCGCAGGAAAACATAACAGTGAGTTTCTAAACTATGATTTACAATATCTGCTGAGCTGCTATGTGGACGAAAATCTTGCTGAAGAATCTCTTCCATACGTACTACTGGAAGAATTCGTAGAGCAACAATGGGAAAACGTTGAACAGTTTGCAGACAGCTTTTCTATCACCAAACTAAAGGATTCTTTCGTTCTCGCCAAGGAACCTCCTCCCGAGTTGTCAGATTGTCAGAACCAGGCGTATCTCGAATTCAAGCGACAGACTAGGCTAGTAAGGGACGATCGGGTAGTTAGGCTTGCCGACTACAATCCACTCACGAAAGCTCTGACACTGCAAAGGTGCAAATACAGCGATGGCCTGAGGTCAAATTATGTGATGGATTGGCAAGCAGGACTGAAACTTGCAAGCTCCCCGGTTTCTCTGCGTGCGGTTCTTCAATCGCAATATGGCCGACGGTTGCCGCCGTGGACCGATCGTCGCCTGTCGAATGCCGTGGGCATAGCTGTCATTGTTTTTACTAGACATGAAAGCGGAGAAATCCTTCCGTATCTGCCGCTGCGGAGTAAACCGACTTGGTACAGCGAAAGCTTGGGTGCCACGAAGCGCTTAGCTGTTTATCCGGGTGGTTTTCATTGCACCGCATCAGGTGAAACAGCATGGAATGATAAGGCGTGTGCGTTCTCCGATTTCTTCACTGTCGATATCTGCCGGGAGTTGGAAGAAGAAGTGGGGCTCAGACGGTCGGACCTGGACTGGATCTACCCTGTTGCTTTTTGCCGTGAATTGCTCCGAGGAGGCAAACCACAGTTGTTCTTTGCTGCGTTCACAAACCTGCCTCCTCAGGAGATCGGTCGTAAGCGACGAAGAGCAATTGAAATACAAAAGGAAAACCGTCGTCAAGAGATTGAGGACGATGTTCTTGTGGTGAATACGCCTGACGAGTTGTTCAGGCAGCTTTGGGTTAACGGAACCCAGGAAGCGGTAGCCAATATGATATTTGCCCAGAAATGCGCTGCCTTGGCTTACGATGCCGGAAAGTTTCCATCCGACGCATTGAATCCGTAATCTTCCGGCAAGGTAAGCCTCAGCGATCACCCAAAACCGGCCACTGATTATCACCTGAAAACCGGCCAACGAGAGTAGCGTCCGGGACATTGAATCCCGCGGGGGCTTGTAGGCTCCGTGGGCATGGCCAATGTCTTGAACGAAGAGAAGAAACAACAGGTTTTAGCTCTGGGACGGCTGGGCTGGTCGCTGCGGCGCATCCAGGAAGCGACCAAGATCCGTCGCGAAACCGCCAGCGCTTATCTGAAAGCGGCCGGGATTGCAGTGCGTCTGCCCAGTGGTTGGGGTCGGTGCGAACCAAAACCGGCCAACGAAGTGATCACCGACTTTGGCGCGGCGAAACCGGCCATTCCGGTGATTCCCGATGCCTGCAACCCCAACCCCAACCCCAACCCCGAAAACCTTTCTACGAAGGGAAGATCAAAAACAACTTCAAAACCGGCCAACGAGAACGAGGTGATCACCGACTCTGCTGTGGTCCCCGGCCCCAGCGCCTGCGAGCCGTACCGGGAAGCCATCGACTTGGGGATCAGCCGCGGACGCAATGCCATGGCCATCTGGCAGGACTTAGTTTCCGAGTACGGCTTCGCCAGCAGCTATCAAAGCGTGCAACGCTTCGTGCGCAAGCGGCGCGGAACGCAAACGCCCGAAGCCCGCGTCGTCATCGTTACCGCGGCTGGCCAGGAATCGCAAGTCGATTACGGCACCGGACCGATGGTGCGCGATCCCGAGAGCCGCAAGTACCGGCGCACCCGGCTGTTCGTGATGACGCTGGGCTGCAGCCGCAAGTCGATTCGTCTGCTGACCTTTCGCTCCAGTTCGCGCATCTGGGCCGAGTTGCACGAACGCGCCTTTCGCCGGCTGGGCGGCGCCACCCGCGTCGTCGTGCTCGACAATCTACGCGAGGGTGTACTCGTTCCCGACATTTACGATCCCGCTCTCAATCCTCTCTATCGCGATGTGCTGGCGCACTACGGCGCAGTGGCCATGCCGTGCCGCATTCAAGATCCCGACCGCAAAGGCAAAGTTGAATCGGGCGTCGGTCACGCGCAGAAAACACCGCTGAAGGGATTGCGCTTCGAGACTCTGGAAGAAGCGCAAGCCTACCTCGATCACTGGGAACAACGCTGGGCCGACACGCGCATCCACGGCACCACCAAGCGACAAGTGGCCGCCATGTTTGCCGAAGAAAAGCCCACATTGTTGCCGCTCCCGCTGGAGCCGTTTCGCTATTACCAGTACGGCGAGCGCATCGTGCATTTGGACGGCTGCGTCGAAGTCGAAGCTGCTTACTACGGCGCACCGCCGGGCTGGATCGGGCGCGTGCTGCGCGTGCAATGGGATGAGCTGTATGTCCGCCTGCTCGATCCCAAGACCGGACAACTGCTGCGCGAACACGTGCGTCAGAAGCGAGGCTGGTATCGCATTAAAGAAGAGGACCACCCTAAGCGAACACCGCTGCGCACCTCGCAACTGCTGTGGCGCGCCGGTCGTGCCGGATCGCACATCGGAGCGCTCTGCGACGCCATTCACCGCCAGCAAGGCGAGGTCGGTGTGCGCCGCATCCTGGGCGTTCTCTCTTTGGCCAAGAAGTATGGCACGGCAGCGGTCGATGAAGCCTGCGCCGCCGCGCTGGATATGGGAGTGCAGGAATACCGCTTCGTACGCCGCTATCTGGAACGCTGCCCGCAAGCCCCACTCAGTTTGCAGCAAGTCGATCCCCTGATCCGCGAACTGGTGCAGTACCGCGACTTCATCAACTACAGAACCAAGGAGATAGAAGAATGAATCTGATCGAACTCGATCGTGCGCTCAAACAACTTCGCCTGGGCGGAATGGCCGCCGTGCTGGAGACCCGTCTGCGTCAGGCCCAAGCCGAACCGCTCGCCCCCATCGACCTGCTCTCCTGCCTGGTCTCCGACGAACTCGCCTTGCGGAGCGAGCGCCTGTTGGAACGGCGGAAAAAACAAGCGCAGTTCCGCGACTCGCAGAAGACCCTCGACAACTTCGACTTCGCTTTCAACAAGAAGATGAATCGCAGCCTGGTCTTCGATCTCTCCACCGGCGCGTTCATCGCGCGCCATGAAGATGCCTTGTTTCTCGGCCCACCCGGCACCGGCAAGAGTCACCTGGCGCAAGCCATCGGCCAAGCCGCCATCCAACAGGGATACCGCGTGCTCTATCGCGAGACTCACGCCTTGCTCGATGATCTCGCCGAAGCCACGCTCGACGGCACGCGCAAAGAGCACATGGAGTTCTTGGTCACCGTGCCCCTGCTCATCCTCGACGATCTCGGAATGCGCAAGCTGCCCCTCACCGCTGCCGAAGAACTGCTGGAGATCATCATGCGCCGCTACGAGCGGGCCAGCACCATGCTGACGTCGAATCGTCCCGTGGAAGACTGGGGCAAACTACTGGGCGACGCGGCCGCCGTCAGCGCCATGCTTGACCGTTTGCTACACCACGGCCACGTGCTCAAGTGCGGCCCGCGAAGCTGGCGCACCAAAACCGACTTGCCACCACAGGAGGCGGCAGGATAGAACATTCTTAGTCTTGGACGGCCAATCCCGTTGGCCGGTTTTGAAGTGATAACTGTTGGCCGCTTTTGAAGTGATCACTGAGGGGAGGGCTTCAGGTACAAGACTTTCGTCCCATCGCAATAGACTTGATTATCAGAAGGTTCGTCAGTGATTGTGCCGTCATCTATACGAATGCGTCTTTGAATGGGCCTTTTTTGATAAGCATGAAACTCCTCGTTGGTAACCAAGTGCGATCACTTTATCCAAACGCAAACAACGAAGACGAACCGGGCGGCTCGATAAGACCGGGTGAGTACCCCTTCCCGACGGTGCAAGCGGATAATCTTATTGAGGTTGATAAGGTGATTCTCCCGTTATGCGACCAAGCCCATCAGATGTTCGGACGCAGTGGTTCTCCCTGTTTCGATGCGGACGGCAACTGGATACGTCAACGCTAATCGCCATGAACGTATGGATCGCTGCCTTCGCTGTGATTCTCTTCAATGAACAGCCAAGTTATTTTTGTCGTCTGTTTTCTCCTGAGAACCTTCCCAACATCGCACTGGTAATAGTCGGCATCATCGGTATCCTCGTGGCGATCAGGACGTTGGACGATCTTAAGACACAGACAGCGATTGCGGGTAAAGCTGCTAATGCTGCGCTACGAAATGCCGAAGCTGTAATCAATGCCGAACGTCCTTGGATCATTGTGACCGCTAAGATGACAGAATACGATAGCATTGACGTGGTAGGAGAAATACAGGGACGAACACCAGCCAACATAATATCGGGTTGGGGAAACCACTTGATCGTTCCCAGCAAGAGTAATCTACCCGATGAACCGCCTTATGGTCTTGAGGGAATTGCCGTCGAGCACCAATTCCTTGCTGTGCCGGGAAGACCACCGTTCTCGATTTATTTAGAACCAGTCTCCACACTTCGACTCGGAGAACGCTGGGAGAAACTATCGAACGGTGACGAACATCTGTTTGTGTTCGGGAGGGTTGTATACACGGACATGCTCACTACAGATTCAGACGAGAAACCCATACTTCACGAGACAAGGTGGTGCTTTCAACTAATCCTGACTTCCCCGCCTATACTTCTAAAGTCGGGGAAACACGGATATAACCGATACACCTAGCCTTTGCGAAAGACCTGCGAAACAAAGCCAAATTGATGCCATTCCAATAGAGCGCCATTAGCCGTATAATTCCCGCCCGAGGGGGAGAAAGTTGGTGTGGCATGGCCACAGCTCAAGAGATCATTGTGACGGCGATTCAACAACAGTTGGTCGTCACCGCACTGTACCAGGGGTACGAGCGCATCATGTGTCCGCACGTGATCGGATACAAGAAAGGGATTCTCAACGCGCTGTTTTTCCAATTCGCTGGGGGAAGCAAATCTGGGTTACCGCCAGGAGGACAGTGGCGATGTGTGCATGTGGACGACTTAACCGAGGTGTCGGCAGCACTCGGAGAATGGCACACCGGCCCAGATCACACACGTCCGCAGACATGTGTGGATAACATCATTGCGGAGGTCGCTTACTGAGGATTAAGCGGCTTGCAGTCGCCGCGCAGAGCCTTTCCACTCGGCATATTCTTCGGCTCTTTCCTGTGCGTTGGGGCCGGAGAATATGGCTACGTACACCTTCCCCTCATCCTCGAAATCGACGGCTTCTACGCGCCAATCGCCTGGATTACGCTTATCTTCTGCGTACGTCCATTCCATGACTTCCTCCTAAGGCTCAAGCTCAGGATTCTCTGTTACAGACCCGCCATTGGTCAATAGAGATTTTTCGGTATTTTCTGCTGCCCTGTGCCCTGTGCCCTGTGCCAGGAATACGCAAGGGAGCAGCATCCTTCGTCAGACCAATTCTCGGACGATTGATGCGAGGAGTTCCTGATTCTTCCGATGCGGTCTCCTGCAACCGGTCCGCGCATCGATGAGCATTCTTCGGGATAATCCACTCTCTTTTTCGAGGATGGAGAGCGATACTTTCTTTAAGGCAGGCACAATCTTCGTTTGCCATTCATCGCGTCGCGGGTCCGGATATTCCGTGTAAATATTTTGCTCCGAGTGGATCGTGCCGGACTCAACATCCTCCAGGCTGTTGGATTCTTTTCCGATATATTTAATTTGGCCTATTCGGACATGCCGCCGGTGCAGCAGGCCCACGGTCTGTTTTGTGCAAATCTCGCCATTTCCATCGGCACATTTTGACTCCGGATGAAATTCGTATTCGCGGATAACTTCACCATATGTCTTCACACGGGCGGTATTTCGCGTGACGTAATGTCCATCAGTAGTAATGCGATAGCGCTTTCCCGAATATTGGTCGATCCAGAGGTTCTTAAGCCATTTTCGCGGGTCTAGGTCATATGGCGCTATCAGATGGAAATGTTCAGGGTCGGTACCGGGTGGGTGCCCAAGCTGTTTCACATGACACGTCAATAAGAAGTTGAATGGCTTAAGCTGGTCGCAATATTTCTTCCGCGCATTGAAGTTTGCCAAGGGTTTTACAACGGCGGGACTGCTAATCGTCACACGCCCAACCGCCGGTGAGTGTCCAAAGCTTGGGTTCTGTGCTGGTAGATCGAGGGCACGACGCACTAGGTTGAGCCATGCTTGCGCAATCCACTCGCGGTCCTCGCTTTCGGGATCGGTGGGATTCAAGAGATGTCCCAAGCCATGCTCGGACCATCGGTCATCTTTGTTGTTGATTCCTTTTCGAAGCAACACCGGAGCGTCTTTATTGTCTCTTACAAACAGTGCATAACGCTTTGCCGAAATAGCAAAACAGTAGAGCTGCCGTTGATGGTCACGTTTGTCGGGGTCACTATAATTGTCGTCTTCCAGTTTAAGAATGGAGTTGGGCACTGCGTCACGATCGTAAGGATTCAGTGCGTCAAACCGGTTCGAGATGTCTTCAACTTGTTCCCACGACAGCGCGTTGACGACGCCATGCTTACCACCAGCGCACGAGATCGCACCTCCGTTCTCAGTGGCGACTATTGCCATCGAGTCGGTGTCTTCCATCGCGTAAGTTCCGCCCAGCCCGATGACGGTGTGCTCTAGCAGCGCTAGCATTAGGCGGGCTGCGCCCGTAATGAGGGAAGCAAATGGCGGAAAACAGTACTCACCAGGCACATCGGGGTGTGCAATCCGACAAGTGAAAGGTTCCGCGTCAATGCCGAGACAAACCACCTTGACCTTATCATCGGATTCCTGGCGATTCATCTCCGCGTATATGCCGTAACTCGCGGCATTTGCGAGAACCTTAAGTGCCTTATCGAGTCGTTCTTTTTCCACTGTGGGGATGTCGGAACGCAACGACAAGCTTTTTCGTTCCTCGATGACTACCTTGAAGAAATCCCGCTTTCGAGGATCAATCTCGATCGCTCCACGGAGCTTGGTCGGTGTAAGTTCAGGCAAGATGCCGTGTGGCTCGATACGGAACGCATCAACAATAGTAGGAATGCGACCGGTCAGAATTACAGATGCAACGATATCTGGAAGTGAGAACCACAACGCGTTGCTGGGATTATCGCCATCGGCGTATAGGTAATTAACGGCCACCTGCCAATCTTTGCTTTCGACGCTATATTTTCCACGGGATGGCAGAATGTCCCCATCTGGAATGACCTGAACGAACCCGGCTAGTTGTCTCCAGGTCTCCCGCTCAAAGAGATCATCGGCAACCGGCTGGCCACTCGCAACGAACCGGCTAAGGAATGCTTGCGTTTCTGTTTGGCAGTGTTCGACGACTCTGATTTCGCTGGCTGTGACGAACTGCCATAATCCCATCAGGCTGTTCACCGTGGGATACATCGAAAGGAAGTCGGTATAGACGACGGGTACCGGAACTTTTCGAATATGCGCGCTGGTTCGGCCACCGAAGAAAGCTGACTCCGCATATCCCAGATAGGCCTTGGGAAAATCCGATTGCCGCTGAAGAACAGGTCTGATCCCCATTGCCCTCAGGTAAGCCTTCCCGATTGACGCGGGTGAATATGCTCTTGTTGGCTGCAGTGTGATCGGATGTTTATCGTATTCTTCGAGGAGTTTCGCAGCCAGTTCCGACGTGGCTAAAACGTCGGTTCGGTTGTAGTGGATATAGTCTTCCGTGACAATGCCGTGATGAGTAGCGTGTTCTTTTCCATGCTCCACACCAAACGCTTCGCACGCTGTATCCAAAGAATATCCCCTATCGGTTAGCGCAAATGCGAGCGTACGAAGGTCGAGAAAATGACCGCGAAACTTATATCCCTCTTGTGGTTCTCCGTCCCTGGAATCTTCGGGAATTAGATCCGCTTTGTCGGGACTGTTCCGCGCGGTGAAGCCTTTAAGCGCACGTTTGCTGTCGATGTGTTTAATACCAATCCTGGGGCGATATTGATTCACAACTTCGTGCCCAGTCTTGTCGAGATACGACCACAATTCCAGTGCGAACCCGCCCGCAAAACGACCACGGGCATTTGTGAAATCGTAAGCAACGCGCGACAGGTCAAACGGAAGATTGAAACCGACAAGTAAACAGCGTCCTTTGTATACGGCGCGATAGAACTTCTCAAGGAATTCGCGACGCGTGAGCAAGGGTAGTTTCCGGGCACGATTATCGGGAGTACCTACGTTATGGGGAGTAGCGACGTACCGTTCGAGAACTCGGCGATCATTCATTGGCAAGTCATCGCCATAGAACAAAGCCTCTTCCAAACAACGCCCAGCGATAACGAATCGGTAGCTTCCAAAGGTCAAACGCTGCGTTGCGTCAATGCGCGTCTCCGTGTCAAACACTAGCATCGCGTCGGGACGCCGCCACGATGTCTGCTGGCGAGCAGCACGCACGGTCTCGGGCGGATTGGGATACACACGAACGGAGATTGCTAACGAGGTGAGTTCACGATGCGACATTCTGGTTCAAGCAGTTGTTGAAACTTCGGGTTGGTCCACCATTCTGGTCCGAATTCTCTCATGAGATACGCGTCGAGTTTTTCAAGCAGGGCAGCATTCGGAAGTATAAACTTTCTGATGAGGTAAAGATT
>Ga0208044_1001988_pt1 | contig 10465 bp, 10 predicted proteins | sample Sb_taG_8_FD_187712 | JGI IMG/M metagenome (GOLD analysis project Ga0208044, IMG submission 187712) | Peat soil microbial communities from Weissenstadt, Germany - Sb_50d_c_BC metaG (SPAdes) (version 2) | ecosystem: Environmental > Terrestrial > Soil > Wetlands > Peat | place: Germany... | reverse complement strand
GCCGCCGCTCACGGTAGGAGACGTAGTCCAAGGTGGCCAGCGCGGCCAGGCCGCCGAGCGGGCCGGCGTCGGCGTCAAACCGCGCCGCCCACCCGGTGTCGGCCCGCAGCGGCGCGACGAACTGGACGTTCTTGGCGTCGGCGGCGCACAGGTTCTCCAGGTAGCCCAGGCCGGAGTCGGCGACGATGACCAGGCCGGGCGGCAGCGCGGCGGCCAGGGCCTCGATCGCCGCGGTGAACGCGGCCAGCTCTGATGCCGAGCCCTTGTGCGGGCGGAAGTACACGCTGACCCCCGCCGGGGTGGCCGCCTGCAGCGCCTTGACCTGCCGGCCGAAGCTCCGGTCCGCGGCCCACCCCTTGGCGACCAGGGCGGAGTCCTCATACGCGCCGGCGAACCGGACCGCGGTCAGGTCCAGGTGCAGCCGGGAGGCATCAGCCACCGCCGGGAACCCGCCGATCGCGGCCAGCATCAGCTCCCCGCGGACCTTCTCCGCCACCGGGGCCAGCGCCTCCAGCGCCCGGCCCAGCCGGTCGTCATTCAGCAGCATGGCCGGCACGCCCAGCAGCTCGCCGACCGCCGCCGAGGACGCCCACCCGGCGATGTCATACAGCGGGGACGGGGAGCACAGCCGGCTGGCCGCCAGCACCGCGATCACCTCCCCCTGCGTCAGCAAGGCCCGTCCGCGCACCGGGACCAGCGCATCCACCAGCTTCACCAGGCCCAGCCGGTAAAGGTAATGAGCCACTAGCAGCAGCGGGCCGACCAGGCGCCGGGTCCCGGCGGCGGGCGGGTCCAGCCGGGCGAACGAGGCGGCCAGCTGCTCCAGTTGGCCCGACGCCTTCAGCTGGTCCTCCCGGCCCAAGGTGGCCACCAGCCGGTGCCGGACCTTGCCGCCCTCGTCCCGGTAGGCCTCGACCAGGCGCAGGTACACGTAGCTCCTGCCGCCCTTACGGACCTTGTGCCGCTTGACGTACATAGCTGCGGGCTGCCCCTCGGCTCAGCATGAGTTGGTCCTACGCTACCCCCGGGCGGAGAAACCGGCAAGCATGCAGTTCGGTGCACATACCCGGCACACCATCCACCCTGTTTGGCCCTACAACCACGGCGGCAAACACGCCACCGGACCAGGACATCGCAAGAAACCCCAGATCAGCCCAGGCAACCAGCACGGCTCAGCCGCTGACCGTCAAGCCTTACCACCTGGTACTGCGGAAAACGGGTCTAGAAGGGCGTCGGGATGTGCCGCAACGGCAGCTCCGGCGGTACGTAGCCATCGGGCTGCTGCCGTTTGGGCAACTTGACGTCCCGGTGGGCCAGCGGCTTGTAGGGGACCTGGCTGAGCAGGTGGCTGATGATGTTGAGCCGGGCGCGCTTTTTGTCGTCGGCGTCCGCGACGTACCAGGGGGCCCACGCGGTGTCGGTAGTGGCGAACATCGCGTCCCTGGCCCTGGAGTAGTCGTACCAGCGGCTGTACGACTTCAAGTCCATGGGCGACAGCTTCCAGACCTTCCGCGGGTCGTTGATCCGGCTTTCCAGCCGCCGGGTCTGTTCGTCGCGGCTGACCTCCAGCCAGTACTTCAGCAGCAGGATCCTGGAATCGGCCATGGCCTTCTCCCAGCTCGGCACCAGTTCCAGGAACCGCTCGGTCTCCTCCGGCTGGCAGAACCCCATCACCCGCTCGACGCCCGCCCGGTTGTACCAGCTGCGATCGAAGATCACCACCTCGCCGGCCGCCGGGAAGTGCTGGACGTACCGCTGGACGTACATCTGCGTCTTTTCCCGCTCGGTCGGGGTGGGCAGGGCCACGACCCTGAATACGCGCGGGCTGACCCGTTCGGTGATCCGCTTGATCGTGCCCCCTTTTCCGGCGGTGTCCCGGCCCTCGAACACGACGCAGATCTTGGCTCCCGACTCCTTCACCCACTCCTGCATAGCGACCAGCTCACCGTGCAAGATCCTCATCTGGCGTTCGTATTCCTTGCGCTTCATCTTCGGGGGCGGCCCGGCTCCGGCCTCCTCCCCGGCGACAGACGATGACGCCAGGGTCTCCGCGTCGTCCCGGTCGCGCTTGTCGCCCTTCTTCTTCTTGGCCATGTCGCTACCTCCGATCAATGCGGTGACCTGTGCGCAGTTTTCGAAATGCCCGCGAGGTACCGCAGCCTGGCCCAGTCCTTCGGCGGCTTCGGCGCGGGGACGCCCGGGCGGTCGCGAGGCACCCAGACGCGGAGCGCGCGGGGGGAGACTGTGCAGGTAACCGGCGTCGACATCAGTATCGACTCGCCGTCGACGCCGACCGGGATCTGCGGCGCATCGGTGCTGATCTCGATCTGCTTCGCGGTCAGCACGCTCAGCCCAGGCCTGCGAGCACGAAGCTGAGACGCGCCAGCCAGCACTGTGAGCGCGTGCCGTGGGAAACCGGCTCCATACCGGCATCGTGGCAAGCCGCTAGCTCTGGCGCATCACCCCAGTCCGGGTGACTGTGCGACCAGCCCGGTTCCCTGAGGCTGCGACGCGGCGAACGCCGACGCGGTGGAGATCGTGTCGGCCAGCGACACCAGCGCGATGCCCAGCGCTCCGGCGAACAGCGGCCCAAGGTCCGCCACGTGGACGTTATCGCCCGGGCTCCGCCACGAGGCTCACGTCGATTACGTCGAGTCCCAGGCTGTTAATCCGCTCCATCAGCCCGGACAGAGCGCCCCGATCGGGCAGCTCTGCCCTGAGGGTGGTGGTGCCGGGCCCGATGGTGACCTCGCAATCATCGAACTCCGCGCGCAGCGTGGTGCCCGCCTGCCCAAGGAACGTGATCTCATATGTCTGTGATTGCACCGGGTTACGCCTCCCGGGCCTGCTAGCTCTTGTTTCGTGTCTCCAGCGTGCCGCGCCGCCGGCCTCTTGTAATCGCCCTTTTGGGGGTGACACGAGATCCGCCGGCGAAGGCCCGTGCCCGTGCGCAGAGCCCAGATTCCTCCGCGGAGGGTGATGTCCGGTACCCGGTGCCGTGGTCCGATGGCTTCGCGCGTCACGGTCGTCCGATTCGCGCCGACAACTTAGGGACCACAAGAGCAGAGAACCGACTTATGGGGCCCGGCCTGGGGCCCAGGAACCGTGAACTTATGGCAGAAGGCGCGACAGCCGGGCACGGCTCCTTGCGGGGCATGCGGTTCGCGCTGACGAAGTTCCGGCCTCCGGCGCTGCCCGCCACGCTCATCACAAGGTCAGCGCTGCATGAGCGGCTAAACGGGGGAGCTGGTCAGCGGCTCACGGTTGTGGTGGGGTCGGCTGGGGCGGGCAAGAGCGTGCTGCTGGCGGACTGGGCAGCGGCGAGACCACGCGGCATGACTTCCTGGCTGTCCTGTGACAGGGCCGACGCTGACCCGGCCCGGTTCTGGGCTGGCTTCATCGAGGCGCCACGGGCTATCGAACCGGGGTTCGGTGCCGATGCCGCCGACCTGCTCGCGATGGACAGGCGGATGTCGGCTGATGTCACCGCGTCGGTGGCCAACGACGCCGCGAAGCTGCCTGCGGGCTCGGCAGTCATCGTGGATGACTTCCATTTCGCGGCCGCCGCGGCGGCTCCGGACATGACCGATCTCGTCGAGCGCTGGCCAACCGAGATCGTCCAGCTGGTACTGGCCGGCCGTTTTGACCCTCCGCTGCGGCAGCACAGGCTACGGCTGTCGGGCCAGCTGAACGAGATCCGGGACCGTGACCTGTATTTTTCCCTGACCGAGAGCCGTGGCCTGCTGGCGAAGTTCGGCGTCCAGATGTCCGAAGCTGACCTGGCGCTGCTCCATCAGCGAAGCGAGGGGTGGCCCGCAGTCCTGCAGATGGCGGCGCTGTCCCTGCGCGGAAACACGGATCCGGCGCGGCTGGCGCGGGTGCTGGAGGTCCACGGCCGGGTCATCGCCGACTATTTCGTCTCCGAGGTTCTCGACCAGCAGCCGCCCGAACTGGCCCAGTTCATGCTCGACACCTCCATCGTGATGGGGGTGCTGACCGCGGACGTGTGCGCCGCGGTCACCGGAAGGCAGGACGCGGCGGCGCTGCTGCACGCCATCGATACCGCTCACCTGTTCCTGGTGGCACTCGACCACGACCGGACCAGCTTCCGGTACCACCGTCTGGTGCGCCGGATGCTGCGCGCCGAGTTGCGCGCTAGGGACCGCGCCCGCGAGCAGGCGCTTCAGTTGCGGGCGGCGGAATGGTTTGAGGCGACCGGGGACGCCCGGCGTGCGGCCTCCCATTATCTGGCCGCGCAGCAGGCTGACCGGGCACTGGCGCTCATGCAGGACCGGGTCGTGCCTGACTTCCTGCACGTCCCGGCGATACCGGAGCCGCTGGTGCTGAACGTGACCGACCGGTCGATGCTGGTAGAGACCCCGGAACGGCTGCTGGGCCTGGCCACCGACCTGCTGTTGTCGGGTGATACGGCTCGCGGCGGCGATTATCTTGACCTGCTTGAGCACGCCGGGAAGATTCCGGCTGACTCGAGGCTGGCAGCCCGGTTCGCGGCGTTTCAGTCGTTCCGTTACGGGGTGGCGGGGCAGCTAGAAAGGGCCGTGCAGACGGCCCTGGCCGCACGGGCCATTCAGGAAGGGAAGCAGCTTACCGACGAATGGAACACCGTTGTCCCACTGATCCTTACCCGCGTGTACACCTGCCTGGGCGACTTCCCGGCGGCCGAGCGCGAGGCAGCCGCGGCTCTGGCGGTACCCGACGTCGCCGAATCGGTCAAGCTCGTGATGGTACCGGGTGCGCGGGCGCTGGCCTGGTTGGAGGCCGGACACCTGGCTGAGGCTGCCGATGCGGCCAGGGCCGCTGACGCCGATGCGCAGCGGCTGGGATTCGGTCAGCATTTCTTCGCCGTCGACCATCTGCGGGTACTGTCCGGCCTCGCGCTGGAACGCCGCGACCTCGGCACTGCGGAGCATCTCACCGAACAAGTGCTGTCGATAACCGAGCAGCGCCGACCGCTCTTCGAATTCCTGGCGCTGCTTGACCGGGCGCAGATCTGGGGTGCCCGCGGACAGGTCCGCGACGCGCTGACCACCGTCGGGGCCGCACGCCAGGTCCTGATCTCTGGAGCCAGTCCGGCGCTGCTTGCCCAGGCCGATGAGCAGGAAGCGCTGCTGCACCTCTCACTTGGCGATACGCGCTCCCCCGCCGAGTTGGCCAGCAATCTGCCCGCCCCCCGCCGCAGCCTGCTGCTGGCCAGGGTCGCACTGGCGGCCGGTAATCACCATGCCGTTCAGGAACATCTGCATGCAGCGGCACTGAGCGACCTGACGCCACGCCAGGCGCTGGTGCGTCAGGTACTGCAGGCCGCCGCCGCCATGGAGCGCGGCGATCCCGCGGCCGCGAGTATCTTCGGAGGCGCCCTGCACGTAGCCCGCAGTAAGGGCTTTCTCAACACCGTCATCACTACCGCACCGCAGGTGGCTGGCTACGTGGTCGAGCACGCGGCCCAGCTGCGGTCAGACCCGTTCATCGACCAGTTGGTGGCCGCGGCGCTGGAGGTGCGCGCCGCCCAGCCGGGCTCCGCCCCATCCAGCCGGGTGCTCGCCGAGCCCCTGACCGCTGCCGAGGAGCGGGTCCTGCAGCTTCTGCCAACCAGCACCTACCTGCAGATCGCGGACACCCTCTACATCTCGCGCAACACGGTGAAGACCCACCTGCGGTCGATCTACCAGAAACTCGGGGTGACGTCACGCTCGGAGGCCCTCGAGCGGGCCGTCGACCTGCGCCTGCTCTGAGCCTGCCCTCCGCTGGCGGGAATCACCCTCGGTTGGGTGACGCCCTCGCCAGATCGCTCGGCCAGCATCGGAACCGGCTCGGGCAGGAGGCTGGCTATGAAGATCGTGATCGCGCTGGGCGGCAATGCACTGCTGCGGCGCGCATACGGGCAGCACGACATGCTTCAACACGGACAGCAGCCAATTCCCGCGGCCAATGGGACGCGGCAGCGAACAGGATCCGCCGATGGCAAGACGGGATAGCGCCCGCGCCCCGGCCGCCCCGGCCGCTGGCGCGGCCGGGGCGGCCGCGCAGCGGCTGGCTGACGGGCTCGCGCGACGAGGCGGGCCGGTCCGCCAGTGGGCCGCCGGAGGGCTGTGTGAGCTAGGTGCCGTGGACCGGGCGGTCTACTCCGCAGTAGCGGCTACCCCCACCCCTTCACTCGACGAGCCACTGCGCCGGCTCTCTAACGCCGCCAATAACTCCGGCCTCTGGCTGGCCGTCGCGGCTGGGCTGGGCGTGGCGGGGGGCCGGGCAGGCCGGCGTGCCGCGGTGCGGGGAACGGTGGCCATCGGCGTCACGTCCGCGCTGGTGAACCTGGCGGTAAAGTCTGCCTGGGCCCGGCAGCGGCCGGACCGGGCCGGCGCCGGGGTCCCGGTCTGGCGTAACGTGCGGATGCCGGCCTCCACGTCGTTCCCGTCCGGTCACGCGGCGTCGGGGTTCGCCTTTGCCGCGGCCATCGGCCGGGATCAGCCCTGGCTCGGCCTCGCGCTGCGCTTCCTGGCGGCGGCCGTGGGATACTCCCGGGTACACACCGGAGTGCACTACCCGGGCGACGTCGTGGTCGGCTCGCTCATCGGCGAGGGTACCGGGCAGGCCGTGGCCGGCCTGGTGGACCGGTTGCAGCCTCCTCGAAACCGCGCCTCGTCGAGCCGCGATCAGCAGCCTGAGCAGCAGCCGGGTGCCCAGGACCCGGACGCCGAGGATGCTGAGGATGCGGAAGGTGCGCCAAGCTAGGTGGCGCCAAGGCTAGGTGGCGCCAAGTCCGACGGCCATTTCGGCCCCTGCTGACCTGGGCAGCAAAGGCCGGGCGCGGCTGTCGTACGAGCGGGCCGCGGACCTCCCTCTGGGTGCTGGTTACTTCGGTGGGAGGACTCCTATATAACGTCCTCGATGGCCTGGGCCAGCAACAGGTGCCCGGCAGGCGAGGGGTGGATGTTGCAGGTCCCGTCGGGAAGCTTGATCAGCAGTCCTGCCAGGCATGGGGAGCCCCCGAAGGCCGCGGACGGCCCTTCGAAGGCGGCGAAGCCGTCAGCGACCTTCCCGCCGAATTTCTCCGTGACCGACGCGATCGCCGAGTTGAGTGCCTCAGTGCCGGCCACTTGGGTCTTATCGCTGTAGCTGAGCGAGTAGTAGGTCAGCGCGACCAGAAGGCCGTGGTAGTGGGCAACGTCACGGATCTCGGTGTAGATGGTCGTCAGGTTCTCCTGAATCTCCTGCAGCACGGCCTGAAGCTCGGTCGCGCTCGCGCAGGCGTCTGCCGTCGTTTCCTGGCAGAGGAACACATCGTTGGCGCCGATGTTGATCGTCACCAGCCGGGTGTGACGATGCACGGCCAGATACTTGAGGGCGTACTGCATCTGGGTGCCCGAGTATTGCACGTGCAACGGATACTCGGTGCGGTAGCCGATGGATGAGCCCGGACTGTTCTCGCAGCCGTTGCTCGGCGCTCCAGGCACGAAGAAACTGGCCGTGGTCTCGCCGGGGCAGGAGGCATTCGACACCCTGATATGCAGCGCCCGGGCCACGTCCTCCGGGTAGCCGACGAAGGAGCGGGGGTCAGAATAGTTCGGCGCCGGCACCGCTTGAGGCGGCACATAGCCGAACGCCACCGAGTCCCCTAGAGCCAGATAAGTGCCATAGGCGGCCGGCCCGGTGACTGTCGTAGCCGAGGCAGGAAGAGCCGGCATCAAGCTCGCCGCTGCCACCATCGCCGTCCCGGCCAGCCCGATACCGATCAGCCGCCGAATACCGCTCACCTGGTAGCGCATCACAATTCCCCTCTACCCGTCTAGCCGCAGCCGCCCCCTGGCCATGGCAACTACTCCTTAGGCCGCTAATTCAAGACCGACCGGGGCCAAGAGTCAATCAGCTTGTTGCTAGCTGCACGCACCGCGACCGTGAATTTCGACCGAACGGACCTATGTCCCGCCTCGGCTCCAGGAACCAGCCCGTGCCGGGGCCTGCCGGGGCGCCAGCGGCCTGCCGTCGTAGACGCGGGCGGGGCGCTAACGGCGGGCGGCTCGGCGGGTGGATGCCTTGTACGCGGCCCGCCGGGCGGCCTTGGCGGTCGTCTTGTCGCTGGCGTGCCTGCCGATCATCGTGAGAACGGCCTCGGCGTCCGGGTGGTCCAGTCGCGCCATGGCCTCGAAGGCCTCATCCGGCTTCTCGAGCCCGCCGACCCGCCTGAGTTCCGCGAAGTCGAAGGGGAACGTCTCCTGACCGAGATCAAAGTGACTGAACGGGCCGAACGTATCGGCGATCAGCCATGCGATGTCCGCTCGCTCGGGTTGGAGTTCGGCGGGCAGATCCGTGCCTTCCTGATCGAGACCGGCCAGCTTGGCGAGCTGCGGCTTGGCATAGCAGCGGAGCTCGACGCGGTCCAGCGCCTCGCGCCAGGCGGGCTCGGCGGCCTGGCCGAGCCGGGACACGATCGTTATCGCCGCGGTCCGCGTCGCGGCGTTTCCGTCCGCCGCGAAGGCAAGCAACTCCCGCGCGGCCTGCTCCTCGCCGCGCGAGTCCGTCCATGAGGCCAACTCGGCCTCGAGGTCGTCGTCGCTGCCATGCATCCATACGAGCACCAGATCGTCCGGGGTCATCTTGTCCGGTGCTGGGAGCACCGGGACGAACAGGTGGTCCCTCTCCAGCTTCGAGCGGACGGCTTGTACGCCGAGCGGCTCCAGCCGCACTGCGTCGTCGGTGACGCTGACGGCACCGAGCCTTTCGAGCTGGCCCAGGAGAAGGCGCAGGGGGTCACCGTGGGCGTCGACCCACTCCTGCCACTGCCTGTCGGCCTCCTCCGCCTCCAGATCGGCCGTCGCGGCATCCTTGAGGGCGCCGGCCAGCTCGGTGATCCGAACGCCGTCCCTCCGGCTCAGGAACAGCCTCGTCACCAGCGCGGGGCCGTGCCCCTCCAGGTCGAGATCGTCTGCGACGACGGGATCCGAATCGTCCGCCGCCTCCAGGGTGGTGTCCAGAACCTCGGCGAACGCGTACTCCCAGGCGTCCAGCGCGTCACTGTCGTCAGCCAGGTCGTCAAGCCATCCGGCGTCTTCGCCGGGAGCCAGGTCTTCGCCGTCCCTCTCCACGAGCTCGGCTTCTTCGGCCAGCCGGAGGAGGACAGGGTTCACGGCGGCCGTCTGTACCGTCGTTTTGCGGACTTCGTCGGCAAGAGCACGGAGGTCGGCGAGAAGCGCGGATCGCCTCGCCTGGGCGGCGAGTTCCGCCTCTTCGGGCAGGCGGACCGCGGGGAGCACCGGCGGGAGGTCGAATGCGTCCTCGAGGTCTATGTCGTCCCAGTTGGCCGGCCCGTCGTCAAGGCCGCTCAGGTAGTACTCGTCCAGGTCGGCGCCTTCGAGCACCCTGCCGTTCCTGAAGTCCAGGATGAGAGGATCTTTGTCCGTCACGGCTCACCAGCCTAATAACGGCGCACCCTCCGCGGGTGCGCCATCCGCGTCACGAGATCAGGATTTTTACGGCTGGCCGTTCCCTAGCGCGGCGAGGCGGCCGTTCACCGCTTCGAGGTCGAACGGCTCGGGCCGCTGCTCCTCGTCGCCTCCCGCGACGAGAACAACGTCTACGTGCACTCCAACCGGCCCGACCAGGAGGCCACCGCGACCGCGGACGGCTACTCCCACAGCTACCGGACCGACGGCTCCGGCTACGCGCTGATCTACCTCAACGGCCCCCCGCCCGGCGCCCGGATCACCGTAACCGTCGGCGGAGCCACCTGCACCACCAGCGACTAAATTAGCCATACTTATGGCCATGCCCGGACGGCATGGGCGCAGTGGTCGCAGCTCAAGGCCATCCCGCTGGCCGCTGCGGATGCCATCAGCGCGGCCAATATGGCGATGGCGGGGTCCGGCGGACCTTTGCGTGTACACAATTCCGGGTACACTACGGGTATGGACGACAGCCAGACTCAACTGAGTGTCCGGGATGCCCGCGCGCACTTCGCCGAGGTCATCACGCGAGCCCAGGGCGGAACGCCTACCATCATCACGCGCAACGGCCAGGCCGTGGCCGCCGTCGTCCCTATCGAGGACTTCAACGCCCTCGAAGACGCCATCGACCGGTACTTCGCCAGGGAAGCCGACCGTGACCTGGCAGAGAATCCCGACGCGCCGACTTACAGCATGTCCGAGGTCGTCGCCGCGATCTTCGAGGAAGAGCCCGGCAAAGGCGCCGCGTGAAGTACGCGTTCCGGTGGCGGGAGCGGGCCGTCAGGCAGTTGCGGGCCATCCCCCCGCCAGCCGCGCTTACGATCTTGCGAGCGCTTACGCCGCTGGGGGACGATCCGCGCCGCCCGGATGCCAACGTCAAGAAACTCTCCGGGTACGACGACCGTTACCGGCTGCGCGTCGGGGACTACCGCGTCATCTACGAGGTCGTGGACGGTCAACTCGTCATCCTGGTCGTGGGGGTGGGGCATCGCCGGGAGATCTGCCGG
>Ga0208044_1001986_pt1 | contig 10469 bp, 6 predicted proteins | sample Sb_taG_8_FD_187712 | JGI IMG/M metagenome (GOLD analysis project Ga0208044, IMG submission 187712) | Peat soil microbial communities from Weissenstadt, Germany - Sb_50d_c_BC metaG (SPAdes) (version 2) | ecosystem: Environmental > Terrestrial > Soil > Wetlands > Peat | place: Germany: Weissenstadt... | reverse complement strand
ACCGCGACGCTGGCGAACCAGCCATACCTTGTCCCTTCCGACGCGCCGCCCCGCACACTCGTCGCGTACCCGCGGCTGCGGACTGACGACCTGAGGGATGACGTCCTGGCCTGCCAAGACAGGGTGAAGCGGCTGGGGATGGAGATGTTCGTCCTCGACCAGACCCGGCCCGAGGTCGGTATGCCCGTCGTGAAGGTGATCGTGCCTGGCTTGCGGCACTTCTGGACCCGGTTTGCCCCGGGGCGGTTGTACGACGTGCCCGTGAAACTGGGCTGGCTCCCGAATCCTCATCCGGAGCAGGCGCTCAACCCGGTCCCGATGTTTCTCTGACGCCTGCCGCGGCCGGCGGAGGGGCCCCGACCGGGGGGTTTTTCGCGGGGTCGATCGACCATGGAACTGCAACCGGCCGAAGTCTTTCGGGTTCACCGCCTCGCCGGCATCAGGGGTGTCTCAGGGAGATCGTCATGTCGGCTTCCATGTTCTTGAAAACCCCGGAAGGGGTGTCACTGGCGCCGGGCGACGGTGGAGGACTCGTATTCCAGGGCCCCTGGTGCCGGTTGGCGATCCGGGAGGCCGACCCCGGGCCCTTTGCCGCCCTCGCAGCGACCGGCGGCTACGAGGACGTACTGGCCCGGACTGCCTTGCGGTCGAGTGGGCCGGCAGGGATGGCCCGGTTCTACTACTACCTCGGGCGGCTGGTGGAGCGGGGCTTCGTGGTCCGGTCGGCGTGCCTGGACGGGCGCCTGCTGGCGAGCCTGGTCCCGGTCTCTCCGGCCTTCCGCCTGGCCGCCGCGCGGGCCGCGCCGGTGCACCGGCTCGCCTTGTCGCGGTTCGCCTTCATACGCCGGCACGAGGCGCGGGCCTGCCTCGAATCGCCCCGGGCGCACGCTCGGGTGGTCCTGTACGATCGCCGCATGGCGGAGCTGGTCCATGCCCTGATGGAGCAACCCCGCGCGGAGGGGGCCGGCGACGAGCCGCTCTGCGGGCTCCCGTCCGAGGCGGCCGAGGCAACGCTCGACCTCTTGTGGTCGGCCGGCATGCTCACGGAGCTGGACGTTAATGGCGCCCCGGCGGAGGACGCCGACCCGGCCCTCCGGTGCTGGGAGTTCCACGACCTGCTGTTCCATGCCCGGAGCCGGATGGGCCGGACCGACCTGCGCTACGGGGCGACGTACGCCTTGGCCGGGGTGGTCGCACCGCCCCCGGCGCTCAAGCCAGTGAGCGTGGCCGAGGCCGTGCCGCTCGAACGCCCGGACCTGGCCCGCCTGGAGCGCGAGGACCCGCCGCTCGCCTGGGCGATGGAGCGCCGGTGTTCGGTCCGGGAGTACGCAGCCGAGCCAATGACCGCCGGCCAGCTCGGCGAGTTCCTCTTCCGGGTGGCCCGGGTCCGGGAGGTGATTTCGCGCGAGATCCTGACGACCGCCGGCCCCATGACGATGGACATCGCGCCGCGGCCTTACCCCGCGGGCGGCGCTCTCTACGAGCTGGAGGTCTACGCTGTCGTCCGGGCCTGCGCGGGCATCGGGCCGGGCATCTACTATTACGACCCGTGCGGCCACCGGTTGGTCCGCCTCCGGGGCCCGACCGACGAGTGCGGGCTGCTGCTGGAGGACGCCGCGCTCTGCGCGGGGGTCGACTCCTCGACCCTTCAAGTCCTGCTCATTTACTCGGCGCGGTTCCCACGAGTGAGCTGGAAATACAGCGGCCTGGCCTACTCGCTGGTCCTGAAGCACGTCGGGATCGTCCAGCAGTCGATGTACCTTGTCGCCACGGCGATGGGTCTGGGCGGTTGCGCCCTCGGCGCGGGCGACTCCGACCTGTTCGCTCGTGCGGTCGGCACCGACTACTATGCCGAGACCTCGGTGGGCGAGTTCCTCCTGGGGAGCGTTCCGCGCGGTGGGTCCGCCCCCGCTCGAGGTCTCGGCGCCGGCGCCGCGGAACCGAACGGTCCCACTGACCCGGCGCGGCCGGCCCCCTGGTAGGCGGTCATCCAGCCCGGTCCGAGTGCCACGGTGCGGAGGTTTGGGAATGCGTAAGATCTTCTATCTCTTCGGCCAGCTCACCGACGCCGACATCGAATGGATGCTCTCCAAGGGGAAGAGGGAGCGGATCCGGGCCGGGACATCGATCGTCCGCGAAGGCCAGCCGATCGACTCGCTGTTCATCGTCCTCGACGGGGTGCTCGAGGTCACCGGCCCGGGCCTGGGGACCGACAAGCCGATCCGCCTGGGGTGCGGCGAGGTGGTGGGAGAGATCTCCTTCGTCGACTCCCGGCCGCCGACCGCCACGGTCACGGCCGCCGCCGCCGCGGTCGTGCTGTCGATCCCCCGCGCGGCCCTCCTGGAGAAGCTGGAGCAGGACCACGAGCTTGCCGCGCGGTTCTACCGTGCGCTGGCCATGTTCCTCTCGCAGCGGCTCCGCGACACAGGTCGGCGGCTCGGTTACGGCCGGTCCGAGCTCGCCCCCGCCGGGACCGAGGTGGAGGGAGAGCTCGGTGAGGAAGTCCTCGACAACATTCACATGGCCGGGCACCGCTTCGACCACGTGCTCCAGCGGTTGCTGGGCCCGTGAATCCGACCGCCCGGAGACCGGAAGGAGGCGCGATGGCAAGGCAGATCTACCGGGGCGAAGCGCTCCAGCGTTTGGCCTCGCCCGAGCAACTGGACCAGCTCATGCCCTTGACCGACCCTCGGGGGTGGTTGGCGCTGGCGGCCCTGGGGATGGTGCTGGCGGCCGTGCTGGTGTGGGCCTGCTGCGGTACGGTCCGGGTCACGGTGGAGGCGCAGGGCGTCCTCGTCCGCCCCGGCGGGGTGCGGACGGTGGCGGCTCCCCGCGCAGGGGTCGTCTGCCAGCTCCCGGCCCAGGCCGGCGAGCGGGTTGCCGCAGGACAGGAACTGTGCCGCCTGGCCCCCGCAGGCGGCGCCGGGTGCGATCAGCCGGTCCACAGCCCCATCGCGGCCCGGGTCTTGGACATCCCCGTCCACGAGGGTGAAGCTGTCGAGCCGGGTGCGCCGCTGGTGACGCTCGAATCGCCGGAGGTCGCGCCCCACGCCGTCCTGTACGTCCCCGCCGATACGGGGTACCAGGTCCGCCCCGGGATGGAGGCGCGGGTCGAGCCGGCGGGTTCAGACCCGGGGGGTGCCGGCGCCCTATCTGGGCGAGTGGTCAGTGCCGGCCGCTACCCGGCTTCGCGGTCGGCGATAGCCGGCTTGCTGGGCGACGAATGGCGGGCGGACCCGACGTTCCGCGGTAGCCCTTTGCTGGAGGTCGTCGTCGGCTTGACTCCCGAGGCCATGGCACCAGGACCGGGGCCAACGTCCGGCGACTCGTTCCCCGAACTCTACAGCGGGACACCCTGCCGCGCTACGATCACGGTCGACCGGCTCAGGCCGTTGCGGCTGATCGTTTCCGGGCGGTCCGGCCGTGCGGGGTCCTGAGGCCGGGATGCCGAGGAGCGCCGCCGAAGCCGGCCGGGTGGACGCGCCGACCCCAGACAACGACAGACCGGGGTCCCTCGACGCGACCCCGGAGCCCAGGACGGCCCGCGAGGGCGTCCGTCATCGTGAGCCGAGGAGGCCGGTCATCGCCATGAGACTCCCATTCCTGTCGGATCACGCTCGGCAGATCCGCAGAGTGAAGACCCCCACGGTGCTGCAAATGGAGGCGGTGGAGTGTGGCGCCGCCGCGCTGGGGATCGTCCTGGGGTACTACGGCCGGTTCGTCCCCCTGGAGGAGCTCCGGGTCGCCTGCGGGGTCTCACGCGATGGGACCAAGGCCAGCAACATCCTGAAGGGAGCACGCAGCTACGGCCTGAAGTGCAAGGGGCTGAGCCAGCAGCCGGACGACCTGCTCGCCTTGCGGCTGCCGTTGATCGTGTTCTGGAACTTCAACCACTTCGTGGTTGTCGAGGGGTTCGCCCCCGGGCAGGTGTTCCTGAACGACCCGGCGACAGGCCCCCGGGTTGTGAGCGAAGCCGAGTTCGGGGAGAGCTTCACGGGAGTGGCCCTGACGTTGGAGCCGGAGCCGGACTTCCGGCCCGGCGGGGCCCGTCGCGGCCTGATCGGACCCCTCCGCGACCGCCTCCGCGGTTCCGGGGCCGGGCTCCTTTACGTGCTGCTGGCCAGCCTGATACTCGTGGTGGCTGGGTTGTTCCCACCGGTCCTCACGCGGGTCTTTGTCGACGAGTACCTGGTATCGGGGAGGCGGTCGTGGGTCGGCCCGCTCCTCATCGGCATGGCGGTCGCCGCCGTACTCCGTGCCGCCTTGACGTGGCTGCAGAGGCGCGCGCTGACAGGGCTGGAGACCAAGCTGGCCCTGGTCTCCTCCTATCGCTACTTCGAGCACGTCCTGAGGCTCCCCATCGAGTTCTTCACCCAGCGCTACGGCGGGGAGATCGGCACCCGGGTCGAGATCAATGACCGGCTTGCCCGGCTCCTCTCCGGGGAGCTGACGGCCAACCTGATGAACCTCGTGGTCGTCGCCGCGTGCGTGGGCCTGATGTTCTCGTACGATGTCCTCCTCACGCTGGTCGGCCTGGCGTTCGCCGCGGTCAATTTCCTTGCCCTCCAAGCCGTCTCTCGGAGCCGGAAGGACATCAACATGCGGCTGTTGCAGGAGCGCGGCAAGCTCCTGGGCACGTCGATGGCCGGCCTCCAGACCATCGAGACGCTGAAGGCGACCGGCGCGGAGTCCGACTTCTTCGGCCGCTGGTCGGGCCAGATGGCGAAGGTGCTCCAGTCGAGCCAGCGGATGGAGGTCTCAAGCCTCTGGCTGGGGCTGGTGCCGTCGCTCCTCACGGCCCTGAACACGGTGGCGATCCTCGGGGTGGGGGCCGTGCGGGTGATGGACGGTCACATGACGGTAGGCATGCTGGTCGCGTTCCAGAGCCTGACGGTGAGCCTGATGGGGCCCGTCGAGCAGTTCCTCTGGATGGGCAGCACACTGCAAGAGGTCGAGGGGGAGATGGGGCGCCTCGACGACGTCCTGCGGCACCCCATCGACCCGACGTTTCAAAGACCGGGGCCGGACGGCCCGGCCGTCGAGACCTTGCCCCGGCTTACAGGCCGGTTGGAGATACGAGCGGTCACCTTCGGCTACAGCCGGCTCGACCCGCCCCTCATTTCGGGCTTTAGCCTCGAGATCCGGCCAGGTTCGCGGGTCGCCCTCGTCGGCCCGAGCGGCAGCGGGAAGTCGACCATGGCCAAGCTCGCTTGCGGCCTCAGCCGGCCCTGGTCGGGAGAGGTGCTCCTCGACGGACTGCCCCTGAACCGGATCCCGCGGGACGTCCTGGCCAACTCGCTGTCCATGGTCGACCAGGAGTTCTTCCTCGTGGAGGGGTCGGTCCGCGATGTGCTGACCCTGTGGGACCCCACCGTCTCCGAGGAGGCCCTGGCGCGGGCGGCCCGCGACGCCTGTATCCACGACGATATCGCCGCACGCCCGGGCGGCTACGACAGCAGGGTCGAGGAGGCCGGGAGCAACTTCAGCGGCGGGCAGCGCCAGCGGCTGGAGATTGCCCGCGCGCTGGTCAACAACCCGTCCCTCGTCGTGCTCGACGAGGCCACCAGCGCCCTCGACCCCGTCACCGAGAAGCGGATTGACGACAACCTCCGGCAGCGGGGCTGTAGCTGCCTCATCGTTGCCCACCGCCTGAGTACCATCCGGGACTGCGACGAGATCATCGTCCTGAGTGAGGGCAGGATCGTTCAGCGTGGTACCCACGACGCTCTTTACAGCACCAGGGGGCTCTACCGTCGCCTGATCCGGAATTCTTGACGGCCGGAGACGCAGGGTTGGCAACCCCCTCTGGGCGGCCGGGTGAATCGAAGCGAGGCAAGACGATGCGCGAGATCGAGGGAGTCCTTGGCGGTGAGGGCCCGCCGCGGGAACTGGCGGGCAACGTCCCCTTGTCGCTCGACGAGAACGAGGGCGGCTGGCTTGTGGTCTCGGGTCAGGTCGACGTCTTTGCCGTGCCGCTGGTCGACGGGAAGGCGACCGGGGCTCGATCCCACCTGCACCGGGCCGGGGTCGGTGAGCTGGTGTGCGGCACCCGCCGGATGCTGGCGGACGAGCCGGTGGCCCTGATCGCGGTCGGGGGGCCCGAGACGCGGGTCCTCCACGCCAGCCCCGCCCGGCTCGTCGAACTGGCCCGCGACCCCGAGCTCTCGGGGACGACTCTGGCGCTGTGGGACGGCTGGGCCCGCGGGCTGATCGCGGGGTTGTCGCCCGGTCCGGCTCCGAAGCCCCTGCGCATCCTCACGGCCGGACAGCCTGCCGTCTTGGAGGACGTCACGAACGTCGTCCCCGCCAGCGGGCTGGTGTGGGTCATCCACGACCAGGGGACCTCGCGGTTCCTCGGCCGGGAGGAGCTGCCCCTGGGGCCCGGCGACGGCCTGACCCCGCTCGTGGACCCCGGCTGGATGACGGCCCAGCCTGGTGCCCGATTGTCGACCTTCACGACCGCCGAGGTCGCGGGCGGTCCCGGGGCCTGGACCGCCCTCGAGCGGTTCCACCAGCTCGTCGCGCGGTGCGCGGAGCAGAACCGGCGGAAGGCCATGAGCCTGGAACGCGAGCGGCTACACCTGAAGGCGGAGTCAGAACAGCGGCTGCTCCGATCGACGCTCTCGCGGTTGGCCGCCGTGGTCGAGCCGGAACGGGACGGCGCGGCGATCCCGGAGGTCGAAGAGCCACCGCTGGTCACAGCCTGCCGACTGGTGGGTGGGCAACTGGGGATGCTGATCCAAGACCCCGGGCGGCTCGCCGGTAAAAGGCGGGGGAGTGACCCCGTCGCGGCCGTCGCCCGCGCCTCGCACCTGCGGACGAGGCGGGTCTTGCTCTCCGGGCCTTGGTGGCGCCGGGACAACGGGCCGCTCCTGGGCTTCCTATCGGCGGACGAGCACCCGGTCGCCCTGCTTCCGGTCTCGCCATCGGGCTATGAGCTGATCGACCCGGTCGCCCAGACCCGGGATCCTGTGACGGCCGCGGTGGCGTCCGAGGTCCGGTCGTTCGGCTACACGTTCTACCGGCCGTTCCCGCCGCGTGCCTTGACCCTCTGGGATGTCATGCGCCTCGGATTCTCCGGCGGGGTTCGTGATGTGTTGACCGTGGTGCTGGTCGGCACCGTGGGGGGGCTGCTCGGGATGCTTCCTGCGATCGTCATGGGCTGGATCTTCGACACGATCACTCCCGGGCTGGCGCGGTCCGAGCTGATCCCGATCCTCTTCGCTCTGGGTTTCGGCGCACTGGCCGCGGCTTTCCTTCGTCTGGTCCAGGGGGTCGCGATCCTGCGCGTGCAGACCCGGGCGGAGGGCGCGGTGGAGGCCGGCCTGTGGGACCGCCTCCTGAACCTGCCAGCCTCGTTTTTCCGGGCCTACTCATCGGGCGACCTGGCGACCCGCGCGATGGGGATCTCCGCGATCCGGCAGGTGCTGACCGAGGTTGCCTGGACGACGCTCGTCAGCCTGCTGTTCTCCCTGGTTTCCTTCGGTCTGCTGATCGTCTACGACGCGCGCCTGGCGGTGCTGACGGCGACGCTCGTGACCGCCCTGTTTGCGGTGACCATTCTGACCTCGCTGCGGCAGTTGCGCTACGAACGGGGCCTCCACGATCAGCGCGGGCGGATTGCCGGCCTGGTACTTCAGATGGCATCGGGGATCTCTCGGCTCCGGGTCGCGGCCGCCGAATCGCGGGCCCTGGCGCTGTGGGCCGGGGAGTTCAGCAAGCAGCGTCGGCTCGCGATCCGCTCCCGCAGGCTGGCTGACAACCTGTCGGCGTTCGACGCCGCGGCCTCCGTCCTGGCTACACTCGTGCTCTACGCCACAGTCGCGCGTGCCGCAGGCGGGGGGCTCAGCCTCGGGAAGTTCCTCGCATTCAACGCCGCGTTCGCGCAGATCCTCGCCGCCGTCGCCATGATCAGCGCCAACGCCGGCCTGATCCTCCAAGTCGTGCCGCTCTACGAGCGGGCCTGGCCGATCCTGCGGGGGCTGCCCGAAATCGACCCCGGCCGGGCCGACCCCGGCGAGCTGAGCGGAGAGATCGAGATCAACCACGTGTCGTTCCGCTACCAGCCCGACGGCCCCCTCGTCCTGGACGACGTCTGCGCGCAGATCAGGCCCGGTCAATTCGTCGCCTTCGTCGGGCCTTCCGGCGCCGGGAAGTCCACCCTCCTCCGGCTGCTGCTCGGCTTTGAGGTGCCGGCCGCCGGCTCGATCTACTTCAACCGCCAGGACCTCTCGGTGCTCGACCTACAGGCGGTCCGGCGCCAGATCGGGGTCGTGCTCCAGAACGGAAAGCTGACCCCCGGCGACATCCTTTCGAACATCATCGGCACCTCGACGCTTACCCTCGACGATGCCTGGGAAGCCGCCCGGCTGAGCGGGATTGACGAGGAAATCGCCCAGATGCCCATGGGCATGTTCACGGTCCTTGGCGACGGGGAGAGCACTCTCTCTGGCGGGCAGCGGCAACGACTCATGATCGCCCGGGCGATCGCCCCACGGCCCCACATCCTCCTGTTCGACGAGGCCACCAGCGCCCTGGATAACGTGACCCAGGACCGGGTCCGCCAGAGCCTCGCCGAGATCAAGGCGACCCGCCTGGTCGTGGCCCACCGCCTCAGCACGATCGAGCACGCCGATATGATCTACGTCATGGAAGCCGGCCGGATCGTCCAGCGTGGGAGCTATGCAGATCTGGTCCAACAGCCGGGCCTGTTTGCCGAACTGGTCAAACGCCAGATCGCCTGAATACCATCGCCAACCATGCCGTTGATTGCACGGCTTACCGAAACAGGCCCGGCAGCTTCGGTGAGGCATACGTGTTCCAGCCGGAGATACCCTCGACGCTCAGCTTGAGGCAACCATGACATTGGGGGCCATCCAGGTCCCCAGGTTCCAGAGAGTGGGTGGCCCCGGCCGCTCCCTTTTGCCTTTAGGTGCTCATCGCCTTTCGGCATCACAGAGGTGGGCATAAGGCAAAAGGTAAAAGGTAAAAGGTAAAAGGCAAAAGCAGGAAGTGGGTGCTCAACGCCTTTCGGCTTCACACGGGGGGGCAAAAGGCAAAAGTGGGAAGTGGGTGCTCAACGCCTTTCGGCTTCACAGCGGTGGGCATCTTTTGCCTTTTACCTTTTGCCTTTTGCCTTTTGCCTTTCAGGGTGTCGCTTCAGTCCGCAATCCAAAATCCAAAATCGAGAATCCAAAATTATGTGTCGGCCCTTCGGCGATCCTCACTGGGTCACGGACACGGCCAAGCGATTGGGGCTGGAATGGACGATTCGGCCTCGAGGAAGACCGAAGAAACAATCACAAGGCTTGCCACAGTTACCTGTGTTCTTCAGATTTGGTGGCTGTCACCTTTCACCTCGCGCAAAAGAATTAGGAATGTCCCCTTTGCTGTTCCACCCCCTGGATCGCTCAACTTACCAAAAGAATTAGGAATGTCCCCTTTAAGCCTCGGTCCTTTGTTCCGTCCTCGGATGGTTCGCGTCCTGCAATCACCTCCAACAAAATGACCCCACACAGCGTCTGGTATCTCCCCGGGAAGCAGATTACCATTATGCATGGGCGCCCACATCCTGCCCGACTGGCCCCATGCGTTCAACCTGACCCGACTCGTTTGTAAGAGAACCTGGTCGGCGACGAGGGAGCGCACGTTCACGTCTCGGAACCAGAACGCCTTTTTTCTCGAGAAAGGAGACAACACGTGATCGAAATTATCGTTACGATCCACGTTTATGTCGAGAAGAGTGACCAAATGTTCCAGAACAAGGAAGTTCCTCTCACCCTGGAGACCTTGGCTGCTGTCACCCCAGACGACGCGGAACCCAAGTCGTTCGGTCGTTGGAAATGCCCCAGTTACTACCTCGGAGCCGACATGTCGGGTAAGTATTATGTCAAGAATAACAATAGGTTTCCTGACAACCCCTTCGGCTTCTTCCTCGACTCGCAAGGGAAGGACGACGACCCCTTTCTGGTCTTGCGTGGTTTCAAACCCATGAGCATGAAGACTGGCGCCGAGGGCGAGGGCCGAATCCTGCGTACCCATGCGACGGACGTGAAATATCCGGACGTGAAATGGCGGTGTAGCAAGGCGTAGCAAGAGGAAGTGAAATGGCGGCGTAGCAAATACTCGACTTTGACCATCAGGCTGCGGTAGCAAGGCCTTGAAGGACGGCCTCGAAGAACCCTCTGGGCAATAGGATCACGTCGGCTTCACCCTCCGATGTGCCGCTAATCCGCGCCTGCCAGATCCGTCCCCGGATCAACCGCACTGTAAGGACCTGGGGATAGACCCCAGTTACCTGATGGCGAAGGGAACAAAGGGGACATTCTTGAATGCGGAGGTGAAAAGGTGACAGCCACCAAATTGACAAAACTGGGATATCTTGGTAAAAAGCCGTGAATGTCACGACCGAGGCGACATTCTCCGGGGGGGGGGGGATGGTTTTCCACTTGCTCAACCGAGGCGTGGGC
>Ga0208044_1001980_pt1 | contig 10517 bp, 11 predicted proteins | sample Sb_taG_8_FD_187712 | JGI IMG/M metagenome (GOLD analysis project Ga0208044, IMG submission 187712) | Peat soil microbial communities from Weissenstadt, Germany - Sb_50d_c_BC metaG (SPAdes) (version 2) | ecosystem: Environmental > Terrestrial > Soil > Wetlands > Peat | place: Germany... | reverse complement strand
GGTCGTGGAGGTGACCCAAGGCAATCGTCAGGCACTACCGGGGCAGATCGCTGCCTGGGTCAAGCAACACACGGCTCAGGCGAATACTCCTTGAGATAACTTGATTCCAGGAGGCAAGGCGATGGGCTTGTTTGGTCCCAGCAAGTATGAGGTGTGGCGGCAACTCAGCCAGGAGATCGGGGCTGAGTTCGTTGAAGGCGGGTTATGGAACGAGGTCCAGGCTCATGTCGGTCCCTGGACGATCACGCTCGACGACTTCATCGTCGACCCGGAGGAATTACACGTCACCTACACCCGGATGCGTGCCCCTTACATCAATCCAGAGGGTTTCCGGTTTACGATCTACCGGAAGAACCTCTTCAGCGACTTGGGCAAGCTCCTGGGCATGCAGGACATCGAGGTTGGCGACCCTGAGTTTGACGAGGCGTTCATCATCAAGGGGAACGACGAGTCAAAGGTAGTGAGCTTGTTCTCCAACTCCAAGATCCGGCAGATGATCCAGGATCAGCCCAAGATCCGGTTGGAGGTGAAGGACAGCGAGGGTTGGTTCGATCCCAAGTTCCTTGAGGATGTGGATGAGTTGTATTTCCAGGTCGACGGGGAGATAAAGGACGTGGAGCGGTTGAAGGCTCTATTTGACCTCTTCGCCGCCGTGCTGGACCAACTGTGCCGGATCGGGTCGGCGTACAAGCAAGAACCGGGGGTCAGCTTGTGACCCAGGTGACCGGGGAATCGACGCTCGAACTTCAGTGGCGGGCTTTGAGTTTGTGGGCGTGAAGCCATGCTCCGGGTGGTGTCCGTGCGAGTTCCACGTCGTCCACATCGGTGAACGGCGTCACCACGTCCCCGAACATCGTGCTGAAGAGCGGCACCGGGTGGATCGACCGGCTCTTCGTCCAGGGGGCGTAGATCAGGTCGCAATTCGCATTGAACTGCCGGTCGATGTACCCCGAGACGTGAGGCAAGAGGGCGGCACAGGGCTCCTCACAGGTCAGCAGCACACCCTTCGCCTCGGCACGCTCGGACAGCTTGGCGACGAATTGTAGGGTCTTCGACCATTCGTCGGCGGCATCTCCCGGTCGGTGGAGATGCTCCCGGGACCGGCAGGGTTCCAGGTGCCAGACGCACGGGATCGGGAACTCGTCCAACTGGATCACCCTGAAGCCGAAGCTCACCAGGCGGTCGAATTGCCGCAGCCTCGATGCCTGCCACCCTTCGGACGCCGGGCACATCTCCAGCGTCTTGAAGCAATAGCTCTCGCCGTTCCGTATCCCGTCTGGGTAGACCTTGGCCATCTTCCGCACGTCCTGATCGACCGGGGCGGTCAGGTTCAGGCGGGGGATGACGGTCTTGAACGTGCGGAGGTTCAGCCAGGCGAAGTGGGCGACGTTCGGGTTGGCCCCAATGACCTCCCTGGTTGTCGCTTCGGCATCCTTCGACCACAGATACTTGCCACCCAGGTCGACGCCAGAGGGGTCCAGTCCGTAGACGTGGACCAGCGTCCTCGGCTTCACACACCGCATCTCCTGGGCGAGCCGGTCGGCTGTCCATTCGGTGCGGAGGGGTTCGTCCCTGTCGGCGACGAACCGGTGGACGTAGAAGCTGATCCAGTCGAAGTCGTCGGACAGGCGGCGTCGGGGCTTCGCCACGTTCCAGCGGCTACGCAGGGTGCGTGCCATCACGTTCCACGACCCTTGGACCTCCAGGGTCTTGAATGTGCAGGGTACGTACGAGGTAAGCCGGAACTGAACGTCCTTGGAGGTCATCCCCAGGTCGAGGGCTGCGGGCAATGCGGACAGGCTATCGGCGTAGAGGACCGACCAAGCTCCTTCGCCGAACCGCCAGGCAATGAAGGGTGCCGACAGAGTGCCGGGATAGGCAAGTTGGAAGTGGAGGAGGTTGACCTTCGGCAGAGCGGAGATGGGATTCCGGATCAGGATGCCTTCGTAGAACGGCACCACCAGTTCGAGCTTGTCGAGCGGTCCATCGGCGGGCGACAAGGATCTGGCCGCCTGAGTAGTCCGTGCGGCCACGCTTTCGCATCGGGCTGTCTGCCCGAGGACAAGCGCCAACACGACGAGGGACAATAGGCTTCTCATGATCCATGTCAACGTCGTTCGAGTCGGATCGGTCGGCCCACCAGATGGTGCGTGGGTTCCCCATCGGAGTGCCCCCAGCGGGGGCTGTAGCCGTAGAGCAGCCAGCCCTTCACGCTGCCCTGACCTTGATCCATCAGGAGCAACGACGGGTGCATCGCCATCTCGATGCCGGGAATGGGAACGGTCAACACCGAAAAGATCAGCGACGGTTCGCTCCAGACAATCCCTTGGTCCGAACTGGTGATGTAGAAGCCACTGCGTGAAATTTGACTCATGTGCTATGAGTTTTGGCCTTCAAGTGCCCTAGCGAAACCATTGTCTCATCCTGAGCCGGAACAGAGAAGTGGGGCAAGGTCGTTGTCATATCAGGCGGATGAACCGGTCTCCTCACCATGCCCCCGGCAGCAGACGGTATCGGACCCGTTCAGCGTACCCGACATAGCCCTCCAGATGCTCCCGGAGGTAGCGGTCCTCCAGGATAGTTCGTCGCAGAATCAGGACCACGACCGGGATCATCGGCAACAAAGACCACCATGACCCGAGGACGAGTCCAGATCCCAGGCACAAGAGCAGCATCCCCGCATAGCCGGGATGGCGAACGAACCGGTATGGTCCCTCGGTGATCAGGCGGTGCCCTCTTTCCTCTTGGATGCGAACCACTGGGGAGAAGAAGCGATTGACAACCATCGCTCGCATCGCCAGACCCATCCCGCTGACGTAGGCGATCAGCCCAGCAGCATGAACGACCAGGGGCACTGATCCTGACCATCCGAACCGTCCCACGTCCAGCCCGGCGACGATAAGATGGGCGAGGAAGAACGGTGCGACCCGCCAGCGTAGGCTGCGGTCCTCACCACCAGGAGCGGGATGGTGACGCTCCCGGATCAGGTCGGGGTCGATGCCCCGGATTGCGGCGGACATCAGCACGACGTGGACGCCGATGAGCGCCCAGAACCAGGGCAGGTCAATCCGTCCTGCTGAAATGAACAAGATCGCTGCCATCGACAACTCAAAAATGACCAACCGGATGAAGAGACGCATGGTTCATGAAGTCTGTGAGGCTGGTTACACTGGAATGACTCCATCCTGATCATCGGATCGAGGTTCCGCCATGCCCGTGACCCATGTAAATCGCAAGGCAGATACCTACTACCTTCATGTCGGCACAACCAAGACTGGCAAGCCGAGGTACTGGTTCTCCACCAAAGCCGAGGGCGATCTCGTCGATGCGATGCCCGAAGGCTACGAGGTCTATGAGAACCCGGACGCCCAGGTCTTTCTCCGCAAGATAGTGCCTCAGCTCGTGACGCCGGCAGAGGTCATCGTGGTTGAGGAAGGCTTGAAGCGATACGCACCGGGGCAGAACTGCCTCGTCGATGTTCAGGGCGAGCAGATCGTCGTGTACCATGCGGAGCGGATCGCTCTCGACCTGAAAGTTTTCGGATTCGGAATGACTGAATTGCCGGTCTCCTACCGGAACTTCATGAAGGTTATGCGATTCACCCTCGTGGACGAGACGAGCAGGTCGTTCCGGGTCCAGCGGTGGTGCTTCCGGGGCTCGATCGACCGCTGGATCGACCTCTGGGAGTCAGGCAGCGCAGGGAAGCTCTCCGATCTGGTCAAGCGATTCTGCCCCCACATCGGGCAGGAGTCGTTCTTCGAGTTGATGTAGGTTGAGACCGGAATGAGATCATTCGGGCTCCGTATCATGAGTTCCGACGAAAAGACTTCTCAGCAGTGGAGGGATGAATGGACCGTTCGACTTTCGAGTCCGCAGATCTGATCCTCGACGAGATGGCAGTCACGCTCGATGAACTTCTGGACTCCGATCAATTCGCTGCCGTCCGTCTCCTCTTGGCTCGTCTGAGCGAGACTGTCGGTCCTCGGTATTCCGTGAACTTGAACGTGTCCGTCGATGTCTTCGATGCGGAGCGATCCAACGCTCTGCCTCTGCTCAACGTCGGACTTTCGACCTCCAAGGGTAAGCCTCCTTACAAGACGTTCGGTGACTCCACTCCCCAGAAGTACGTTGTCGATGGCGAGATCCAAGTCGTTCCTCACGACCGCTGTCCCAAGTGTTATGGGTCGTGGGACTTCAAGCTCAATCACCCGACCTGCTCGGAGTGCGGTGCGACCATGGGTCGAGAAGTCAAGCTGCTCCTCGATACCGATGTCTGTCCCTTCTGTGAGGAGGGAAAGGTCTCGCTGACCGTCCCGATATGTGACAAGTGCGGTCAACGGATCGATCCCGGCGTCGTGGTTTGGGGCTGAGTTGTCTTCTCCCTGAGTTGCATCCGGGGCGCCATCTTTGGTCGAAGACGGGTCCGACCAGAGCGTTCACCACACCCCAGGAATCAACCTATAACGGACTCGCTGTGTGTACTCCTCGTACCCACTCAACTGGTTCCGAAGGGTCTTGTCTTCCAGGATGGTTCACACGACTAGGAGCAGGCACGACAGGACGGCGGGGATCAATGCCCAGAATGAGCCCAGGGACAGGGGCATCCCCAAGCAGAGGAGGCAGGCGGCGACGTAACCGGGATGACGGACGAGGGCGTAGGGACCGGTGTCGATGACCCTGTGACCACGGTCGGTCTGGATGCGGACGGTCGGCTCGAAGAACCTGTTCACCGACTCCGCCCAGGTCATGCCCGCCAATCCGGCGACCAGCAGGACATATCCCAGCACGCAGACCCACCAGGGCACGGGGAGCCAGTGATACCGCCCGTCGTCCAAGGCTGCCACCGGGACAGTCATGACCATCATCGGGATGAATATGCCTGGTAACACCCGGTCCCGGCCCTTCGTCCCCTCATGGCGGTTGACACGAGCGGCGATGACATCGGGGTTGATCCGTCGCAGATACAGGGTGATCAGGATCGAAGTCCCCACGACCACGACGAAGAACAGCCAGCCCCTTGCCCATGCCCAGTTTCCAGCAGGAAGGAACAGGCACAGAAGGAAGATGAGCAACGTCCACCCGACGCCGAGGAACAGGCGGCGACGGTCGGTCGGTTCCGGCTTGTTGCTCGTCATGTCCAGCAGATCGTCCCAAGACCGGCCGCTGCCCATGCCGATGGATCGAACTCGACGATCCCTTCGGCTTTCGCCAGACAGCCCAGGGCTCGTTCAGTTCAATCGAAATGTCAACTGGCTCTATCCAACCCGAGTCCTAGGATCGCCTCAGCGGGCTTCCTGAGCCTCCAAATCAAACGCTGTGATCTTGATTCCAGAGATTGTCCGTCACGGATGCTCCAACCGGCCGAGGCCGTCTGATCGGGCCAACAACGGGCCGACCCCTTTCACGGGCCGCCGATCGAAATCGGGTCTCCCGACAGTCGCACCCCCGCCGTGGCGACGAAAGCGATCAGACCCGCTACGGTCATGCCCAGGCCCACTAGGCAGACCCCGCCCCAGCCCGCCCGGCCCCAGCCCCACGCCCCACCGCAGGAGCCCAGCGCCCCGCCGACGAAGTAGGCGACCATGTACGCCGTGTTCATGCGGCTGCGGGCTTCGGGACGGATGGCATAGATCCGGGACTGGTTGGAAACGTGGGCGGACTGGGCTCCAAGGTCCAGCAGGATGACTCCCACCACCATGCCACAGACCGTCCCGCCAGATTCGTAGAGGACGGTATAGGAGAGCAGGATACAGGCCAGGCCCGCACCGATCGTCCACCGGGGGCTACGGCGGTCGGCGAACCGACCCGCCAAGGGTGCGGCCAACGCTCCGACGATGCCCACCAGCCCGAACAGCCCGACGACCCCGCTGCCATAGCCGAAGGGCGGCCTGGCCAAGTGGAATGCCAGCGTCGTCCAGAAGGCACTGAAGGCCCCGAAGCTCATCGCCCCGAGAAGGCACGACTGACGCAGCACCGGCTCGTCCCGCAGCAGCCCTCCGATCGACCGGAGGAGCCCGAGGTACGATACCCCCAAGCCCTCGGGCTGCGACCTCGGGAGCAGGCCCTTCAAGGACAGGGCGAGAGCGAGCATCACGGCGGCGGCGATCCCGTACATCGTTCGCCATCCGAGGGAGCCGCCCACCACGCCGCTGACAGTCCGGGCCGCCAGGATGCCGATGAGGAGGCCGCTCATGACGGTCCCCACCACCCGGCCCCGTTCGGCGGGCTCGGCCAGGTGGGCGGCGAACGGGACGAGCAGTTGCGGCGTGATCGTGGTGACCCCGACCGCCAAGCTGGCGGCGGCCAGCCAGGCGAAGCTCGGGGCGGCGGCGACCCCGAGCAGGGCCACGGTGACCGCCCCGAGCATCGCCAGGATGAACGACCGTCGCTCCAAGCGGTCGCCCAAGGGCAAGAACAGGAGCATTCCCGTGGCGTAGCCGACCTGCGAGAGCATGGAGATCAGCCCCATGCGGCGATCGGGAACGCCGAAGTGGCGGCCCATGTCGGCCAGGAGCGGCTGGGCGTAGTAGATGTTGGCGACGGCCAAACCAGAACCAACGGCCATCGCCCGGAGCGTCCTTTTTTCGATCATCCGTCCGGCCCGTGTGGGCCGACTCCCTCGACGGCCAGCGGTCAGGCACAGATTCCCGCCGATAATCTCTTTCTTTTCCTCGCATCTGGCGGGCCAACGCCACGGCCCCGCCCAGCGAAACGGTGCGGGCTCGGATCAGTACCGATCTCCGACTCGTAAAGTTTACGACCTCGACGGTGCTCCGATCCACGGCGAACTCGTACGCCCCCGTTCCCGCTCACGGCCCGCCCAATAACACCGCTCCCGCATACTCCTCTCCCTCTATTAACGTGTGACCTTACTTTGACTGGTCATCGTGACCAGTTGCACCCACGTGGTGAATTTCCCCACCTGATCGGGTCAAGGTGTTGCAAACGCAACACGTGAGTCCTGGGGTTTCATAGCACTTTTCGACCGCTTCTATTGCTGCTCGTCCTGGGGCATCCTGGGGCGTCCGGTTCGTTCTTCTTGGCTCGACTCACCCGCCGACAGAATGATCCAGAATCCGCCCAGATCTCAAAGTCGCTGAGAGGGTCGAGGGTGACCGGATTCACGTTTCTTCCATGATCTCCGGGTCATCCACTCTCGCCAACGATCTGGTCACGATACCTCTTCCAAGCATCGTAGTCGCCTGAGGCGATCATCTAGGCGGCGATCGTGCGGATCGCAGTGTACCGCTCGATGTCGTACGGGTCGGCGGCGAAGGTCAAGCCGGTCTGGGTGAGGGCGTTCAGCCCGCGTGTCCAGTCGAGCCACATTGGCTCCATCAGGAATGCCTCGGCAAAGGGTTTCAAGCTATCTCTCAAGCAAGGTTCAGAAGGGCACGAACCGCCGGAACCCGTGACCCAGGATGACGGGGTACATCACCAGGTTCCGAGCCAGGGCCATCGAGGGTGAGTAACTCGGCACCCGGCAAGGTTCGTCCTCTCGGATCTGGGCGAGGCAGGCGGTCAGAGCCCGCAGGTGCGAAGGTCCGAACGGCCCGTCGCGTATCCGGCGGATGAGGTCGCCTGGGAGCCCGCCCTCGCCGTGCAACGCACCCAGCCAACCGCCCAGGATCGCCCCGATCGAATCGGTGTCGCCGCCCGCTGAAATCGCCTCGGTCAATGCCCGCATCGGGTCGTCTCCGTATCGCAGGAAGCAGTACGTGGCGAACGGAACGGTGTGGACAACGAACCCTGATGTCCCGCAGACCTGAGCGGCTTCCCGGAGATCCGCCCCCCGGCACGCCAGGTCAACGGATCGGTCGATGGCTTCTCGAAGCTGGCGGTTGGTTACGACACGGCGGGCTTCGTCGATGCAGGTCTCTCGTCCCACGTTGTTCTTGCTTCGGGCACAGGATGCGGCGACCTCTGCCACGAAGAGCGCCCCCTCGATCGCCCTCTCGTCCCGGTGGGTGACCTGAGCCAGAGCACGCCCGAACTCATGCCGTTGCTCCGGGAGGTCGTGGAAGAAGACGCCCAGGATCGCCGCCCGCATTGCCGCTCCGTTCCCCGCCGACACGACACCGCTGGGGGAGACGCCGAGACCCATTCGGACACAGGATCGGAGGGTTGCCAGACCTATACCCCAGGGAAGTCGGCAGAACCATCCGAACAGCGCACGGCGGAACGCCCGGACGAAGGCGTCCAGATCGTCGGGATGACGGGCGAGACTCTGGGCGACCAGCGCTGACTGTTCCGTGTCATCGGAGACGAACCCAGTCTTGCCGAGGAGCCGGAACCGGTCCACACGCCCGAACCGGCGGGCGATGGAACGAGCCGACATCCCCTCGCAAGGCAACCCGAGGGCGTCCCCCAGGGCAGTGCCCAGGAGCGTCCCGGCGAGGCGGTCACTCGTCACGCCGGTCGGCACAGCCCCTTCCTCCTGTGACCTGAGGGTTGAGAACAGTGGCACAACCGATCGAACCGGCGACACCCCAAGCGGATGACCCCGATCTGGTCTATCCCGGCGTCAGCGGTTCAGTCCCGAAAAGACCTTCTTGACGGCATCCCCACCGGCTGCGCCCACGAGGTTCCTGGCATCCCCGATCGCCACCTGGTCTGCATCCCCTTCGAGCGCCTTGACCGTCTCGGAGATGAATGCATCTAGGGGCATCGGCTTGGGGCCGACCGGGACAGCCGTCTTGCTCTCTCGTCCCAATTCCGTCGCCACGTACGGCGGGATCAGTTCGACGACCTTGACGCCGGTTCCCTTCAATTGGTGCCGCAGCGACATCGTGAACGAGTGGACGGCGGCTTTGGTCGTACAGTAGACGGGGAAGCGGGATATCGGGACGAAGGCAAGTCCCGACGAGACGTTTACGAGCGTCGCACCTGGATGCTTTCGCAGGTGTAGCAGGAATGCCGTCGCCACCCGGATCACGCCCAGGAGGTTGGCGTTGATCTCGTCGAGGACAGCTTGTTCGTCGAGTGGCTCACTCGAGGCGAAGTCGTGATGCTTCTGGACCCCGGCGTTGTTGAACACGCAGTTGAGGTCGGGAAACTCCTCGGCGACGTGCCTTGCGATCTCACGGACGGCGGCGGGATCGGTCACGTTGAGGACGAAGGACCGCATCCCCGGATTCGCCTCGCAGATCGCCATCAGGGCGGCTTCCCGTCGCCCGCTGACGATGACCTGGTTGCCGAGCTTGTGGAACGCCTCGGCGAGTCCTCGACCGATTCCCGAACTGCCGCCAGTGATGAAGATCGTGTTGGATTGCATTCTCATCGAGATGGGTACCTGCCATGACAAGACCCCGAAATCCCTGGGCGCCACTCTACGTGCCAACTGTCGCCGCCTCAAGACGATCGGAGTCTCGGAGCCCCTCCGTTCAGACTCCTGATCGAATCGTGACCGTCCGAGTTAGAGGTCGGCATCACGAACGTCAGTGCCCGAAGGAATCATCTCGTGGGGACGGGCGTATAGATTCCCGGCTTCGCCCCAGGGATAATGCCTGTCAGGTCGGGCTGGTCCGGGGGACGGGGATGCCATGCGAGTCAAGCACTACGCCTGGGATCACCAGGATCGCACCGCAAGTTCACGATTATTTTGAGCATAGGCTTTGAATATGAGCAATGAACAATACGATGCAACCATCCTAGAACTCGTCCAGTTGATCACATCAGCTAGCGTTTCACAAATGGGAAAGGCAGAGTTCTTCGGATATACTCTCGATCACCTGATCCATCATTACGTTCAGATACAAGAAGGACGAAGCGATCGATTTAATGCAGATCTCTTCCCGCACGACACCAGGAAATCTCTAGACCTTCTAACACATAGGCTGGCGGCACTCGTTGGGGCAGAAGATCCATTAGAGGCTGCAAAGGATCTCCACTATGTGATTACTCGTCTTTTAGAAGCAATATTAGCACTACCGAATGTCAGTTTTGGGATGTCACTGTTTCTAAAAGGGTCTGTCCATAAGACAATGTACAAGATACAGACTGCTTTGGATATTGCTTTGAATCCTGACCCCCAGGAACGAGTAATGGCATCCCGGAGAAGAGTTGTGGCATTAGGCGTGCTTTCCGATGCACTTTGGCATTGTGGCGAAACGTGATGTGTTATGAAAAGATAAAAGCTGTTTGGACGAGCCGGTTCCCAGTTCCGGGGCTCTCGCCATTAACGTGTGACCACCCTTTGACTGGTCAGAGTGACCAGTTGCACCCATGTAATGAATCCTCTCGGTGAACTGCCATGCAATCATGGCTCGTCACGCCCCTCTTCCGCCTGCACCGCCGTAACGCCTAACGGACCCACAACGCCGACGGCTGAGACCCGGATTATCCCAAATTAGCCAGGATGCGTTCTGCGGCGTTCTCGAAGCAGTTGGCTCTTCCCGTCCAACCGATCGCCTGGAACGCCCCAGCGGCTCAGTGGGGGCATCCAACAAATCAATATGCTTCCAACCTGATCATTGGGTTCAGTCCGAACCGCTGGAACTGCCTCACCATGATCGCCC
>Ga0208044_1001978_pt1 | contig 10527 bp, 8 predicted proteins | sample Sb_taG_8_FD_187712 | JGI IMG/M metagenome (GOLD analysis project Ga0208044, IMG submission 187712) | Peat soil microbial communities from Weissenstadt, Germany - Sb_50d_c_BC metaG (SPAdes) (version 2) | ecosystem: Environmental > Terrestrial > Soil > Wetlands > Peat | place: Germany: Weissenstadt... | reverse complement strand
GTTGCGTTGCTGCGTCAATCGCGGTCGGCCCTTCGGCGATCCTAACTGGGTCACGGACACGGCCAAGCGATTGGGGCTGGAATCGACGATTCGGCCCCGTGGAAGACCGAAGAAACAATCGTAGGCTGGCCACGGTTACTGGTGGCTGTCTCCTTTCCTTTCTCCTGTATTCTCCAGATTTGGTGGCTGTCTCCTTTCCTTTCTTCCACTCCCGAGCGTTGCCGCCGCCAAGAACCACTTGGGCGAAATGGACCAACCGCGTTTACTTTGTGCCACAGAGCAAGTGGCCCCTTCCGCGCTCCCTTCGCGCTTCCGAGCCAGTGGATCCAAGGGAGAGAGGTGGAAATGACGGTCCAGTGTCAGAACAGAGCCAATTGTGCGGGTGTTTATCGTTGTCAGATTAGAACTTATGACGAAAAAATGCGGATGTCCAACAGAGGCATTGACGGCTGAAAAACCTTCAGAATGTCTACTTTTAGCTACCAAACGCCTGTTCAGTTCTAGTGAAAGTGGATCTTGTACAAGCTGACATTGGTGCCACAAAGTGGGTGGCCCCTGCCGCGCGTTCCCTTGAACCATGACGGTCCGCCGTGCTCATCTCGGGCCTGGCCACCGGGCCCCCGGCAGGGGTGGGCGGCGGGCCCGGACCGTTTCTGGCTGCGTGAACTCCGCGTTTCTCGGACTTTTCTAGACAATTTACGGCCCCAGCTTCACAGGCCATGGATACCGAACTCGGCGCGCGACATCGACGGTGGACACCGACGATCCACCGAGGTAGTGCCGAACGAACAATCGCCGTTCGGCCGACCGGTGGTCTGCAGGTGACACGCCAACGGTGGGAGACAGGGAGACACGCGGTCGCAGATGACGGGCGGGTCAGGAGACCCTGCCCGAACCAGCGGAATAAATCCGAGAGGAAAGAAAACATGCGTCAACCGCAACTTTGCAGCATGCCAGGCTGGATCTCCCGGGAACCGCGACTTTCCTGGTTGAGGCCCTGGCTTCCAGCCCGTGGGTTGCGGTACTCTCTGACACCCTGCCAGAGGGCGATTGCGGTCAGGAGGAAACCAAGGAACGTCCAGACAACGCTGTTCAGAACGAACGGGACGAAGATGAGGGGTTGACGCGCAACAAACGAAAAGACAAATCCCAGGCCGATCACCCAGGCGAACACCGCCATGGCCAGTCTCAACTCGCGGGGTTCGACGTCGACCACATTCACGGGCAGGGGCTCCCGAGGACTGTGCAGCCGCAGACCGAGGATGACCAGTGCGTAGATGACGAGTGTGAGCAGTTGCACACGGACGGAGGGCAAGCCCTCGGGTCGCAACTTGAAATACGAGACCCCGTACGAGAGCGCGAGGCAGAGATGCCAGAGCCCGATCTGGAGGGAGGCGCCCGAGAACACCTCGGCACAGATGAGAACGATCAGCCCGATGAGCAGACGTGCGGCCAGGACACCTGGCTTCCGCTGGTCGGGCATGATCCCGTCGGGTTCCGATGTCATTTCCCTTGCACCCGTTTTTTCCTGCCCCGCCCGGATCCTCGTCGATCCATGAGCTCACAGGGGCTCTACCAACATACCCAGCCGCCCGATCGGAAGTTTCCCGATTTCTCCGCGTGCCGCTTGCATTGACACCTTGTGTAAAAAAATGAAGGCCCGTTCAGGACTTCATCGCGTCTCCCGGGAGCACGCGGTGGCCGTGCAGGAAGTCGGCGGCGGACACCGGCTTCTTGCCCGGGAGCTGGAGGAGCAGCAGGCGGACGGCGGCAGCTCCGGCGGCGACGATGAGGCGGTCGGCGCCGGCTTCGACGACGGTGCCGGGCGGTCCTTGTTCGGGGCTCTCGACCGGTCGCGTTTGGTGGATGATCAGACGCAGAGGGCCCTTCGAGGACGGGTCCTTGGAGATCCAGGTGGTGGAGCAGAGGGGCCATGGCTGCATGGCGCGGACGAGGTTGTGAATGGCGGGCGCGGGCAGAGACCAATCGATGAGGCCGTCTTCCTTGCTCAGCTTGGGGGCCATGGTCACCTTGGATCGATCCTGGACAGTGATCCGCGCGGTGTTTGCCGCGATGTCCGCAATCGCTTGGGCAATGAGCGGAGCGCCGAGCGCGGCAAGGCGGTGCTCGAGCTCGCCCGCGGTCTCATCGGCGCCGATCGGCGTGCGGGCGACGGCGATCATGCCGCCGGCGTCGATCCGGGGCGTGATCCGGATGACCGTGACGCCGGTCTCGGTCTCGCCGTGCTGGATGGCCCGCGCCACGGGAGCAGCGCCGCGGTAGGCGGGCAAGATCGAACCGTGGAGATTGATCCCGCCCAGGGTCGGAATCGCCAGCAGGTCGGGCGAGAGAATCTGCCCATAGGCCGCGGTCACCAGCAGGTCGGGGCCGAGCTGGCGGATCTGCCCCAGGCTCTCCTGGGCGTTGACGTTTTCGGGCTGAAGGACCGCGATCCCACGCGCCAGGGCCGATTGCTTGATCTGGCTGGGGATCAGCTCCTGCTTTCGTCCCTGGGGCCGATCGGGCTGGGTCAAGAGGGCCACAACCTGATGTCCCGTGTCGCAGAGATGATCGAACATGGGAAGGGCGAAGTCGCCCGTGCCAAGCACGATGATCCGGATTGCTGGGGCTGTGGGCATGCCTCGTGCTCGCTGTCTCGGACCGCTCAACTCGGAACCGGTATCCGCTCGTACGTTCGTTGGCCCGATCAGCCCTCGACGGCCCGGGCGGCGGGCGCAGGCATAGGCACAGGCACGAGCAGGGAGGTGATATTGTCGAGTTGAGTGATGATCTCGCGGTCCTGGGGATATTCGCCGCTGGCCTGAGCCTGGCGGAACTGGTTCTCGAAGTCCTGGAGCTTGGGTTTCAGCGCGTGGCGGGCCAGCGGGCCGAGGTAGTCGATGAACAGCTTGCCGTCGAGGTGGTCGGCTTCATGCTGGATGACGCGGCTGAACAGGTCTTCGGCCTCGCATTCGAACAGCTCTCCCTGAAGGTTGAAGGCCTGCACCTTGATCTTGCGGGCGCGGCGGACCTTGGAGCAGAGCCCCGGAAGGCTCAGGCAGCCCTCCTCGTCCTCGATCGAGGAATGGCGCTTGACGATCTGGGGATTGATGAAGACCAGCTCCTGGTCCTTCTGCTCCGGGTCCGCCGTGATATTGAGGACGAAGAAGCGATAGGGCAGGGCCACCTGGTTGGCGGCCAGCCCCACGCCCTTGGCGGCATACGTGAGGCTGAACATCTGCTGGACGGTCGCCCGGAGATCCTCATTAATCTGGGTCACGGGCCGTGACGGATACCGCAGCGCGGGGTGGGGGTAGTTGACGATATGCAGCACGAGTCGGGCTCCGGGCAAGCGAACTGGAAAGTTTCCATCATTTTACGCACAAGCGCCACTGGCCGCCAGGTTTCAGGCGCGCAGGGTACAGCTCCTCGCGATGAGAACAGTGTTAAGGCGCGAAGGGATTCGCGGGGATGTCGCCCGCGGCGACGGCGGACGGGATGAGGGCGTTCCAGGCGGCGGCCGGAAGCAGAAAGACCGGACCGGTGTCCGCCGCGCCAGCGGCGGCAGCGACGAGTCCACCGTAGGTCTCTCCAATGCGCAAGACGTGCGGCGGCTTGCCGGGCTCGCTGCCAAGTTCCACGGTCAATTTCGGCCGGGCCAGGCCCGTCGCGAGGGGAATCGGGCCGCTGTATTGAAGAAATCTGGACGTGCGCAGCTCTGCAAGCTGCTTGACCAGGTCGTTGAACCGGGAGAGGTCGATGCCGCTCGTATCGGTCAGGGTACCCGGCTCCGGCTTCCAGTTGGCCGGCCCACCGCCAGGCTGCGGGATGCGGATGAAGGCGAGTGTGCGCTCGGGCACGCGGAAGACCAGGCGGCGGATCGAGTCGGCCGGAAATGACAGCACCAGGGTCTCGTGGAACTCGGCCAGGAGGGCCTGCACGGCCGGCGCGCCCAGCGTTAAGACGAATGGTTGAACATCGACCGCCGCATAGAATGTGGCCGGCTTGCCGGGGACGGGCTTGCCGATCCGCAGGCGTCCGCCCGAGCTTGTGGATGTGGCCGATTTCTGCGCAGGAGGCTCGGGTTTGCGGGTCCCGCCCGGCGAGGCCTCGGAGTCCCAGGAGACGACGACAGGGGGCTGATCGAGGCCAAAGACCTTGCCGTCTCCCACGGCGTCCGCTGCGAAGTCCTCGGCCCGGAGGTCGGAAAGCAGGGCCAGGAGCTGGGTGATGGCCCGGAAGTCCGCTGGCGCCCGGACCGGCGCGACCATCCGCCACTGGTTCGCCGCACTCGAAGACCGATCCGGTTCGAGGACTGTCGTTATTCCCTCGCGAATGAGCGTCAGCTTGGTCACGGCGGCCGGATTGACCGCAAGCACCCCGCGATCGCGGTAGGCCAGCCGATTGCGGGGCAGGACGTCAAGCAGCACATCCGGCAGGGCCAGGACGACGCTGTCGCCCTCGAGCCGGCCGTAGATGGTTTTCTTCAACCGGTCATGCCGGCCGATCAGGAGGGAGAGAGCAGGGGCCCGCGCGCTTGCCTCCGAGGTTTCAGCCCGTTTCGCTCGGGGCGCCCGGCCGTTCGCGGCGGACTGCCAGACCTTGAGGGTCATGAGCGGCGGGTCAAGATCGGGTCGGATCACGCGCGCGGGGTCCAGAAACTCGCTGGTCTGCAAGCCGTCGAGCTGGCCCAGGAGCGACTGGATGAGGTAGCTATCGGCCTTTTCGGCTTGCGGCGAGTTGAACACCCAACCCGTGCCCTGACGCTCGAGCCGGAACCTGGTCGAGAGCGCATCGATCGCGATCTCGCTAACCGCGGCAGGATCGATGTCCGTGACGTGCTGGCTGCGGAAGGCAATGCTGTCGCGGGGGATCTCGACCAGGAACCGGTCGCTGACAGAGACCACGTCGTCCTGGTCGCCCCGGCGGACATAGACGCGGTCGGGGTGGTCCGGCACCTTCTTGCCGACGTGCAGGACGAGCGGAGAATCCGGTTGCGACGTCGACGTCAGCTCGACCGTGGCTTCGGGCTTGTCGAGGCCGAAGGGCGCGAAGTCGGTCACGTTATCGGCGCTGAATCCTTTCTGGCCATCGAGGACCCGGATCGACGAGAGCGCGGCGATCGCACTTTCGATCTTTGCTCCATTGGCCGGCACCTTGACCGGCGCGGAGAGGTGCCAGCGGCCCCCGCTGCCGCGGTCGGCTTTGAGATTCAAGCCATGCCGGTGGATCGCCAGGCTCGAGACCTGAAAGCTCGGCACCGGGATGAGGTTGATCTGCCGCCATTCGGCCAGCGGCAGACTTGTGGCCCCCAGCAGCTTCTTATCGACCACTTCGATTCCCGATGTGTCGGCCGGTCGCACGAAACACTGGTCGCGAACCGTGTTGCCGATCTCGAGCGCGGCCAGCAGACGGGGCTGCGACGTGGTTTCCGATCCGGCGTCGCCCCAGAGCCGCACGACCGCGCCGGGAGGAGCCAGCCCGTACGATTCCGGCGCAGCGGTGATCGTTCCCGAGTCGGGCGACTTGCGCAGGTTCTTGAGGTTGCCGATCAAGGTCTCGACGATTGTGGCATCGGCCGCGACGTCGAGCGGGCGGGTCATCTGCCAGCGGTCCCTGCCCTTGCGCTCGAAAGCGAGGATCTCCTCGCCGCGCAGGATCTCGAGGCGGGTGACGGCGGTTTCGGGCACATCGATCAGATCGGGCAGGACCCGGCTCAGCCGCCCGCGCCGCTGGGCCTCCGTGGGCACGCCCGAATCCTCGAGCCACCAGAGGACCAGCAGGCCGGCGAAGAAAAGACCAATCAGCACGAATGTCGGGCGAAACGTTTTCATCGACGATCCGGCGGAAGTAATCGGAGAGACAGGAGATATCAAGGCCGGCGCGAGCGGGCGGAGTTCCCGCTTACTCGCGCCGGGCCACGTAAACGATGGTTCCCGCGGCGATGATCCCGAGCACGGCCATGACGGTGGGGACGAGGACCAGGCGGGACCGGAGCACGGGATCGGCCGTGAGCGTCAGAGCCACGTGCGTGCTGGCGGTGATGCCCACGGCATCGGGACGGCCGCGCAACCAGCTCGCCGCGTTCATGACCAGGTCGAGGTTGGTCGGCTCGAGCCCTAGCACGACATTGTCGGCCAGCGAGCGGCTCGAGAACAGGACGAGCCTGGGCCTGGGCCCGGACTCGGCGGTTGCACTGGCAGAGGCGGCCGTGGCCGGTGTCCGTTCCTGGACAGCCACGCCGACCGTCACGGGGCCCTGCTCGTCGCTGCCCTGATCAAACCTGGGCCGAGGGTTCGTCAGGTCGGTCTCGGCCCACGATTGAGGCCCGGAGTAGAGGATGGCGATGGGGACCAGGTTGGCATTGACCGGCGCGGTTCTCGGTTTTCCGGGCGCCGAGGGTCCTTGTCCCAGGATATGGATGGGCGCTCCGTTGGGAACAAGGACGGCCCGGTCGGCTTGCAAGGCGTCGGTGACGGTGTGCCCCTGGTTGCCCTTGAGAGGCGCGAAGACAAGCCAGACCGTGCGATAGTTGAGCCGGGGATCGATGACCAGACCGCGGCCAATCTCAAGGTTGAACGCCTTGAAGAAGTCGTCCAGCCCGGCAGGCTCGGTATTGCCGACCAGTGCCAGGACGGGCCTTCCCTGGTCGGCGTAGGCCTTGAGCTTGGCCACTTCGTCGGGTTTGAACGGGCTCTTCGGGCCGGCGATGATCAGCAGGGCCAGGTCGTCGGGGATCGCGTCGCTATTGAGGTTGAGCTCGATTGGCTCGCAGCCGACGGAGGCCAGCCGGGCCCGCCAGATGCCGATGCCCTGGCTGGTGGGGTTGAGGTCCGCCGATGAGGGCTCGCCATGCCCCGTGGTGAAGGCGACCTTCGACTTTCGTGACTCGCGCAGCCGGATCAGGGCCGACGTAATCGCGTCCTCGCCCTTGAAGACCGACCCGAAGTGGTCCGTGCCGGCGCGCGAACCGTCGGCCGAGAGCGGCTCGAACAGCTCCCGGGCGGGCACCACCACGAATTCGGCGTCGGTTCCCTCGCCGTACTCGATCAGGACGCCTCCTCCCCTCATCACCGCCAGGTCGGGCGCGCGCTTCGCCAGGTCCTCGGCCCGCGCGAGCTCGGTATACGGGTTGAGGCTGTCGATCTTGATCATGTCCGGCCGGACCGCGCGGTAGAGCTCCAGGAGCTGAACCACCCGGTCAAGCTGGCTGGCCGAGCGCGGGCCGCTGCCGTAGACGATGTGAAACGTGACCGGGCGATTGAGGCGCTCGAGCTGATTGGTGGACAGCGACGACAGCGAGAATGTTTGCTCGCGCGTCAGGTCGATTCCCCGCCCGCCATAGCGGAAGGCGGCCACGTTGGCGACCATGAGGATGCCGGCGAGCAGGCCCGCGTTGAGGAACATGCTCGCCAGCTCCATGGTCCGGCGCAGGATGGGGCTGGCGTGGCGATACCGCCGGTTGGCGATGTTCAGGTAAAGCACCAGGCCGATGCCCAGGCCGAAGACGGGAATCGACCAGCGGACGCCGTGAGTCAGACTCAACGCCAGAAAACCGCCCAGCAGGATCAACACCAGACCTGCCGTCATTCCGGCGATCACGCGGTCGCGATAACCAGGCGGCGGCGCACCCTCGTCGTCCTCGACCGCGGTCGCCTGGCCCGATGGAGACCCGCGCAAGACCCAGAAGATCGCCAGAAAGCTCGCCACGAGGAGCGCCACGACCCAGACTGCCGGCCATTGGAGAAGCGTTGAAAGACCGTCCAACATCGAGCTTTCATCCCATGTTCGAGGCGCTCGCGCACATCATCGGCGCCGCCCGGTCTCGAGGATCTTCACGGTGACGTAGAGGGCAAAGACACACACCGAAAGATGCAGGGCGATCGTCCGCGGATCGAGCTGGCCCTGTCCGAACGCTCGAACCTGAACGTAAACCGCCAGGAACCGTATTGCCTCGGCCCACCCGGCCTGCTGGCGGGCCCCGTAAAAGTAGAGCAGAAGCGTGAGGACCACCATCAAGAAGAGGACCACGAAAGTCCAGACGGCGGCCACGATCTGGTTCCGCGTCAAGGCGCTGAACAAGAGGCCGATCGCCACGAACATCATGCCCATGGTCGAGAGTCCAATGCCCAGGCTCAAGAGCGGTCCGAGGTCGAAATAATAGCGCGCCTGGAAATAGAGAAACGGCAGATAGAGCGCAAAGGGGACCAGGAGGGCCAGGTACATCAGCACTCCGGCAAGCCACTTCGAGAGCACGATCTCGGACTCGGAGACCGGCAACGTCAAGAGGGTCTCGATGGTGCCGGTCCGCCGCTCCTCGGCGATCAGCCGCATCGTCAAGAGCGGCACGGCAACCAGGATGCTGAACCAGAACAGGGGACTCGAAGAAACATACGTGGTCATCGGGTCGCGGACGCTGGAAAACTCGCGCTGGGGCTGGCTGAGCGCATCGACGAGCTCCCAGAAATTGAGCAAGGCGATGACCTGGAAAGCCATGAGCACAATGTAAGCCATCGGGCCCAGGAAGAAGGCGCCGAGCTCGCGGGCAAGCAGCGTGGGCACGTGTCGCATGGTCAGGTCGCCTTGACTTTCGAAGGGTCCGCGCCGTCGCCGGTCACCGCCTCGACGAACCGTTCCTCGAGCGAGCTGCGCTTCAGTTCCAGGCTGCGCAACGTCCAGCCGTTGGATGTCAGCTTCTGGCAGACCGCCTCGCGCACGTCGCGTCCGCCCTGAGTGCCCAGCTCGAACCCGGAGATGCCTGTGTCCCGGCTGGTGATGGTCACGCGATTCACTCCGTCAATGCCCAGCAGTACGTTCCGGATCGGCTCGGCGGGTCCCCGTGCTTCCACCAGGATCGCCTTGTCGATCCGCAGCTTCTCAACCTTCTCATCGATGGCGATCCGGCCCCCGGCGATGATGATCACCCGGCCGCAAACGGCCTCGACTTCCGACATGATGTGGGTCGACAACAGGATCGTGTGCCTCTGGCCCAGCTCTTCGATCAGGCCGCGGACCTCGCGAATCTGGATCGGATCGAGGCCGGAACTCGGCTCGTCGAGGATCAGGATGTCGGGATCGTGAACCATGGCCTCGGCCAGACCGACGCGCTGCCGGAACCCTCGAGACAGGTGGCCCAGGATGCGGTCTTCGACGTCCGTCAACCGGCACCGAGAGACGACCTCGCTGACGGCGAGCCGGCGCCTGGAACGGGGCACATCCTTGAGCTTGGCCCGGAAGCGAAGATACTCCTTGACGCGCATTTCTTGATACAGCGGCACGTTCTCCGGCAGGTAACCGACCTTGCGCCTGACTGCCAGCGGCTCGTCCAGGGCGTCGTGCCCGGCCAGGACGGCCCGCCCGCTGGTCGCGGACAGGTACGTCGTGAGAATGCGCATCGTCGTCGTCTTCCCTGCTCCGTTGGGACCAAGCAAGCCGACAATCTCGCCCTGTCCAACGCCGAAGCTGATCTTGTCGATGGCCCTGACCGACCCGTACTGCTTCGTCAGCCGTTCCACCTGGATCATCGCTCAAACCACCTCCGGGTACCACAAGCGTTGGAAGACGCCTTGCGTCGCATTGCAGCTCGAAACTCCTACTGCATCACACGAAGTTGTGATAGAACAGTCAATGACCGGCCGCGGTCACCTTGCTTGATGACGCGTGCGATATGGCGAAAGATCAGCCGAGGACGGCCGCCTCGCGACTGTGAGCTTATGCACCGCGTGAATCGCCTGACCGGCACGATCAGCCCGAGCTTGTGCCGGCGATCCAGACCAGGACGACGAGGTGACGCTCATCAGAACGAGGAAGGCCGCCTGCTGTACTACCGCCTTGGGCGGGAGCCGCGGCGGCAGCCTGTCGCGGGTCGTGAGAGTTGCCGGCGCGGGCAAGACGAACATCCGCGGCGGCGGAGGTGTGCGCAGGTGCGCCCGTCACTTTGTCGCCCGGTTCCTTCGAGTTTGCCACGGCGCCTCCTCCAGCCCTTTGCTTGATCTCTTCCGAACGTTTGAGCGCGGCGGCCGGCGAGCTTCGTTCCTGTTCGGCCGTGGGCTCGTCGAGTTCGGAGGCCGCGGCTACCAGGGCAGGATCTGGACTCTACGGCTCGCCCAGTTCAGGGGCACGCAAGGCAAGATTCGCACGCGGGATCGTCAGATCACCGATGGGATGCGCCGGGAACGAGACAACCTGGCCAATGTCTGCCAACTGCATGGCCACGGCCGGATTGACGTCATCTTCCTGAAGTCGTGAGCTCGACCTGGCACCGGAATCCTCCATCTGGTCATCACCATCAGGTGGGCCTCGCTCGAACCTGGATACCATCTGGATACCATGATGTATCACCGCGGGCCTGGGTAAGATAGCATGGGGACCGCGGGGTCCGGGCGGGGTCTGGACTCTGTCATTTTCGAACCCGGAGTGCCGGCGATTCCGACTGCGAGTCAGAAGGTCATCCGCTGGGGATCGCGCTCGCTCTCTGTTCCCAACGGTTCGCCTTTGGAATGAGGGCCAGCCGCTATTGACAGGGTC
>Ga0208044_1001977_pt1 | contig 10528 bp, 9 predicted proteins | sample Sb_taG_8_FD_187712 | JGI IMG/M metagenome (GOLD analysis project Ga0208044, IMG submission 187712) | Peat soil microbial communities from Weissenstadt, Germany - Sb_50d_c_BC metaG (SPAdes) (version 2) | ecosystem: Environmental > Terrestrial > Soil > Wetlands > Peat | place: Germany: Weissenstadt... | reverse complement strand
TTTCAATGGTCGTTGAGCGGTTGAGGGAGCGACTGACGCCGCTCTGAGGATGAAAACCTCCGGGAATCCCCGGAAATCCTTGGCACTGGCGCGATCGCACCCATCCAAAGCCACACGCTCCACATCTATTTCCTGCATGCTCCTGATTTTCTTGGCTGAGAGAGTGTCATCAGCCTGGCCAGCATCAACCGCGAGGCCGTCGAGAGGGGCTTGCGGATGAAGAAGATCGGCAACGCACTGATCGAGGCACTCGGCGGGCGCGCGATCCATCCGATCAACGTGACCGTGGGAGGCTTTCATCGCGCACCCCGCACGGACGCTCTGCGTGCGCTCGTGCCGGACCTGGAGTGGGGACTTCAGGCGGCCATCGACACCCTCCGCTGGGTATCCCACTTTGAGTTCCCGGACGTCGAGACGAACTACGAGATGGTCTGCATTCAGCACCCCTACGAGTACCCGATGAACGAGGGCCGGGTTGTGTCCAGCGCGGGGCTGGATATCCCTGTGGAGGACTACGAGAAGTACTTCGAGGAACAACACCTGAAGCAGAGTAGCGCGCTGACTCAGTGTCGAGTTCCCTTCAAGCCGGCTCCCGGCAGCGCTTGCCACGCGACCGAGGCACCTCGAGGACTGCTCTATCATCGCTACCGAGTCGGCGAGGACGGCCTGATCGCCGAGGCCAAGATCGTGCCCCCGACCTCTCAGAATCAGGGGCAGATCGAGGAAGACCTTCGTGCCTTTGTTCCCAGCGTCGTCGGTTACGACGACGCCGAAGTGACTCGCCGCTGCGAACAGCTAATCCGCAACTACGATCCTTGCATCAGTTGCGCAACTCATAGCCTCAAGATCCAGATCGATCGGTCGTGAATCGAGGTTACGTGGTCGCCGGATCGTCTGGGCGATGGAGCGGCAGACGAAGCAAGAACTCGCTCTCCTGGTGAACAAGGGAGACAGGAAAAATCCCGGCGAGGCTGAGCAAACCGCGACTGCCGGGAATCGGCCTGCGAAATCTCCCGGCGACCCGGACGAATACCTACTGGCGTGACCTGGCTTCCGCTACAATCCCCACCTGCGACGAAGGGTGATATCGGCGGACGACGGCGCGGCCGTTCTGATGGTACATCCAGGCAACACGGCGACGACCATGTTGATGACGGGGTTATCGGGCAACGAGATCTACTGTCTGGCGCAGCTTGGCTATGGCCCGGGGAACATCGTCTTGGGCAACAGCGTCCACTCGCTGGGGCTGGTCCGGGGCATCACCAGCGGGCTCAAGACACTCTCGGGCGGCGAGATCCGGAGCGTCACGCAGCTCATCGTCGATGGCCGCCATGCCGCGATCAACCGGCTCGAGCAGGAGGCGAAGGAGGAGATCTCCCGCGGCTTGACCGGCGTGACTTCGGAGCTCAGGCAACTGGGCAACCTCATGGAGTTCATGGCGATCGCTTCGGCGGTCAACGACGGACAGAAAAACGGTCCCCTCTTCTCGACGGCCTGCAGCGGGCAGGACCTCTTCTGACAGATCGACTCGGGATACGAGCCGCGCCACTTCGTGATGGGCAACGTGGCCTACGCGCTGGGGATCGGCCGCGGGCTTGCCGGCGGATTGAAGATGATCGCCCGCCGGGGCGAAATCAAAGATTTCTCGGATATGTACTATCATACAAGGCACCTGGCCCTGGAGCGGCTGGAAGCCGAGGCCGCTGAGCGGGGGTGCAACGCGGTCGTCGACATCATCACCCGGATCTTGCCGTTCGGGCCAGGCGTGCGCGAGATGCTGATGGTCGGCACCGGCTCGTACAACCAGGCGCTGGGCCAGCCCAAGACGCCGTTCACGTCCGAGCTGACCGGCGAGGAGCTCTGGAACCTGACCCAGATGGGCTATGCTCCGCTCCGCCTGGTGCTGGGGACGAGCGTCTACGCGCTGGGGCTTGCCGGGGGAATCACGGCCTTCTTCCGCTCATTCGCCAGGGGCGAGATCGGCGAGGTCACCCGCCTGGTCTACGATGCCCGCGAGAACTGTCTGGACCACATCCGCCTCGAGGCCGAGGAGCTGCGGGCCGATGGCGTGATCGGCATCAAGGTGTTCATCTCCGAGCTGGGCGGCGGCCTGGTCGAGGTCATGGCGATCGGCACGGCGATCCGCAAGCACGCGGGCGTCTCCACCCGAAGCGACCAGCTCATCCCCCAGGCGATCATCCGCGATCGCGACACCTTCTTCGATCAACCGCCCGTTGTCCCCGGCGCTGCCAAGCCGAAGAACCTCGATCGGACGTGAGGCGAGACGATCTCGGACCACAAAGGACACCTCGGAAAGAGCCGTGTCTTGTCTCTTTGCGGCCTTGGTGCCCTTTGTGTGTGGATCGGTGTAACGGACGCCGGCGAGCTCACACCTTGGCCGGGACGACGAACGGTTGCCGGTACTTGCGGGTGAGCAGCGAGTCGGCTTCGGGATCGGCGATGAACGACTCGTTCGCAGGGTTGATATGCAGCTTGCGGCCCAGCCGGTAGGCGATGTTGCCCAGGTGGCAGTAGGCACTCGAGAGGTGGCCCTCTTCGATGTCGGCGGCCAGGAGCGTGTGGTCGCGCGACTTGACGGCCTTCACGAAATTGGCGAAATGGTCGCCGCCGCCGGTGCCGCCGGGGCCTTTCTCGAGATTCGGGCCGAGGTACGTTTGCCAATTGGTGGAGCTGGTAATGGCGAGTATGCCCTCGGTGCCATAGAAGATGTCGCCGATCTTGACCTTGAGCTCGTCGTTGGTGGCAAGACCGCGGACCTCGAACTGGAGCTCGCTGTCGTCAAACTCGTAGGAAACGTGCAGCGTGTTCGGAGTCTGACCATCGTCGGAGTAGCCGAACCGGCCGCCCGAGGCAAGGACGGCCTTGGGGAACTCGTGCTTGTTCAGTCCCCAGCGGGCCACGTCCATCTGGTGAATGCCCTGATTGCCCAGTTCGCCGTTGCCGTAGTCCCAGAACCAGTGCCAGTTGTAGTGGAACCTGTTGGGATTGAACGGCCGCTCGGGCGCGGGGCCGAGCCAGAGATTGTAGTCAACGCCGGCGGGCACGGGGCCATCGGGCTTGTGGCCGATAGAGCCTCGAGGCTTGTAGCAGAGGCCCTTGGCCATATAGACCTTGCCGAGCTGGCCCGAGTGAATGAAGGCCATGGCGTCCTGGATACCCTTATGGCTGCGCAGTTGCGTGCCGGTCTGGACGATCCGGTTCTGCTTCCGGGCAACCTCGACCATCCGCCGCCCCTCGGTCACGTTGTGACTGACCGGTTTCTCAACGTAAACGTCCTTATCGGCCTGGCAGGCCCAGATCGTGGCCAGCGCGTGCCAGTGGTTGGTCGTGGCGACGGAGATCGCGTCGATCTCTTTATCGTCGAGCAGCCGGCGGATGTCCTGGTAGTAGCGGGGCGAGTTGCCGTAGAGTTGCTCGATCTCATGCTTCGCGGAGCCGATCACGTTCTGATCGATGTCGCAGATCGCGGTGATGCGCACATCCTTGAGATGGCCGAAGCCTTCGATATGCTCCATACCTCGCCCGTGCACGCCGACCACGCCGACCCGAAGGATGTCATTGGCGCTGACTGCCTTGCCCTCGGTCGCGGTGAGCTCCGAGTCCTCATTGTCCCTGGCGCGGGTCGAACCGGCGGGAAGCGCGACGAGCGCGGCGGCAAGCGCGGCGGTATCGTGGAGAAAACGGCGGCGATCAGGCAGACGCATGGTCGATTCTCCGGACGTGAGGAAAGGTGCTCGAGATTCTCGGCTTTATACATGATTTATCACACAATACCGTCTGTCGCCCGTCAAGCGGGTTGAGAAGGTTCCGTGCGGCCGGGGAATGTTTGCAGCAGGGCAGTTTCTTACCGTGACAGGATGCCCCGGGAGATGGCCGAGGGGTCGCGTGAGACCCGTTCGGCGAAGGCGCGGAACGAGGTCAGGACGACCTTGAGCTGGCTCAGCGCCTGGGAGGCGTTCAAGGCCATGGTGTTGAAGTTGTCGTAGAGATCCGGCTGAGTCAGCAGCTTCTGGATCGAGCCCTCGGTGTTCAGAGTGCCCTTGCGGTTGCGCAATCTGGCGGAGAGCAGCTCCATGTCGGCGAGCACCCGGTTGAAGCGACGGACGCTCTGGCCGAAGTCGGTGGTCGGCGTGTGATTGACGGGCGATCCCAGGTCTTTCAGCAGGGGACCGATGTCGACGAGCTGGGCGTCGAGGCGGGCCGAGGCCGAAGAGAGCCTGGCGAGCCCGGTCTTGAGCGAGTCCTGGGTTTCGGGGGTCAGGGTGTTGTTGAGCTTCTCGCCCACCTTCTGGAGGTTGGTGATGGTGGTGCGGAGATCGTTCTCATTGGTCTTGATGAACTGATCGATTCCTTGCGAGGCCGCGGAGACATCCTGCCCGGTCTTGGTCCAGGTCTTGAGGAAGTCGTCGATGTGCTCGGCGTTCTTGGAGAGCTTGGCCAGGCCGCCGGCTGCCTCGTTGATCGTTTTGAGCGTGTCGCCGACCATGTCGAACGCCTGGGTGGCCGCGGCCAGGACCTTGGACGGGTCGGTGGCGACTGCTCCCTCGACAATCGGGGCGTCGGCGGGAGTGCGGCCCAGTTGCAAGTTCGCCTGCCCGGTTCCGGGAAGCAGGTCGATGGTCACGTCGCCGATCAACGTCCGCGAAAGCCGTGGCACGGACCCCTCGCGGATCGAGTACTTGTGCTCGATGGCCATGGTCACAAGCACCCCATCGGGCTGGTTGGGGCGATGGTCGAACTCGATCGCGGATACCTCGCCAACCCGGATGCCGCTCTTGCGCACGGCCACTCCCTCGAGCACCCCGGGCGCATCGGCGTAGCGGGCCCTGAGGAAGACCTGGTCGCGCAGCAGGGCGGGCGATTCCCCGAACCAGACGATCAGCATGGTCAAGACCAGCCCGGCCACGATCACGAACATGCCGATCCGGAACTGCATGACGCGTTCGTTCATTTTCCTACTGCCCCTTGACTCAATGTTTCTGGTGGTTGGTTGCTCAGGATGCTCATCGTCAATTGGCGTTGGCGCGAAGCTGAGCCAGTTCGCGGAGTCGCTCGCCGGCCTCGCCGCGCACGAACTGGCGAACGTGCGGGTCGGCAGCGTTCTCGATCTCTTCGGGTGGGCCGTCGTAGATGATCTGGGGCTCGTTCGGCGCCAGCCGGGCGAGCGGATAGAGCATGACCACGCGATCGGCCACCTTGGTCACGGTTTTCATGTCGTGGGTCACGACCACGCCCGTGGTTTTCTTGTTCTGCTGGGTCTGGAGAATCAGCTCGTTGATCACGTCGCTCATGATCGGGTCAAGCCCGGTGGTGGGCTCGTCGTAAAGCATGACCTCAGGGTTCAAGGCCAGGGCCCGGGCCAGACCCACCCGCTTGCGCTGGCCGCCGGAGAGCTCGGCCGGCTTCTTGCGCTCCAGGCCCGGGGGAAGCCCCACCTCCTGGAGACGATCGGCAACGAGGGTCCGGATCTCGTCCTCGCCGCAGATGTGGTGCTCGCGCAGGCCGAAGGCCACGTTATCGTAGATCGTCAGGCTGTCAAAGAGCGCGGCCATCTGAAACAGGAACCCGAACCGCAGCCGCAGCTTGACAAGCTGCTTGCCGCCCAGTCGGTTGACGTCCATGCCGTCGAACCAGACGCCTCCCTCGGTGGGATGAAGCAGCCCGATGATCAGCTTGAGCATCACGGTCTTGCCGCAGCCGCTCTCGCCGATGATGCAGACTGTCTCGCCGCGGTGGATGGTCAGGTTGATACCACGGAGGACGCTCTGCGTGCGGAACCGCATGCACAGATCGCGGATCTCGATCAGATCCTTGCGCCCGGCCCCATCGACAGCCGCCCCGTCACTCATATCAACCCTTGGGCCTGCGGCCAGATCGATCGGTAGACGGTGTTCCAGCCCAGCCCCAGGACGAAGTCGAGGAAGAGGATGGCGATGAACGAGAAGACGAAGGCCTCGGTCGCGGCCTTGCCCACCCCTTCGGCCCCCGCGCTCGAGTTGAACCCGCGATGGCAACTGATCAGTGCGATCGCGGCGCCGAAGAAGTAGCTCTTGAAGACTCCGGCGAAGATGTCCAGGTGCCCGACGAAGTCGCGCGAGTGTTTCCAGTAGGCAAAGGAGTCCACTCCCAGGATCTGGGTCGCCACGGCGGCACCCCCGATCACTCCCATGAAGTCGGCCATCAAGGTCAAGAGCGGGATCAAGAGCAGACAGGCAAGGAAACGGGGCGTAACCAGGTAATAAATCGGGTTCGTGCCCAGGGCGGTCAGTGCGTCGATCTGCTCGGTGACCCGCATTGTGCCGAGCTCGGCGGCCATGGACGATCCGATCCGCCCTGCCAGCATGGTCGCCGCCAGGACAGGGCCCAGCTCCTTGACGATCGAGATGTTGATCACCGACCCCAACCGGGTGGCCAGCCCCATCAGCTGGAACGAATGATAGGCCTGGACAGCGAGCACCATGCCGATGAAGGTTCCCGTGATCGCCACCACCGAGACGCTCTGGACGCCGATGGCGTAGAAGATCGGCACCAGAACAGACCACCGCGGCCGTCGGCGAAAGATCCAGATCAAGGTGAGGATCGAGAACTGGCCGACGTCGCCGATCTCGGCGACCGTGTCGAACACCTGCTCCCCCAGCCGATGGACCGGCGTGGACGGGGGCGGATCGAGATTCGCCTGAGGACTAGCTTGGGCAACGGCCATCCCGCGACGACTCCAACGAGCCTTCCTCCGGCCGGCGGAAAGTCGCCAGACGGCCATGGCCGCGGCGGTAGAGACGCAGCCATCCGGGCCGGGAAACTCGTCTCGAACAACCCGGCCACGTTCATTCTGGGCATTCCCAGGTAAATTGGCAAGTCCGACCTGGAAGATAGGTTTATAGACATAAAGATGCATTGTAAGTTACTTGAAGAGCATTAGTTATGCTCTCTCCCACGGCTGCCGGGCGGCGTCACGCAAGGCCGGCGAAGGTGCGGACGCCGGGGTTGCTCGCGGGTATGGATGCAAGGTGGTGCAGGAGACGGTTCACGCGTGCACGAACTGTTACCCAGATGAGGCATTCGGCATCAAGTGGAACGCGATTCATAGCCCTAATTGCTTGAGCCGCTCTTCCAGCATTTGCTCGATCATCTGGGCGGTCTGCCGATAGTTGTGATGGTCCGAGCCGATGGGATCGGGAACGTCGCCTCCCCCCGGGTCGAGGAGGAAGCTGTGCGACTGGACCTCGGGCACGGCGTCGAGCAGGGCTTCGAGATGGTCGGCCGTCATGGCGAAGATGCAGTCGGCCTGGCGCACCAGGTCAAGTGTCACCCGGCGGCTGCGATGGCTTTCCAGCGAACCACCCATCGCGCGGAGCACGTCGATCGCATGAGCAGCCGCGGGGGACCCAGTCGCCGCGGCCACGCCCGCCGACTGCACAACATAGCCGCGTTCTTCGATCTGTTCGGCCGGACAGTCCAGCCGCCGTGCCAGCATCAGCTTGCAGATGGCTTCGGCCATGGGACTGCGGCAGGTGTTGCCGGTGCAGATAAAGAGGATGATCAGCCCCGACATCTGGGTGAGGGTCCTGGCATCGATGACCCCTTCGCGTTCGATCGTCCATCGCTGGTCGTCGATCCGCACCTGGGTGCAAAGCTGCCCGCACTGTGTTGGTCCCGAGTCGATCACCATGTCCAGCCCGGCAAGTCCGCGCAGCGGGTCGGCAGTGATCGCCGGCGGCCGGTCGGCAAGGCCGACCGGCCCCAGCACAACGGGGGCGGGCGTCAGTTGGAGCACATCGCGCAAGAATGGATCGGCGGAGCTGCGCAGAGCCAGCCCGCCAGCCGGCGCGATGACCTGCCGGACCTTAGGGGGAAGACGGCCAAACAGGCCGTCGGTCATTCCCGGTGGGAAGACCAGGGTCAACGGCCCGGGCCAGAGCCGCCAGGCCAGGCGGCGGCCGACCTGCGAGATTCCCGGCACCCAGTCGGTGCACTCCTGGGCACCCTTGACCATGAGTGTGAGCGGCTGCGAGTCCGGAGTACCGCCCAGCCGGCGCAGCCGTGCCAGACCCTCCGCGTGCAATGCGCTGGCGGCGAGTGTGTAGACGGTCTCGGTCGCCAGGCCGATGACTCCCCCCTGGGCCAGGGAAGCGACCGTCTGATGGACCACGTCGCGCGGATCGTCGCAGTGGAGAAGATCAATCCACAGGGCGGTTACTGAGGCGTCAGTCATCAGAACCCATCATCGCGGCGAAAGGAAATCGACCGTTAGTGCAGCTCGTGATTGCATGAGCGGAGACTGGCTACCTGATCGAGCAATTGTCGCGCATCATACCCGCGTCCTGACAGGGAGGAAACGCCATCATGCCGGTCGGGCACGCGACGCCTCCACCACGCCGTGCCCGCGGCCGTGACGCAAGGAGGTGGAGACGGATCAAAAGAGCAAGGTCAAGCCCTCGATTTCCCGAACTTCCGCGTAGATGGTCCGGACCTGCTCGGCGGTCTGCACGGTGATATCGAGCGTCAGCGCGATATGGCGGCCGCCGGGGGTGGTGCGGACCGAGTAGTCCAGGTCCGAGCGCGCCGGAAGCTGAGAAACCACCGTCTCGACCACCCGCCGCTCAAAGTCGTGAGCGGCCCGCCCGATGGCCTTGATCCGGTAAACGCCAGGGAAAGGATGAGTCGATTCGAGAAGTTCTACGGATGGGCGATGATCGACGTGTGATCGCATCGCAGGCCGACGATTGGCGCTTGGTTCCATGGCTCGCTCCGTGCCGGTTCCGAAGACCATCATGACAGTGAGATCCTACTATCATACCGGACCGGGGCTAGCTCGGACAAATCCTCCGAGTGCTTTTTTCAAGGCCGATACCAAAACAAACAGCCCCGACGCTCGTACACGGCCAACGGCGGGGCGCTTTGGCTGCTCGATCATCGTTCCCGGGCCTTGCGCTGGTGGAGCTTGATCTGGCGGCGTGGCGGGAAGTCGGCGGACTGCGGCGAGAAAAAAATGGAGGGCGCGCTTTATTTCTTGCGATGACGGATCCGGCTGCGCATCCGGCGTTTCTTGCGGCCGACTTTGCGGCGGCCTTTACCTCGGCGACGACTGGCCATGCGTTCTCCTCAGGGCTTTCGAATCGTTTGCGCGCACGACGCTCCCACGGCGTTCATGGATTCTCTTGAAGGAAACCATAATCTATAACCGATTGCTGGTCCGATCTCAAGGGCTTTCCCGGCTTGAGAGAGCAGTAGAGCAGTGGAGCAGTGAAACGGAACCGTCGCTCTGTCGCCCGGAGCATCCCCCCACGACCACTTCCCTCCCACGCCCCACGCCCCACCAGCGGGGTCAGGACGTGCGCGGACCCTCCCCCGCTGGCTACGCCATCCACCGACCGCCGAATTCCCCATGAACTCCCCCGCCCGTAGCGGAGGCCGAGGATCGCTGGTTCGGTGCTGGAGCGGACGGCGATGGCATAATTTGCCCCTCCCCGGTTCGTGATCGGGAACTCGTTGCGGCGACGTTTTCTACAGCGTGCAGCCCCATCACGGCATCTGACCGCCGGGCTCCTACCATGAGTTTACGGTACGGCTGGGCTTAACGGCTGCCTCGGCACCAGATCGTAGCCCAGAGCACGGGCTTTCTTTCGAAGCGTACGTTCGATCCGCTCCTGCGTGGCCGCCTCGTATTGTTCCAAACTCTGGCTGACGTATGCTTCGTCATGCTTGAGCATGGCATAGACGTATCGCGCCAGCTTGTGTGCCGTCGCCGTGACCGCCCCTTTGAACCCCAGTCGGCTGTTCATACGCCGAAAATAAGCTCCCAGCGCCGAGTGCGAGCGTTGCAGCGACCGCGCCGCCAGCCGCAACGCGATCGCCACCCGGTTCTTCCCCTTCCGCACCCGCCGCGATTTCCGCTTGCCGTTGCTCTCTTGATGGTTGGGGCATAAGCCCAGCCAACTCGCAAAATGCTTCTCGGTGGGGAACTTGCTGACATCCACGCCGATCTCACCCAAGATCACCAGCGCGGTGTGATCCTCGATCCCGTCGATGGCCGTCAGATCCACGTCCATCGCTCGGAAAACCGGCTCGGTTGCTTCAAACCGCAGGGTGTTCGGTTTGCGATGGCACTTTTTCACCTTGGGTTGCAGCTTGGCACCGGCCGACCGGTCCGGCAGTTTGGCCAGCGATTGTTCGATCTGTGCGTCGCACTCGGTCACCTTCATCTGATAGGTCCGGTACAACTCGTAGGCCTGCCGCAGCTCGAAGAGGTGCTCGTCACGCCATGTTCCCTCCAGTGCCCGTGCGATCACCGCCTCATCATTCTTGCACCTCGCGTCGCGAAATGCCGCCAGCCGAGCAGGGTCACGTTCCCCATCGAGGATGGCCGTGATGATCCGCATGCCGGTGAGCCCGGTGATCGTGCTGACCACCTCGGTCAACTTCACGTTCATCTGTTCCAGGGCCTTCTGCATGTGCTGGATGTGCATGCTGGCGAGGCTGATGAGCATCAGCCGCTGACGGAGGTAGG
>Ga0208044_1001972_pt1 | contig 10545 bp, 9 predicted proteins | sample Sb_taG_8_FD_187712 | JGI IMG/M metagenome (GOLD analysis project Ga0208044, IMG submission 187712) | Peat soil microbial communities from Weissenstadt, Germany - Sb_50d_c_BC metaG (SPAdes) (version 2) | ecosystem: Environmental > Terrestrial > Soil > Wetlands > Peat | place: Germany: Weissenstadt... | reverse complement strand
AGGCGCTCGTGAAGCTCGTCGTACCGGCGGCTGGCCCGATCGCGGTCGCCCTGGTCGTCGGCCTCGGCCATCTCCTGGGCCGCTTCCTCGAGCTCGCGCTGCAGGTCCAGGAGCGACGCCAGACCCGACCGGGCCACGTCCATCAGCATCTCGTCCGGACCGAACTCGGGCTGCTGGCACAGCAAGCTGATTCGGATCCCCGGCCGGACATGGATGCGCCCATATTCCGGCGCCTCGGTCCCTTCGAGCAACTTCATGAGCGTGGTCTTGCCCGCCCCGTTTGGCCCGACCAGACCGATCCGCTCACCGGCGCGAATCTCGAAAGCCAGATCGAGGAAAACGGGATCACCGGCGTACTGACGGCCAAGGCTATGAGCTGAGATGAGGATCATGAGGTTGATTCAAGGGTGAGAGGTACGGTGTGCTCGTGATCGATCCGGTCGCCCAGTCGTTGCCAGAGTTCCTCAAATCCGACCGCCTGATCCACTCCCACCTGCCTGACGTAATCCGGGCGTTCCGCATTCCAGTAGTAATAGAGCTTCTGAGAGGTGTAATCGGCAAGAAGATCTGGGAGATTATGGATGTGATCGGCTTCGAGGGCGCAGAGCTCGGCCTGGCCCTGCCAGGCAAAATAGCGGACCCTGATCAACCCGTACTGGAGGATGGGCAGGATCACCTCGGCGATCTCGGCTGGACAATGCATCGGGTTCACCGCAAGGATAGATCAAGAATCGAATCAGCCAAGGTCACCGCGGACAGCGATGTCACCACAACCTCGATCAGGCGCTCCTCCTCGGCCGCGGCTCGGATATAATGGCGACCATCAATGATAACTCCTTCCCGGGAAACCTGGATAGGCGTGAACCTCGCCTGACCGCTCTGGATCAGTTTGAGAAAGGCTCAACTCTCCTCTCCGAGAGTCTTCTTGGTTCTTAGCATATGGTGATAATGCTGCGCGAACCGGTGGGCCTCGTCGCGGACGTACTGAAGCAGGCGGAGGGCGAAGGAGCGGCGGCGGAGCACGATCGGGTCGGATCGGCCGGGGACGTAGATTTCCTCCTCGCGCTTGGCCAGGGAGATGACGGCCGGCGGATTGACCTTGAGGGCCTCGAAGGCCGCCAGCGCGGCGCCGAGCTGGCCCTTGCCGCCGTCGATCAGGAGGATGTCGGGAAACGGCTCGTCGCGTTCCTGGAGACCCTGGATGCGCCGGGTGATCACCTCTCGGATCGAGGCGAAGTCATCCACCCCCTGCACGGTCTTGATCCGGTAGCGGCGGTAGCCGGGCTTGAACGGCAGTCCGTCAACGAACGTGACCAGCGAGCCGACTGTCTCGGTTCCTCCCAGGTGGGCGATGTCCACGCCGTCGATGGTGCGAGGCGGTGAGTCCAGGCCGAGCACGCGCTTCAGCCCCTTGAGGCCCTTGCGAGGATCGACGTAAAAAACCTCGGGCTGGGCGTGCTTGGCCAGGTCGCCACGCAGGCTCAGGTTTTGCAGGGCTTTGATCTCGTCGCGCAGTCGCGCAGCCTTCTCGAACTGGAGCCCCTTGCTGGCCTCGCGCATCTCCTCCTCCATCTCCTGGAGCACGACCTCCTTCTTGCCGTCGAGGAAGAGACGCAGCCGTTGAATGTCGCGACGGTACGTTTCCCGGTCGATCCGCAGGTTGCAGGGCGCCGTGCATTGATTGATCGACGCCAGCAGGCAGGGCCGGAACCACCGCCAGCGCTGGTCGTCCTCCTCGATGTCCAGCGAGCAGGTACGGAACTTGAAGATCCGCTGAAGGACCTGGATCGCCCCGCGCAGGCTCTTGGCCCTGGGAAATGGGCCGTAGAGCTTGACGCCCGAGTCCTTGGGTTCGCGGGTGAAGTTGACCCTCGGAAAATCCTCGCCGGTGGTGATCTGGAGATAGGGGAAGCTCTTGTCGTCCTTGAGGTCGTGGTTGTACTTCGGCTGGATGTCCTTGATCAGCCGGGCTTCCATCAGGAGGGCATCGACTTCGCTGTCGGCAACCAAGTGGTCGATATCCGCAACCTCGTCGATCCAGTCGCAGATTCGGCGATCCTGCGCGGCGGTCTTGTGAAAGTACGAACCGGCCCGTGCGCGTAGGTTCTTGGCCTTGCCGACGTAGATGACTCGCCCCTGGGCGTCCTTCATGAGGTACAGGCCCGGGGTGGTGGGGAAGGACCTGACTTTTTCGGCGGGGACAACGTTCGTCTGGGTGTCGGGGTCGGCCATGCGTGCCTCGCTTATCCGTCAGCGATCAGACTTCTCCTGGAACTTCGCTCAACTGGGCTGGAGACTTGAAGCGCGTTCCAGGATCCAGCGCGAGCAGAGCTTGGAAACCGAGACGCCCGCCGCCGCCTCTTGCTGGATCGCCTTGAGGTCCCTGCGAGGGATCGAAATGGTGATCTGCTTCAATTCGGGCTCACGTCGCAGGGTATAGCTCGCGCTGTAGGGATGGCCTTCATCAAAGGTGACCCGGACGCCTGAGCTCAGGACGAGATACTGATGGGGCCCTGACGTCACTCCGCCGTCGACTCGGATAGCGGAATTGTCCAAGAACTCGTGAAACTCCTCGAAGGTCGTCTCGCCTGTGGGCCACAAGCCGGCCAATTCCTGGAATCCGGGTAACTTGATAGCATGAGAATGGAAATGAATAACGATGGACACCAGCCACGGACTTTCCGCCTCGGACGATCGATAGAATGTTAGCTCCAGCGACCCATATTTCCAGATTTGGGGATTGCCCTGAGCAGAGACTGCCTCTGGCTCACCAAGGAGTTCGTGGACTTCGTCCTTCGACATCCCGCAGTGAAGCTCCGCCAGTTGTCCGGTTTTGAGGAACTCAACAAAAGATGGCATCACTTCCTCTACCATCGACTGACGGCCGCAAGACCTCGGGAGCGCAATCCTTAGATAGTCCCCTGCGTGTATTCTTCGATATCCCGCCTCATCTGGTCAAGCCGCCTTGCGGTCTGGGCCTTGGCCTCCGCGAGCTCCGTCGGTCCTTTCACCTCGGTCCGAGCAAAGAGATAAAACTTGATCTTCGGCTCGGTTCCCGAGGGGCGGGCGGCGAATCGAACGCCCGGCAGATCGGTGTGAAAGATCAAGAGGTCGCCGGAGGGCTGGGGCAGGGGGCGAGTACTCCGCGAGCCGGCCAGATCACGAATTTCGTGGTTCTGATAGTCAAGGACCTCGGTGACGGCAAGTCCGGCCATGGTCCGGGGCGGGTCGGTCCGAAATGCCCTCATCAGCGACCGGATCTTGTCGAGACCCTCGCGGCCCTTGAACGTCTTGTTGATCAGGTGCTCGCCATGGTGGCCGACGTCGACATACAGGTCGTCGAGGTACTCCATGACGGTCTGTTTGCGATCTTTCACAGTGGCCGCCAGCTCGGCGAAGAGTAACGCGGCCACGGCGGCGTCCTTGTCACGGGCGTAGGTTCCCTTCAAGTACCCGTGAGATTCCTCGAACCCGAAAAGGAAGCCCGCGGGCCCGGCCTGATCGATCCGCTCGCCAATCCACTTGAAGCCGACGAGCAAGTCGTCCTCGGTTCGAATTCCCTCGCGCTCGGCGAGCGCCCTGGCCATCTGGCTGGTCACCAGCGTCGTGATCAGGTAGTGGTCCGTCCGCAGCCGGCCCAGGGCCTCGGTTTCTTTCATGACGAAAGCCGCCAGGAGGACGCCGATCTGGTTGCCGTCGAGGGTCGTCCAGTCTCCACTGGGATCACCGCTGCGGGGAATCCCCACGCCAATGCGATCGGCGTCCGGGTCACTGGCGAGCACGAGATCGGCGCGGGTGGCCCTGGCCTCGACGATGGCCGCCTCGAGTGTCCGGGGATTCTCGGGATTGGCCGCATGCTCCGGAACATTGGGGAAGTCGCCGTCGGGGGTCCGCTGCGAGGCCAGAATGTTAACCCGCCGGAATCCCGCGGTCGTGAGAGCCGCTGCCACGGAGGTCTCGCCGACCCCGTGCAGCGGGGTGTAGACGATGGAGAGATCGCGCGCATGGCTGACCGACTCGCCGACCACGGCCGCGATATAGGCCTCGTCCACCTCTCGGCCCAGTGCGATGATCCGGCCCTCGGCCACCCCTTGCTGGAAGGAGATTTCCGGGATCTCGCGATCCGACGCCGCCTTGACGCACTCGATAATCCCCTGGTCGTGTGGGGGAATCACCTGGCCGCCCGTCGGTCCATAGCACTTGAAGCCGTTGTCTGAAGGTGGATTGTGCGAGGCAGTGATCATGATCCCGGCGTCGCACCGAAGGTGCCGGACGGCAAAGGAGAGCAGGGGGGTGGAACGGGCTTCCGGAAACAAGAATACCGTGAATCCGGCGGCGGCAAGCACGCGGGCGCAGAACTCTGCAAACTCCGCCGAGTTGTGGCGCGAGTCGCGCGCGATCACACACGAACGGGGGTCATCGCGTCCCTTGTGAGCCGTCACATAGTCGGCCAGGCCGCGGGCGCTCTCGGCGATCGTCCGTTCGTTGAGCACATTCGTGCCGACCGGGTACATCACGCCTCGCCGTCCGCCGGTGCCGAATTCGAGGACCGCGAAGAACGCGTCGTCGAGGACTTTCCACCGGCCCTCGTCGATGTCCTGAAGCAATCGAGGCCAGTAATGGGCAAAAGGGGTCTCGGTCAACCAGCGGCGAATTGCGGCCGCGGCCGCAGTGGAAAGTTGTGAGGACGACTCGGCCTGGGCCACCTTGGCGAGCGCATCGTCGACTGTGATCATGGTCTCTGTACTCCGCTCCAGGGCTCTCGAGATCGTTCCCAAGGCTAATCCTATTGGCTGCAGGGAGCAAGCCAGCCGAGAGCCGCCAGCGCAGTGAAACGGCCCGGACACAGAGCCTGAAGGGAACCTGTTCGGTCGTCGTAAAGTCATACTTTAGAAAAACTTTTGCAAAAAGCCCCGGTCGGTTTTCGTTGTAAATTGCGGCTTTTTGTAAGTTCGTCTTGACAGTGGATGCAGCCGGTGGGTACTTCCTCCCTCCCGTTCATTCAGCCGGGCAGGCAGGTAGTCGCCCTGGCCTCGGAATATAACCTGCTCGATTACGGAGAGTTGGGTCTGCGCCAGCGGCCCAGAAGCGACTTCCCGGCCGATCCGGCACGCAACTTGCTTTTCCATTCCACGCCGGTCCAAGAGCGACAGCCATTCAATCGCAGATTTTTCCTGAAGTCGCCAAGGGCCTTCGCCAAGATCTCCGCGGGGAAGCGGAGATCGCCGAACGCGACCGGGAGCGAGTGCTCCGGTCGAAAGCCGATAGACAGGGAGGTCTGCCATGACCCGGCCGAGTTTCCGACGAACGCTCCGCTTCGAGAACCTGGAATCACGCGAGCTGTTGTCGGGCGGCATCGCCGCGCCCACAGCCCAAGAGCAATACATGCTTGAATTGATCAACCAGGCCCGGATGAAACCTCAGGCCGCCGCCGTCCGTGTCACGAGCAACCTCACTCCTGATATCACGTCCACTCTGGCTTATTACAATGTCAATCTGAACGCGACCCAGCAGGCGATCGCAAACACTCCAGCCCAGCCCCCGCTGGCCTGGAACCCGGATCTGGCTGCGTCGGCCCAGGCCCATAGCCAGGACATGGCCACAAATCAGTTCCAGTCGCATACCGGGTCTGACGGGTCGACGGCCGACCAGCGCATGCAGCAAGCGGGCTATACCAACGCCAGCTCGACGGGCGAAAACGCTTTTGCCTACGCGTCGTCCGTTGACGAGGCGATGCAGGCATTTCTCATCGACTGGGGCGTCTCTGATCAGGGCCATCGCCGCAATATCCTCCAGCCCGGCGTTTCCTCGAGCAACGCCTACCAGTCCGTGGGCATCGGGATTGCCACCACGACCAATTCCACGGTCGGCCCGCTGGTGATCACCCAAGACTTCGGAAGCCAGCCCAATCAGCAGGCAGAGCTCGTGGGCGTGGCCTACTACGACAACCAGCACACAGGCATGTACGAGATCGGTGAAGGCCAGGGCGGAGTGCAGATCGACGCCACGAACCTTGCCACGGGACAGACCACGTCCACGCAAACCTGGAGCACGGGCGGATACCAGATCGCGCTCAGTCCCGGTCAGTACCAGATCACCGCGAGTGTCAATGGCACGGTCTTCCAGACCCTACCGGTGACGATCGGAACCCAGAACGTCGAGCAGGACTTCGTTCTCAGCAATACCTGGGACGGCCGCTCTCGCGACCAGGTCATCAATTCCCTGGTTCCGGCTGCGACGACGTCACAACCCAGCGCCTCCGTTTCGACCCCGGCTGCGACGACGTCACAACCCACCGCCCCCGTCTCGACACCGGCCGCGAACCCGCTCCCAACGTTCTCGGGCTCCTGGACCTCCTGGCAGGCCCAGGTCGGCTGAGCCGGATCGGGGACTTCCCGTCCACCGGCGATCATGAAGGCCTCTTGCCGAAGGCGGGTTCCTGACCCGCCTTCGCGCATTTTCTCCACTCCAGAAGACGGCCGATCGGCAAGAAATTCGTAGTGCATGCACACATGAAACAGGCGTCTTTCTGGAACGGGACTCGCGGTTGCTCAGTCTCCAAGGACAGTGATCGTGAGCCGGCGGCGATGGGGAGTGGTCCGGTGCTCCCAGAGAAAAAGGCCCTGCCAGGTTCCCAGTTCGCACCGTCCATCCTCGACTGGCAGGGAGATTGAAGCCTGAGTCAGGATCGACCGGATGTGCGCCGGCATGTCGTCGGGGCCCTCGTAAGTTGAACGGCCTCTGGTATCGATTGTCAGACTCTCGCGATGAACCATCTGTCCCTCCGGGGCTCGTGGCAAAACTCTCCGATAGGGCCGATTTGCGGATCTTTCAGGGTGATGCGGGATTGATCGGCCCGAGTCAGGCTGGGAAAGACCTGATGGCGTGCCAACCGAACATAAGGTTCATTATCAGACCCAACTCTGAAGAGAGTGCGGATCACGGCGACTCTGCCTCGGATCTCTGGCGGCACCGCCCGTGCGAGACCACGGCCGGAGTTGCCGGGAGGAAGCCCGGGCCGTGGCAGGGTTAAAGGGTGGGCGGCGGCCGGTGCACGAAGAAGAGCGCCACGATGATGGCCGCGCCGATGAGAAGCAGCAGCACGATCAGGGTCGCGACGCCGTAGATCGTCTGCATGCCTTCGTCCGGGCGCTCGCTGTCAGGGAGGATCTGGGTGGCAATGACCGAGCAGACCCAGTTCCAGTGCAGCATCAGGTGGATGAGGATTCCGAGGGAAAAGGTGCACAGCGTCGCGAACTCGATGTCGCGGCACTGGTCGTAAGTGAGGCCAAACAAGGTCCAGCCCCCGGCCAGGGTGGGCGCCGGGAAGATGAACTGAAGAGTGGCCGACTCCCAGATCAGCAAAAGCAGCGCCGCCAGGATGGCCACGTCGACCCAGAAATTCACGACTGACATGGAAACACGGCGCTTGCCTCGGGGTTTCGCGGGCTCGTCCGTTCGCTTCGCCGCCGCGGCTCTTGCTGGTTCCGCCGCAGGAGTGGCCTTCAGTGGAGTCACTATCGCCTCGTTTTTCTCGGTCAGTCAAGAACAGGCACCTGGGTCGCTGGCTCGCCGAAAACGCGAACGCGAACCATTCTTTTTTAGAGCAACACGACCGAGCCGACAACTCATGAGTGCCCGACCAAGCTGCCATCATTGTGTTTCTTGAAGGGGAATTTGCTCAAGTTCAGCGGCGCCGCGATGAGGCGTGCCCGGACCAGTTCTGAATCAGGAGGCTTGAAATTGTCATTAACGATCGTTAAGGTCGGGGCGAAATGGCCCCAGTTGGAGGCGATCGCGAAAGCCACAGGGTGGGTTGATCGGAGCATGTTGTCGCGCGACCCACCGCGAAGGCTGGGGCAGACCGGTGGTGTGGGTCTCGCTCCGCCTGGCTGGACCCTCCCGACGAACTTCTGACGATCGTTTCTTGGATCTGCAACAATCATTCCGCGAAGGGTTGCCGCGGCTGGCGCCCTTGTTTGCATCGTCTCGAGCAGAGAGGGCAACAGTGAGGGACCGCATCGCGATCGGGGCGACGATCTGCCACCTGGCTTTCCTGGCCGTGGGGTGTGCACGTCTGCCCGAACCTAGCTTTACCATTAGTTCCCAGACCCAGACGCTCAAGCCCGAGTTTCAGAAGCAAATTGCCAAGATACTCGGCGAGCGGTGCGGCAGGCCGCTTGCTCCCAAGCTTCTGGGCGGCACAGGTGCAAGCGCGTCGCTCTCACATCTGAAGCGTGGCGCCGAAATCTACTCGCGTTACTGCGTTCAATGCCACGGGGTGAATGGAGACGGCCGCGGCGTGGCCGCGTCTTACATGATTCCCAAGCCAAGGAACTACCTCCTGGGTATCTTCAAGTTCACCTCGACGACCTACGGTTCCAAGCCGCTCCGCGAGGACCTGATTCGCACGGTTCGTCGAGGCGTTCGCGGCACCTCGATGCCCGCGTTTCCCCTGCTGCCTCCCAAGGACCTGGAGGCCGTCGTCGATTACGTTCAGGCCCTGACTCGCCGTGGCGAGCTGGAGACGAAGCTCGCGGAACAGGCCGAGTTCGACGAGCAGATCGACGAGGCGAAAGTTCCCGAGGTGATCACTGGGATCGTCAATCGGTGGGATGCGGCGAGGGGTCTTGTGGTCTATCCTTCCACGCCCATGCCCACCTTCAAGCGATCCAACGTGGATCAGGGCAAGCAGGCTTTCCTGACGAAGGGATGCTCCAAGTGTCACGGTGATGACGGCCGCGGCATGATGCCCTCGAACGTCGGGACGGATGCCTGGGGCAACCCGACGAAGGCCGCCGACCTGACCTCGGGAATGCTCCGCGGCGGGACCGAGCCGCTGGACATTTACCGTCACATTGACTCCGGGATCAACGGAACGCCCATGCCGTCATTCAGGGATACGCTCAAGGGCGAGCCGGAGACCGTCTGGAATCTTGTCTCCTACGTTCTGCAAGTGGCCGACATCCGCCGCGAAGGCTCGATTCCGGATTCTGGGTTCCTCGAGGACGGCCTGCTCAAGACCCTGCCCGGCGTGAAGCCCGCTTCCTCGGCACCGGCACAGACACCCGCAGAGGCGCCGGCCACGACACGTTCCGAGCTGCGGCCACGCGGAGCCACCGCACTGGTGGTCCGCTGAAAGAGGCGCGAATTGAGGTCCCAAAGCACATGCGTCACCGGTTCGCACAGTTCACGAGGGGTTAAATGGCAATGGACCTGGAAGCCAAGTTACAGGAACTCGAAGCGCTCAAGGCACAGGTCGAGCGGCTGGAGAACGAGATCACAACCGCTCGATCTGGCCCCGGCTGGCGAGCCACAGGCTATTACCCGGCTTACCACGCGACGGCAGGCTTCCTGCTGGGCAGCCTGGGAGCCATCGTCAGCCTGCTGTTTAACATGGTCGGTGCCCCGCTGGCGGGGAAGAGCCCGCTCGAGCTGATCCGGGTCTACCTGACCTTTCCCCTGGGCGAAAAAGCTCTCCAGCTCACCCAGGGACAGAACACCTTTGCCGTCAATGACCGGGTCATCGTGGCCTTCGGCTGCTGCCTTTACCTGGCGACGGGCATGCTTTGGGGCATCCCGGTCTACATGACCCTGGCCCGGTTCGCCGCCAGCGGGGGCCTGATCAAGCGGCTGGTTGTGGCGAGCATCGTCTCGCTCCTGATCTGGGGGATCATGTTCTACGGGATCCTCTCGTGGTTGCAGCCGCTGCTGGTGGAGGGAGACCCAGGCAACTGGATCACCAGCTTCAACCCCGTTTTCCTTCCCTGGTGGGTCGCCGCGGTCACGCATCTCGTTTTCGGCTGGACCATTGCCCTGCTCTATCCACTCGGGGAATACCGTCCGTATCGGCGGTTCGCCGAAACGGCCGCCTGAACCAACGCCGGCGCTGACGCAGGCGGCTGGTCGCGCCCCTTTGTTGATGTTTTTACTCTTCTTATCGATTTGCACCAGAGTGAGGAAACGACCTTGGAAAAGGAATTGCCTCGCCACGGCGACCTGGTTGACGAGCGCCTGGTCTACTGGCATTTCATGGCTGCCTTGATCTTCATGGGCGCTTCGATGCTGGGCGGACTGCTGATGGCTCTCCAGCTTCTGCGACTGAACCCTTTCAACGGAATCGAGCTCCTCTCGCCGGGCCGCTGGCGGATGATCCACACCAACGCCATCGCCTACGGGTTCATCGCCAACGCCTTCCTGGGCGTGCTGCAATGGGTCGTGCCCCGGCTGACGCTGCGGACGGTCTATAACCCGAAGATTCCCGGCCTGAATATCGGCCTGTCCTGGGCGATCTTCTGGGCCTGGCAATTGGTGGTTGGGGCCACGGCCGTGGGCTTGATTCTTGGCCAGGCCCAGGCAGTGGAGTGGGGCGAAACGCCGGTCTGGATCGACCCGGTCGCCCAGCTTGGCCTGCTTCTGGTGGCGATCAATTACATTCCCCCCATCGCCAAGGTGGAGGGGCCGCTCTACGTCAGCCTCTGGTATTTTCTCGCCGCCTTCGTCTGGACCTTCCTGACCTACGCGATGGGGAACTTCATGCCCCAG
>Ga0208044_1001971_pt1 | contig 10546 bp, 11 predicted proteins | sample Sb_taG_8_FD_187712 | JGI IMG/M metagenome (GOLD analysis project Ga0208044, IMG submission 187712) | Peat soil microbial communities from Weissenstadt, Germany - Sb_50d_c_BC metaG (SPAdes) (version 2) | ecosystem: Environmental > Terrestrial > Soil > Wetlands > Peat | place: Germany... | reverse complement strand
TGTCAAGAGAAAAATGATCATAAATTCTTATTCTCGAGTGACTTAAGGTCGAAAACACGCAAGCGCGGAATTCTGTCGGAGACGTCCAACTTGGCTTGTCCGGTCTCCTCGGCTCGGGAGGAATCGATGTAAACCGACGCCGTGCGCACATCAGTCCCGCTCCAGAAGTAGATTGTCAGGAGCGGCTGGGCGCGGGTTTGCATGGCGTGGACGGCCTGCGAGGGGTGGAGAACGTACGTGCCGGGTTGATTGTCGCGCGACACGTCATCCAGGGTCCATGCGGCAGTTCCGGCCACCACATAATAAAGCTCGATCGCAGGATGGCGGTGCATCGCATACAGCGTTTGGGGCCCAATCAAGGTCAGACCGAGGCACACGCGGTCGCTGCGGAACGGAGCCTCGGGACCGACGATTTCGGCAAACGCGATATGCTGTCCCAGGTCCGCCCTGTCGTCGCGCGGCGGATAACTGTAGCGCCATGGGAGATATCGAATCACCGGGCCAATCGCCTCCAGCAGGGCTTGGGTGGATTCGTTTCCCGCCCGAAGGGCCGGCTCGATGTGGCGAGTCGCCGCCTGGCTGCTTTTAGAGAACCTGCCCGTCAGGGCAGGAAGCGGTTGCAGTAACGAGAGAATTTTCTGAATCTCCCGGCCCACCGCGTCATCGGTCGCTTTGCGCGCAGCAAACGTCGCCTCGATTGATGCGATAAGCGAGCGAACACGGGATGGAATGGTTGCGGGCATGGCGTTATTTCAGTTCGGATTTAAGAATGGCGACTGTGTGTCCGATTTTCTCGCCGTTTCCCAAAGCGTCATAGGCACTGACGGAGTCAATGCGTTCGGGCAACAGCGACCGTTCGATTTCAATCGCGTTCTTGCCAGAGGCGTCGACATCGATTGCGGCAAAGGCGTTTTCCAGGATTTCGGCGCGGTAAAAGTAGAAGGGGCCAAAGCCCTCTTTCTGCTTGCGGGCATGATCGCGAATCACCTCTTCTGGATCGGCCTGGACTTTCCAGGTGTAGGTCAGGAAAGAGCAGGAGTAGCCGGCGAGGGCTCCCAGGGAAAGAAACACGTGCAGGGGCACTCTGCCTCCCAGAGTCGAAAGGACAGCGCCGCCCGGAAGCAAAAAATCCTTTGCCTGCAACAGCGCAAGATAATGGAGGTCGAGCATTTGGTTACTGACCAGCTCGGGCAGTTTTTCCTTTCGCGGCGCGAGATGGGTTGAACTCTTCCGATCCGTGGCAATCTCATTGTCGCTGGGCAGCGGGACATTGGGAAGATTTTCGTAGATCAAGTCATAGTGGGCTTTGAAAGGACGGAGCGGCTCGAGCAGATCACCACAGCCCGCCTCGATCGCAATCGGGTGGGAAGCCAGATGGTTGCGCGAGACGTTGTCGGCGGCGATGGCGACCACATCCTCGTGCACGTCCGTCAACCCGACGCGCCTGGCGCCCAGAATCTCGACCGCCGCGAGGACGTCCAGCCCCGAGCCCGTCCCGATCGAGCAAAACGACCCGATGGCGGCATCCCCGCGTTGGCGGCGAAAGAGTTTGAACGCCGGAGCGGCCACATGAGCCACCCAATCGCTTTGCAGGTCGTTGATTCTCGGGACGTAAGAATGGCTGGACAAGGTGATGGTAAGGCGCCGTTTAATTCGCGCCGCCTTATTCAGCTTCAAATAAGCTTCGGTAGGCACGTCGATGGACGCCAACGCCTTGGGCGCAGCGGACGAAATGGAGCGGGTTGTAGGAGTTTGTGCAGGCATAATGTTTCTGTGGAAAGGACCGATCAATGGATGCTCCTAAGAGCCTGATCGAAATCAGCGATCAGGTCTTCCACGTCCTCGATGCCGACGGAGACTCGTATCATGTCGGGGGTGATGCCGGCGCTGAGTTGTTGTTCGGGAGTCATCTGGGCGTGCGTGCTGGTGCCCGGATGCAGCACGCTGGTTCGGGCGTCGCCGATGTGAACGACCAGCGCGGCGACCTTGAGGTTCTTAACAAAGGCTCGGGTAGCCTGGGCATCGCCTTTGAGACCGAAGGTGAGAATTCCGCTGGCGGCGTTTTTCAGGAAATACTTCCGGATTCGGGGATAGCTCGGATGGCCTTCGAGTCCCGGATAAACGACCCAATTGACCTGCCGGTGGCGCTTGAGGAACTTGGCCAGGGCCAGCGCATTCCTGCTGTGCTGTTCCATGCGCAAGTGGAGCGTCTCCAGGCCCAGATTGAACAGAAACGCGTTGAAGGGGCTCAGGCAGGCGCCAAAGTCCCTGAGGAACTGGGCGCGGGCCTTGGAGATGTAGGCGGCATTCTTAAACGACTCGACATAACGCACACCGTGATAACTCGGATCAGGCTCCGTCAGATCGGGGAACTTGCCGTTGGTCCAGTCGTAATTGCCGCCGTCGATGACCACGCCGCCCAGGCTGGTCGCATGACCGTCGATGTACTTGGTCGCCGAGTGAATGACGATATTGGCGCCCAGTTTGAATGGGTTGCATAGGCACGGGGTGGCCAACGTGTTGTCGGCGATGAAGGGCACATCGTTTTTCCGGGCCAGTATGGCAAACTTATCGAAATCGAGAATGCCCAAACCGGGATTGCCGATGGTCTCGGCGAACAGAACTTTTGTACTGGGCTTGAATGCCGTCTGAATCTCCTTTTCGGGAGCTTCGGGATCAATGAAGGTGACTTGGACTCCGTATTTTTTGAGCGTGTTGTTAAACAGGGTGTAGGAGCCGCCATAGATAGTCGAAGTGGATACGATATGGTCGCCGGCTCGGCAGAGATTACTAATGGCCAAGAGCGTCGCGGCCTGGCCCGACGCCTGCGCCACGGCGCCGACGCCGCCCTCCAACTGAGTAATCTTCTGTTCAAACGCGGCCACGGTGGGGTTGCCGGTCCGGGTATATTTGAAGCCGACCTCTTTCAATGCGAACAGGCGCTCGACCTGATCGATGTCCTCATACTTGTAGGTGGTGGATTGAAAGATGGGCAGGATGCGGGGTTCTCCCACTTTCGGGGTGTAGCCGGCCTGGATGCAAATGGTGCCTTTTCCCCAGTCCGCGGGTGTTTTGACTTCGGTTTTTTTGATTTTTGTCTTGCTCATATAAAAACGATCCTGGCATCACAGGGGATACGCGTGTGCGGTTTGGACCATGGTTTTGACGTTTTCAATCGGCACGCTCGGAGGGATATCGCAACCGGGCATGAGAATGTAGCCAGCGGCGGCGCCGGACTGGCTAAGGGCTTTGCCAATGGCGTCGCGGCTTGCCGCCGCGACGCCCTCAGCGGTTTCTTTCTGCATGATGGTCACGGGATTCAGGTTGCCCGCAAAAGCGATCTTGCCGTCCAGAATGCGGCGCGCGTCGGAAAGGGCAACCTTGTAATCAACGGACATGATCTGGGCGCCGGTTTCAGGAATGCGGTCCAGGCGATTAGTCGTGTTCCCGCAGATATGAACGATCACCCAGACGCCGCGGGCACGGATTCTGTCGGCAACTCGCTTGAGATACGGGAAGGAGAACTCAATGAACTGCTCGCGGGAGATGAGATCGCCCGAAGCGGTCGGGTCGGCCAGCGAGATCATCGAAACCCCGGCGTCAATAAACGGCTCCAGATAGTCAAAGCATAGATCGGCGGCAAACTCCATGATTGCATGCACTGTGGCCTTGTCTTTGCGGGCGCCGCGCATGAGGTTTTCCACCCCGAAGGCCATGCCGCCCAAGGTGAATGGCGCCCACTGACTGGTGCCGACCACCGTCTTGTCGCCGATGGATTTGGACAGGAGACGCGCCGCCTCGACTAGCACGCGGATGCCCCTGTCCTCCTGGACGCGCTTGGTGGAGATTTGCTCGGCGGCCCAGTTATCGCGCAAGATCGGTTCCTGCACATCGGGGGTGCCTTTGACGCGAAACTTAATGCGCCCGCCAATCCCCCGGATGGCGAGATTATGATAGCCCGAGCCGGGCCAGACGATGTCGCAGCCGACAATCTCGTTGGTTTTTGCGATGCTTTCGGCGATCCGCTGCGGGCCGACGGCCAGCGCTTGTTCGAGCGTCAGTCCGCTTTGGTTCAACGTCCAGGCTCCAGCGGAAAGCAGAGACACGGACAGGCGCGGCGTCTTTTCGAGCTTGATGACCCGCTGGATGATCTCTTTGGATGTCACGGCAACGCCTGTTCCTTTCACTTTTTCTGGTCTACTTGATCCAAAACAGCGATCGACGCTTGATTTGTTCGAGCAGCTCCATGGCTGCCATCACCACCACGCCGGTGTAGAGAATGCCGGCGACCATTCGGGGATAATCGGCGTAGTCGGCGTAAAGCTGCACGAAGCGGCCCAGGCCGGCGCTGGCGCCGAAAAGCTCCGCCACCGTCAGCATGATGAAGGAGAACACGAGCCCGACGCTCATCCCCGAGAAAATGTGCGGCAGCGACGACGGGAACACGATCCGCCACAGGTATTCCGTTGGTTTCAACCCGAGAATGCGGGCGTTGTCGCGATGACGTTGCGGCAACGACGCCGCGCCGGCGGCGGTGTTCAAAAAGATCGGCCAGAACGCGCCCACGAAAACCACGAAACCGGCGGCGGTTCGGAACGTGGGCAGCATTGCAATGGCATACGGAACGTAAATAGTCGGCGGCACGGGCGAGGCAAAACGCGCGAACGGCGAAAACATCCGGCTCACCCACGGGATCGTGCCTACCACCAATCCCCATACGATCCCCGCGACCGCCGCCAGGGCATAGCCGGGAAGGAGAACAAGCAGGGATGACCACGTGTCTTTAAGGAGTTCCGGCAGCGACCCCCACAATGCTTTCAGCGTCACCGCCGGCGATGGGAACAGATAGTCGCCCGAAAAATGAATCGAGGAACTGGCGAACTGCCAGAGCAGCACGATCCCGAGCAGAAATAATACGCCTTCCTTGCCCTGCAAACGCCACCAGGAGTTCCGGCGAATACCAGAAGGTTTGGACGCTTTCTTCGCCGGCAACCGCGAGGCGGTCGGGAAGCTCACGGAGGGAATGATAGGCGATTTCGCCATGACTGCCTTCACTCAGATGCCCTCCGCGTCGCCGCCGACCACCGATTCGGCTTCGATGCGCTGCAAAGTATCCTCGCGGAAGCGCTCGGCGATGCGCTCCCGCAACGAAAGGAATTCCGGCGAACGAATCAGGGTGCGCCAGACCCGCGGGCGCGCAAACGGCACGCGCAGTTCATCGATAATTCTGCCCGGCGACGAACCGAGCATAACAACTCGATCCGCCAGATGGAGCGATTCCTCGATGTCGTGGGTGACGAAGACCACGGTTTTTCGCGGATTGGCGTCGGACCAAACGTCGAGCACGAGGTTTTGCAGCCGGCCGCGGTTGACGGGATCGAGCGCGCCAAAGGGTTCGTCCATCAGCAAGACCGGTGATCCCATCGCCAACGTGCGCGCAATCGCGCCCCGTTGCTGCATGCCGCCGGAAAGTTCAAAAGGGTGCTTGCGCGCGGCGTCGGCCAGCCCGACCAACTCCAGGAATTCCGCGGCCAGGTTCAATCGCCATTTCCTGTCTTTTCCGGGGTGCGACTTGGCCAACGCAAGCGTGATGTTGTTGACCAGGGTCATCCACTGGAAAAGGGAGTAATCCTGAAAGACAACGCCGCGTTCCAATGACGGCCCGGTGATGGGCCGGCCTTTCCAGGACAGATGCCCCGACGAAGGCGTCTCCAACCCCGCCAGCAAGCGCAGGAGCGTGGTCTTACCGCAACCGCTGGGACCGAGCAGGCAAACAAACTCGCCTTCCCCGATCGCCAGATTGATGTCGAGCAGCACCGGAGTTCCGTTGTAGGCAAAGCGCAGGGATTCCACCTTGAGCCCGGCGTCGGCGGTGCAATTCGTCGGTCGAGTATCCAGTGCGCTCATGGTTGTGAAGTCCTGAATCGGAGAAACCGCCGCGGCAAAAACAATCTCGCCGTGGCGGCTTGCGGAAACAATCAACCAACCAACTTCATTTCATTGTTGGCAGCAATTCGGAACTTCAAGGCTGGCGGGGGTCGCACGAATTTGAGTTGCCCCCGCAGTCGACCTGACAAGGATCGCCGGCGCCTCTTGCCTGAGCTGCACTGTCGCGGCTGCCGAGTCTCGCTGCGCGAAGATCTCCAGGCGCTTCTTCCAGAAAGCGTCGTCGGGGCTTTCGCTAGCCAGTTGCTTGAGAGCCTTTTCGTAAATCTTCGTGTCCACGAACTGCGTGATGTCCTTGTCGGACTCGACAAAGCCGCTCTTGAGCATTGTCTTCCAAAACCGGTCGATGCCGGTCACATTCGGGTCTGAAGTCTGGTCGAGGAAGCCTTCATAATAGGCTTTCTGGATCAACGCGCGATCCAGCTTCAGATACTTGCTGATGTCGTCCAGGGTCTTCTCGTGATTGTCGTTGGCGAACTTCTCCGCCCGCAGAAAGGCGCGGATGAACCGCCCCCAGACCTCCGGCCGCTCCTGGAAATCCTTCGCGTTGACCGTAAGGCGGCAGCAGGGATGCTCCGGCTGCAACGAGCGGCTGCGGATGATGACTTGAAGTCCCTGCGCCTCGGCAGTGATATCATGCGGGCCCCAGGTGACCCCGGCATCCACCTGCCCGGACTTCACCGCCGCAAGCACGGCCGGCGGGTTCTTTAACTCGAAGATCTGCACGTCGGTCTTCCAGTTCAAGCCGGCTTCATCCAGCGCGCCGCGGAACACGGCGTCGCCCGTCGCAAGGCGAACCGTGGCGACCTTCTTGCCCTTGAAGTCCGCGATGGTCTTGATGATTTTTGCGTTTTCGGGAGTGGCGATGATGGCCGCATCCTCGCCCATGACGCCGCCGATGATGCGGATGTCCGCGCCTTTGGCGATATGCACCAGTGGCGCGGTCGTGCCGAACGCGCCCAAATCAAGCTTGTGGGCGCGGAGCGCGGCCAGGCCGTCCGCCGAGTTGGTGAATTCCACCAACTCCACGTCCAGGCCTTCAGCCTTGAAGAACCCTTCTTCCTTGGCAACGAAGAATTTGGCATGCCCCGTCACGGGCAGATGGCCGACCTTGAGAGTAACAAGTTTGCTCTCCGCCTCGGCTTTGGGAACGGCCGCTGACGCCGGGCCGGATGCCGGCCCTGTTTGGGGACCCGATGCCTGTGTGGCCGGTTCGGCAGAGCGCTTGCAACCCGTCGCCAGAACGGTGGTCAGGGTCAGGGCCGCTCCGGAGACCAGCATCGCCACAACCAGTCCAACCAGCTCTTGATAACCGAATAATCGAGAATTCATTTTCATGACTTTCCTTTGTCGGCATTGTCGGTAGCCCGAGTTGCCGTTGGTTGTGTGAATGGCGATCAAAACCTGAATGTCGCCCCGAGGGAGACCACCTGATGGTTGAACGTGCGGGGGTCGTAGGTCAACGACTGCGGCCCGGTGAGGCCGCGCTGCTCATTAACCGCCAGATCATATGAGTATCCCAGGTTCACGCTGGCATTGGGATTGATGTTGTATTGCACGCCGAGGGCAATCGTGTTTAGCCAGTCGTCGCGTCTTGCTCTTTCACCCAGTAATCCGCCATCCTGGTTTGCCACATTGTTGGGATTATAGTTCGCTCCCAAAGCCCTGGCACCGACCGTTAGGGAAAGCGCTTCACTCCAACGGATACTCGTTGGCTTCTTGACCGCCCCGCAACGCCGAGTTTGAAAAAGGCGTGAAACGAGAACGCGCCAAGCAGTGATGAACAAGAAAATATGGCTCTTCGGCACAATTCGTGGGTGGATTGTAGCGTGCATCAGTGTCAACAACACCAACTCAGGGAGGAAACCTGCCCTAATAAACTGGCGAAGATCGATAAAGCCAGTTGCATAACTCTTGTGCCAGCGTTTAGTCGACTAAATCGATGGGAATAGTGTAGCTCAAACCAGAGCTATTGTCAAATGTCGTGGATGAAGTCTGAAGCTCAAGCGGCGAGTTTTGTTCCATCTTTGAAGATCACTCCTGCAATCACCTCCGGCAGCAACGTGCTGCCGTTGAGTTTCCGCCAATGATTCTGAGCGGGCTTCACGAGTTTGAACGCCATCGCCAGGCAGGCCGCTCGGCTGGCGCGATCGTGCAAGGACTGGTACCAACTGCTCGAACTGTGCGCCATCTTCGGCACGTTGGTCTGCGACCTCGACGGGCTGTACGATCCGGCGACCTACAACGACCGGCTGCTTTTGGGTCTCAACGGAACGATGTCCGAGGCAGAACTGCACATCATCCGCCAGCGGATGCTCCAAGGCGCGCAGCAGAAAGCCCGTCGCGGCGAACTGGTGACCCGCGTCCCCATGGGCTACATGCGCGACGATCACGGTCGAGTACAACTCGATCCTGACGAACAAGTCCGTGCGACCGTGTCGGGAATTTTTGACGTGAAAAGGTGACAGCCACCAAATTAGCCGACGTCTCACACCGAATTGTCAAAGACCATCGGCACGATCCCGACATACTGAGTTTACGACAAGACCGCCGGAATCTTGCGAGGGTCTCAGGAAATTGGGAAGGGAAAAGAGGTCATCACTGAATAGGCGAAGGGGAAAGGGGTCATCACTGAATAGCGCTTTCTTGATCCTTAAGCCGCCTGCATCAAGCGTTTACGTGCGTGTCCTCGAGGCTCCTTCGCCTCTCAAACGGTCGATATCAGTAATGTCCCCTTTTCCCTCCTCCTCAATCTCGTCGAATCGGGACTTCTCCCAGTCCCGCCGCTCGCGCCGTGCGGCTTCCCATGCAGCCTCCTCCTCCGGCGTGAAGCTGAGAGGTTCGAGCGAGTCGAACCAGGCGAGCCAGCGTGCGATCGACGCGGGGTCGTCGCCAAGAAGGTCACCCTCCGGATCGGTCACGAGCGATTCCTCGATCGGCGCGACCGCCAGTGCGGTCCCCTCGGGCCAGTCGACCGGTTGCGTCGGGACGATCTGGCCGTTTTTCCAGACCGCGTGAATCGTTTTCGTCATGATGACTCCGGCCCGCTAAGGGTTCGACATTGATAACGGACTCCGATTGCTGATTTCCATTCTACCGGACCAAGCTCAGGCGGTCACCGCAGTTCCGGGCCGGTCCCATGTGGTGCGGGCGTCTCGCCGCCTGCACCAAAATCGGTCTTGACCACGGCGTTGGGGGAGGGAAAAGGGGACGGGATGGAAAAGGGGACGTTACTGATATCGACCGTATGAGAGGGGAAAGAGTCTCGGGGACATGCACGTAGACTCTTGATGCAAGCGGCTTAGTGGTTAAGGAAGCGCTATTCAGTGATGACCCCTTTCCCCTCCCCCTTTCCCCTCCCCTCAGGATGAGGAGCGTGGGGAGGCCGAAGGTGACGGCCATGCGTCCCAAGCGGCGTCCGCGGTCATCCCGATCGCGTACGGGCGACGCGCCTCTTCCACCCGAGGAGCCCCGCCGCGTTCAGGCGCACGTCCATCGCGAGCCAGGTCTCTCGAGTCTTGAGATCGGTGGGGGAGCCATGGGCGTCGAGTCGCCCGGAGAGGTGGTCGAGGAGCGCGCGGTACAGGGACTCCTCGGAATCGCGCCCGTCATCGCAGCCCCCGGCCAACTCGACGAAGCGGTCGATGTCGCGGTGGAGGTCGGCGGCGAGCCGGTCAATCCCCGTCACCCGGCTGAAGTGGGCCAGGTAGACGGCCCCCGGCGCGAGCGCGCGAATGCGCTCGATCGAGGCGTGCGCCTGGCCGGGGTCGAACTGCGTCGGCGACGTGGTCGGGAAGATGAAGGGCTCGCCCTCGGAGTTGTCGAAGACCCGGTAGGAGAGGCCGAAGACGTCCCCGGAGAAGATGGCTCCCGCCGTCTCGTCGTGGATCGCGAGGTGGTGAAGCGCGTGGCCCGGGGTCGCCAGGAGATGCAGGCGCGAGCGCCCCAGCGTCAAGACTTGGTTGTCCTCCGCGGCGATGATCCGCGACTCCGGGATCGGGACCAGCGGGCCGAAGAGCGCGTCATAGTCCTGATCGCCATACACGGCGCGGGCGCCGACCTCGAGGCGGGTGGGGTCGATCAGGTTTGCCGCCCCGCGGGGATGGAGCACGGCCGTCGCGTTGGGCAAGGCCCGCAACAGCTCCCCGGCCCCGCCCGCATGATCGAGATGGACGTGCGTCAAAATGGCGTAATCGACCGCCTCGCGGGCGACCCCCAGCGCATCGAGGGCGGCGAGCAGCCGGGGCACCGAGCCGCTCGGCCCGGTATCCACGAAGGCGGCGCGGCCGTCGCGCACGATCAGGTGGCTCGCGGCCAGCCCGGGCCGGATGTAGCCGAGGTCGATCGCGTGGATTCCGTGTTCGTAGGTTCGAATCTCGGGCCTTTGCATGGTTGTCGGGTTCCCCGAGCCGGAACCACGAGCAGGGCGCCGTGGACATCCCGCACTCGCTACATCATACGCGACCGGGATGTAACTTATAACTGCAATTCAGACGTAAGCCGGCGGGGCGGCACCAGTGCCTAGGACGCCGCTAGGCGCGGCGCGGACTGAACTTCTGCGGTTCCCTGCGTTTTCTCGCTTCGCCCCTCTCGTGGCATC
>Ga0208044_1001970_pt1 | contig 10548 bp, 4 predicted proteins | sample Sb_taG_8_FD_187712 | JGI IMG/M metagenome (GOLD analysis project Ga0208044, IMG submission 187712) | Peat soil microbial communities from Weissenstadt, Germany - Sb_50d_c_BC metaG (SPAdes) (version 2) | ecosystem: Environmental > Terrestrial > Soil > Wetlands > Peat | place: Germany: Weissenstadt... | reverse complement strand
GCCGGTCAGGTCGGGTCCGACGTCGCCGCCGCTATCAAAGAGTTTGTGGCACTGGTTGCAGGTGCGTTTGAAGAGGAGTCGGCCTCGTCCCGGGTCGCCGGCCGGGTGTTGGTCACTAGCCAGGAGATTCTTGTACTTCGTGATCAGAGAACTTTTCTCATTCGAGGTCGGCCGGATAGAGCCCCAGACGGCCTCGAGACGCGTGCGGACCTTCTCGTCGCCCAGAGCCAGCAATTGCCGGGCGACCGTGGCGTTCAGATCGCGGCGCGGGATTGACTTGTTGCCGACGGCGTCGAGCAAGGCCAGGGCCCAGGCCGGGCGGGCCGACAGGGTGGCGATTGCGTCGTCCCGCTCGGATTCCGATAGCGTTGCATAGCGACTCAGGATCCGCTGCGGAGTGGCCGAGTCTTGATAAGCCGCCAGGGCGCGGATCGCCGTGCCTCGTAGCGCTTGATCGTCCAGCAGGGCATGGAGCTCGCCGCTCAGATCGGGAGCGTGCCGCTCCACCAGCGCGGTCAAGGCGCGCGAGCGCAGCCCGATCGGACTTCCCCGGTCGGCCACGATCATCCGCAGGGTCTTGAACGCCTCTGGCTCACCGAGGTCGAGCGCCAGGAGTAGTGTCTGCTCGACGACGTCCGGGTCGTGCGTCGCCAGCAGCTTTGCGAACGCGCCTGACCAGCCTTCGGGTCGGGGCACCTGCTTGCGGCCTCGCAGGGCTTCCAGGATCCCGGACAGGATGTCGCCGCGGACCGCGTCCGTGGCCTGCTCGAGCACGGGCAGGAGCGCTGACAGTCCACTGGACGCGTCGGCGGTCACGGCGCGACGGGCAAGAAAATTGCGGTGCAAAGGTAGCTTGCACCGGGCCGCAAGGGCCGAGGCACGGATGGGATCCTGTCCAACCAGCGGCTCGATTCCGTACCAGGTCATCAGCGGCAGCATCGGGTCCTTGGGGTCAATCTTCGACACGACGAGCGCCTCAGCCAGAGGCCAGCGACCATTGACAGGGATGCGCTGCAGGGCGGAGGCCAGGTTCAGCCGGACTCGCGGCGATGGATCCGATCGCGCGAGGGAGACAAACCGAGCAAGTGCCTCCGCCGAGGGAGCGCCGCGATCGCAGAGCAATCGAATCGCCCAGCCCCGGATCGACTCATCCCCGTCGTCGAGCAGGCCCATCAAGGCCTTCTCGTCGAGTCCGCCCGTGGCATACAGGGCCCAGAGCGCACGTAGCCGGCGGGTCGTGTCGTGGTTGGTCTTGAGGATGGATTGTAAGAGCCGATGGCACTCGCCCAGGTCGGCCCCTTGCGCGGCTCGCTCCTGGAGCAGCCGCCGCGCCGTGCGGACATGCCAGTCATTCTTGTGAAGCTGAAGACGGGCCAGATCCTCATTACTTGACGCCGCCAGATTGACATGGACCGGCCTGGGCTTGCCGAAGCTGAGCTTGTAGACCCGGCCGTTCTCGCGGTGGGCGTTGTCGGCGTCGGTCTCGTGGCATTCGCCGCGATCCGTCCAGTCGGTGAAGTAGACGGCACCGTCGGGACCGTACTTCAGCTCCAGGCCTCGGAACCAGGTGTCGTTTGCTAGCAGGAAGTCGGGCTCATGGCGCGCGACATACCCTGATCCGTTGCGTTCCAGGCGGTCGAGGTTGGCGCGATGGCCGTGGAGGTTGAAGGTGAGAAGGCTTTGCCGGTAGCGGTCGGGCCAGTTGTCGCCCAGGTAGATCATGGCACCGACGTGGGCGTGACCTCCGCCGGCCGCGCTGTGCTTCTCGTGGCCCTTGCCCTCACGCGAGTCGGTCCACTGGCCGCCGGCCCAGTGGATGTGATCGGCACAGCTCTCGAGCAGGCCGTAGAGATTACGGTTGAAGTCCTGGCCGTACATGCGCTGGAAGTGCGCGCCGGGGACGACGTGGAAGAGGTGCGGGATCACGCAGTTGGTGATGAAAGCCTCCCCGTGATCGTCGAAATCGAGACCCCAGGGGTTGGTGGTACCGTGCGCGACGGCCTCGAAAACCTCGCGGGTGGGATGATAGCGCCAGACGCCGCAGTTGATCGGCACGCGCTGGGTGCCGGCAGTTCCCGGCTTGCCGACGCGTGAGTTCGACATCATGCCGTTGCAGCCCCAGAGCCAGCCGTCCGGTCCCCATTTCAGTCCGTTGAACATGTTATGCTGCGCCTTGGTGTTCCAGCCGTCCAGCACGATCGAAGCAGGGCTGTCGGGCCGGTCGTCAGCGTCCCGATCGGGGATGAAGATCAGGTTAGGCGTCGCGCAGACCCAGACGCCGCCGAAGCCGAGTTCGATGCCCGTGAAGTTCGTCCCATGGTCGAAGAAGACCGTGCGGCGATCGAACCGGCCGTCTCCATCGGCATCCTCGAAAATCAGGATCCGGTCCTTGCCCCGAGGTCCGCCAAGCCAGATCGGGTAGGAGTAATTCTCGATGACCCAGAGCCGGCCTTTCGGGTCGATCGTGAACGCAATCGGCTGGACCACGTCCGGTTCGGCCGCGAACAGCGTGACGGCAAATCCCTCCGGGACAGTCATCCGTCGGGGGGCCTCGGCGGGCGGCAGGGGTGCAGGGGCCCATCCACTGGCCTGATCGGCTCCCAGGCCGCCAGGAGAGGCTCCAGTGATCACGAGAATGATCAGCCCGATCATGGAGAGCACGGGGAAAAAGTCGCGTCGTACGATCATGGCTGTTGGGCTCCAATCCTCGGCGTGATCCATGTCCGTTCGAGAATACGTGCTGCGGGCTTGGTCATCAACTCGTGCTTGGCGCCACGAAGCGGTTTCGCCGGGAAACCAAAGGGGAGCGAAGCGCCACGGTCGGTGACTACAATCGTCAAGAAGAAGCTCGAGGACAAAAGCTTCGCCGCCAAGGTTGATCGCGCGAAGGTCTACGCCGGACCAGAGCGGCTGGGCACGAGCCTCGACGAGCACATCCAGCTCGTGATCGAGGCCCTGATTCCTCATGCCAAGGCGCTGGGAATCGAGGGCTCGAGCTGTCCCGGGGGGGAAAAACCGTGAGTAAATCGGTCTATGCAAGACTGGACGTGCGCCCCGTAATCAACGGCATGGGAACTTACACGTTCCTGGGCGGGTCGATCATGCCGCCGGAGGTCGTCGCAGCGATGGCCGAGGCGGCGCGTCACTTTGTCACCATGACCGAGCTGCAGCAGAAAGCGGGAGCGAGACTCGCCGGCCTGCTTGGAGTTCCCGCGGCCATGGTCACGGCGGGGGCAGCGTCCGCGATCACGGTCGCCACAGCGGTCTGCATCACTCGGGGCGATGATGATGCGCTTCGTCGCCTGCCCGAGACCGGCGGCTTGAACCCCGAAATCATTCTCCAGAAGAATCACAGAAGTGGATATGAGGCACAGATGCAACTTGCCGGGGCAAGGCTGACCTGGGTAGAGACCCGCGCCGATTGCTATCCTCGCCGAAGGCGAGCGAACGCTCCGGATTGCTGTGTGGACGCTGCAAGGCGACGAGCACGAACTCGTCGCCGATCGCCTGCACGCATTGTTCCGTTAATCGCCTTTCTCGCCAAGGTGCAAAGCTCGCGGAGAGACGGGACGGTTCATCGTCTCTGGCTGCCGTTGCGCCTTCGCAGGAGGACTCGGTTTCATTTCGCTGAAGGTTTCAGGGCCTCAATATCCTTGCGCAGCTCTTTGGCCAGGTTCTCCAGGTTTTCGGCTTGCTTCTCCAGATCGGTTAGCGCTTTGGACGGGTCGGCGGCCGGGGACTTGGCGCCGGCTCCCTTGAGCTCGTTGATCGCGCTCTCCAGGACCTGGCGCGAGGGGGATGCTCCGAAGCCCACGAAGCCGGTCGAGCCGATGCCTTCCTTGCTCAGCCGGGCCTCGAGGGCGGGCAGGGCCTTCTTCACCTTGAGCGATCCCGCAAGCCTCCAGGCCCGGGATCGCACCGTGCGATCGGGATCATCGATCATCGGGATGATCAGGTCCTGAAGCGCCGGATCGTCCTTGGCGAGCCGGTCCAGGGCGTTCAACGCCGCCGAACGCAGCGCCTGGGGCTGACCGTAAGACGCATAGAGGGCGGTGAGATCGCGCGCCTTGGGGCCGGGTTGCTCGAGGTGTAGCTCAAGGGCCGTGGCAGCCAGCCGGTGCTTGCCGATCGGGGTCTTCAATGCCGAGCTGAGCAGTTCGTCAGCACCTTTTACCTTCCACCTCACCAATGTTCGCAAGGCGGTCGTGCGTGCTGTGTAAGCTTCCTTGGGATTGGACCAGGCGGCTTGGAGGATGGCTTCGGACTGGGCGTCATGCTCGAGCGCGGCCAGCCCGCGAATGGCGGCCACGCGAACACGCGCCTCAGAATCCCTCGCGGCCTCTTGCAGGGCATGTCGAAACGCTTCGTGGCCGCTCTCCGCAACGGGGCGAGCTGGACCCGCGAAGGTGGCTCTCCGGCATCGGCCGGTGCTCTCACCAACACCGCTGATCAAGGTCACCAGCTCGGTTCGCGCCGAGACGCCCTTCTCGTTTTTCCAGGCTGTCGCCAGGGCATTCTTGACTGGGGACGAAGTTCCAGACTGTTTGACCAGCGCTCGAGCGGCATTGACACGACAGACCACGCATGAGGCATGCTGAAGCTGGAACAGATTCTCCTCGGCCGTCTTCTCGAAGTCGAGCTCCTTCACCAGCCAGCAATTCGGGTCGATCTGCACCATCCTTGGCTTGATCTCCGCGGGGATCACGAACTCCTGGTTCGTGCCGTCAATGACGATCGGAACGACCCGGCTTTTTCCCACCGCCTCGGTGAGCTCCAGCGTCGTGGGTAGGCGGAATAGCGGGGTCTGCACGTCGGTCTTCTGGGTCTGCTCGACCTTGACGCGGACGGTCTTGTCGGCATCCTCGTAGTGCCAGCGGACCTTCAGCTCGGGGTGTCCCGCCTTGTAGAGCCACTGGTCGAAGAACCATTTCAAGTCCTTGCCCGTGGCCTCCTCCATGGCCTTGCGGAAGTCATCCGTCTCGACGACCTGGAACTTGTGCTTGGCGACGTAAGTGCGAATGCCCTTCCACCAGCCTTCGTCACCTAACAGGCCCCGCAGCATATGGAGGACGCATCCTCCCTTGGAGTAGGTCGTCCCATCGAACATCTGCATCGGCGAATTGTACCGTGTCTCGACGATCGGGCGGCGGTACATCCGGTCGTTGCCCAGGTAACCCTTGAGCTCTCCGTCCATACGGTACCGAAACTCGTCCACGCCTTTGTCGTGTTCGGTGAATAGTGGGTCGAAGTAGGAGGCGAACCCCTCGTTGAGCCAGATGTGCGACCAGTCCTTGCAGGTCATCAGATCACCGAACCACTGGTGGGCCAGCTCGTGGGCGACCAGTGCATCCTCGTCGCTCTCCAGGGCCTCGATCTCGTCGAGCAGCGCCGCGTCCGTCATGGACGTGGCCGAGGTGTTTTCCATGCCACCGCCGAACTCGGGAAGGCAGATTTGGGCATACTTGGAATACGGATAAGACTGGCCGGTCTTGTCGTTGAAGAAGCGGATCATCGCGGGAGTCTTACCCATGAACCTGCGAGCCGTGGCTTCATCGACGTTCCTGGTCACGTAGTAATCCACGGGGAGATTGCCCACGCGATCGTGAAACGACACGAATTCCGAGGCCGTCAGTGTGATCAGGTAGGTCGAGAGAGGCTGGTCCATCTTCCAGTGGAAGGTCCGCGTGCCGTCGGAATTCTCCTTGGTATTCACCAGGGCACCGTTGGAAACCACGCTGAGCGGACGGGCGACGGTGATGATCATCTCGGTGGTGACACGGTCGTTCGGATAGTCGTAGCAGGGAAGCCAGTGGTGGTTGTCTTCGGCCTCGCCCTGTGTCCAGATTGCCAGCGGCTTCTCGGGATTGGCCGGGTCCGGGGCCACGAAGCGGAGGCCCGATTCGGGAGAGCCACTGTAGGTGATGGCCAGGTCGACCGTGTCGTCGGGCCCGTAAGGCTTGTCGAAGGTGATCGAGAGCTTCTCTCCCTTGGTCGCGAACTTGCAGGCCGCCGCGTGCGGGCCGACCGTGACCCGAGAGACCTTGAGCTTGGGCCCGCAATCGAGGTCGAGCGAGGTCAGGTACGGATGGAGTGGGGTCAGCGTGTGCGTGACCGTGCCGCGAACTTCCTGTTTCTGGCCATCAAGAACGAGCTCGGCCTTGATATGCTTGATATCCGCCTCTCGGATCCGTTCGGTCTGCCGGGGAGTGTCGGGGCTGGCGAAAGGCCGGCGCACGGGCGGGGTCGCGGTGAGGGCAGGCGGGGTTTGCGCGCTGGCGGTGAGGGCGGCCAACCCCAGCAGCAGGCCGGCACCAAGTGGCTGGTTGAACCTGAACATGATCGATTCCAAAAGACCTCATAGATTGACAGGAAATCGTGGCTGATTCGATGGGCAGGTTCTTCGGATTGAACGCAGCGCGAGGCGTGGCCTGTCGCCGGAGCTCAAACCCATTGAAGCCCGAGGTATACTCTTCTACTCTCGGATGAGACAGCCGGTCAATCGGGCGGTCTCGGGGCTTCCTGCCGATCAGTCCGGTTGGAGGGGCCGGGCGGTTGGTACTCAGGCCAGTGATGGGCGGCTGAGCCGTCGGGTTGGTTGCATGAACCGATTTGGTTTCGTCCGCGTGACCTGTGCTTCGATCCGGACCTCGGTCGCCAATCCCGAGGCCAACGCCTCGGAAGTTGTCCGGGTTCTGGACCAGGTCGCTGACAGCGACGTCGTTCTGTTCCCCGAGCTTTGCATCACGGGCTACACGTGTGCCGATCTGTTCGGCCAGTCGGCCTTGTTGCAAGGGGGCTTTCGGGCGATTCGCCGGATCGCCAGGGCCACGACCGGGCGACGGCAGCTTGTCGTTGTCGGACTGCCAGTGCCGGTGGGCAATAGCCTTTTCAATGGCGCAGTGGCGCTGTCGAACGGCAACGTCCTGGGGGTCGTTCCCAAGCGGAACATCCCCAATTACAAGGAGTTTTACGAGAGCCGCTGGTTCCGGCCCGCCGACGGGTCCGAGCCTTCCGAGATCGAATTCCCGGGCGGTCGAGTGCCCTTCGGAATTGACCTGCTGTTCGCGTGTGAGGGGCAGAAGAGTGTTCCCGTCGTGGTGGGGATCGAGATCTGCGAGGACCTCTGGGTGCCGCTTCCCCCCAGCGCGGTGCAGGCGGGGGCCGGCGCGACGATCCTGCTCAACCTGTCGGCCAGCAATGAAACCATTGGCAAGAGCCAGTACCGGACCGAGCTGGTGGTGGGGCAATCGGGCCGGTGCATCGCCGCCTACGCGTATGCTGGCGCCGGGCCTTCGGAATCGACGACTGACCTGGTCTTCAGCGGTCATTGCCTGATCGCCGAGAACGGCCGGCTGGTCACGGAATCGCCCCGGGTGGGAGACGGCCAGACAATTCGCCGTGACACCTACTGGATCACCCAGGACGTGGACGTCGCCAAGCTCCAGTCGGACCGGCGGATCTCGACGAGTTTCGAGCAAGGGCCGCGGTTCTCCCAACCGTTCCGACGGGTCGACTTCGAGCTCGCCCCGGAGATGCCCGGCCTGAAACGATTCGTGCCGGGCTCGCCCTTCGTGCCGGCGGAAGGGCCCGAACTGCACCGTCGCTGCGCCGAGATCTTCGGTATTCAGTGCGCGGGGCTGGCCAAGCGGATCGAGCAGCTTCCCCCGGACACTCCGCTGAACATCGGCGTCTCGGGCGGACTCGACTCCACCCTCTCCTTGCTTGTCGCCGTCAAGACGTGCGACCTGCTGGATATAGACCGGCGCTTGATTCACGGTCTGACGATGCCCGGCTTTGGCACCACTGCCAGAACGCGAAACAACGCACTCGACCTGATGCAGCAGCTCGGCGTTTCCTCCGGCACGATCGACATCAAGCCCCTGGCGCTCCTGGCTTTCCGGGAGATCGGCCACGCCCCCTTCGGCGTGAGCTGCGGCGCGCTCGATGTCGAATCCTTCCAGGCCGCCCTGGCGCAGGTTCCCCGCGAAGCACGCAGCGACCTGACCTTCGAGAACGTCCAGGCTCGACTGCGGACCTTTCTGCTCATGTCCAGGGGATTCGTCATCGGCACCGGCGACCTTTCGGAAATGGCACTGGGCTGGTCGACCTACAATGCCGATCACATGAGCATGTACAACCCGAACTGCTCGATTCCCAAGACGCTGGTGAAGTTCCTGGTCCGCTACGTCGCCCTGCACGAGTTCCCCGAGGGCCCGGTGCGCGAGACGCTGCTGTCGATCGCGGCCACCACAATCTCTCCCGAGCTGCTGCCGGCATCTTCGGCGGGTGAGATCGAACAATCCACCGAAGCCACGCTCGGCCCCTACGAGTTGCACGATTTCATTCTCTTTCACGCCATCCGCTGCGGTTACTCTCCCGAGAAGATCCTTTTCTTGTGCGACTTTGCCACGTTCACCCAGCCCTATTCGCGGGAGCTTATCGAGCGCACGATGCGGACCTTCTTCACGCGGTTCTTCAGCCAGCAATACAAGCGCTCCTGCGTTCCCGACGGTCCCAAGGTCGGTACCGTCAGCCTCTCGCCTCGCGGCGACTGGAGAATGCCCAGCGATGCCGACCCGCAAGAGTGGCTGCGGTGGACGACAGGATCGAATAAGCCCGGCGAAGGGCTCGTCTAGACGACAAAGGCCCTGGAACGACACCGGCCCGCAAGGTCGTTGCAATTCTGGCCGAGCTACCCAAAAGGACCAGGCAAGAGAATCTCCCTTTGCCTGGCGGCAGGGCTTGCGTGCGCAATGAAGAAGTATTGAATTTGACACTCGTCATCTGTCACCTGGCATCAGCGCGATTCCCCATGGCGGCCGCATTGATTGTTTCGATCAAGCCGTGCTTTGTCACGCCAGCAATTCTTTGCGCACCCTGCCATCCCCCTCGACCCCGATCAGTCGCTGCTGGAGGCCCTGATAGGGGAAGCGGAATTTCTCGGCATCGAGGCCCAGGAGGTGAAGGATGGTAGCCTGGAGATCGTGGACGGTCACCGGGTTCTCGGTGATCTGGTAGCCCAGGTCGTCGGTCGCGCCCAGGGAGACGCCGTTCTTGAAGCCGCCGCCGGCGACCCAGAGCGTGAAGCAATGGGGGTGATGGTCGCGGCCGAGGAAGGTCGAGCCGCCACGCGCCTCGTTCATCGAGGTCCGGCCGAACTCGCCGCCCCAGACCACGATCGTGTCGTCGAGCAGCCCGCGCAGGTCCAGGCTGACCCGACGCAGCAGTGTGTACGGGTCGGCCTCGGGCGAGGGATGCAGTCCTTCTTGCTCCAGGCGGGCGAGGATCCAGCAGTCCAGGCCGTTGCGCGGCCAGGCAGCGTTCATGACCTTCGGCAGGGTTTCCGCCGTGGGTGGGATGAGCGCCCAGTGCTCGGCATACTTCGCTCCCTCTTGGACCCAGCGCGTCAGGACATCGACCTCGGCGGCGCTGAGGCGATTGCCCGCCTTCCTGGGCGGCATGCGGAGGGAATCGTCCCCCTCGCTGATCCGTGCGACCAGGTTGCTCGAGTCCGGATCGCCCGGAACGATGGCCGCCTCGCCGCTCTTGAGCGGCTTGACGGCCGCCTCGCGCTGGTCGAGCCGCAGTCCCTTGGCTCGCTTCGCCTCGTCCGAGCCATGGCAGGCGAAGCAATTCTTCGACAGGATCGGCCGGACCTCGCGGTTGAAGTCAACCGGCCTGGCAGTCCTCGCGTCCGGACTTGCGGACGGCAACTCGCCGGCCGGGCTCGGTCTCGCCGCCGGCAGCGCACTCACGAGCAGGACACATCCCAGCACCATCATCCCGGTCGCTCTTCTCGCGGGGTGCACCATCCGTCTCATCGATCCGACTCCCTTTCCCCGGCGTGGCAGAAGATTTCTGGCGGGCAGGGTAGGCCTGGGTGAACTACCGGCGGGTCGGCCCAGTCCGCATGGGACTGGACTCTATAGAATCCATTCTGACGCGACCCGGTTATGTTACTCGAGGGTTAATCCGCGCGAGAGCCGGAGAATCGCTCTGATAGTGGCGAGTAGTGAATGACGAGTGGCGAGTGAATAGTGGCCAGTGAATAGTGGCCAGTGGCGAGTGAATCTCGTTCGGCGAAGGTCTCGCGACCCCGCCGTTCGGCCGACCTTAGTTCGGCGAGGGTCTCCTGACCCCGCCGTTCCGCCGACTGGAGGCTTCCATGTGTCGCGGCCGGTCGAGAACTCGAGGAGCCGAGGTCCCAGAGGACAGGCGGGTCCGGCGACCATTGCCCGAGTCAGCTTGTCCGAGGCCAGTTTCTCATCATCAGTACTGAACGGAGGTCCGGTTCAGATTAGTTGAGGTTTTGCAGTTTCGCACACCGGTGCCGCGGTCGGCGAGGCTCGCCAAAGTGTCACGTAGCCGGCCGAGATGGGTTTGTTCTGCCGGCCCGATTCCGCCTTCGGTTCGTCCTAAGCGGTTATATGGCAAGTCTTAACACCTAGTAACGTCCAAGGGAATTGGCTTTGATCTGTGATTTTTCTCTCACCGCGAGATCGCTTCCCTCCGTACTCCCTGTCCACTCGCCACTCGCCACTCGCCACT
>Ga0208044_1001968_pt1 | contig 10551 bp, 8 predicted proteins | sample Sb_taG_8_FD_187712 | JGI IMG/M metagenome (GOLD analysis project Ga0208044, IMG submission 187712) | Peat soil microbial communities from Weissenstadt, Germany - Sb_50d_c_BC metaG (SPAdes) (version 2) | ecosystem: Environmental > Terrestrial > Soil > Wetlands > Peat | place: Germany: Weissenstadt... | reverse complement strand
GCATCCGTGCGGACCGAAAATTTGTCGTCCTTGAGGGTCGCGACGAGGGCGGGGACGCAAGGGGCGCCGATCGTGACCAGCGCGGAGAACGCTGCGTCGCGATCTAAGGTGTCGTTGAGTATGGCTGCCAGAGCATCGACGGCCCGGGTGTCGCCGATCTGGCCGAGCGCGCCGGCAGCCGCCTCGCGCACTGAGCTGCGGTTGTGATCGTCGTTGAGTATGGCTGCCAGGGAGTCGACGGCCCGAGGGTCTCCCAGATGGCCCAGCGCGCCGGCAGCCGCCTCGCGCACGTGCATGTCGTCGTCGCCGAGAGTCGCGACAAGGGGCTCGACGGCCCGAGGGTCTCCCAGATGGCCCAGCGCGTCGGCGGCAGCGGCGCGCACCTTAAAGTAAGCGGGGTATCCGAGGGCCTTGATCAGCCCCTTCACGTCTTCCCTGACGGTCAGTTTGTCGACCCTGGGATATCGCATCTATCCTTCCCCTTCAGCTGACATCGAGCCACTGTTACAACAGCAGGTCCAGTTGATCCTTCAGCTTCCCTAGCCCGTCGTCGAGATCCCACTTGCCGAACACTCGCCGCGGCGGGAGCGGTGACCTTAGCAGGCCTGGCCGGGGCCGGCGCGGCAGCCGCTCCCGCTGCTGCGGCCGGGGCGGCTCGCCCGCCGACAGCCTATGTCGCCAACTCCTACGACGGCACGGTGACCGCGATCAACACCGCCACCGGCAAGGTACTCAAGACGATCGCCGTGGGGTTCAACGACACCGCGATCGCGATCACCCCGAACGGCAAGACCGCCTACGTCACCGGCCGCGCGGGCGTGACCCCGATCAGCACCGCCACGAACAAGGCCGGCAAGGCCATCAAAGTCGGGGACGACCCCGACGCGATCGCCATCACGCCGGACGGGAAGACCGTCTACGTCGCCAACAACATCTCGGGCACGGTGACCCCGATCAGCACCGCCACCAACACCGCCGGGCCGGCCATCAAAGTAGGGATCAGCCCCGCCGCCATCGCCATCACGCCCTAACGCCCGGACAGCCGGGGGCCGCGCCCAGCAGCGGCGGCCCGGCCCGCCCGTGAAGTCCCGCGCACGCAGGACGGCACGATCACAACGGACACTCCCCGGCGTGGTCAGCGACCGTCCTGGCGGTCGCCTCCCCCTGGCAGCCGCTCCGGCCACGGCGAACCGCTCTCCACGACCGCCGGCAGCCCGGCCCGCCGGAGCCACCGACATGCTCATGCCGCACAGGGCGCGCGCCAAGCCAGGGGACGATCCCGCCACCGGCACGACCGGGGCGCTCCCGGCATCGACGAGCACCCCGGGCTCCTCGCACCCGCCGCCCTGAACCTCCTCGCCGCCGCCGTCGCGGGCCGGCCCAGCCGCCGGCGAACAGCGAGCGGTCACCAGGGGGCCGGCGGTGGCACGGAGACCAGCGCATTCCACGGGCGGCGCTGCGCAGGGCCGGCTGAACAGGATGTGCAAGCGCCTGATCCCGGGGACAGTGAACGAGATCAGGCCAGGGTCCTCACGCGGCTGCCTGCCGGCTCGAGTCGGTACCGGCGGGGCAGGCTGCAGCGGAGAAACAGTGCCGTACCGCAACGCTCAGGAATCACCAGCCACAAGGGCTTACGTCAGCCACTTCGTCATAGCCATATACATGTCATAAGGCCGGTAATTCCGGCGCCGCAGTTACCGGCCAGCAGGACCGGTCGCTTTCATGCCATTACCAGCACGTCGTAACAAGGCTGTTCCGGAATGCCACTCCGCTGCCGGTACCAAAACCGCTCCGGATTTGAGTCAACCACTTAGCCCCGCTATGCGTCATAAAGAGCAGACAACGACGTGCCGCAGCCGCGACAGGCAGCCGGAAAGGACCGTCGGCCCTGGTGGCGGGCGTCGGCGCCGGTTAATTTGGTCTGCCGGGACTTCGGCGTAGAGGAGAATCTCAGACATGACCGGAAAGGCGCGGAGCTTAGGCCGTTTCGGGGTGCCGGGCCGGGATTTCGTGCGCGAGCAGATGAGACGGGGCCGGGTGCTGGCAGTCCTGGCCGGCGCGGTCGCGGTGTGGGGTGCCGCTGCGCCGGCGGCCGCGTGCGCGGCGGCCGGCGGGTCTGTCCCAGCCGTCTCGGGGGCGGCCCCCGCCGCCGGCTCGTGGGGCAGGGCGATCGAGGTGCCCGGCCTGGGGGCCCTGAACAAGGGCGGGCAGGCCCAGGTCAACTCGGTGTCGTGCGCCTCGGCGGGCAACTGCGCGGCGGGCGGGCACTACGCGGACCGCCACGGTAACGGTCAGGGGTTCGTGGCCAGCGAGTTGCACGGCCGCTGGGGCACGGCGATCGAGGTGCCCGGCCTGGGGGCCCTGAACGTGGGCGGGGGCGCCGATGTCGTGTCGGTGTCGTGCGGTTCGGCGGGCAACTGCGCCGCTGGCGGCTTTTATTCCTGGGATAGTGCTGCTTACTTTCGTGTGGCGCCGTTTGTTGCCGCTGAGCGTGGGGGCCGGTGGGGCAAGGCCGTAGCCTTGCCGGGAGATGGCGAGGTTTACTCCATCTCCTGCGCTTCCGCCGGCAATTGCCTGGCCGGCGGGCAGGCCGCCCCCGACCAGGACTACTACGACGTCGGTGACGCGTTCGTCGTCCAGGAGCGGGCCGGGCGCTGGGGGTCCGTCAGGTTCGTTCCTGGGATGGGGGCGCTCGAGCAGGGCGGCGACCCCGAGATTGCGGGTTCGTGGATCAGCTCCGTTGCCTGCCCGTCGGCGGGCAACTGCGCGGCCGGCGGGGGCTACAGGGACAAGAACGGTAACCCTCACGGGTTCGTGGCCGTCGAGCGGAACGGCGTCTGGGGCAAGGCGATCGAGGTGCCCGGCCTGGCTGCCCTGAACAAGGTCGGCGGAGACACCCAGGTCTGGTCGGTGTCGTGCGGCTCGGCGGGCAACTGCGCGGCCGGCGGGTATTACATCGATGGTGACGGGCACTATCAGGGGTTCGTGGCCGTCGAGCGGCACGGCGCCTGGGGCAAGGCGATCGAGGTGCCCGGCCTGGGAGCCCTGAACAAGGGCGAGAGGGCCGCTGTCAATTCGGTGTCGTGCGGCTCGGCGGGCAACTGCCTGGCCGGCGGGGCCTACGCCGGCGGCTTCGTCCCGCCGAGGCGGTCGGGCCGCCTCCATGGGTTCGTGGCCGTCGAGCGGAACGGCGTGTGGGGCACGGCGATCCAGGTGCCCGGCCTGGCTGCCCTGAGCAAGGGCGGGGACGCCTTTGTCACCTCGGTGTCGTGCGCCTCGGCGGGCAACTGCGCGGCCGGCGGGTACTACACCGACCGCTCCCATCACCGCCAGGGGTTCGTGGCCGTCGAGCGGGACGGCCGCTGGGGCACGGCGATCGAGGTGCCCGGCCTGGGGGCCCTGAACGCGGGCGGGTCCGCCGAGGTCGGTTCGCTATCATGCCCCTCGCCGGGCAGCTGCGCCGCCGGCGGGTACTACATCGACCGTTCCGGTCACACCCAGGGATTCGTCGTCACCCAGGCCAGGTAGCACCCCTCGGGCCCGCGCCGCGCCTGGCCTGCTGGCCCCCCTGTGGGAAGACAGCGGCCCGGCACTGACAGGCACGCCGCAGCCCGCGATGATCGGCGGCACCGGGAACCCGCGGCCAGCCTGGTAACGGGCCGCCCGCGCACGGAAACGTCGTCCTCACAGCTGGTCCCGTTCCAGCCGCCCGGCTCAGCGCATCACCGGGATCCCGGCCGCGTCCGCCCGGTGCTCACAGCCTGCCCGGACAGGCCCGGCCGATGCCGCGCCGGCGACCGGGCGGCCCGGGCCCGTGCACGCGGCCGGGCCGGGGTGAATCCGCGCCGGATTGAAGAACGTGACCTCCGCAGCGCGGCATAGCAGGGCTTTCTGCCGCACGCCCGGCACCGGGGTCACCCGGGGCCGCTCGTCGCGCCGGGCACTCAGAACGGCCGGGATCCGGATGCTAAACCGTCCAGCTGGCCGAGATCCGAACCGGCAACACACAGACGGAAATGGCGTTCTGTACTCCGGAACCATTTCTCAGCGGATCGACGGCATAAGTACAGATTCGGCAGGGAGGCTGAATATGCCGGGTGACCGTTTGGCAGATGCTTACCTTGCGTGTCGGGTAGGTCCGGTTGATTGGGGGATGGACCTGGCGGATCGCGGCGGTCGTGGTGGCCTGGGCATTGTCTGCCTGCCTGATGTCAGGATCCGAGCCCGCCGCTCTCCCGCGCCGCTACCGACCGTGACTCTGGCACGAGCCCGACCGGGCACTCCTGGCCGACCGCGACTACGCTGGGCAACCGAGATTCAGGCGTCCGTGGCACATCCTGTGCATTCAGTGCAGAAGAGCGTCTCCATGACCCGGTCCATGAAAACGACAAATTGGGCCACTAATAATTTCGAAATTATATCGTTTACCTGGGAGCCCCCTTACGGAATAGAACCGTAGACCTTCTCCTTACCATTGGCACGGCGCAGCGCCCTGAGCGCACTGGCTGCACAGACTGCACGCCAAAACGCACAGGAAGCACAGGAAGCACAGAACGCACCCAGTGCGCACGGCACCCGGTCCACGACCCGGTCCACGAGCCAGCAGCCCGGCCCGGCCACCGGCTAACCCTCAGTGACCGCCGGGCGATGGCGATCCGTGCGCGGGGGCACGCGCTCAGGCCAGCAGGTGCCACCCTCGCACAGGCCTGGCCGCCGTCACCCAGCCTCAGGAACGACGACGGCGCGCTCACCCTCGCCGAGCCCGCCAGCGACCAGGCGGCGCACGCGACGCAGCAGGGCAGCCTGCTGATACTGCGCCGCAGCGCCTGGGTCAGCGCGGCGAGATCGGCGCGGCGCAGGCCGCCGGACCGGGCGATCTCGTGGCCGCAGAGGAATGCCATGTCGTTCATGCAGCCCAGGACGCTCCAGCCGACAGGCCCCGCGCGGGAGTTCGCGGCTGATCAGGCCGGTCACGGCGCGGCGCGTGTCGCGGAGGTCCGCCACGCGCACGCCGGCTCCGGAGCCGGCGGACAGCGTGCGGGCGCGGGTCAGCAGCACACACTTGCGGCCATCGAGCCACAGCAGGCTGGCGTATCAGCCTTCCGCGTCAGGCGCGGTAACCGCCGCCTCGCCCGCATGAAGGGATAGCAGTCTCCTGCCCGCAGGATCACGAGCCGATCGCGAGCGGAAGCCGGCGCGGCTCCCCCAGGCGGCGCGGCCGGGACGGGTGCTAGCCAAGATCGCCAGGGTCGACGGGCCGGACACCGCTTCCCTCATAGCGGGCCGTCTCAACCGACAGGACAACCCGCCCATCGGGGTGGGCGGCGCTGGGCAGCGAGGCCGCCACGGCATGAGCGATCCGCCAGTCCACACCATCACCGATCAGCTGCCCGGCAGGAATAGCCGCGGACAGCTCCAGCGGCTCGATATCGACCGGCAGCATGCCCACATGCTCAGCGATCCCGGGCCGCCGCGCTTCGGCGGCGCACAGGCACAGCGCGGGCACCGCCACCACGGCCCGCCCGGCGGCGGCATCGACGATGAAGCCCGACAGCGCCGGATACCCCTTGCCCAGGGCCAGCAGCGCGCTGTCATCCAGCAGGCAGGCGATCACGCCGCACCATCCCTCCTGGCGATCATCTCCCGCAGCCGCGCTGACGCCGCGAGCTCAGCGTCGGTGACCTCCACGCCGAACTGCCCGGCCAGCACGTCCCGCGCCCGGCGCTCCCGCGCGGCCAGCTCGGCTGCGGTCGGCGCCGAAGCCGCCAGCTCCTCCACCAGGTCCTTCAGCGTCGTGCGCCGCTCAGCCGCCAGCCGGGCCAGGCGCTCCCGGGTCTGCCGGGAAACCTTGATGCTCGTATCGTCCTCAGCCACGATCAGCACTCTACCAGCGGTAGAGCCAGCGCCGCCGCGACCACTCCGGACACATAACGGCCATCCCGCCCCACGACGCCCACCTCATGCCCGACCAGTCGCAGAGCCCAGCCGAGCCTCCAAGGGCAAGTGCGCGAATAGCCGCCGTTCTGGACGGCCATCGATCTCTCGGCGCACTTGAGTTGAGCGCGCAGATCAGTCTTTCTGGAATCGAGACGAGGCGCGCAGGCAGCTTGGGCCGTCATGAATCACCTGGCCAGCGTCGCGATATCAAGAATTGTCGCGGGATGCCTGCAAGCTGCACGGGGGTCCTTGCAGGCGTCCAGGCGTTCACCTATTCCCAGACTCTGCAGAGCTGCGGCCAGGGTCCGTAGGCGAGACATGCAGGGTGGTCGTCATTACCCGACACGTCGCATGGGATCCCCGCGATCGCCGCCGGGAGCACGCCGCTGCAGCAGGCCGCATGAACCCAGTGCCGACCCGCTGACCAGCCGCCGCGGCAGCTCAGCCGCGCGGCCAAAGCCCCCGTGCGGGGCGAGCCCGAACGTCCCTTGAGGAAACACCTCGCGCAGAAGCATGGGCAGCCCCGCCCGTCTCTTCACCGAGCTCGATTCACGCTGCCGGGAACAACCCGCTTGTAAGCTAGGCAGAGCACGAGGAGACGGCGGGCGCCGATCCGCCCCCCTGAGCCGGCGTGGCCAGGTCAGGGCTTCCGGAGATCGATTGTCTGCAGTTCGGGTGGCAGCTCTGCGCGGTAGGGAATCAGCCCCAGGCGCCGCTGCTTGATCGTTGCCGCGATGCTGACGTGGGCGTACGCGGGCAGGCCGGCCGGGATTTTCACCATGAGCGTCAGGGGCTCGTCTCCGATGAGCACGTGCCCCGAGGTGGCGTGGAATCGCCATTCCGGGTCGCTGTCCCGCTCGCCCATGCCCACGACGTACACCTCCTCACCTGCCTCGCCGGGCTTGACATCGGCGCCGACCTGGACGACACCCAGGCTTGCGGTGATCTTGACTTCCGGGCGGCTCTTTGCCGGGCGAGCGCGGTTCTTAGGGGCGATCGACCACGCGATCGGCGCAACGTCGGCGCCGGGTGACTCCAGCAGGATGCCGACGGTGGCGTCGTCGAAGGGGTCGCCGTCAGCGGCTGGACGGAACGCGCAAGTCAGATCGAGCAAGGAGTAGTCGCTGTGGGGCGACTGCGCGATGAGATAGTCGCGCCACTGGGCATCACGCGCCGCCGCCTGTTCGGCGCTCAGCGGCCAAACGATCGGGGCGAGGGAGATCCGCCCGCTTACCCGCTCCTGTGCGCCGCCCCCGCCGAGCCGGGGGACGGCCACCAACTCGATGTCGTGGAAGGGCGCGGCCGGCAGATCGATGATGGTCATGGCATTACTCCTTCGGCAGTCTGGCTGGTGCGCCAATCGCCGAGGAAGCTGAATGCCCCCCAGTCGCGGTAGGCGCGGTAGATGGCCCTGGTCGCCAGCTGGGCAGTCCGGAACGCTGCGCGCCGGTCGGCATCGGCGGCGAGGCGCTCGTACAACGTCCGGAAGAAGAACGTGGCGACATCCGGATGCACCGGCCAAAGACAGCCGATGACGGCCGAGGTGCCGGCCGCGAGGAATGCGGCGGGCAGCCCGCGGAGATTGTCGTTGACGTCGAAACGACCCAGCGCCGACTCACAGGAACTCATCGTGACCAGGTCGACGCCCCGCAGGTCCATCCGCAGGATGTCGTGGGCGAAGACCCGCCCGTCACCATCGCCTTCGGGCGACAGGTATAGGCACTGGTACCACGGTGCCCATTCGATGTGCGTGCCATGCGCGGCGACGTGAACATAGCGTGCCCCGGCGAGCGCGGCGAGGAAGCGGCGGGGCGTGGCGTCAGCGCCTACGGTGGCCGTGGTGCTCATGGCCGCGGCAACGCCGACGGCATGGCTCTCCAGCGCGTCCTCACGGTGCAGGCCGTGCCGCAGCCCTCCTGCCGCCGACGCGAACACGATCAGGCCGCGTCCTGCGGGGTGCTCCCCGGCCCGGAGGAACCCGAGCCCGGGCAGCGTGGAAACCGTCCAGTCGTCGGCGACCAGCTTCGCGCCGGTGCCCAGCAGGTGGAACGGGACATAGTGCAGCGGCCCGTCCGGCCAGATGCACAAGTGGGTTTTTCCCTGCGCGCGCCAGCGCGCCAGCGCATCGCCGAAGCCGGCTAGGTAGAGGCCCGGGCTGTCCGGCTCGTCGGCAAGCAGCGGCAGTGCCTCGCGGCTCACCGGGCGGTTCATCGGGTCGCTCACGACGGCCCGCCGCAACGCGGCGGCCTCGGCTCCGACCGGGTGGAAGATGATCGCGTGCTCGTCCTTGACCGCCTTGACGAGGCCAGGGTCGTAAGAGCCCAGGCGCAAGGTCCGGTGCTCGGTGCGCTCGCGAGTGACCGCCAGGCCGTGCAGGCACAGCTCCTGGGCCCCCGAGTCCGTGCGGTAGCGCCCGAAGAACAGTGAAAGCAGCACGGTCTCGGCTGGCAGCAGCCGTTGCAGGTCATCGAGGAACACGAATGCGCGGCGATCCGCGGCGTGGGACGGCAGCAGCTCCATGCTGATCCAGCGGTCCGCTGCGCGCTGCTGGTTGCGGGTCTCCACATCGGGACCGGCGCCCGGCTCGGCCTCATCCCGGCCGATGTAGGACAGCAACGCGAATTCATCGCCGGCCATTTCTGGCTCGGCTACCGGCCGGGCTAGCCGGGTCTCGGCCACGCGAACCCGTTCGATCAGCTGGACCAGGCGGGCAGACAGCGCCAGCGGTCCCGCGTGGCCCTGTGCGATCGTGAAATCCATGCCCTTGGCCGCCTGGTGGAGCAGGCCGACGAAGTCATGCGAGGCGCCCGCGGAGCTAACGAACTCCAGGGCCAGCACCTGGTAGAAGTTGTACAACCGCCAGCCGATGACCTCGCTAGTGCTGGCGCGTAGCGACAGGGCGGCCCCGGCGAGCAGCGAGGCGGTGATCCGTGCCGCATCCGGGCCCGTGACAGCCACCGCGCACGCCAGCCCGGCGTCGAGACTGCCAAGCGCGAGGGCAGTCTCCTGACAGGCCGCGTACGCGCCCAGTGCGTCCGCGAACTGGCCCGTGGCGAGATCAGGATGGCCCTCGTCGCGGTAGGACTCGCCCACCGCGAAAGCAAGCCTGCCGCTGAGGTAGGCAAGCGCCCGGTCGTCCTGATGCCATAGCTCAGGAGCGATGCCGCTTGCCTGGGCAATCAGCTCAAGGCCAAGTACTGCCTCGCCGCTGGCGAGCGCGTGAGCCGCTGCGTGGATCAAGGTGGCGGCCCGCGCCCCGGCCGGCCACGAGTCCTGCTCCATCTGGGCGCGGAGCGCGGCGGCGGCCGACCGTGCCTCGGCAGGCCATTCGGAGCAGGCGAGCCGGTTCTGGTCAAGGATGTGCACCTCGCTGGACCAGCGGCGGCGCCGGCCGGCGTCGCTAGACAGCTCCGGCAGGTCACGGTCGGCGGACTTGATGAGCAGGCCTTCCAGGTCAGGCCGGCCGGCCTCCTCCGCGAGGCTCAGTGCATCGGCGAAAACGCTCGCCGCCTCGAGTGCCCCATCCCGGTCCCGGACCGCCGCCAGCGGGATTGGCAGCAGCCCGGAAAGGCCGGCGGGAAGGAGGACTTCGCCGAAATGGCACAGCAGCCGTAGCAGGTACAGGTGGGTGCCCGGGTCCCGCAACGGGTCCAGCAGGTCGAAGGCTTCCCGGGCCAGCGCCCGGATCTGGGTGTCGTTGGACTCCCGGCGCAGCCAGGCGATCACGCACAGCACCTCGGCCAGCGACTTGAGGACGCGTGCGCGCTCATGCCCGGCAGCCAGTCCGGCGGCGTCGCGCAGGTACGGCAGCGCGGCCTGGAACGATGTCAGCGGATCGGGCATCTGCGCCTCATCTGGGACCGCCGTGGCGATCGTGCGCTGTCCCTCGCGCCACAGAGTCTGCGCGCTCTCAAAGCTGAGGCCCGCGGTCTGACCGGTGTACGGGGTGTACCGGAGCAGGCCCGCGGCAAACAGGGTCTGCCCGAGTTCTGCGCTGTCATCATCGGGCGGGGGTTCCCCCGTCTCGTTCCGCCGGAGCCCGCGAGTGCCGCGCTGGCGGAGAAGCCTGATCTGCTCGTCGGCGAGCTCGCAGGCGCGCGCGTACAACGCCGGATCGGGCGCGTCCCCGAGCGCGAACCGGGCAGCCTCCACATAGAGATCGGCAGCCCGGAACCAGACGGTCTCCAGCCCAGCGCCCCACCGGACCCGAGCCGCCTCCATCGCGATACTGATCGCGGGCAGCGCGTCGCGGGCCTTGCCGTCGCGCACCAGCCGCAGCGCCGCTTCCAGCAGCGATTCGACCGCCGCCTGCGACAACTCCGTGGACTGCTCGCACGCGAGGGCTACCGCCTCCGCCTCGGTCAGGATCCGGGTACTCGCCTTGCGGGCGAGATCGGCCAGAGCCTCCGACTGCCTGCGCAGCTCTGAGTCCTCCGGGCCCGTGCAGGCCGCCGGCTCCGGGCTGGCCCGGGGAAGATCACCTGCCTGCGGGAGCCTGGCGAGGCGCACACACATCGTGGCCGCGAGCGCGCCTAGGCGCACCCCGCGGCCCGACGCGGTCAGGGACTGGTCGGCCGCGATACGCAGCCAGCGGGCCGCCTCCTGCAGTGCCGC
>Ga0208044_1001967_pt1 | contig 10555 bp, 9 predicted proteins | sample Sb_taG_8_FD_187712 | JGI IMG/M metagenome (GOLD analysis project Ga0208044, IMG submission 187712) | Peat soil microbial communities from Weissenstadt, Germany - Sb_50d_c_BC metaG (SPAdes) (version 2) | ecosystem: Environmental > Terrestrial > Soil > Wetlands > Peat | place: Germany: Weissenstadt... | reverse complement strand
CACTCCTCATACATCTCGTAAGCCGCGTACAGCCCCAACTCAAAAAAATGCCCCGGCGGATCAACAAGCTTCGCGATCCGTTCGCGCGCCGTCAGCCGTCCCTTCTTATGCTGCGCGTCGATCGCTTTCGCGCCGCCCCCCGCGCGAATCTTTTCCTCTTCATTTTTGATTTCGGTCAGCCGGTCCACCATGCCGCGAAAATTCTTCTCAAACTCAGCACTCTTCGCGTTGATGGCGCTATGCAGGACAGGACTCGACAAGGTCTAAGCTCACTCCAAGCAGGGAATCAATTGCAGCAACCACAGCAGAGTATACGTAATTTACCGCAAGCACGCGAGCGCACGAGGGTTCTGTGGGCTTGATTCCGAGGATTATCTACTTAGATTTCGGCGCCAAGGAAGGTGGAGAAGGAAATCCCTTCCCGCGGTGCCGCATCCACAGCACGAATCCAACGATCACACCGAACGGCAGCGAATAAATCGTAAACCAGCGCGCCTCCGGCAACCTCCACGCCACGAACACAAGCGCGACAGCGACAATGAGTCCGATGGGATGCGCAGTAAAAAAGCCCGCCCCATACGGACCAAACGGCTTCACATTGTCCGGTCCCAGCTCGTCGTCGCGCGCGCGATCCCGCGCCGGACGCAACTCGTGTCTGTTGATCAGATCCATGGCTACCCGCATTGTACGCCTATCCCCGGCAACGAGAGTCAAGCTCCCAGGGAGCCCCTCCTCCTCTGCGCCCTCAGCGTCTCTGCGGTAATCCTCTCTCAGTTGCTCTCCGTCTCACCCGCTTCGGCCCTTGGAAACCGCCCGTCATCCGCATATACTTTCTGCCAGCGCGGTTGATTCTGAGCCGCAACTCTCTCGTTGGAGGCGCCTATGCGCAGCGTTATTTCACAAGAGGAAAGGTCTGCCTCCGCGCCAGCCGCCAAGTAGCCGAGCCACCCGCGCTTTCGGCCGATCTTTTTCCTCCCAAGACTCTGCCGCCGTTTCGAGCTATCAAACGCTTTCCGACCCATTGCCCGGGCGTCATAGCGACGCCCTCAAGGAGGATTTTCAAATGCAATTCGTAGATCTGGAATTAGTGCGCCGCCTGGAAGCCGCCGAAGCGCAAGCCGCAAGGGAATGTGCGCAATTTCTCGCGCGCAAAAAGCCCGAAAGCGGAGCCATAAGCATCGACATCATGGGAGGAATGGCCACATTCACCGGCGTCGGCTCGCCGGTGACGCAAGCAGTAGCCCTCGCACTTCACGGCCCGGTAAGCGACAAGGAGATGGACGAACTCGAGAACTTCTATCGCACCCGCGGCTCCGAAGTGAACATCGAAGTCTGCCCGATGGCCGACATGTCTCTCTACGAACAACTCGGCCATCGTGGCTACCGGGTCATCGAGCTTTCCGATGTCCTCTATCGGCCGATCGAAGCGCCCGCGAGGCCCACGACTCTTCCACCCGGCATCGAAATCCGCCGCACCACACCAGCAGAAGCTCGTCTTTGGGCCGAAACCGTCTCGCGCGGCTTCGCCGAGCATTTCCCGGTCACCGAGGAGCTGATCGAAATCATGGAAATGTTTTCGCAGCGGCCATCAGATCGTGCCTATCTCGCCTACGCCGACGGCAAAATCGCCGGCGGCGCAGCTCTCTGCACGCACAACAACATCGCCGGCTGCTTCGGCGCCAGCACGCTGCCCGATTTCCGCCGCCGCGGCATCCAAACAGCGCTGCTAGAAACCCGCTTGGCCGATGCCGCCGCAGACGGCTGCAACATTGCCATGAGCATCGCGCAGCTAAATTCCGCCTCGCATCGCAACATCGAGCGCCAAGGCTTCCAGGTAGCCTACACGCGCTCCAAATTCATGCGGAAGTGGGACTAAGCCCTGCCGATCGGATGGATGGGCTTTGTGTGAGAACAGATAAGTTTTTTCAGGGCACGACTTCAGTCGTGCCGCAACCGCCGCGAAATCAACCCGGCTTTAGCAGCTGAGGTCATTCTTTTCGCGCTACCACGTGCGCTCGTCAGACCCGAGACCGTAATCGTTGGATTTCACGCGCCAACTTCAAGGCGTACCCGCGCGCAAGTTCCATCGCACGCGGCAAAACCTCAGTATCACTCACAATCTCTCGGACGAGCCCAATCGCCAAAGCCTCGTCCGCATCGATCACCTTTCCAGTCACTAGGATCTCGGTCGTACGCGCCGCCCCAATCAATCGCGCCAAGCGCTGCGTCCCGCCCCAACCCGTAACCAACCCCAGCGCCGCCCCACGATGCGCAAACACCGCATCTCTTTCCGCAACGCGTCCGCGGCAAGCCAGTGCCAGATCAAACCCTCCACCCATGCAATGACCTCGCACGGCAGCAATCACCGGCTTGGTCGATCGCTCAATCCGCTCCATCACGCTCTGCCCCTCGCGCGCAAACTCCAGCGCCTCCCCACCCAACAGGGAAGTGATCTCACCGAGTTCGGCCCCGGCGCAAAACGCCCGCGCGCTCCCGGTAATCACCGCGCCCACTAGCTCGCGCGCCCCAGCGAGCCATTCGATTTGCCGCCCAAGCTCGCGCAGCACAGCGCGCTCCAGTCGCGGCAATTCGCTCGGATGCTCCAGCGTAATCAAGAGAAGATCTTCGTGCCGGACGGCGCGAAGCAAAGCACTCACAGCGAAATCAAGCCTTCGACGAAGCAGCCGCAACCCGCTGCCGTATAAAATCCACAATCGCCTGCGTCGGCGTCCCCGGAAGAAAAATCTCCGCAATTCCAGCCTGCTTCAATCCGGGAATATCCGCCTCAGGAATGATCCCGCCAATCACCACGGTCGCGTCACCCATCCCTTTTTCGCGCAGCAAATCCATCAAACGCGGCCCGATCGTATTGTGCGCCCCCGAAAGAATCGACAACCCGATCACGTCCACATCTTCCTGCGCCGCCGCGGAAGCAATCATCTCCGGCGTCTGCCGCAACCCTGTATAAATCACTTCCATCCCCGCATCGCGCAGCGCCCGCGCAATAATCTTCGCCCCCCGGTCGTGGCCATCCAACCCAGGCTTAGCAATCAAAACGCGAATTCTCTTCTCAGCCATTCCAGCCTTTCTCAGCGTCTCTCTGCGCGCTCAGCGTCACTGCGGTAAACCCTGTTCGTACTGCCAAACCAGAGGCTAAGTAATCGCCACCTCGTCGTAAATTCCGAATGCATCCTTCATCGCGTCGCAAATCTCCCCCAGCGTCGCGTAAGCCTTCACCGCATCATAAATGTACGGCATAAGATTCTCATTACCCTTCGACGCCTTCCGCAAAGCCGCCAGCCGCCGCCCCACCTCATCACTCGATCGCTCCGCCCGCAATTTGCTCAATCGCTCAGCCTGCCGGTGCGCCACCGTCTCGTCAATTTGCAAGATGTCGATCGGCTTCTCTTCCGTCACGTAATCATTTACGCCGACAACAATCTTCTCCTTGCGATCCACTTCCATCTGATACTGGTAAGCCGCCTCAGCGATCTCCCGCTGCGGATATCCGCGCTCGATCGCCTTCACCATCCCGCCCAGCGCATCAATCTTCCGGATGTAATCCCAAGCCCCAGCCTCCACCTCATTTGTCAAAGTCTCGACAAAGTACGATCCCCCTAGCGGATCCACGGTATTCGTCACGCCGCTCTCATGCGCAATAATCTGTTGCGTACGCAAAGCCACAGTAGCCGCAAATTCCGTTGGCAAGGCCCAAGCCTCATCCAGCGAATTCGTATGCAAAGATTGCGTCCCACCCAGCACCGCCGCCAAGGCCTGCAGCGCCGTCCGCACCACGTTGTTGTATGGCTGCTGCGCCGTCAATGAGCAGCCTGCCGTCTGCGTATGAAAGCGCAACGCCCACGACCGCGCATTTTTCGCCCCATAGCGCTCGGTCATTGTCTTGTGCCAAATCCGCCGCGCCGCCCGGTACTTCGCAATCTCCTCAAAAAAATCGCTGTGCGCATTGAAGAAGAACGACAGCCGCGGCGCAAATTCATCCACGTCCATCCCGCGCCGCAGCGCCCAATCCACATACTCAATCCCATCGCGCAAAGTGAACGCCAATTCCTGAATCGCCGTCGAACCCGCCTCGCGAATGTGATACCCGCTGATCGAAATCACGTTGAATTTCGGCGTATGCTTCGCGCCGAATTCGATGGTGTCGATCACCAGGCGCATCGAAGGCTCAGGCGGATAGATGTATTCCTTCTGCGCGATATATTCCTTCAGGATGTCGTTCTGCAGCGTCCCCGCAACTTTCTTCCAATCCGCTCCCTGCTTCTCCGCCACCGCCAAATACATCGCCCAAATCACCGCCGCGGGCGAATTGATCGTCATCGAAGTGCTCACGTCCGCAATCGGAATCTGGTCGAACAGGACTTCCATATCCGCCAAGGAACTGATCGCCACGCCGCATTTCCCGACTTCGCCCTCCGACAGCGCATGGTCTGAGTCGTAGCCCATCAAGGTAGGCAAATCGAAAGCCACCGAAAGCCCAGTCTGCCCCTGCGCCAGCAAATAACGGAATCGCTGATTGGTATCCGCGGCGGATCCAAATCCCGCGAACTGCCGCATGGTCCAAAGCCGTCCGCGATACATCGTCGCGTGAATCCCGCGCGTGTAAGGCGGCTCGCCCGGCAATCCCAGGTCGCGTTCTTCATCCCAATCCGTAAGATCAGCCGGCGTATAAAGCCGCCGAATCGGATAGCTCGAAACGGTAGTGAACTTCGCCGCCCTCTCCGGCGATTTCTCCAGCGTCGGCCCCAGCGTCTTTTCCTCCCACGCCTTCTCCGCTGCCCCAGGCTTACGCCGCGAAGCAGGCGCCTCAGTGCCATTAATCGTGGAAGTAGACGATGGGTTCTTCGGATCAGTAGGCATGCTCAACGCTCCTGAAACGCGCGAGACATCAGTTTCAGACTATCGTAGGGGCGCTGTTTGCTGCGCCCGCCATTTTGTAGCGTAACCTCAACGGGCGCGAATGGCGAGATCTAACGATTGCCCTAATTCCCCTTGTAACTATAATTCCCCGGCTCAAACAACCGCACATTCGCAAACGCCCCCGGAATATTCGGCGTATGAAAAATATTCCCGTGCTGCGCATCCGCCACAGTAATTCGATTCGTAGTCAGCGTCCGCCCCAGCGACTGGTCGTAATTGATGAATGCCTCCACCAAGTTAATCCGCGCCCGCAATTCGTTCCCCTGTGCCGTCGTCAAGTCGCGCGATCTCAAGATCACGTTGTAACTCGTCGATGCCCCAAGCTGATACTTCTTCTGCTCGGCTTCGAGAGTTTGCTTCGCAAGTTCACCGGCCTTGATCGCCGCATCCACCTGCGCGCGATCCTGCACCAGCGCAATCTGCGCGTTGCGCACATTCACGGCCACCGTATTCTGCAATTGCAAATACGAGGCCTGCGCGGATCGTTCCATCAAAAGCGCCCGCGCGCTATCCGCCTGCGCTGCACGATTCCGGATCGGTAGCGTCAAATTCAACCCCACCGCATACGTCGGGAAGCTGTTGTGAAACAGGCTGGACATCGTATCGCTGAATCCGCCCGTACTCGTCGTCGAGACCGCGTTGAACGCCGAAGGCGTCCCCGCAAACACGGGCTGCCCGCCAATCAGCACTGGCGTGCCATTTGCGGTAAGCAGCGGGGCATTCAAATCCGCTGCAAATGCCGTAGGCGTCTCCGTTGTCGTTGTCGAATTGCCGCCCAATCCCTGGCTCTCGTACTGTCCGAATAGCGTCAGCACCGGCAGCAGCGCATCGCGCGTAGTCTTCACTTGAATCCCGGAATTCTTCAACAGCACCTCGGCCTGCTTCACGTCCGGGCGGTTCGTCAGCGCCTCCCTCACGGCATCGGGGAGCGCCGCAATAGCCACGTCGCCCGGCGTCGACAGCGTGGTCGTCGGGATGATCTCCACGTTCAGCAGCGCTGGATCCATCAACTGTTTCGTGATGTCGTTCAGCAGCACGGTCTGCTGTTGCAACTGGTTCGTCTGCGCCACGATCAAGTTCTGCCGGTCGGTCGCAACTTCGGACTCCGCCGTCAACACATCGAGCGGCGCCATCGTGCCAATTTCGAGCTGCCGCTTGTTGTCGTTGTAGAGCTTCGTGGAAGTCCCCAGCGCCGCCTCTTCCACTTTCACGTTCTCCCGCGCAAACACATACTCCCAGTAAGCCGTTGCGACCGCGGTAATCGTGGTGATCACCTGCTGCGCAAAAAAATCACCCGCCGCCTGGCGCTCGTTCTTGGCCTCGGCGATGAAGCGCGTGTTCGGCAAAGTTCCGAATCCATTCAAAAGCTGCTGCTGCACCGTAATCGTGATGTTCGACGCAACCGCCGGATTGAATGCGTTCACCGCCGAAGTGCTGCTCGACCGCGTGTTATTCCACGCCACGCTCAACTGCGTGCCGGTGTGGAATCCCTCCGTATAGGTGATATTCGCCTGCGCCGAGTGCGCCTTGAGCGCCGCAACGCCCGACGCTCCCGTTCCCGATATAAACGGGTTGTTCACCGGGATCGAAGCATCGGCAATATTGAAGCTCCCCGTAAGCGTTGGATCGAACGAGATAAACGGAATGTTGGCAAAATCCGTGGACGCTCCGATCGACGGCAGACCGAACGTCTGCTGACCCGATTTCGCGCGCAGCACATCGGTTTCCGCCTCCCAGGGCGTATAGCGCGCGATGTTGATCCCCAGGTTGTTTTCGATGGCCAGCGTGATCGCGTCTTCTAGGCTCAGCATCAACTTGCCGTTCTGAATCAATTGCTGGATCCGCGGTGAGTTCGTCAAAACCAGCGGATCGATCTTGATCTGCCGGTAGGCCGCAGTGATGTCCGGAAACACACGCGGGCCGTTCGAATAGTCGTGCCCGAACGTCACTTTCAGATTGCGCGCCGCGTCCGTCTCCGCGCTCGAAGCTGCGGGTGGCAACTGCGCTGGTGTCTGGTCCGTGCTCGGCGCTACCGGCGGCTGATACTGCCCCGGCTGCTGCCCTTGGGACTGACCCTGCGTCTGATCCTGGTTCTGTTGCTGAGGGGGCGGCTGTGATTGCGATTGAGCCGCCGCAAATCCCGGCACCGTCAGCATTGAAGCGCTGACTATCAGCGCCAAACCCGTTCGAAGTAGCCGTCCAGTCATTTTTCCTCTTCCTCTCACTAAATCGTACGCGCTATGCCTAATTTTAAAGGTTCCGTAGGAGCGCCGCTTGCTGCGCCCGCTCTCGTGTGGCAAATCGTCGATTGCTGCGATTAGGATCCGTTCCGTGCCCAACTTTCCTATCAAACTACTGAAACGTCCATACCTCTCCCTTTGTTTCACAAACCATTCCGGCTGCACGCTGAAAGCCACGTATGCCCTTTTGAAATGTGTCGGATAAGCGGGAAGCCGGCCATTCGTGTGTCCACTATCGGACACCGGCGGTTCGCAAGCGAACAGACCGAAACGTGAGTCTAGCATCGCCAGCGAGTGATTGACAACGCAGGTTTAGCAGCCTAGCCTATTCGCCTCGCGCCGTGTGATTCGACACCGTCGCGATTCTTAGCCATGAAGCGCGAAGAACTTCTCAAGCTCCTCGAAGATGTCGGCGCAGTCCGCCAGGGCCACTTTGAACTATCGAGCGGCCTTCACAGCGCCACATACATCCAGTGCGCTCTCGTTCTCCAGCATCCGCGCTATGCCGAACAACTCGGCCGCGCCCTAGCCCAGGAATTCACCGATCTCAAGCCCGCCTGCGTAGTCTCGCCCGCATTGGGCGGCGTAATCATCGGCCACGAAGTAGCCCGCGCCCTCGGCGTCCGCGCCATCTTCGTCGAGCGCGATCGCTCCGGCCAAAAATGGCCCTGCGCCGCGGCTTCGATCAATCCCGGCGAGCGCGTCCTCGTCGTAGAAGATGTCTGGACCACCGGCGGCTCGACGCGTGAAACCGTCGGCGTAGTAGAACAATCCGGCGGCCTCGCCGTCGCCGCCGGTGCCATAATCGATCGCAGCTCCGGCCGCCTAGAACTAAACATCCCAGCCCGCGCCTTACTGGACCTATCCGTCCCCAGCTACGAGCCCGACGATTGCCCGGAATGCCGCTCCGGCAGCAGCGCCTCCCGCCCGGGAAGCCGCCACTTCCGCGCCAGCTCCTAGCCGTCGTAGCGCTGTCGTCCCCGCCGGCAACTTACGACCACAATCGTGAGCAAGGACTGCGCCCGACAGCGGACCCAACACACACGCACCACCGCCGCCCCGGAAAATTCAATGCGTCACTCCCCGCCGCGCGAACGTGTCATAATCGCCCAGCACCGATGCGCAACATCAAACTCACCATCGCCTACGACGGCTCGCAATTCCACGGCTGGCAAATTCAACCGGGCCTCCCCACAATCCAGGGCCTGTTAGCCGATGCCGCCCAGCGAATCACCCAGGAAAAAATCCTGATCTTCGGCGCCAGCCGCACCGACAAAGGCGTTCACGCCCTCGGCCAGGTAGCGCACTTCAAAACCCACTCCGCACTCACAGCCGAAGATTTTCGCCGTGCCCTAAACGCCTTACTCCCGCCGCAAATCCGCATCATGGCCGCCGAAGAAGTCGGCCCGGATTTCCACTCGCGCTGGCAATCGCTGGCGAAGACCTATCGCTATCGAATCTTCCGCGCTCGCGTCCTTCCGCCCTTCGAGCACGGCCGCGCCCTGCACTATCCCTGGCCGCTCGATGAGAACGCCATGAAAGAAGCCGCCCGCATCTTCGAGGGCACGCACGATTTCACGTCTTTCGCCGCTTCCACCGGCTCCGAAGATGACGACAAAGATCGCGACATGCTCCGCGAAATCTATCGTTCCGAAACCGTCAGCCATCCGTATGCTCCGTTCGGCGCCTCGCCGAACGGCGAAACTGCCGCAGCAAACTATCAGGGATATTCCCGCAGCGACGCGCCCGAAGAAGCGGCCCAAGAGCTCGAGTACATCGTTCACGGAAGATCTTTCCTCCGTTACATGGTTCGCAAAATCGTCGGCACGCTTCTCGAAGTGGGGAAGGGAAAACTAGCCCCCGCGGATATCCCCGCAATCTTCGAAGCCAAAGATCGCTCGCGCTCCGGCGTAACCGTTCCGCCCGACGGCCTCTACCTCGTCTCGCTCGAGTATCCGGACCCGACCGCGTCGCTAGCGCACGTGCCGCGCAAGTCCGAGGCGAAAATCGGTTAGAATCAAGCCAACGATGTCCGCGCAAACTCAAGCATCGACGATCGCGCCAAATTCCGCCGCAGCGGCAACCAACGCCGGCCTCGTCGCCTCCATCGATGCCGCCTCGGGCCGCGTCGTTTCGCAAATTCCAGCCACTTCGCCCGAAGCAGTCCCGCGTCTCATGGCGCAAGCCCGCGAAGCGCAAAAATCCTGGGCCGCGAAATCCCTCCGCGAGCGCTGCGGCTACCTGAGAAAAATCCGCGACGCTATCTATGAGCGTCGCGACGAAGTCACCAACGCCATCTCTCTCGAGACCGGCAAGCCGCACGTAGAAGCCGTCTTCGCCGAATTAATGCTCGCTCTCGACAGCGCCGATTTCCTCGCCCGCCAAGCCCCCGAATGGCTGCGTCCCGAGCCGGTCCCGCACCACAATATCGGCGTAAAAGCCAAATCCGGCTCGCTCTATTTCCAACCGTTCGGCGTCCTAGCCATCATCTCGCCGTGGAACTATCCGTTCTCAATCCCGATGGCGCAAATTCTTCCCGCGCTAGTGGCGGGCAACGCCGTCCTCCTGAAGCCCTCGGAGCTAACCCCGCACGTAGGCGAAGTGATCGCCAAAATCATCTCCGCTGCAGGAATTCCCAGCGGCGTAGTTCAAGTCCTCCAAGGCGGAGGCGCAGTAGGCGCTGCTCTCGTCGAATCCAATCCCGACAAAGTCTTCTTCACTGGCAGCGTCGCCACAGGAAAAAGAATCGCCGAAGCCTGCGCCCGCCGCCTGATTCCATCCTCGCTCGAGCTAGGCGGCAAGGACGCCATGCTAGTCCTCGCCGACGCCGATCTCGAAATCGCCTCCAGCGCCGCCGTGTGGGGCGGCTTCATGAATTGCGGCCAGACCTGCATCTCGGTCGAAAGAATTTACGTCGAGCAGACCATCGCGCAGCCCTTCCTCGAAAAGTGCCTCGAGAAAACGCGCAAGCTCCGTCTCGGCCCGCCCTCAGACAAAGACGCCGAAATCGGCCCCATGATCCGCGTCACGCAACTCGAAAAAGTCGAAGAGCAATTGCGCGACGCCACGGCCCGCGGCGCGCAAGTCCTAACCGGCGGCAATCGCCGCAGCGATCTAGGCCCAAGCTTCCTCGAACCCACGGTCGTAACCAACGTGGACCACTCGATGCAACTTATGCGCGAAGAAACATTCGGCCCAGTAATCGCCATTCGCCCCGTAAAATCAGCCGATGAAGCCGTAGCCCTAGCCAACGATTCTGAATTCGCCCTAAGCGCCAGCGTTTGGACCAAAGATGCAGCCAAAGGTCGCGAAATCGCGCAACGCATTCGCGGCGGCTCGGTCATGATCAATGACGTCGCCAGCTACTACGGCATCTG
>Ga0208044_1001964_pt1 | contig 10573 bp, 9 predicted proteins | sample Sb_taG_8_FD_187712 | JGI IMG/M metagenome (GOLD analysis project Ga0208044, IMG submission 187712) | Peat soil microbial communities from Weissenstadt, Germany - Sb_50d_c_BC metaG (SPAdes) (version 2) | ecosystem: Environmental > Terrestrial > Soil > Wetlands > Peat | place: Germany: Weissenstadt... | reverse complement strand
AGAGAGTTTGGCGGCGGCTGTCGGGGGCGGCAACCCCGGGTGGTAGAAGGTACGTTATCAGACAAAACATATGTTTGCTTCATTTGAATATAGGTTGATTATTATATTACGCTTGTTTTGGGGCTAATCGCCAAGGTCGAGGAGTACTTGAAGTACGACGCCGAGACCGATCCGCCAACTCGCTCGCATCTGAACAGCCTGTTCCATCCTTGTCAACTGTCGGCTTATGCTGACCCCGGACCCCACGAACCGGGCCGCGAACCGTGTTTTCAACTCCACTGTCGTATCGGCAAAAAAAGGGAGACGGTGAGCTGCCCATTCGCCGCCGGATGTACGAAGTTTGACTCGTTTCGACGCGCGGCATCGGCGGAGATCCTCGTGGTCAACCATGCGGCGTTCCTCGTCGGAAAGGTGCCAATCCCTCTCACGGTCGACGGTCAAGAGGTCTACAAGATGACCGTGATGGAACTGGTCTTTCGCCGCTGCGGCGTCGTACTCGTCGACGAGATTGATCTGCTGCAATCGCGGGCAATCGGACAGTCTGCCCGCCAGCTCCAACTCTCGGGAGACCGGCGCGTGAGCCCCGTGCACGAACTTCTTGATGAATTCGAGCACGCCAGGGCCGACGACAAATTACCAGAAGAGCTACGTGTGGACCGCCTCCGCAGGCACCTTCACGTAGTCGGCACGCTCGCACCGGAACTGGCTGATTTGATCAATCGCGGAGACGTGACGTGGAGCCAGCGGGATAAGATGCGGTTGCCACGCAGCCGCGACGCGTGGCTGGCCGAGCGTCTTTTCGGCGATACGTCACCTAAGATCGATCGCCTCGGATCAGTGTTCGATCGTGAACCAATCGCCGGTGATGCGGACGCGGAGAAATTGCAGGCCGCAGTGGCCCAATTTTCACAGCGAGACCTTGATGAAGTCGACATCTTGAAACTGCGCTACGAACTGATGTCCGTCCTGAAGGCTTGGCCGCGTCCCCTGCACTTGCGTCGCTCGAAGGTGCCGAAGGCAACGGCGGAAGCGGAAATCGCCGACGCTGTGATCCTGCGCGTGGTGCTGAGTAGCCTTGAGCGAGTCTTGGGAGGATTGCGTTACCAACTTACGACCCTCGAACAGCACGAACTGGAAGCGGCAGGGCGGGTTCGTGATGCCTTGCTCGGGTACGTGCCGTGGACGCCTTCACCCTTCGGTCCACTGGGCCACAGGGTGATCGGCTTCGCGTTTCGGCGGCACGGGGACGGCCCCGGTGCGCTTCACGCGCAAGTGCTGCGAGGCGATCCCCATGGGTTGATCGCCGGTCTTGGCGATGTCGCGGCGCTAGCTCTAGCTGGACGACAGCGGGTTGTGCTGGGCCTTTCAGCCACGGCCTGGTTCGCGGGGTCGCCCCAATCGCACGTCCTGTGCCAGGTGCCCCTGCTGCAACCCGACCGCCTCGAAGGGGTCACGGTGCAGCCCGTCCCGGTTCGCGATGCCGATTGTGACGGAAAGGCGGTGCGAGTGTCAGGTGAGGCGCACTTGCCGCAACGCCTCGAGCGCGTTACACGCCTTTCGTTCCTGATGTGGGAACAGTTCCTGCGGGATCACTTGAGCAGCCTGGCAATGGATGGGTCCACGAAAGAGCGTGCCCGGGTGTTGCTGGTTACCGGCAGTTACCGGGAAGCTCGCTCCGCAGCAGCGGCCTTATCTCGGGCCATGGGTGGATCGGCAGATGCGAATCGGCGGATATGGTACGTGGTGTGCGCGTCAGAGGTGGGTCGTGATCCGCTGGACGTCCGAGCGATCCCGCCACGGGAGATCAAGTCGTTCGGGGCATCGGAGGCAGACGTGCTCATCGCCCCGCTCAGCGTGGTTGCCCGCGGCCACAATATCGTCTTTCCCGGTGCCCAAGGCAGGTCCGCGATCGCCTCGATCTTCGTCCTTGTGCGGCCGGTGCCGCCGACCGATGATGTGGCGCGTGCCATTGCACATATGAGCTACGAGACTAACCAGGCCGCGCCGGCTGGCGATACCGTCACCGCGCGGATGCACGCGGAGCGACGCCACGCCGAGAAATGCTTGCGAGAGTTCTTTCAAGGCGCTGTGAAGTTTGGGGATATGCCCCCTAAGTTGCGGCACGCCGTGTTGTGCGACGTCCTGGTCGAGATGGCGCAGTTGGCGGGCCGGTGCCGCCGTGGTGGCACCGACGTGCGCCTCTACCTCGTCGACGGCGCATTCCACGACGATCACGTGGGCTGGAAGTGGCTGGTACAAGAGGCGTTCCAAAAGTGGAAGAAGGCCGGCGACCTGGCTGGGATGGAGCGATTGCATCGTGCGTTCTTACACGGCATGGCAGTGTTTGCAGGATGGAAGGATTGACTAATGGCCTCCAAGGAATTGAAAACAACCTCGTTTCGCTTGACCGAAGACTATTTCGGCGACGTGTTCGTGTACAAGCTCGGGCCGCGCTTCAAGGATACGTGGCTACGACTTTCGGGCGGACGGCGTTGGCTGCCGCACGCCAGCCTGCGAACAGCACTGACGGTGCATTCCGGCGACTTCGTGTACTTGGATGAGAAAAATTGGAGAGTGAAAGACGAAGACTGGTTGTTCTTCAGTCGCAAGAAGATCAGTGAGGACAAACTGCGGCGCGTGCTGAAGGCATGGGAATCCGTCGTATCGGAAGGCGCAACGGGAGAACTGGCCAAGGGCGTCGATGAGTTTTCGGTCGAGAAGGTCAGCATTGCCGATAAGCTTGGCCAGCGGCCCGGACGCTGTCCGTCGCCCGAGGACAGATGGATTTGGGAAGTCGCGATATGGCAGGTGGCCCACTTGCTTTCCGAAAAGAAACTTCGTCTCGATGGAGGCCACGAGGTGGTACTCCGGCTGGACAGCGAGGCATCCCTGCTGACCTGGGACAACTTGCGACGCGCGGGCAGTAAGGACCAATTTGCGGCTCTTCACGAGATTAGGCCAGGGCTCACCACGATCCCCGGGCGGGAATTGCCGGTTTTGCACCTCCAGCAGATTTACGTCAAGTTGGGGACGTCTTGGAAGCAACGGATTAAAAATGCGTGGAACGACCAGGGCGTAGGCCGCCTGTTGCTCTACGCCACTGTTCGCGGACGATGGAATAATGCGACTCACGACTGGGAGATCCAGTGGGATGACCGGACTCCGGAAGTGCTGCGCAGATGCGGTCTGCCAGTCCCGGCGGAGCCTTCTACCATCAACCTCTCGGATTTCGGGCCGGTTCGAGCCCGAATGGAGAAGCCTCCGTCGTGGTACGAGATGGGGTCCGGCCCGGGCCAAGTGTTTCACGACGCTGTGGCACGTCATGCACTCCGGTGCCTCCCCGGCGCGGAGCCCGTGGAAATGGTTAAGGCGTGTCGGACACTATCAAGACCACTAGACCCTTCGGCTGGCCTGGAAATGATCAACTCGGCTGTCGAGGCGGCCAGAGCGGAACGCCTCCATATCACCTGTTTGTATGGCAAGGATGAGACTCGCCAGCGAGTGAGTAAAGCACTAGCCAAATTGCTGGGTCAACCCGACGGCGCTCTGACCTTTGCTGCCAACGGCATCACCACACGGATCGGACAGGTTTCCGTTGTCTTCGTCGCTCCGGCGGATGCGGAGGCTCGGCTTTCTGGTCAGTCGGGTCAGGACGATGTAGTGGCTTGGTCCATCAAAGCGATCTGCGAGTCAGATGGAAGTGCGGGATCGGGGGTGATCCGCGCGGCGATCATCGAAACGGGAGACCCCACTAAGCTTCGCGGAAGTAAAAGCGACCCGAAACATGGGATTCGCCGCGGCTTGGCAGCCAAGGGGGTTGTCACGCAGTTCCTTTCCACCCACAGCTTCAAAGATAAGAAGGACAAAGACGATCCAGCCAAACGGAAGAAGGACAAGGACCATCCAGCCAAACAGAAGAAGGACGAGGATCATCCAGCCGACCGGGCGGTCTGGGACTTGCTGCGCTCGGCGGGCGTGTTCCCGAACCCGTTCCCGTCGATTGATGGGATCTCGTCCAACACGTGGCTCGTGGGCGTCCACGTTGTGAAGCGACAAAATTCCGGGTGGAACGAAGGGTTTGTCGTTTCCATCGTGGCCGTGAAGGCCGGGGAGCAGCGGTCAATCGGCTTCATCGACGACGGGCGCGGCTGGAGACCGCTTCACGAGTACACCGGGAGGTTTCTGGCTTTGGAGCACAACCGGGACTGGAAAGATGCGAAGTCGCTGATCGTCATGGCCGTTGAGCAATTGCTGGCGCGCGAGCCTCGCGCCAAGGCTGTCTTGTTCCTGGACGCGATGGGTTGCCGCAGGTTCTGGAACGGATTGGCGGACACTGGGGGCGACATATTGCCTGACTGCGCCAGGGAAGATCGCCTCGCGATCGTGCGCACGCGAACGGAGGACGACGAAGTGCCGAGAGCCGCCAGGGTCGGCGATTTTCCTCACGAGAGTGACCTTCAACCAAAACCGCCAGGTACCACGGACGCATTATACCAACTCGAGAAGGAGGATTACCCGGGCGCGAGATGGTACGTGTCTCCGTCTCTGACAATGAATCGCCAAGGCGAGCACCGCAAGCACTCGCGATTCACGTGCGATAAGAAGGAGTTGAAGAAGAACTGGCACGCAATGACGATGACCGAGTTCTGGTCGCCGTTCCCAGGTCCCTTTAAAGCGGAATCGCTATACAAACTCTCTGCCGTTTTGTGCCGTCACGCGCCCACGTGGATCGGTACACTTGAGCGCCCGTCGCCCATGCACTTGGCAAAGGCAATCGTCGAGGATCACCCAGATAAGTACGAGGCACGCGACGCCGAGGGGCAAACTGTCGAAAGCGGCGAATGAGTTCAAAGGGGGTTCAGGAGCGGTTGTTTGAATTCCCTTGAGTAGCTCACCCCGCGGGGACGTTGAGCTTGTGTTTCATCGTGTCGAAACCGCGCTGTGTCAATCGGCCGCAGAGGCCTGTCATGAGCCACGTGAAGATCAAAGAGCTTCGACTCCGCAATTACCGGGCGTTCCCCGACGCCCGCCTGCTGCTTGATGATATCACCTTTCTGGTCGGTCGCAACGGCGCAGGAAAGTCGACGCTGATGGATGCGATGAGCTTCATGAGTGAAGCGGTCACCGACTCGCTTAGCACGGCGCTCGAACGACGTGGGAACCTCGAGGGAGTGCGACGATGGCAACCAGGCAAAGGACCCAAATACGATGTGTGGATTGCCGCTGTTTTGAGCCTTGGTACGTACCCTGTCGTCTACGGCTTCCGTCTCGGTTCAGACGCAACAAGATCGAGCTATCTCGTGAAGCATGAGTCTTTATCCGGGATCAGTCACTGGTTCACCCGCGACAGACAATCCATAACAAGCAACCGGGATGGGATCAGACCCGTTCCGGATCCGGAGTCTCTGGTCTTTCCTCTGATCGCAGGCACGAGCCCATTTTGGAAAGCCATCTACGAGGGTCTGCGGAACATTTCCGTGCACCAGTTTTCTCCACAAGCGATCCAGAGCGAACCCAAGATCGGCAGCGAGGAACGCCTGAATCGCGACGGTAGCAACGCGGGAGATGTGCTCAAGCATACCAGGCCGAAGGACCGGGATTGGATCGAGGAGCATTTGGAAGCAGCGATTCCTGGCATTCGTGGGGTCAGGGCGACCGCCCGTGTGGGGCGCCGTGTCATCGTGTTCGAGCAGGAGGGGGGCAACGGCCAGACCTGTCACTTCGATGCCTCGACGATGTCTGACGGCACAGTCCGCAGCCTGGGTATTCTCCTGTCCCTGCGACAAACGCCTCGTCCTTCCATCGTGCTGTTAGACGAGATCGAGGATTCGCTCCACCCCTATGCCCAGGCCGTCCTGCTCGACGCGATCAACTCGGCAAGCGACGAATTCCCCGTGGTCATCTCGACGCACAACCCGGAGATCCTGAGCCACCCCACGGCCATGGGGGAGCGCATTCGGATCGTCCAATGGGACGAAGGGACGAGCCAAATCTATCACATGAGCAGCCAAGTCCTGGCGAATCTGAAGCCTCCACAGACCGTCGGCCGCCTCCTCCGCTCGAACGCCCTCTGGACCCAAGCCTTGCCCTCGACGACGGGGGCGGAAGCCGATTTCTTCAAGGCTGATTTGCTGCCATGACACGTGACGTGATCGTGCCCATCGTCGAGGGTCATGGCGAGGTCCGGGCTGTTCCCATCCTTCTCGGGCGCTGGCTCCGCCATCGAAACTTCCACCGTTATTTCGATGTCGATCTTGCAGGCCCGGTACGTGCGGCCGGCAAGGGGGCCCTCAAGGTCGCTCACCACACCGCCGACGAGCTCGGCGTCGAGCATTACGTCGAGATCGCCCTCCTCCGAGGCCCCGACGCGATCGTCGTGATCCTGGATGCGGATGAAAATGCCCCCGAGATCCTCGGCCCCTCCTTGCTCGACCGTGCACGAACCGTGGTGCCCGGCAACTACCCGATCGCTGTCGTCGTGGCCAAGCGCGAGTACGAGGCCTGGTTTCTCGCCGCTTTCCCGAGTTCACGGTTTCGTGCCGGACTTACGGCTCGGAAATACACCCTCACCCGGCAATCGCTTCCCCCTCGCACAGATGTCGAGGCGATTGCCGATTGTAAGAGCTACGTAGCTGATCTGATCGGAGTCAAGAAGTACGAGCCGACCATCCACCAGCTGGCCTTGACCGATATCCCGCCCTTTACCTCGGCCATGACCCGTCGTTCGCCGTCGTTCAGCAGACTTCTGACGGAACTCAACTTGCTGATGGGCCAGGCCCGAAGGCGGCGGATTTGATCCTTACCAAACCGGCAATTGCTGCCCAGACGTCTCGAACGCGATTCATCGGCGTTCTCTCTCGGCAGGCATTCCTGGGATGCGTTGCACTTGCCTGCTGAAGTTTCACCGGGCGCAGGGGTTGATGGCTTTGCTGTGGAAGTCGAGACCAAACTGCTCGCAGTAGCGCTTCAGGTTCTCGAGGGCCGGGCCATAATGAGGCGAGCACTCCAGGGCCGCGCGGTACGAGTGATAAGCGGCGTGGACCTGGCCCAGACATTCATGGAGCACGCCCATCAGGGTGAGGGCCTCGGGAGAATCGGGTGCCTGGTCGAGCACCGCCTCGGGTAACCGCTCGGCCTGGGCGAAGTCGCGCTGATTGAGTGCGCGCTTCACCGGGGCCAGATCGACGGCGGGCGGAGCGACCGGCACAACGAGCGTGGGCGCTTGAGCAACCAGCTTCGGTCTCGGCGGCGGCTCAGGAACGCGTGTCGGTCGCGATGGCGGCTCGGGTCGGCCGTGCCGCAAGATGACCTCGCGAACCACCCGGCGCAGACCGTCGGGCGTGACCGGCTTGGTCAGAAAATCGACGGCGCCAAGCTTCATGGCGGCCACGGCATCGGCAATACTGCCGTGCGCGGTGACGATCACAACGGCCGTGTCATCGCCCCGGTCGCGCATCTGCCGCAGCGTCTCCATGCCGTCCATTCCGGGCATTTTCAGATCCAGCAGGACCACATTGGGCGACGACTCGTGAAGTCGCGCCAGCGCCGACGGACCGTCACCGGCCTCGACGGTATCGTAACCGGCCGATTGAAGTGCCGTGTGGAACATCAGGCGAATACTTGGCTCATCGTCGACGATCAGGACCGACGCGGCGTTGTTCATGGCTTTGCGTCTCTTCGAGCTTCCACGCTCAGGTCTTTCTGAGAGGCAACCAAGAGCAAGGTCCGTGCCAGCCCCCTGGAGCGCGATCCAAGACCCACGCCTCCAGAAGGTTACGTGGATGTCGCTGGACGATCCAACGTCATCGAAGTCTCAGTATGTCGTGCGTATTGCACGGGGCGATGGGCAGCTTGCACGATGGGATTCATCACGGCCGTTTCATCTCGAAGAGGTCCGTGCTGCGGCAGTAGTAATCGCCACCGAGGCGCGCGATTGTTCGCAGCTTGCGCGGATCGACATGGCCGGAGGGATCGAGCACGGAGTCGTCGATGTGAATCAGGAGCACCTCACCAATCACCAAGTTGGCCGCGATCGGCCCGTTGCCAATAGGAACGATCTGTCGAATTCGACATTCCATGTGGACGGGCGAGGCAGCCACGCGGGGCGGGCGGACCTTGGTCGAGGGCTGGAGCACCAGCCCGGCGTACTCGGCCTCGCTCTGGCCTGGAGGAAGCTCCTTCGCAGTCGCGTTCATCGGCTCGGCCAGGTCTTCCACGGCCGCGTTGAGGACAAACTCGGGCACGATCTCGAGATTGAGCAAGGTGTCTTTCTTGGATCCGTCACGGCGAAGGCCAGGGGAAAAGACGACGACCGGCGGATTGGCGCCGAAGGCGTTGAAAAAGCTAAACGGCGCGAGGTTGACGCGGCCTTCAGCGTCGATCGTCGTGACCCAGGCGATCGGCCGGGGAGTCACGATTTCGACCAGGGTCCGGTAGATCTTCACGACGTCGCTGGAGGAAACATCGATGATCATCAATCGATCCAGCTCTAAGGATAAGAAGGGTCATCCAGTTCCATGGCCTGGCGCGTCAGCCGGAGCGGCCGGAAGGCATCGACCATCACGGCCAGCTCGTCGGTCTTCGTCGCTGCGCGGCTGGCGGCGATGGTACCGGGGTGCGAGCCGTGGGGAATGCCGCGGGGATGAAGCGTGATCGACGCCTCCTCGACGCCCCGCCGACTGCCGAACCGGCCTCGAACATAGTACAAGACCTCGTCGGCCTGCACGTTCGAATGTGCGTACGACACTTTGATTGCTTCAGGGTGGGTATCGAGCATTCGGAGGGCGAACGTGCAGACGACGAATCCCGGCGATTCGAAGGTTTGCTGCACCGGTGGAGGCTGATGGACCGTTCCGGTGATCGGCTCGAAATCCTCGGCGTTGAAGGTGTAGGGATACATCATTCCGTCCCATCCCACGACGTCGAAGGGATGGCTCGCCAGGGTGTAGCGCGTCAGCCGCCTACCATCACGGACGAGCACCTGGGTCTCTTGCTCAGTGTCGATGACCGAGATTTCGCGCGGGCTGTGCAGATCCCGCTCGCAGTACGGCGATCCGAGCTTCAACTGGCCGTCCGGGTTGAAAGACGGGCACGCGGTACCACTTGGGCACCATGTCGAGCCCGCGGTGGCGCCGGCATGTCGCCACGTGTTGCTCGAAGGCGTAGATGTCGCGGATGCTGGCGACCTCGGGGAGCGGGCGTCGCATGCCTTTCCTCACGCCTGTGGGCGAGTCTCCTGTCATGCGCTCGTGCGCACTTGCGCAAGAATTTGCTATTGCACCCCCGCCGCCCTGGTCGAGATTCCCGAGCTGCCTCGTTCCTATGGCGTTGCCGGTGGGAGCAGGTCCGCCACGGCGATCTTGCCAACTTCCCGCCCGTCCAGGAAGAGAGACACGGAAGCGGTTTCTGTCAGGATTTTGGGAGCTGGGTAACGCCCCCTCCGCCCATGCTGGGGACCCGGCCCTTCGTAGACTTCGAGCCGGCGGCCCGGGACATTCACGATCCAGTACGCGGGGATGCCACCGCCGCCGTAGGTCCGAGCCAGGGCCCGGTCCTTGGCCACGCTCGAGCGAGTGACCTCGATGACCAGGGCAACGTCCTCGGGGCCCGGGTGGTGGGTTGCATAATCATCGATGCCGCCGCGTACCACGGACACGTCCGGCTCGGGCTCACTTCTCCGGTTTGGGATGCGAACGGGCTGCTCCTGTCGCACGTACCAACCCCCCGGCAGAATTCGCTCGATCGCTCGCCGCGTGCGATCCGAGGCGGTTGAGTGTGCGGGGTTCTTCACATCCTTCTCCACAATCCGGCCTTCGACCAGCTCGAAGCGATTCGTTTCGGGCAAGATCCCGTTCTCCACCATCTGGTCGTACTGATCGACGGTAAGTCTTTTTGTGATCGTACTCACTTCACACCGCCTTTTCTCGTTTCGCTCGAGGACCACGTAGAGGTTAACAGACGGAACCGCTTCTCATGGGGCAAAGAGACGATCTGGAGTCAAAGCGTTCCCCGGCGCGCCTGCTCGCGCTCGATGGCTTCGAACAGGGCCTTGAAGTTTCCCTTGCCAAAGCTTTGCGCGCCGCGCCGCTGAATGACCTCGAAGAAGAGAGTCGGCCGGTCCTCGACCGGCTTGGTGAAAATCTGGAGCAAATAGCCCTCATCATCGCGATCAACCAGGATACCCAGTTCGGCCAGTTTGCGCAAATCTTCCCGGATCGTACCGACCCGTTCGGGCAGCATCTCGTAGTAGACCGATGGCACCTTGAGGAACGAGACGTCATTGGCGGCCACGGCCCGCATGCCGGCAATGATGTCGCCGGTCGCCAGCGCGATGTGCTGCACGCCCAGGCCGTCGTAATATTCAAGGAACTCATCGTCGTGAAGCGACCCCTGGCTGCCTGGTGGATCTGCCAAAGGAACTTACTTCTTCTTCCACACTGTGATCAGGTCGTCAGAGGCCTGCTGGCGGATGCCGTTGTCGGAAAGGACCTCGTCGGTGGCCTTGAGTGCAGCCTGGTGGTCGAAGACGATGGTTTCGGAGTAGCGGTCGTCAAAGGCGATCGTGGTGTACTTG
>Ga0208044_1001963_pt1 | contig 10580 bp, 9 predicted proteins | sample Sb_taG_8_FD_187712 | JGI IMG/M metagenome (GOLD analysis project Ga0208044, IMG submission 187712) | Peat soil microbial communities from Weissenstadt, Germany - Sb_50d_c_BC metaG (SPAdes) (version 2) | ecosystem: Environmental > Terrestrial > Soil > Wetlands > Peat | place: Germany: Weissenstadt... | reverse complement strand
GGCTCAGCGACGACCGTGCCTACACATGGCGGTTTCCCGCAGCCATCCAGTACAGGTCAGCGCGAGGCCGCCGGGTGCTAGATCGTTGACCGGTAATTCGGCGCAGGTCAAAGGCGTGCGGTGACACGCCGCAGGTGATCCGTGACAGACAGGCGAAGAGTGTCCAAGATCGGCGTGTTCACACACGTCTGACCCTGGAGCCATCGTGATCGCCGACCTGGACACTCTTCTGACCGCACTCTACGTGGAGCTGACCGACCGCATCGTCCCCTCGCTGGGACCGGTACGCCGCGGGCCGGGCCGCCCGGCGGAGGTGACCGACGCCGAGCTGGTGTGCCTGGCCCTGGCGCAGGTGCTGCTGCGATACGACGACGAGCGGCACTGGCTGCGCGCCGCCCCCGCCCGGGTCGGGCACCTGTTCCCCCGGCTGCTGTCCCAAAGCGAGTACAACGACCGGCTGAAGGCGGCGGCGCCGCTGATGGAGGCGGCACTGCGGTGGCTGGCCGGCCACACGCCCGGGACGGCGGAGCTGCTGCGGCTGATGGACGGCACGCCGGTGCCGTGCGGGCACTCGGTGGTCACCGCGAAGCGCTCTGAGCTGTTCGGATACGCCGGCTATGGCTACTGCGCCTCCCACAGCCGGTATTACTGGGGCACCAAGCTGATGCTCATCGTCACCCCGGACGGGGCGGTCACCGGGTTCGGGCTGGCCAACCCCAAGCTGACCGGGGAACGCGACGAGGCCCGGCAGATGCTCCAGTTCCAGCCCGCCAACCGCCCGCACCCGGGCACCGCGATCGTGGCCGACAAGGGCTTCGCCGGCGCGGACTTCGAGGAGTTCCTGGCCGGCCCGGAGCTGGACCTGACCCTGGTCCGCCCGGCCCGCAAGGACGAGAAAGACCCGGGGACCTTCCCGAACTGGCTCCGCCAGCGCGTGGAAGCGATCATCTGGACGCTCAAGCACCAGCTCGGCCTGGAACACCACGGCGGCCGGGTACCCGCCGGCCTGTGGGCCCGGGTCGTCCAGCGCCTGCTGGCCCTGAACGCCGTCATCTGGCACAACTCGATGATCGGCGCACCAGTCAAGCGCTCCCTGATCGCCTACGACCACTGACCTGCGCAGATTTCCCGGTCAACGATCTAGCCGCCGCGCGGCCGCGCCCGCCAGCGCCCCGCCGCTCGGGCGGCTAGTTCACCCCAGTGGCCGCGCGGACATCCAGCCCCAGGCGGCGAAGGTCACACCGGAGCTGCCCGGCCGTGGCATACCTGACCGCGACGATGCCGAGCCGGAGCGCTGCCTGGACATTGCGCTCCAGATCATCCACGAAGATGGTTGAGGCAGGCTCCAGGTCATAACGGGAGAGCAGGATCTCGAAGATCCTCCGGTCCGGCTTGGCCACGCCCTCGATACCTGAGATCACGTGCCCGTCGAACCAGTCAAAGAAGGCGAACCTGGCCTTCCGCACGGCGAACCTGTCTGCCTCCATGTTGCTGAGCGCGAAGCAGCGGACGCCGGCGGCGGTCAGCTCGGCGAGCACCTCGACGGCGTCGTCAATCTGGCCGGGAAGCATCTCCTCGCTGCGATCAGCCCAGGCCATGATCAGCTCTTCGTAGTCCGGGTGCAGCCGCGCGAGTTCTCGGCACGACTGCTCGGTGTCCATCCCGAGATCATGGGCCAAGTGCCACTGCGGGGTACAGATCCGGCCGAGGAAGTCGGCCATCTCGGCCGGGTCGGCGAAGAGCTGCCGGTACAGATGACGCGGATCCCAATCGAGCAGCACGCCGCCCAGGTCGAACACCACTGCGGCGATGTCCCGGTCAGGACGCAGCATGACCCGACCGTAACATCGCAGCCGGTCTGCCTGGCTCAGCCGAACACGCTCTGCGCTGGCTCAGCCGCCCATGCTCCGCGCCCGCTCAGCTGACTATGTTCGCGGTCAGCTCAGCGGTTGACGGTCACGGACACCATCGGGTAGCCGGTGGCGCCATCCGGCTCGGGGGGCTCGAGCAGTGCGGTCTGGGTGTAGCCGGTCGCGTCGGTCGCCCGGGCCTCGATCTGGTGAGTGCCTGGCGTGGCATCCCAGTCCAGGGCCCACTGACGCCAGGTGTCGATCCCGGGAACGGCCGCCAGCCGAGCCTGCTGCCATGGCCCGCCGTCAACCCGCACCTCGACCGCGTCGATGCCCTTGTGCTGGGCCCAGGCCACGCCCGCGATCACGGTGCGGCCGCTGGCGATTGAGTTCTGGCCTGAGGGAACGTCGATCCGCGACTCGGTCTTGATCGGGGCCTGCGGGGTCCAGCCGCGCTGCGCCCAGTACGCCGCGTTCGACGCGTAGGTAGTCACCTCGATGTCGGTGATCCACTTGCAGGCAGACACATATCCGTACAGGCCGGGCACGACGGTGCGCACCGGGAACCCGTGCTCAACCGGCAGCGGGGTGCCGTTCATGGCCACGGCCAGCATGGCGTCCCTTCCGTCCATCGCCGTCTGCGCCGGAGTACCTGAGGTAAACCCATCGGACGATGTGCAGTACAGCTGATCCGCCCCGGCCCGGATTCCTGCTTCGCGCAGCAGCGCGCCCAGACTGGCACCGAGCCAGCGAGCATTGCCGATGTAGGGCCCGGCGACCGGGTTGGAGACGCAGCACAGCGTGATGTAGTCCTCGATCAGCGGCCGCCTGATCAGCTGGTCGAAGGTCAGGGTGAGCTCGCGCTGCACCATGCCGTGGATCCGCAGCTGCCAGCTGGACGGCGGGATCTGCGGGAGCACGATCGCGGTGTCCACCCGGTAGAAGGCCGAGTTCGGTGTGACAAACGGACTCAGGCCAGGAATGCGCAGGTCCACGCCGGGTGGCAAGGTCGCATGCCGGACCGGCGCCGGCAAGCGCAGTGCCTGCTCGGCGGCGGTGACCGCGGCGCTTTCGGTGAGGAACCGGCCAGCCAGGTAAGCGACCGCCGAAGCGCCTGCCGCCGTCGCGCCTATAGCGAGGAACTGCCGCCTGGGTGCGGCGCTCAGCGTGGCTGTCCTGGCCGGTCTGGCACCGGACTGTCGGCTTGCGAGCGGCTCGGGTTCGGGCTGGCTGGCACCGACCGAACCGCCCGCGCGCAGCAGCAGGATCAGGGTGAATGCCGCCGCGGCCGAGCCGATCAGCGTCGGCAGCAGATCAGCGGGTGTGGCGGTCGGCCGGGTGCCCGCCGCGATCAGGCCTATCGCCGCGAATACCGCCAGGCCGGCCATCCCCTGCCAGAGCTGCCGCTGCCCGCGCAGCCCGATCACGGCCGCGAATACGGCCAGAACCACGAGCACGCCGATCTCAAGCACGAGCTTGTCGTGCGAGCCGAACTGCTTGATCGCGAAGTTCTTCACCGTCGGCGGACTCAGGTCGATGGCCAGCTGCCCGACGGCGACCACTGGTGACCCGACCGGACCGGTGAGGCTGGCGATCAGGTACCCAGTGCAGACCCCGACCACCCCGGCCAGCAGGCCGGCGATCAGCCCGAGGGCAGACGTGCGCTTATCAACGCTCACAGTTGTAATTCGTATCAGTGCGCAGGCTGGATTGGGCCGACGGCCCGCCGCCCGGCACGATCGGCCAAGCCGACCGGGTGGCTGGCAACGAATATAGAGATATGGGCGCGACGGAAGGCGAGCGACGGCGGCGCGGCGGCATGCCGTTCCGCGGCACGCCAGCGAGCCACGGCAAGCCCGCCCGGCTCGAGGATCTGCTGGCGGCCGTGGCCCGCGGTGATGAGCGGGCCTACGAGATCGTCTATGACCAGGCGTCAAGTTGGGTCCTCGGGATCGTCCTGCAGGTGCTCCGCGACCCCGCGCAGTCTGAGGAGGTCATGCAGGAGGTGCTGCTTGACATCTGGCGATCGGCCGCCCGATTCGATCCGGCGCTCGGCAGCGGCGCGTCCTGGGTGATGACGCTGGCGCATCGCCGCGCTGTCGACCGGGTCAGGTCGGAGCGCAGCCACGCCAGCCGCGAGCTCAAGTCCTCCTCGGCCGTCATCGACTACGACGAGGTGACCGAGACCGTGGAGGCCAATCTGGACCGCGAGCGGGTCCAGCACTGCCTGGCCGCGCTGACACCGCTGCAGCGCGAGTGCGTCGACCTCGCCTACTACTCCGGCTACACCTACCGTGAGGTTGCCGAACTGCTCGGTGTCCCGGCCGGCACCGTCAAGACCCGGATGCGCGATGGCCTGATCAGGCTCAGAGACTGCCTGGGGGTGGAGTGATGGCCACCGGCGACCAAGAGCTGCATACCCTGGTCGGCGCGTATGTGATGGACGCGGTGACCGACTTCGAGCGCGTCCAGTTCGCCCGGCATCTGGCCAGTTGCGCCGAATGCCGAGACGAGATCCGCGAGCTGCATGAGGCGGCCGCGCGGCTAGGTACCGCGTCCGCGGTGCGGCCTCGCTCCGGGCTCAAGGACCCGACCATCCTTGCGGCCCGCCAGATCAGCCAGCTCGCGCCTGCCGTCCCCGCCGCGACAGCGACCGGCGGGAGCCGAACTGACCGGCGCCGCCTGGCCGGATTTCGATCCGCCGGTTCGCGCCGGGCCTGGCACTGGCTGACGGCGCTGCCCCGATCGGCGGTGCTCGCCTGCGCCATCCTGACCGCCAGTACGATCATGCTGGCCGTCGTGACCCAGCAGATGAACACCCAGCTCGATCACTCGCAACGGCAGAACCATCTGATCGCCGCGGTGCTGAACGCACCCGACATGGTGAAGCTGACCGCGAAGGTCAGCACCGGAGGCACCGCGACCGTCATGATGTCACACCGGCAGCATGCCCTCGTCTTCACCGCGCATGGCCTGCGGCCGCTGCCAGCCTCCGAGTCCTACGAGTTGTGGCTGATGGGACCCGATGGCGACCGGCCGGCCGGCTTGCTGAAGGCACCGCCAGGCGGGATGGCAGGCCCGGCCGTCGTGTCCGGGCTCGCCGCAGGGGACATGATCGGCCTCACGGTCGAGCCGGCCAGCGGATCAGCACGGCCGACTTCTCCGCCTATTATGCTGATCGGCCCCAAACACTATTAACGCGATACTCGCGTTTCGCTGATCGGCCGACCTGAACGGCCTGACGCGGAATACTCTATGCTGCGGCAACTCGGTGCTGACGCCGTTACAAGCTGGTCTGTAAGACAACGTCCGGGTAATTCAGGCGTGGGATTTAAAGCCGAGTTCCCGACTCGACAACCTGGGGGAGACGTTATGCGTTCTAATAAGTCATACGCGGCAAAGAAATTCCGCGGCGTTGCTCTCGGTACCGTAGCCGCGAGTCTGTCGCTGACCGCGATGGCCTGCAGCACCTCGACGACCTCGACAGTCTCGTCGCCCACCACGCCGGGCACCGGGTCGGCATCTCAATCGAGCACGGTGCCGGCCACCACATCGGCGCGGGTCGGGGCGGACTGCGGCATGATCCCGGCGAATGGCAAAGGCAGCGCCCATTCGATGCAAAAGCAAGAGGCGCTGAGCGCTGCCGCGAGCAATCCGCAGCTTTCTGTCTTCATCTCGGCCGTGCGAGCGGCCGGCCTCGCTCGCACTCTGAACACCAAGCACGCCTATACCCTCGTGGTCCCGGCTAATAGCGCGTTCAGCGCACTGCCGGCGACAGATATCAAGAAACTGCACAACACGGGTGATCTATCGATGATCCTTAAATACCATGTAGTCGGCACGAAGGTCACCCCGGCGCAGATAGCTCACGGCATCAAGCCAGCCAGCGTCGAGGGCAAGGCGCTGACCTTCGCCAAGATGGGCTCGGTCTACGAGGTGAACGGCGCGACGGTGCTCTGCGGCAACATCCAGACCGCCAACGCCACGATCTACATCATCAACAAGGTTCTGATGCCGCCGAGCTAGGCCGGTCACCAGGCCTCAATGCGCCGCGCCGCCGGCATTGCTAACGCGCCCGTACCCGGGCAGGCTAACGTGGCCTCGTGAAAGCATCGCCTGAGGCACAGCTGCGGCTGCTGGAGCTAGCGGATCTGGACGCCGAACTTGGCCGGATCGAACATCGCAGGCGCGGACTCCCTGAGCACGCCGAGATCGAGCGGCTCGACGGCCGTGACGCCGTTCTGCGCAACTCAATAGCCTCGCTGACTGCGCAGGACAGCGACCTGCGGCGCGAGCAGGCGAAGGCGGAGGCCGACGTCGAGCAGGTCAGGTCACGGATCGACCGCGACCGCAGCCGCCTGGACGGCGGCCAGGTCAGTTCGCCGCGCGAGCTGGAGAATCTGCAGTCCGAGGTCGAGTCGCTGCTGCGCAGGCAGTCCGACCTCGAGGACATCGTTCTCGACGTGATGGAGCGCCGCGAGACCGCGCACGCTGACCTGGACTCCGCGACCGCGGAGCGGTCGCAGCTCGCTGCCGATCTGCAGGCGGTTACCGCCAGCAGGGATGCCGCAGTCGCCGAGCTCGCCGAGCAGGCGGCCAAGGCCAGCGCCCGCCGAACAGAAGTCGCCCGTGAGGTGCCTGCCGACCTGCTCGATCTTTACGACAAGCTCAGGGTGCAGTACGGCGGTGTCGGCGCCGCCGCCTTGCGCCAGGGACGCTGCCAGGGCTGCCACCTGACGCTCAACACCGTCGACCTGAACACGATCAGGGCGGCCGCGGACGACGAGGTCCTGCGCTGCGAGGAATGCCGCCGGATCCTGGTCAGGACCCCAGAGTCCGGCCTGTGACCGAGCCCGCGCAAACCAGTCCGCCCAGTCAGGCCGAGAGCGCCGCAGGCTGGGGACCTGCGCTTGGCTCGCCGACCATCACTCTGCTGCTCCGGCATGGCCAGACAGCGATGTCGGCGGAGCGCAGGTTCGCCGGGCGGGGTGACCTCCCGCTGACCAAGCATGGCGGCCGGCAGTCCGCCAGCGTGGCCCGCAGGCTGGCCAAATCCGGCGTCGACATCATCGTGACCTCACCGCTGCAGCGAGCGCGCCGCACGGCCGAGGCGGTGGCCGAGGCGACTGGAGCCGCCATGGTCGTCGACGACGATCTGATCGAAGCGGATTTCGGAGCCTGGGAGGGCCTGACCTTCGCCGAGGCTGGGCGGCAGTGGCCAGCCGAGCTGGCGGCGTGGCTGGCGAGTCCGGACGCCGCGCCACCGGGCGGGGAGAGCTTCGCGATGGTCGCGCTCCGGGTGCTCGCCGCGCTCGACCGGCTGCTCGACGCGCACCGCCACCAGACGGCTGTGGTGGTCAGCCATGTCACGCCGATCAAGACCCTGGTGTGCCGGGCGCTCCTAGCGCCCCCCGAGGCCATGTTCCGAATGAATCTCGATGTGGCATCGCTGTGCCGGATCGACTGCTTCGACAACGGCGCGGCGCTGGTGCGCTCGCTTAATGACACCGCGCATCTGCAGCGGCGGCGGCGCTAGCGCTTAAGCTGGTAGCAAGCGTCGGGCGAGCTGGCCGGGCGGCCGCGTCGGATCCGGTTCGCCGGAACCGCCGAGGAAGGTCCGGGCTCCGCAGGGCAGGGTGGTCGGTAACGCCGACCCGGGGTGACCCGCGGGACAGTGCCACAGAAAACAGACCGCCCCCGAGTTCAGGCCTCGGCCTGGGCCCAGGGGTAAGGGTGAAACGGTGGTGTAAGAGACCACCAGCGCCCGGAGCGATCCGGGCGGCTTGGTAAACCCCACCCGGAGCAAGGTCAAAAGGGCGCCGCGTTCTACGGGGCGCGGCGCCTGCGCGAGCGTTCGAGGGCGGCCCGCCCGAGCTCGCGGGTAGACCGCACGAGGCTGCCGGCAACGGCAGCCCTAGATGGATGGCCGCCGGCCCGCATGACGCGGGTGCACAGAACCCGGCCTACAGGCCAGCTCGCCCGCCGCCCACAACGGTGACCTGCGCGGACATCATGGGGTCGCCCCTACGGGGCACATTCCGGGCACATTTATCGTGACTAGCATCACGCCGCCGGGTGTCAGCCAGGCATTGACAGCGTTCTTGGTCTCATGGTGCGGCCTATGTTGGGAGCGTGCCCGCTGGTCGCGAGTCCGTCGGCCCGGCCTGCTCAGCGGCTTACAAGCGCGACGCTCGACGCCTTCATCGAGCACATGACTCCGCCGCTGCCTGAGGACACCGGGGACCCGCGCCGAGACGCGCGCGCGTGGCTGAACAGCATCGCCGATTTCCTGGCCGATCCCAGCAAGGGTCCCCTGACGGCGGGGCTGATCGGGGCGGTTCAGCACGATCCCGACCTGGCGGCAGCCTGGCACGAGTGGCTGTACCTGCCTGTCCGGGCGGTCACGGTTGCCCGGCTGCGCGCGGCGCGGCGGCGGGACTGCGGCCCGAAGCCGACCCGGAGGTGCTAGCGGACCTGGTGGCCGGTCCGATCTGGGTCAGGCTGCTCGTCGCCGGCGAGCGCACGACGCGCGAGCAGGTGGCCAAGATCCTGGCCGTCGTGCTGCCATAACCGCGGGGCCCGGGAGGCTGCTCCCGGGCCCCGTTCAACAGCCGCGCCTGGCGGCTACTCGAACCGCACGTTGCCGGGTGCCGTGATGCGCCCGAGCAGCGGCAGTGTCGCGAGGATGACGGCCAGCGAGGCAGCCAGCCCGGCTCCCATGATGGCGTAGTAGCCACCGCCGGGAACCGGTGTCGCGGTGCCAGCCGGCGCCAGCCGCGCGACGATCAGCACTGACATGCCGTAGGCCGTGCCCGCCGCGACAAGCGTGGCGGCGAACAGCGGAAGCACCGCCTCGAGCAGCACCACCCGGTACAGCGTCGCGGTGGCAGTGCCGGTGACGCGCAGCAGCGTGAACGGCCGCTTGCGCTCCACCAGGCCGCCGCCCACGGTCACGGCCAGGCCGCAACCCGCCACCAGCAGGGTCAGCGCGACCGCGATGTACACCAGCCGCTGCAGGGTGTTGCCGACGTTTTCCCGCGCCTGGATTTCCTCGCCGAACGTCCGGGGTGCGCTGCCGGACGGCGTCTGCGCCAGGTACGGCACCAGGAAGGTGCGCACCCGCTCCACCGTCGCCTGACTGGTGGTGGCCACCAGCAGGGCTTGCAGTTGCAGATCCGCGACGTTGCCGTGCACTGCGGGGTTGCTCTGGTTCACGATCTGCTGCGTGTCGAACATGGGATTGTCGCCGAACAGGTTCTGGGTGTTGGCCTGGACGGCCGTCGCGCCCGGAGCGCACTGGCCCAGCACGGCCAGCCGGGCCAGGCCCGCGCAGCCGATGACGCCGCTATAGGGCTGGGGACCATTCGGGCCCAGCGACCCCGGCAATCCGTACAACGGGATGACGGTCACGCCCCGGAAAGTGGCCAGCCCGGCCAGCAGCCTGCGCTGGAAGCTTCGCTGCCACGCGACGGAGCTGAGCCGCTGCTGCGCGCTTGCCGACACGCTGGGCGGATTACCCGAGCAGTTCACGCTGTTCCCGCACACCGGGCTCGCCGTCAGCTCGACCTTGAGAACATTCCGCAACGCGTCGCCAGCCGTGGTCGCCGTCGTCGAGTTGATCGCCGGCATCAGCCCGGCCACGACCGTCCCCAGGAACACGGCCAGCACGAGGCCGCTGACCGACCGGAACGCGGCCTTCGGGTTATCCGCCAGCCGTCCGGCGGCGAAGATCGGGGACGCGCCCCGGCTGAGCCGGGGCAGCAGCCGCGCCGCGCGCGCCGTAATCCACGGACCGCCGACAACCAGGCCGACCATGATGATCAGCAGGCCGGGGAAGGCCGCCGTTCCGATCGACTTGTGACTGGTCGCCGCGAGCCCGGCGACGAACAAGACAATGCCGACGATCAGCGGGATGATCCGCCAGGTCCGAGGCGGCGGCGGCGAGACCTTCCGGCTGACGCCGAGCGGGGAAATCCGCACCAGGCGGAGCGACAGCAGCGTCACGATGGCCGACGCCGCCGGCACCGCCACCAGTACGGCCAGGTAGCCCTTGAGGGTGGGCGTCACCTGATCGCTGAAGTACCGGGCGCTGGTCAGCGAGGTACCAGCTAGCGCGGGCCGCACCAGAAGGAAGATCCCGATGCCGACCACCGAGCCGAACAGCGCGCCGACGATGGCGTCCACTGAGGCGACCACATTCACCTGGCGCGGGGTGGCGCCGACCAGCCGGAGCGCCGCGTAGCGTTCCTCGCGCCGCGCCGACGACAGCTTGGTGGCGGTGCCGATCAGGATCAGGATCGGGAGCAGGAAGGCGATCGCGCCGACGACGAACGCATCCCGGAAGAACGAGGTCCACACCGGCTTGCCGGTGTAGTTCGCGATCTTGTCGACGCGGATCGTTCCGGGAAGGGCGGCCAGCTTTGCCGGAGTATCACCGACGAAGACCACGAGCTCGTCCGGGCCGGTCAGCGCGCGCGCGCCGATGGTCCCGATCAGCGAACCGGGGAAGCGCGCGCCCAGCTGATCGCGGGGTGTGGTCCGCAGCAGCGCAGCCAGCGCCGGCGAGGCGTAGTACTGTCCGGCCGCGGGCAGCCGGGTGATGCCGGGCAGCACCGGAGCCCGCGAGCCGAGCGCCGCCACGTCAACGCGCTCGATGGTCTGGCCGCGGAACACCTCGTCGCTGTAATTCCACAGCTCGACATTGGCGGTGGACCGCTGCCCGCTAAGCAT
>Ga0208044_1001961_pt1 | contig 10587 bp, 12 predicted proteins | sample Sb_taG_8_FD_187712 | JGI IMG/M metagenome (GOLD analysis project Ga0208044, IMG submission 187712) | Peat soil microbial communities from Weissenstadt, Germany - Sb_50d_c_BC metaG (SPAdes) (version 2) | ecosystem: Environmental > Terrestrial > Soil > Wetlands > Peat | place: Germany... | reverse complement strand
GGCGCGGCCTGACAGCCCGCCGGCCGGTTTTCCGGCGACCATACCGGCGGGGTCACACCCGTTCCCATTCCGAACACGGCCGTTAAGCCCGCCGGGCCCATGATAGTGCTTTGGCGCGAAAGTCGGTGATCGCCGGGATCTTTCCAAGAGCCGCCCTGGAATCGTGGAAGCGAGTCCAGGCGGCTTTCCTGCGCGCTTCAGTGCCTCCCGGTGGCTCCAAGGCAGCGGCATGCTTGTTCGCGTTACTTTTCGGTTTGCTGGGAGCACGTAAGTTCTATCTCGGCCAGCCTTTATCGCGTGTCTTCTAGCCGTCGATGACTGTGCTGATGTTCTGGTTCATTATTGTTCCGCCAATCTTCGGGGTAATCTGCCTTGTCGAGGGGCTAGTCTATCTGACATATTCCGATGGGGACTTTGCGCGGAAGTACAGCCATCGGTCGTAAACGGAGCGGAGACATGTCCACTGCCGTAGAGACACTAAAGACAGTACTCGCCGAGTTGACGGTGGAGGAGAGGTCCGAACTGGCTCGCTTCCTCGTCGATTCGATCGATCCGGAGGGGAGCACCGACGTGGAAGACGCGTGGGACAGTGAGCTAGCCCGGCGGGCCGACGAGATACGTGCTGGGAAAGCCAGTGGCAAACCAGCCGCGTTGCTCTTCCTCTCGAGCATGTGAACAGCTTCACCAGGGGTATGCCTCATCATGAGCACGCTTCGGGATGTCGAAACGCTCCTCTCGAAGCTGAGCCGGGCCGAGAAGGCCCAGGTCTTGCAGTGGGTGGTGCGCGATCTGGGTGATGCATTCCCTGGAATCGAGACCAATGTCGAGGTCTGTGGGGGCGAACCCTGCATCGTGCGTACACGCGTCCCGGTCTGGTTGCTGGTTCAAGCCAGGAGACTCGGGGCCAGTGAAGCCCAGTTGCTGGACAGCTATCCCTCCTTGAGAGCTGAGGACTTGGCCAACGCATGGGCCTTCGAGCGGGCGCATCGCGGCGAGATCGAAGAACAAATCGCCGAGAACGAGAACGCTTGAGGATCAACCCATGGCCCGGGTCTATGCCAACGAAAACTTTCCTTACCCCGTGGTCGAGGAATTGAGACGATTGGGACACGACGTGGTGACCTCGCTCGAGAGCGGCAACGCCGGCCGAGCCGTTCCCGATCCCGAAGTCCTGGCCTTCGCCGTCTCCCGGCAGCGAGTTCTCGTGACCCTCAACCGCCGCCACTTCATCCGCCTCCACCGCAGAAATAGTAGTCATTTCGGTCTTATCGTTTGTACGTTCGATCCTGCATTTGAGGCGCTTGGCCGGCGCATTCACGACGCGTTGATCCAGCAGTCAGACATGAGCGGGCAGCTCGTGCGAATCAACCGTCCGGGTTGAGCAAGCGTTCAGATCACAAGGCGCGTGGCCCAGGATCGTACCCGGGGCGGCTTTCTTGCTGCTCGGACAAGCCGCCCCAGAAAAACGAGAAGAGTTGTAAGAGAGGTTGGCCGGACGTAGGATAAAATCAGTGACGGTCCGCCGAGAGCTTCCAGGGGTCGATGTGATGCCCGCGCGTGATCGATATCACGATCAGGTCAAAGCCGCGCTGGTCAAGGACGGTTGGGTGATCACGCATGATCCGCTCCGCCTCCAGTGGGGCGCGAAGGACATGTACATCGACCTCGGGGCTGAGCACCTTCTGGCGGCCGAGAAGGATCGGCGGAGAATCGCGGTCGAAGTCAAGAGCTTCGGCAGTCTTTCCGAAATGGAGGATCTCGAACAAGCCATCGGTCAGTACACCGTCTATCACGACGTCCTCTCTCAGGTCGAACCCGAGCGGGAGCTGTTTCTCGCGGTTCACGAGGAAGTTTACATCGATTTGTTCGAGGAGCCGATCGGCAAGCTGCTCTTGAGGAATCGTCGTGTCCGCCTGATCGTGTTCGATCCCCAAACGGAGACCATCCGGCAATGGATACCGTAGAACACTATCGCCACTTGATCGAATCGATCCTCACGGATCTTGCCAGGATTCCCTATGCCCATGGGGACATCGAGCTGCAGACCGTGTTTGATCGTGAAAAAGATCATTACGTTCTGATGCTTGTTGGGCGAGATGGAGTACGGCGGGTTCATGGCTGCCTGGTTCACGTCGACATCAGAGGCGGGAAGCTGTGGATCCAACGGGATGGAACCGAACACGGCGTCGCGCGTGAACTGCTCGAGGCGGGCGTGCCCAAGGACCATATCGTTCTGGCCTTCCGCTCGCCGGAAATGCGTAAGGCCACTGACTTTGCGATTGCCTGAACCACCGGGCCCACGATCGTGCCATTGCGTGAACGTCGGTGATTGATGCCGCCCAGACTCAAGGTCGTTGCCGAAGAGATCCTGATGTGCGGTCTGAAGTCGATACCGGTTGCCGGCAAAGCGTTCGAGGTGATCGACGCGGTCCTGTCGCGACACTCCATGCTGGCACACGGCGAGCGGTTGGAGGAGATCGAACGGCAGATGAGCCGCGTGGATCGCCGGCTCCGTGATGTGGTGGAGGAGGAGATCCGGATGACGCTACAGCGGCTGGGAGAGTCAGCGCTGGACGGTCCCACCCTCACAGCCGAGATCCGGAACCTGAGGTCCATCCAGCAGCAGGGCTGGGAGCCGACGCTGTTCGAGGGTCTGTTGCGGAACCACTCGCACTGGAACGAGCTCAAGAGCCGTCCGCAGCACTACGGCCGGGTGCTGGAGGCGCAGGCCATGATCGATCCCGACGGGATCCACGTGCTGATCGACGCGGACCCACTGCGAGTGCTGGAGTTGACACCGTTTGCCTTTGCGGCCTTGCTCGCCAACCAATCCCGGGGCGTTCCCGGGGCGGAGATCCAAGCAAGGGCCGATATCTGGGCGTTTCCGACTGTGCCACCGTCAAAGGCGCCCATCTCGTCCATCGGCCTGAAGCTCGTTTGCATCGAGCCCGGGTCGTTCCAGATGGGCACGACCAAAGAGCAGATCGATCAAATCCTGCGACTGTTTCCCTATTCCACGCGAGAGTGGTTTGACGACTCCAAGTTGTGGCGGTTTGACGACGAGCAGCCCCAGCATCCCGTCAAGATCACGCGGCCATTTTTCCTGGGAACCCACCCGGTCACGCAAGGCCAGTACCAGGCGATCATGGGCAGTAACCCGAGCGATTTCAAGGGATCGGACGACCTACCGGTGGAAAACGTTTCCTGGCTGGATGCGGTCAATTTCTGCAACAAGATGAGCGAGAAAGACAAGCGGACGCCGTTCTACCGCATCGACGGCACTGACGTGGGTGGTAACGGCTACCGCCTGCCCACGGAGGCAGAGTGGGAATACGCCTGCCGGGCGAGGATGGCCGGCTTGTTCCCGTGGGGCGATGACATTGGCAAGCAAGGCGAGCATGTCTGGTTTTTCGCCAACAGTGACAGCAAGACTCACCCGGTAGGCCAGAAGCGCCCGAATGCCTGGGGACTGTATGATATGCTGGGCAATGTTTGGGAATGGTGCGCCGATTGGTATGACAAGAAATACTACGCCTCGTCGCCGTCCGTTGCCGTTGATCCGCCTGGCCCGCCCAAGGCTTCGGCCCGGGTCTTCCGGGGCGGTGGCTGGAACAACGACGCCTGGTCCTGCCGCCCGGCGTTCCGCGGCGGGCGCACGCCGGAGCACCGGAACTTCAACTTGGGCTTCCGCGTGGCCGCAGTCCAGGAATAATCTGGGCACGGAGCCATCGAGAGGAGGCTGGTTGGCGTCGAAGCGGAGCCAACGCCAATCTGGGCCATTGCCTCGGGTTTCACTCACACGGTTCCATTGACCGCGAACCCTGCGGCCGGGAGAATCGAGAAAGCTCTGGCGAGAGTCTAGGAGGAATGCGATGCCTTCGCCCTTTCCCGGCATGGACCCTTATCTGGAAAACCCGGAGATCTTTCCGGATCTCCATGACAGCTTTATCACCTATCTCCGGGCGAAGCTTCAGGCGGGCCTACCACCTCCTTACTACGCCGCTCTTGGACGTCGAGTATGGATCGAGGCTGCAAGGCGTTCAATCGGTCCCGATGTTAATCTGCTTCGTTCCGGAGCACTGACCAAGAGCCAAGCCCAGCCTGCCGGTGCCTTGGCCATTGCGGCTCGCCCCGCGACGCGTCCCGTCGTGGTCAAGGTCTTTCATGATGAGTTTCGCGAGCCTTTCGTAGAGATCTACGTCAAGACAGAAGGAGGAAGACGGCTCGTTACCTCGATCGAAGTTCTCAGTCCCTCGAACAAGACTCCGGGAGACCAAGGGCGCGAGCTCTTCCTCCGCAAGCAGAGAGAGCTCTTGTCCGGTAAGGTGAATCTGGTCGATATCGACCTGCTGCGCGGTGGCAAACACGCAACGGCGGTTCCGCTCGAGCAGGCTCTCGCCGCGTGCGGAAGCTTCGACTATCACGTCTCGGTCCATCCCTTCGACGACGTCGAAACGTATTACGTCTACCCAATGAGCTTCAAGGAACCACTGGCGACGATCGAGATCCCTCTTTTGCCTGGCGATGCGGGGGTGTTACTAGACCTCCAAGCCGTGTTCGACCGATGCTATGACGAGGGGCCGTACGCTCGTGAAATCGATTACAGCGAATCCCAGATCGTACCGGCTCTGAGCGCCGATCAAGCTGCCTGGGTTAAAGAGATCCTCCGGAACCGGCGAGATTGAAACAAGCCGCCTTGACGAAGTTGACTCTCATCGAACCGGCTTCGCCGTGAGTAAGGAAACTATCCTGAGAATCGCTCAAAGCGCACTCACGACACCTCTTGCTTCACCCGCTTGCGCGAGGAAGGCCTGGCGGGCGCCGGGCTTGCAGGCTGCGGGCGGGCCTTGGCCGTTTTGGGCTTGCTCTGTTTCGCCGCCGGTGCTGCCGAGGCTTTCTTCGCCCTGGTGACGGTGGGCTTCGGCGCTTTCTTCGAGACCTTCTTGGTAGCGGGGACAGGCTCCTTGGCGACTGCCGGCAAGGCATCACTGTGAGTCTCCACCCCGGCCATCTCGATCCCGAAGACGTCGGCGAGGTCTCCGGCTGCAATGGTCTTCTTGCCTCGAGACTTGCCGAGCTTGGCGACCGGGGCGCCGTCAACGGCGCCCGCGATCAGCTCCAGGTGATCAACCTTGCGGAGCACGAAGAGCAGTTCCGGCTTCTCGTCGAGGCGCGCGCCGATACCGTACATGACAGCGGCAACATGCTTGCACATGCCGGCCCAGTCGGGGCATGAGCACTTCATCTTGATTTCGGCCGGCTTCGGGAAGAGACCCTTGTCGCGCTGGGTGACCAGATCCATGACGCTCTTCGAGAGCCGTCCTTGCAGAAGCTCGACCAGCGAGCCGATCTGCCCGGAGCACTGACCTTTGAGGCAGTTCCAGTGTGGATCGGACAGGGCTGTGATGGTGATCTCGACCGTGTACAGTTCGGATCCGCTGACGAGGGCACTGATCTTGCCCGGCTGAATCTCCAGGTGCACGACCGAGCCGTTGCGCACGTAGGTGCGACCGCGCGGCAGGCGATTGGCGTAGTCGCTGTACGACTCGAGGTTCTCACACCATGCTTTGCCCCAGAATGTCCGGGCGATGGTGCGACCGGCGATGGCGACTGGCGAGACGGCGTGGCCTTGCTTGCGCCTCTTTTCCATCTCGCGTTGGGCCTTTTGACGTCGCTCGGCGACGGATACGTAGGGTTTGTAGTCGTAGTACCAACCCATCGAAGACTCCTTTCTCGTGATGTGCGTTAGTTGTCAAGGGCCTTGTGGACGTCGAGTCGAACGAAATCGAGCAGTTGAGTGTCGCTCATCTCGGTGAGCAGCGTTTCGGTGCCATCGATAACGTCGCCTGAGAGACTCGATTTTTCGGCAATCATCGCATCGATTCTCTCCTCGACGGTTCCACGACAGACGAACTTATGTACCAAGACATTCCGCTTTTGTCCAATTCTGAATGTCCGATCAGTAGCCTGGTTCTCAACCGCGGGATTCCACCAGCGGTCGAAGTGGATGACGTGACAGGCGGCGGTCAGGTTCAGTCCGGTACCGCCGGCCTTGAGAGAGAGGACGAAGAAGGGTGGCCCGTCCTCGCTCTGAAAGCTCTCGACGAGCCGCCGCCGCTGGGCGACCGCGGTGCCGCCGTGAAGTACGAGGCCGGGCCGCCCGAACACGCCCTCGAGCAACTGTGCGAGGGGGCCGGTGATCTCGCGGAACTGCGTGAAAACGAGTGCCTTCTCCTGACGTTCGCCCAGCTCCTCACAGATCTCGGCCAGGCGCTGGAACTTGCCGCTGTGCTCGGGCGCGTAATCGCCGCTGCCGACGAGCTGGGCTGGATGGTTGCAGATCTGTTTGAGCTTCATGAGCTGGGCGAGTACGAGCCCGCGCCGCTGGATACCATCGGCCTCTTCCAGCTTCTGGGCCAGATCGCGTACAGCCTGCTCATAGAGGGCGGCCTGCTCCCGGCTCAAGGTGCAAAAGGCCGACATCTCGACCTTTTCGGGCAGGTCGGCGATCACTCGCTTGTCGGTCTTGAGCCGGCGCAAGATGTAAGGCCCGACAAGACTACGTAGCGGTTGGTAGGATGCTCTGGCCTCCATTTGCTTGACAAAGTCGGCGAAAGCTTTGGCACCGCCGAGCAGACCGGGGTTCAGGAAATCGAACAGCGACCAGAGATCGGAGAGACGATTCTCGACGGGAGTGCCCGTCATGGCGACACGGGCCCCTGCCTTCAGCTCCTTGACGGTCCGTGATTGCCGCGTGCCCGAATTCTTGATTGCCTGGGCCTCATCAAGGATGACCAGGTCCCAGTCGTGTTCCTGAAGCCACTGGCTGCGCGACAACATGCCATAAGTCGTGATCAGTAAATCGACTCCTTGAGCGTCTTGTTTCTCGACCTGGCGATTGCCGGTCGTGGTCCCCGAAGGGTGCGCGATCAGGAACGAGAGCGTGGGTGCGAACCGCTCGAGTTCCGCCTTCCAGTTCGCCAGCAGCGAGGCCGGCGCGACGAGTAGACTGGGCCTCGCTTGGGTCGGTCCGTCGTCCTTGCGGTTGGACTTGCGATGCAGCAGCAGCCCGATCACTTGCACCGTCTTTCCCAGGCCCATGTCGTCGGCCAGGCAAGCGCCCAGCCCCAGCCCGGTCACGAACCTCAGCCAGCTCACGCCGGTTTGCTGATACGGACGAAGCTGCGCGCGAAGTCCAGGTGGATCAGCACTCGCGAGCGACTCGGGCGAGCGAAGCTTCTTGAGCGTCTCCTCGAGCGCGATGCCGGCGGTCAGTCCGACCCACTCATGATCTTGACCGGCGGCTGACGTCGCGTCTCGTTGCCTGGGAGCTCCAGAAAGTAGCCGCATCCCCTCATAGAATGAGAGGCCACTTTCGCAGGTGTCATGCTCGACCTTCTTCCAGTGTTTCAATGCCTCCGCCAGCTTTTCGCGGTCGACCTCGACCCACTTCCCCTTGATGGCCACGAGGCCGCCAACCGACTCGAGGAGCCTTTGGAGCTCGGCCTCGGTGAGCGGCTCACCCTCGAGCGTCACGTTCACGGAGAAATCGAGCAAGTCGCTGACACTGAGCGCACTCTTCTTGCGGGCGTCGATCTTGACATTCACGACCGGACGAGGCGGGTGGCTCGATTTCCACCAGTCCGGTACCCGGACGACCAGGCCGCTCTCCTCGAAGACCGGGATGTCCTGAAGAAACCGGTACGCCTCGCGAGGAGTCCAGGCAAGAGGATGATAGATCTCGCCCGACTCGACCATCTCCTTGATGAGCGGGCTGCGCTCGGTCGCACGCTGGATGGGCACCAAGAGCGACAGGAGTGCCGGCCGGTTTTTCGCGCCTGCGTATTGTTGAAGGGCCTTTCCGAGCGGCTCATGCTGCACGCTGCCCTGGGCCGAGAGCCTGGGAATGAAGGTCGCCAGGAATGCGAATGGGTGCTCCGGGTCGCGCTTGTTCTCCGCGAGGTGGAACGTCACGCGGCCGACGAGCCGCCACTGCGGATTTCGCTCGCTGAGGTAGGCCTGGACCCCACCTTTATGATGCTCGATTTCGGCGCGGACGAGCGAGTCGAGCTCCGACCACCAGGTTGCGAGGACATCGGCGGTGAGGTACTCACAACCGTGCATCGGAGGCGCATGGAGAACCTGAAACGCCAGGTCGGTCTCGGAGGGCTGCGGTACGGGCGGGACTGCACCACCTTCCCCATCCGTTGGCGTCTGACAGAGCCGGGTCAGGTACAGACGCGCGAAGTCGCGGGCGAAGCCGAATGTCGGCGGCAGGCTGGACTGGAGCTCAGTCGTTGCAAGGTGCAGTAGACCTTGTGCTGTGCCGCCGGCGAAGGCAGCATGCACTCGTTTCCCGACCGCGCCGTCCAGAGCGGCGCCAGCCGCGTCGGCGACCTCGCGGACGTGGAGATGGCCCTGGGGCGATAGGAAGAGTTCAAAAGCCATGGGTGACTCGGCCGTCCTGACCTCTGGGGAAGTCATGAAGAGTAACGTAAGGTTGTCACGAGGTTGCGCGTCACAATGAGCGGCCTCTGGCGACGAGCGCGGCATGACACTCTGAAACCTTCATCGCCGCTTCGCGCAGGCTCCATGCAATACCATTCTAAACGAGGTCGTCAAGCTTCTGACTCGTCGGCGGGTGCCATAAGTGCGCCCTGATTGGCAGCCTTGGTCCATGTGATCGCGGCGGGATGAAGGCCGCAACGCTCGCGGAGGCGCGAGGCCACCAGGTCACGCTCGGGCTCGGAAAGGAAACCGAAGGCGTAAAGCGTGGGGCCCCATGAGCTCTGCCCGGCGCCAGACAATCCGAGTCGGCCAAGCTCGGCGATGATCCCTTCGGACTGGGCACTGGCGTAGACGCTTCCCTGCACGGGAGCGAACGCGGCGCCGATGCGGGCCTGGAGTTCGTCGAGCGCTGCTCCGAACGCCGGGAGGTCGCGCTCCGCGACGGCCGGAAGGATTCCCAGGAGCACCAGCCGGCAAAGTCGTTCAGTGACGCGATCGGGCAGGGGGGGGAGATCACTGAAGGCCTGGAGCTCGTCAGGACCATGCCTGCCCCGGGGGCCTGGCGGCTGAACAATCAGGATCGACCAATCCTCCGGGAATGGCATTCGGGCAACGAGCGGCGGCGGGTGGACCTCATCGCGCCGGCCCCCGTCAACGATCAGCCCGCCACGGAGAAAACCATGGAGCCCGATCCCGGATCGGCGGCCACGTGCCGAGAGTGCCGCCAGCGACTCGACCGATGGATCGGAATCACCTGCCAGTTTCAGGACGATCCGGACAACGGCCAGGCTGAGCTGGGTTCCAACTCCGAGGCCGACATGATCCGGAGGGCGCGGCAACCACCTGGATCCTCGCGGGCGCGACTTCAGGTCGATCCACTGGTAGTTGTATCCGCTGTTCCTGGATCTGGCGGAGCGTGTCCTGAGCTCGGTCAGCCAGTGGGCCGGCGAAGCTCCAGTTCGCCGCGAGTTCGGCGAGGAGCTCGATGCCAGGTGCCTCGATCATCAGCCCGACGCCCCCAAACTGCCGTGGCGCTTGCGGACCCCAGCCCAGCAGACCGAAGTGAAGGCGGCTCGCGGTTCGGATGCGAAGTTGCGTCATGAGCGTGCCGCAGTCGAGTCGAGATGAACGGGTCCGGGAGGCTTGAGGACGTGATCATGCAAGAGTCTGAAGGCCGCCGCCTCGACGGGGCCTCCGGTCTTGGCGACGATGACGGCAAGCCGCTGGAGCTCGGTCAGGATCTCGGCTCGCGGCAGGAACGCGGTCCTGGTGGCGAGGATGGCTGCTTCCACCACCGCATGCCGGGCGCGATTGAAACCCAGGAAATCTCGTAGTCGGCCCTCGGCGAGAGTCTCGACGGTGAACCGGGCGCGGTCCGCCCGGTCATCGGCGTCCGTGACGCGGAACTCGAAATAACGGCAGGCTCCGCCGAGAATCCAGCCGGCGACCAGACGGGCGGGACGCAACTCGGGCGCGGGGATGAGGGGAACGCCGATCGCCGTCTGGGCCAGCAACAGAACATCATCGGTCACATGAAAGACCCCTTCGCCTCTCGCCTTGAGGTTCTGATAAGTCGTCGACGAGCGATAGGGACGAAGCTCGAACGTCTTCATGCTCGGGTCGGGGCCGATCTTCGATCCCATGGGAGCGATGTTGAGCAGACCCTCGGGGCTCAGCGTTGTCAGGATCCCTTCGAGAATCACGCGCGGGTCTCGTTCTCTTCGTCGAGGCCGATGACGGTGTCCGTGTTCGGGTTCACGGCTGCGGCGTTTCCTGGCTCGCCGATCTGGCTGTTCTCCTGCTCCTTTGCCAGGGGCCGGCGGCGTGCCAGATGGCTTTCCTCGGGCTCGGTCAGGAAGCCCCACTGCAGTTCTTGATCCTGGCGATAAGTCTTGCCGAGCGTCAAGGCGGTTTTGGCCTTCATCAGCTCGTAGCCGAGGTAAAACGCGTGCGCCGGATCGGCGACCTTCATGAGATCGAAGAGCTCGAAGGGATCGGGGCTGCTGAGGAACGCATTGTGGTTCAGAGCGTAGATCAGGCCGTTCTCGGCGAAGATCCGCCAGTTTGGGTCCCGGATCC
>Ga0208044_1001953_pt1 | contig 10610 bp, 10 predicted proteins | sample Sb_taG_8_FD_187712 | JGI IMG/M metagenome (GOLD analysis project Ga0208044, IMG submission 187712) | Peat soil microbial communities from Weissenstadt, Germany - Sb_50d_c_BC metaG (SPAdes) (version 2) | ecosystem: Environmental > Terrestrial > Soil > Wetlands > Peat | place: Germany... | reverse complement strand
GTATACCCACCGTGGGGCTTATATGAATGCGCTGGGTGAGGTGGTCGAGCACGGTCTTTCGCCCTCTTCCATCTATCTGTGGACTCTACCGATGTTTCATTGCAACGGCTGGTGCTTTCCCTGGGCGGTGACCGCGGTGGGCGGGCGCCACATTTGCCTTCCGGATTTCGATCCGAAGCGGGCGGTTGAACTCATCCAGCGGGAAGGCGTTACCCATCTGTGCGGGTCGCCGACCGTGCTGTTGATGCTTACGGAATACTGCCGCAAAGAGGGCATCCGGTTTGGCAAGCAGTTGAAGATGGTTACGGCAGGCGCGCCGCCTTCGCCGGCGGTGATCCGGGCGGTGGAGGAGATGGAAGCTGAGGTGGCCCACGTTTATGGCCTGACCGAAACTTACGGGCCGCATACCGTGTGCGCCTGGCAAAAAGAATGGGAGACGCTGCCCTTGGCCGAGCGTGCCTCGCTGCGAGCCCGGCAGGGGGTTGGCTACGTGGTTGCCGGGACTGACCTGCGGGTGGTGGATGCAGAGATGAAAGACGTTGCTGCGGATGGCAGCGCTCTCGGGGAAGTCGTGATGCGAGGCAATAACGTGATGGCGGGGTATTTTCGGGATCCCGAGGCCACGGCCCAAGCCTTCACCGGCGGCTGGTTTCACTCCGGCGACCTGGCGGTCATGCATCCCAATGGCTATATTGAGCTGCGGGACCGCAGCAAAGACATCATCATTTCGGGCGGCGAAAATATCTCTTCCGTGGAAGTGGAGAAAGTGCTCTGCGATCACCCCGCGATATTGGAGGCCGCGGTGGTTGGGGTTGCCGATCCCAAGTGGGGTGAAGTGCCGCTAGCCCACGTAACCTTACGGGACGGTATGTCCGCGACGGAGAAAGAGATCATAGAGTTTTGCCGGAGCCGTCTGGCCCATTTCAAGTGCCCCAAGTACGTAGAGTTCAGGAGCCTGCCGAAGACTTCTACCGGAAAGATCCGCAAGAACATTCTGCGGGCCGAAGCCCGCTCCAAAAAGGCTCAGGAGGTTGTGCCGTAAAAAGTGCCAATCAGGCTGCTCAGACGCAGGGCTGCGTCGTAGTCCTGTGCGGTGCGGATTGGTCTAATCTCCATCGCTCACCGTCTTACAGCAATTTCGTCGTATTCGGCATTAGAACCGAGCCACTTGAGGAACACGATCTGGCGCCGGTAACGACCAAAGAGCGCTGTCAGGCTTTGCCCGGCTGGACAGCCGGGGGCGGCTGTCCCCCACGTGATTCAGGAGCCGAATCTTTCGGCAGCGCGGGCTCTGGCTTTGGCGGCCTCTTCTTCACGATTCTTGGGCGGGGCGGTGGTTTCCAGGGAACGCAGCAAACGATTCGAGATGGCGGCTACTTCCTCGACGGCAGCCAGAAATATGTCCTCGTTGGCCTTGGAGGGCTTGTTAAAGCCGGTGATTTTTCTCACGAACTGCAGGGAGGCTGCGCGAATCTCTTCCTCCGTGACCGGGGGATCGAAGTTGAACAAGGTTTTAATATTGCGGCACATTGCTATGACCTCAGGAATTAACCCGACTAAGCCTTCGAGCAGGTTCATCTTAACAATCCTCGGACGTTTTTGCTCGCATCCAGAACCTGGTGAACGACGCCAGAAACACCTGTAGATGCCGAATGGGGGCTGCCGAAAGCTGCCGAATGGGGCTTGACACGTGGTCGTCGTAAGCGCAGACTTGCCGTCGACCCGCGCGGTACTCAGCCGCGAGTTTGCCCGGGAGATCAGTAAGACTGGCTCCCATACCCTGGAAAACAAGTTATGACCCTGGAAGCGGCTGACTTTGCGCGCGTGTGTGAGCAGGCGAGTGCTGAAGGCAGGGGCCTTCCTACAAGAACGATTCAGGTCAAAACCGTGGAGGAGTGCTATGAATGACAGACTGCAAGATTGGTTCTCAGGGATGCGTGTATGGGCAACGGCTACGCTGGTTTTGTGCGTGCTGGGAATTTCCGCGATCCCGTCCGCGCAGGCACAGACTTACCAGGTGCTGTTTCAGTTCCGAGCGGGAGTGGACGGGTCTGGTCCATATGCAGGGTTGGTTTCGGACCTGGCCGGCAACCTGTACGGAACGACGAACGTGGATGGCGCGTTCGCCTCCGGAGTGGTGTTCAAGCTCAGTCCGGCGGGAAAGGAAACCGTGCTCCACAGCTTCAGCGGGACCAGCGGGGACGGGGAGTATCCGTTTGACGGTTTAGTGCGGGACGCGGCTGGCAACCTGTACGGCACAACCGCCAACGGCGGGGTTTACGGAGGCGCATGCGGCGGTTTCGGCTGCGGAATCGTCTTCAAAGTGGACAAGACCGGCAAGGAGACTGTGCTTTACGCCTTCAACGGAAATCCGGATGGGACAGGTCCTTACGGCCGCTTATTCCGCGATGCGGCCGGGAACCTATACGGCACGACCTTGAACGGCGGGACGTTCGGCGCGGGAACGGTGTTCAGGGTCGACAAGACCGGCAAGGAAACTGTGCTGTACAGCTTCAATCCCAACAATGGGCTGGATGGGTTTCTTCCTTATGGTGGGTTGGCACGAGATTCCGCGGGTAACCTGTACGGTACCCAGGGAGCCGGTGGGAAGTTTGGCTCCGGGACCGTATTCAAAGTGGATACGACTGGAGCGGAAACCGTGCTGTACAGCTTTGGCACGCAGAGCGGAGACGGCATCTTTTCTACAGGGGATCTCATCCGGGACACCGCTGGCAACCTGTACGGTACGACACAACAGGGTGGGGCGTCCGGCCTCGGAACTGTGTTCAAGGTGGACAAGAACGGCAACGCGACCGTCCTGCACAGCTTTGCTGGCGGGACGGCGGATGGCGAGCTTCCCTTCCTTTCGGGTTTATTGCGTGACGCCAAGGGCAACCTCTACGGCGTGACGAGTGAGGGCGGAGCTCACAGCTTCGGAATGGTTTATAAGCTGGATTCAACTGGTAAGGAGACCGTGCTGCATAGCTTCACTGGGAAAGACGGGAAAATTCCCTACGGAGATTTGATCCTGGGCAAGACCGGCAATTTGTACGGCACGACCTATGGAGGTGGGGCTTATGGCGGCGGGGTGGTGTTTAGAATCACTCCGTAAATCGCGAAGGGGACCTTAGGATCCCCACCGGTTCACTGTCTCAGCGTCAGGGTTCCTAGCATAGCCTGTTGTTTGGCGATCAGGGACTGCACCCCTTGTCCCGCGAGGTTGATCATCTTTGTCAGTTGTGGTTCGTCGAAGACCTGGTGCTCGGCGGTGGCTTGGACCTCGACCAGTTTGCGGCCGGCGGTCATGACGAAATTCATGTCCACGTCGGCGCGGGAGTCTTCTTCGTAGCAGAGGTCGAGCAGGATTTCGCCGTCGACGATACCCACGCTCACGGCTGCGACGAAATCGCGCAGCGGGGCTGACGTCAGGGTTCCGGCTTCGACTAATTTTTCTAGGGCGAGGCCCAGGGCGATGAACGCGCCTGTGATCGACGCTGTGCGGGTGCCTCCGTCGGCTTGGATTACGTCGCAGTCGATCCAGATGGTGCGTTCGCCCAGTCTTACGAGGTCGGTCACGGCTCGCAGGGAGCGTCCGATGAGACGCTGGATTTCGTGGGTGCGGCCGCTGGAGCGTCCCTTGGTTATCTCGCGCGGGGTGCGGGTCAGAGTGGCGCGGGGGAGCATGCTGTACTCGGCGGTGATCCAGCCTTTGCCGCTGTTGCGCATGAATGTAGGAACGGTTTCTTCGATGGAGGCGGTGCAGATTACGCGGGTGTTGCCGACCTCGATGAGGACCGAGCCTTCGGCGGTGTTGATGTAACCGGGCACGATGTTTACTGGGCGCATCTGGTCGGGAGTTCGGTTATCGGAGCGATAAAACATACGGGGGGATTGTAGCAGGGAAGAGTAGGGTGAGGGGGCGCACAAGGGGGAAGCTATCACGACATTCAAGTGGGTGACGCACGGGCGAGACGCCCGTGCTCCATTAGTCGTTACTGGGCGTTCTGCAGTTGGGCGACTACTTGGGTTACTGCCGGCACGTCGTAGAAATTCGAGAGGTCGGCGTGGCCGGCGAGCGTGTCGCGCTCCTTGCCTTCGACCAGAATCTTCACCCGAGTGATACCGGGGATGTTTGCGGACAAGGTTTGGACCAGTGAGACCACGGTGAGTTCTTCGACCAGCACGCCGGAGCGGTGGCCGTCGGCGAAGGCGGCGTTGAGATCGATGACCGCGAGTCCGGGATCGACGAGGTAAACGTCGCGAATTTCTGAGCCAGCGCCTAAGGCATGCGGCGAAAATTTGTCGAGATACAGGGTGAGCAAGGCGCGAAGCATTTCCGCGGCGCGCTCCTGGCGTCCCGCAGGCAGGGGGATGCGAACCGGCTTGGGACGTAGAACTCCGGCGTCGTCATACGCGACATAGAGAGTGGCCTGCTCCGTCACGCCCGAAACCGGCGGGGCTACGGGTTGAGTATTCGCCGCGGAATCTTCGCTGCGATCCACCCGTCCACGCATTCGCCAAACGTAGAGGCTCATTCCCAGTGTGATGGCCAGGAGGACGGCGACGCCGATGATGAGGTGGCGCGGGATCATCGTCCCGCCTCCAGCTTTTCGCGAACGCCTGCGATACCGGCAGCGATTGCCCCAGCGATCATTTGCTGGTAGGCGGGAGAATTCAGTTGGGAAACGTCGTCGGAGGGAGGTGCGACTTCCATTGCCAGAGCTGGCGTGGTGATGTTATTCAGCGGGCGGAGCGGGGCGATTATCGAACGGGCCGGGATCTGTCTGTTTTGCAGTTCCGTTACCAGAGCGGCTCCGGCGGATCGGCTGAGCAGTTGGAATGCGGTTTGCGCCGCATCCCAGTTCAGAAATGGACCGCGAGTTTCTGCTTCGGCGGGAACCAGCGCGGTGTATACGCGAATGCCATTGCCCTGGGTTGCGGCATGCACACAGAGGTAAATCGCCGGATGGGCGGAGTTGGTAAGGCTGGCGCGCTGGTCGAGACTGAGCGTGGTGTCACCATCGCGCAGGAGCAGCGTCGCCAGGCCGCGATTATCGAGTTCCTGGCGCAGGCGGCGGGCGAAGGCGAGAGTGACATCTTTTTCTGCCAGTTGGCCGGTGAGCGAGGCGCCGCGTTCGTCGCCTCCGTGGCTGGGATCGACCACGGCAAAATAGCGATGAATGGCGGTGGGTGCGGTTGTGATCGAAATGGGGGGGGACGCGTTCGGTTGGGGCTGAGCGGGCGCTGTGGCCTGAGTTGGCGGGATAGCTTGCGGAACAGGCTCAACGATGATGGTGTGTCCGTTGTTGGCGAAACTCGCCATGAGAGGGACGCTCGCCGCGACGACGATTTCAGCTGCTCCGTTGTTTTCCTGGAAGCTGGCGGAAGGAATGATCTTGCTGTCGAAGGTGAGCGCCTGAGAGCCGGGCGCCACCACGGCTTCATGGTTGAACGCCATGCGCAACTTTCCGGGTTCGGTGGCAATCATCGGATTCACCGGCGCGGTAAAGTTCATTACCAATTTAGGGGGCGTGGTCTTGCTCACTTGAGCGGTGAAATGTACGGCGACATTGCCGACGAACAAGCGGCGCGAATTTTGGTTGAACGTGACCGGGCCTCCCAGAATGCGCGGCATTAGCGTGCCTAGGCAGGAGAGCGGCACCAGGCCACGGCGGTTTTCCAACAGGAAGTTTGAGGGTAGATCAAAGTCGCTGCCATGAATGCGAGCGCGAGTTTTTCCCGCTGTGAACTCGCTATCCACGTCGTAATAGCGGAATTTCCAATGCGATCCGCTCAGCTTGGCGCTGACGTTGCCCAAGGGTTCGAAGACTTCGAGCAGGCCAACGTATTCGTCGCCATTGCGCTCTAGCACCGGGAGGGTGTAGTTGGCGGCGTTGGAGTAGATGGTTATGCGCTTTTCTTCTGGAGAGCTGTAGAGGAGAATCGAGGAGGCCAGGACGACGGCGGCGGCGAACGCTCCAGCTGCGGGGACGAGATGTCCCGGCGGCCGGCGAGACGCCGGCGCTACCATTTGGCGCGGTTTACTCCAGCGCATAAATTGTCAGGCCACTGAGTAACTTGGGGTAGAAGTCGGTGGATTTTTGCGGCAGGACTTCGCCGGCGAAGGCGATATCGCGCACCTGCTGCATGCGGACCGGATTCATCAGAAAGGCTGCGTTCGCCGCTCCCTCTCGCACCCTGGCCAAGGCTTCCGCTGCATCGCGAAGGTAACTGATGTTCGTCTGATCGCGGATGGCTTCCTCGGAGATTCCCAGCACGCCTTCCAGCAGGCACTTGTGCAACTGGACCACATCGAGGGACTGCTGGCGGAGCGAGAGGCCTTGAAAAAGGTTGGAGGCGAGAGCGCTGGGCGTGTCGAACAGAAATGCACGATTGGCCGTTACCGCGAGCAGAGCCGTGCCGCTTTGCCCTGCCTCGCGCAGAATGCCGACGGCGCGGGCGGGATCGATGGATGGATCAACTTCTTCCACGCTGAAATAGGATCGGGCGCGGTCGCGGAGCGTGTCGGGAGAGAACGAATCCAGCCCGTGCACTACGCGATGAGTGGGCAGGATAACCAGCCCAGGACTGTCCATATTGATGAAGGTCATCATCACCAGTTCGTAAGGGGCGAATTCCGGGGTGACCGAATCTGCTCCGTTCATGCCCCGGCGCTCGTTGCGGTAGTTCATGGCGGTTTCGTAGCGGTGATGACCGTCGGCGATGATCAGCTTCTGGTCGCGCATCTTGCCGCAGACGAGTTCGATGAGGGCGGGATCGGAGACCCTTCGGAATTGATGCAAAACTTCATATTCATCCCGGACCTCTATACCAATTCCCATATCTGTTGCGGGGTTCGCCGACAGCGCTCCGTCGATCTCGGCGGCAGGGTCGCTGTATAGCATGAAGAGCTGGCCGAAATGCGCCCGGGTAGCGCGCAACAGCTCCAGACGGTCCGCCTTAGGTTTGGCCAGAGTTTGCTCGTGGCGATGAACGATGCGGGCTGAATAGTCTTCAATTTTGCCCAGGGCAATGAAGCCCCGCCGCTCCAATTCGGCTCCCCCGCTTGGGGATTGAAAACGCTGGATGTATTGGTATAGGGATTGCTGTGGATCCTGCAGGAAGATGCCTCGCTGGCGCCAATCCTGAAAGGATGCGGCGGCCCGAGTGTAAATGTTTTCTCCTAAATGGTCGGTTGCTTGCGGCTTGCCAAGAATGATGCGAACCAGATTGTGGGGATCGGCATCATAGTAGCGGTTTTGCATCGCCGGTGTGATCTTGTCGTAGGGCTGGGTGACAACCCGGGTCAGATCAACCCGGGCGGGGTCATAACGCAAAGCGCGGAAGGGTGCGATGTAAGCCATAGCCGGAAAAGGGAATTGTACAAGAGAGGCCCTTCGGTTTGTGGCCGACTCAAAATCCGGTGCCTGCTGAAAGGGAGTCGGCTTGACATCCGAGGCAGAGTCCAACTGTAACCGCCGATGGAATTTGACAGATATTTGACAAGTGGATTTCTACGGCATGATTAAATCGGAATAGCTGCGTCGTCCCCGAATCGACTTGTGAAACGCTGTGCAAACATGGAACACCATTGTTGCGTGGCGAAAAAAAGGCTGACGCCACGGGGATTGAGCTGTGGTACGATCAGCCTCAATGAGGTATTTGTGGGCCGCCATTACAGGCAGGGGTGGTCTCGTCGCCTGACCACAGACCGCGATCTCCACCGGATCCCAAAAGGGGCCGTGTTGTGTGCGATAAGGCGGGCTCTCGTTTTCGGGCTGGTTCTTGTTGCAACCGCCGCAGTCATTGGCGGCCTCGCCCCAATCGGTTTGGCGCAGACTCCCATCGATGATGTTCACGTTACGCCTCGGGTAGAGACTTCTAAGCCCAACCCCACTGACCTCATAGATCCATCTCTGAGAACTCATACCAAGCCCCTCAAGGTCGACGTCAGCCTGGTTCTTGTGCCCGTCACGATTACGGATCCCCTGAACCGTCTGGTCACAGGCTTGGACAAAGAGAATTTCCAGCTCTATGAAGGCAAGGACCAGCAGGATATCCGCCACTTCTCCAGTGAAGACGCGCCCGTATCGATCGGGGTCATCTTTGACATGAGCGGAAGTATGGCCAGCAAAATCGAGCGGGCCCGCGAGGCCGTGGTCGAGTTTTTCAAGACCGCCAACCCGCAGGATGAATTCTTCATGATCGCGTTCGCGGATAAGCCGCAGGAGGTCTCCGACTTTACCTCTTCGGTGGAGGAGATACAGGGCAAGCTGGTGTACACGGTTCCAAAGGGCAGGACGGCGCTGTTGGACGCAATCTATCTGGGCGTCAGCAAGATGCGGCAGGCAAAGTATCAGAAGAAGGCGATGCTGATCATCTCGGATGGAGGTGACAACCATAGCCGCTACACCGAAGGCGAAATCAAGTCACTAGTCAAAGAAGCGGATGTGCTGATCTATGCCATCGGGATTTATGACCACTACATGGCAACTCCCGAGGAGGCATTAGGGCCGGCTCTGCTGGGCGAAATTGCGGAACTCACGGGCGGGCGTTCTTTTACCATTGATAACCCCAACGACTTGGGCGACGTGGCCACAAAAATTGGCATTGAATTGCGCAACCAATATGTACTCGGATACCGTCCAAAAAACCCCGGGCACGACGGCAAATGGCGTAAAATAAAAGTGAAATTGATTCCGCCCAAAGGTTTGCCGCCGCTAAAGGTGTACGCCAAGACGGGGTACTATGCTCCTTCGGAGTAGTCGGATTCCGGTTCTGGTAATTCTTGTTCTTTTCACCGCCTTAGCGTGCCGGCATCAGGCAGGCGCAGCACAAGTACCCAGCCCCACAAACCCGCAGCAGGCGCAATCGCCGCAGGGTCCAAGTCAGCCACCGCAAGGTCAGACCGCTCCAACCCCAAGCTCGCAGCCTCAAGATCCTCAAACTCGAAATCAGAAAAATCAGGTTCAACAGAACCCGAGTCAGCAGGACCAAGCTGAGCCCAGCCCGGGGAAACAAGCTCAGGATCAAGGGCAAGCGTCCAGCGATAGTGGCGTCTTCGTCTTCAAGAAGGAAGTCGAAGAAGTCGTCCTGCACGCTACCGCCATGGATGATAAGAACCGCCTGGTTACGACCCTGGACAGGAGCGCTTTCAGCGTCTTTGAGAACAATCAGCCGCAGACGATTACTTCGTTCCGGCACGAGGACGTCCCCGTAGCCATGGGCATTGTGATCGACAACTCCGGCTCCATGCGGGAGAAGCGCGACAAGGTGAACAAGGCCGCGCTAAACCTGGTACGTTCCAGCAATCCTCAAGACCAGGTCTTTGTGGTCAACTTTAATGACGAGTATTACCTCGACCAGCCTTTCACCAGCGACATCAATAAATTGCGCGAAGCGCTGGAGAAGGTCGAAGCCCGAGGCGGCACGGCGCTTTACGACGCGATTGTAGCCTCATCGGACTACATGAAGAAGAATGCAAGACTACAAAAGAAAGTGCTGTTCGTGGTGACCGATGGAGAGGACAACGCCAGCCGGGAATCCCTGGAGGAAGCGGTTCGCCGGCTGCAAGAAGAGAACGGCCCCACGGTCTACGCCATCGGCTTGCTGGGCGAGGAGAAAGCGCGTCGTGCCCGGCGGGCGCTGGAAACCATTGCGCAGCGAACCGGAGGGCTTGCCTTCCTTCCCCGCACCCTGGATGAAGTGGATGAGATCAGCCGCACCGTGGCCCACGACATCCGCAACCAATACACCATCGGATACAAACCTTCGACCCCGAAGAGCGCGGGCGGCTACCGGGCCATCCACGTGGAAGCACGCGCTAAGGGATACGGCAAGCTCGTGGTCAGGACCCGCAGCGGCTACTACCCTGGGCAGGAGCACGCGCCGCAGTAGGTCCCTGTTCTGATTTCCGTCACAGACCTAACGGATTTTTCTGATCGACTTACTGCAGGCACCCGCCGCGAAACTCTTCCAGGCTGCGCCAAACGTCAACAACATCATTTCTCGTTGTGGACTGATGCCTGCATGTTGTCCCAATCGTCACGCAGAATGCAGCCTTCAGCACCCACGTCACGGGTGATAACAGTCACCGGTCGGCCATTGACAATGGCGCTCTTCCAGTTCACCACTTCACCAGAAGTGATCACTTCACCAAAAGTGGCGCCGATCTTCGGATTCGTAGCTTTTCCCGAACCTGGAGCAAACTCGATATGCTCGATGACAAGGTGAGCTAGCTTACCTACTGCTTCGTTTCTGTGAGTGCAATCTGACAAACCAGCCACGCCAGGTCGCTCAGTCTGGTTCTGGCACACACTTAGGTGCGCGAACGAGCCGACTAGAAGTAGAACACCAGCGGTGAATAGAATGTCGTTTTTCATGTCTCCCACCACATCTAGCCCACCGACATGATAACTCTGTTTTGAACAAGAATGGCACGCGAAAATCTAGTTCATCCTCCGGACGGCTTCAGTTGGTACGATGTTGTTGCAACGAGAAAATGTCGTATTAACTGCAACGAGACTCTGTCACCCCCTTTCTGGTTAAGTAACGGCGGCTAGGGCGGGGCGACCGCCCAGGTTGTAGATGCGGGGCATGGGGTTTTTTGG
>Ga0208044_1001944_pt1 | contig 10645 bp, 9 predicted proteins | sample Sb_taG_8_FD_187712 | JGI IMG/M metagenome (GOLD analysis project Ga0208044, IMG submission 187712) | Peat soil microbial communities from Weissenstadt, Germany - Sb_50d_c_BC metaG (SPAdes) (version 2) | ecosystem: Environmental > Terrestrial > Soil > Wetlands > Peat | place: Germany: Weissenstadt... | reverse complement strand
GTCCCGTTCGCCGCCATCACAGCTCCAACAGCTTCTTGTCGGCGAGCCCGCGCAACATCGCCGTGACGTCGGCGAGGATGCGCTCGCGCGGCGCGTTGAAGGTCTTGGCGAGATCGTCGACGATCGCGTCGAGCGTCGCTTCGCCGGTGCAGCGCTTGACGATCTCGACGGCAATGGTGTCGGCCTTGAACACCCGCTCCGGCGCCAGCAGCACCCAGCCGCCCTGCGCCTCGCTGTGCACCAGCCGGACGCCGCGCGGCAGGCGCGGGCGGGCATCGGCCGGTATTGCGGGCGCCGCTTCGCTCACGATTCTCTATTCCTTCGGTACGAAAGCGCCGGGCGGGATGTGGCCCGGCGCCACATAGGCATGATAGAGTGCGTCCAGCATGGCCCAAAGCACGTCGCATTTGAATTCGAGCGCAGCCAGGACCAGTTGCTGCTCGTCGGGCGTGCGCGCATGGCGCTTGACGTAATCCAGCGCAAAGCGGGAATCGCGCTCGGCCAGCGGCGGGCGCTGCGAGAAATAGGCCAGCGTCTCGGCGGTGACGAAATCGTAGCTCTTGAGCATGCCGTCGATGCGCTCGCTGATGATTTGTGGCGAGAACAATTCGGTGAGCGACGACGCGATGGCTTCGAGCAATGTTTTCTCGCGCACAAAGTGCACATAGGCCTCGACGGCGAACTTCGTCCCCGGCAGCAAGCCGCGCAGCGACATCACGTAATCGCGGTCGAGCCCGAGCCCGTCGGTGAGTTTGAGCCAGCGCGCGATGCCGCCGTCGCCGTCGCGCTCGCCGTCGTGGTCGATAAGCCGGCTGCGCCATTCGCGGCGCGTCGCTTGATCTTCGCAGCGCGCGATCAGGCTCGCGTCCTTGATCGGGATCATCGCCTGGTAATAGTAGCGGTTGAGCGCCCAGGCCTGGACTTGGCCCTTGGAGCATTCGCCGCCGTGCAAGAGCCTGTGGAACGGATGCAGCCGGTGATAACGCCGCGCGCCGATGTCGCGCAACGCGGCTTCCAGCTCCTGCGGCGTCATCAGCTTCAAAGTTTTACCTCCAGGCCGTCTTCCGCGATTTCCCAGCCCGCTGCGACGACCCGCCCGCGTTCCGGCGAGCCCTCGATCAAGATCGGATTGGTGTTGTTGATGTGCACGAGGATGCGCCGCGCGCGCAAGCCGTTGAGCGCCGCCAGCGAGCCGTCCGGGCCGTCGAGCGGCATGTGGCCCATGCGCCGGCCTGTTTTTGTACCGGTGCCGGACGCGATCATCTCGACGTCGGTGAACAGCGTGCCGTCGAAGAAAATGACATCGGCCCGGGCCAGGCGTTGCATCACGGCGGGCGTAATCGCGGCCGCGCCCGGTACATAGGCGAGCCGCGCCGTGCCGCTTGAAATCTCGACGCCGACATTGGCGGCGCTTTCGCTTGAGGTATCGGGATCGTCGCCTTCGAGATAAAGCGGCACCTTGCCGGGCACGATGAAGAGCTCGGCCTCGATGCCATGGCCGAGCGCAAAACGCTCGCCCGGAACCACGGCATGGCGCGCGACCGCGTCGGACGCGAGCGCGGCAAACATCGGATTGTCGGCGATTACCGCCAAGGTCGCTGCGGTGGCGTAAAGCGTGAACGGCGAACGCTCGCGCAGGCTGAGCAGGCCCGCGGTCTGATCGATCTCGGCGCCGGTCAGCACCACGGCGGCGATTGGGCTGCCGCGCGCCTCGCCGCGCGGATGCAAGCTTTCGTTCGCCTGGATTTGCGCGCGCAGGTCGGGCGAAGCGTTGAGCAGAATCCAATGCTCGCTGTCAGCCGAAACGGCAACGCTCGCTTGGCTGCGTGGCTTGACGCGCTTGTCGCCGGCCCAGGCTAGGCGGCAGACTTCACACCGGCAATTCCATTGCGGAAAGCCGCCGCCTGCCGCGGCACCGAGAACGATGGCGGCAAGCTGACCCACTACTTTGCGATCCATTCACGGGGATCGCATAGAAACGAGTGGCGGATCAGAACTCGGCCGGCAGATAGCCGTTGATTTCGAGGCCGATGCAGATTTCGACGAGGGTCGGAGTTGTCCACGCCATGGTCGTTCCCTTCCGGGCCGGTCTTTTGGCCGGCCGCACAACACGAAATAGAAGCATAGCATAGTTCGCGGGCACACCTACCGACAAGGGGGGTCGTTGCCCACTGCCATTGACCATGGGACCGGCAAAAGAGGGCACATTGCCACGCTCTCTTTTCACAGCTGCCAATCCAGGGCATCTTGTGCCAGACACTGTCGCGTCAGGTCCGACCCGGGGGGCGGCCCGACGGGTGCCATGAACCAAAAACCGCTTTCTGGAGGAAAATCATGAGTCAACGGATAACCCGACGCGGCGTGAATGCCGGCATCGGTGCGGCCCTTATCGGGCCGGCATTGACGGCGCCGCGCGCTTTCGCGCAAGGCGGCGAGCCCATCAAGATCGGCTTCAGCATGGCGCTGACCGGCCCGCTCGCCGCCAACGGCAAGCAGGCCCTGCTCGGCGCCAAGATCTGGCAGGAAGAAGTCAACGCCAAGGGCGGTCTGCTCGGCCGCCAAGTGCAGCTGATCAATTACGACGACCAATCCAACCCGGCGACCGTGCCCGGCATCTATACCAAGCTGCTCGACGTCGACAAATGCGACCTCGTCGTCGGTCCCTATGCGACCAACATGGTGGCGCCGGCCATTCCCGTCGTCATGCAGAAGAACAAGACCTTCATCGGCCTGTTTGCGCTCGCCGCCAACAGCGAATTCCACTATCCGAAATATTTCTCAATGCTGCCGTCCGGGCCGACGCCGAAGGAGTCCTTCAGCGAAGGCTTTTTCGAGGTCGCCGCGGCGCAAAATCCGAAGCCGCAAACCGTCGCGCTGGCTGCCGAGGATGCCGAGTTCTCGCGCAACGCAGCCGATGGTGCCCGCAACAACATCAAGAAGTACGGCTTCAAGTCCGTCTACGACAAAACTTATCCGCCGAACACCACCGACTTCTCGCCGATCGTCCGCGCCATCCAGGCCACCAATCCGGATCTCGTGGTGATCTGCTCCTATCCGCTGAGCTCGGTCGGCATGTTGCTGTCGGCACGCGAACTCGGCCTCAAGCCGAAGATGATGGGCGGCGGCATGGTCGGGCTGCAGGCAACCGTGTTCAAGGACAAGCTCAAGGGCAAGCTCAACGGCATCGTGAACTACGAAACCTGGGTGCCGTCGGCGAAATTGATGGTGCCGGCCGCCGGCTTCTTCAAGACATACCAGTCGCGCGCACAAGCCGAAGGCGTCGATCCGCTCGGCTATTACCTCGGCGGCTGGGGCTACGCCTATTTGCAGGTGCTGGCCACCGCGGTCACCGGTGCAAAGAGCATCAACGACGACAAGATCGCCGACTACATGCGCAGCCACGCCTTCGACACCATCATGGCGTCCGGCATCAAGTTCGGCAAAGACGGCGAGTGGACCAAATCCGGTATGATGCAGGTCCAGTATCACGACCTCACCGACGGCGCGAACCTCGATACCTGGCGGGGCATGAGCTACCAGACCGTGCTGACGCCGGCCGACCAGAAAACCGGCAACATCATCTATCCCTACGAGAAGGCGATCGGATGATTTTTCCTCCTGTGCTTATGGAGGATTAAACTGGTAGAGGTGGGACGCAGAGGCATTGCATGCTGTTTCCCACCTCTCTCGTCGGCTCCTACCCGCAACCGGACTGGCTGATCGACCGCGACAAGCTGTCGAAGCAAGTGCCGCGGGTGCGCGCCGACGATCTCTGGCTCGTTGCCCGCGACAAGCTTGAAGCGGCGCAGGACGACGCCACCATCTTGGCCATTCGCGATCAGGAGCGCGCCGGCCTCGACATCGTCACCGACGGCGAGCAGCGCCGCGAAAGCTATTCCAACCGCTTCGCCACCGCGCTCGACGGCATCGATACGGAAAAGCCCGGCACCACGATCAACCGCAGCGGCCGGCCGATCCCGGTGCCGCGGGTGGTCGGTCCGATCCGGCGCAAGCATCCGGTCGAGCTGCGCGATCTCGAGGTGCTGCGCGCCAATACCGACCGCGCCATCAAGGCGACGGTGCCGGGCCCGTTCACCATGGGCAAACAGGCCCAGGACGACTACTACAAGGACGAGGAAGCCGTCGCGCTCGCTTATGCCGACGCGGTGAACGCCGAGATCAAGGATTTGTTCGCCGCCGGCGCCGACGTGGTGCAGATCGACGAGCCGTGGATGCAGCAGCATCCGGACAAGGCCCGGCAATACGGCCTGAAAGCGCTCGACCGCGCGCTCGACGGCGTCAAAGGCACCGTCGCCGTGCATCTGTGCTTCGGCTATGCCGCGGTGGTGCACGACAAGCCGTCGGGCTATTCGTTCCTGGCCGAGCTGGAAGGCTCGAAGGCGCAGCAGATTTCGATCGAGGCGGCGCAGCCCAAGCTCGATCTGGCGATCTTGAAAGAACTGCCGTCGAAAACCATTATTCTCGGCGTCATCGACCTGTCGGATATGACGGTCGAGACGCCGGCGACCGTGGCCGAGCGCATCCGGCGGGCGCTGGCCCACGTCCCGGCAAATCGGGTGGTGGTGGCGCCGGATTGCGGCATGAAATACCTGCCGCGCGCCGTGGCCTTTGCTAAGATGAAAGCCATGGCCGAAGGCGCAGCCATCGTGCGGCGCGAAATCGCTGGCAAATAAGATTTGGGATTCTGCAGGAGACGACCATGCCTTATGTGACGGAACAGACCTTGACCGACGTCGTGCGCGAGCGTTGGAGCGATATTCCCGATCCGCGGCTGAAGCAGGTAATGCAGGCGCTGGTGAAGCACGCCCATGCCTTCGTGCGCGAGATCGAGCCAACGCAGGCGGAATGGGCGACCGCGATCGATTTCCTCACCCGCACCGGCCAGATGTGCGACGACAAACGCCAGGAATTCATCCTGATGTCCGACGTGCTCGGCATCAGCATGCTGGTCGACGCCATCAATCACCGGCAAGCGAACGGCGCGACGCCGAGCACGGTGGAAGGCCCGTTCCACGTGCCCGATGCGCCGGCCGTCGCCAACGGCGGCAACATGGCGGTCAACGCGCCGGGCATTCCCTGCTTCGTCAGCGGCACGGTGCACGGCGTCAAGGGTGAGCCGGTTGCCGGCGCTGTGCTCGATCTGTGGCAGACCGACGGCGACGGCCTCTACGAGGCGCAGCGCCCGGAAATCGAAGGGCCGTGGATGCGCGGGCTTTATCGCTCGCAGCCCGATGGCTCGTACCTCATTCGCACCGTGGCGCCGATCGCCTACACCATCCCGATGGACGGCACGATCGGCGAACTGATGAACCGCACGAACCTGAGCCACATGCGGCCGGCGCATATTCACTTCGCGCTCGACGCGCCGGGCTATCACGGCCTGGTCACGCATCTGTTCCAGTCCGGCGACAAATGGATCGAGCACGATGCGGTCTATGGCGTGAAGGAACCGCTGATCGTCGATTTCAAGAAAATGCCGGCGGGCAGCAAGACGCCGGGTGGCGAGTTGATGAACGAGCCGTTCTACGTCGTGCATTACGACTTCGTGCTGGACCAGAAGGCGCAAGCGGCCGCGGCGGCGTAATCACGGGCGCTCCAGCGCCTCGCGATCCCATTGCGCCAAATCGGCGGCGGCTTCGTAGGTGTCCTGCAGGAAGCCGAGCAGCAGCGCGTCGGGATCGCGGGCGAGGCGCACCGCCTCGTAGGGCAGAATGAACTGCCCGAGGTTCTTGTCGTAGTACCCGTCCGCGGTGCCGAGCGGCGTGTCGCCGTAACCCTCCGGCTCCGGATAGGCATAGGCGTAAAACGCCGGCTGTCCGAAGCCGCCGTTGCCGGGCCAGAAGCCGCAGCTCGAGACCTCGTGCGAATAGGCTTCGGCCATCACCCAAGGGGCGACGTTGGGTGTGACGCCATGGGGCGGCGGCGCCGTGCGACCGGAAAAGCGGGTGACCGCGAGGTCAAAGCTGCCCCAGAAGAAATGCACCGGGCTCGCTTTGCCGATAAAGCGCGAGCGGAATTCGTTGAGCACCCGCGCCGACTGCACCAGCGCCTGATGGAAACGCGCAACATATTCGGGGTCGTATTGCGCGTGCAGGTGATCCTCGTCGAACGGCACGGCGTTCTCGATTTCGCCCGGCATGGTCCAGATGCTCACGTCGATGTCGAGGCCGCGCAGCCGTTCCATGAATTCGACGTAGAAATCGGCAACCGGCATCGGCTTGAGCGCAAAACTCTCGATGCGGCCGTCGTTCGAGGCAATGCGCAGCTCATGCTCGACGAGATCGAACAGGATGTCGAAGGTGCGCCCGCCGCAACGGTTTTGCGGCGCGATGAGGCCGCGTGAGTTGACGCGGAATGTGACGTTCCACCAATGATTGACGAGCGGCGTGCAGGCCACCCGCACTTTGCCGACGATCTGCGTCCACAATTGCAGCGTGTCGCAGGTCTCGCTCCAGGCATCGAACGGCAGGTCGGGCCAATGGGAATTCCAGCTCATGGGCATCCGCTTTACAGCAAATGCCGGAGCTTTTGGAGAGCGATTAGAACGTGATGGTGCTGGCCAGCAGCGATGAGCCTGCCTGGTTCGGCGCCATCAATTGCGGCTTGAGCTTCGCCAATTTGGCCAATTCGCGGGCCAGCTCGGCCCATTTTTTCCGGATCTTTTCTCCGGCGTCATCGGCGGCGGGGAGGATCACGGTTTGCTGCGATTGAGCGGCGGCTTTGGCTGCTTCCCGCCGCCTGATGGCCTGGCGCGCTTGCGCCTCGAACTGCGCGATCTGCGCCTCAAGCTCCACGATCCGCGCATTGAGAACCTTGATTTCGTCGTCGGCGTGGACCAGAGCCGCGTCGCGGTTCTGGAAGGTTTTCAATAACGTGTTGGTCGCGGCGATGAGCTGCAGACGCGACTGTTCGAGCTCGTTGATCTGGCATTGTTTCAGCCGCAGCAAATCCTGAAGTTCATGAAGGTCACGCTCGGCGTCGCGCCGCGCGGCGGCGGCGTCGGCGAGGCTGCGTTCGGTGGCGGCGTTTTCCGCAATGCGGGCGGCCAAGCATTCGCGCGAGTCGGTGAGCAGCCGCTCGGCGACCTCGGCGCGCGACGTCATCGTTGCCAGCCGGCCGCTCAGCACGCTGGCTTCGATTCGGTAGTCGCGGGCTTCGCTGGCAAGCCTGGTGCACTCGGTCTCGGCCGAAGCCAGCGCCGTCTGCAGGTATTCAAGCTGCGCGTCTGTTTGACGGTGTGCGCCGTCGCTCTTTGCCAGGCGCCCGGTCAGCCCGGCATTCTCGACCATCGCCAGATCGAGCGAGGTTCGCAGCGACTCGTTCTCGTTGTCGCGAAGCGCAAGCTCATCGTGCGCCGCGGCAAGCTCGTTCTCGAGTTCCGCGATCCGCGCATCCGCTGCCTGAAATTGCTCGCTGAGCGCTTGTTTCGCGGCCGTCTCCTGGGCCAGGCGCCGCTCGAGCCCGGTTGCTCTGGCGCGCGTCAATTCGAGCTCATCGGCGAGTTCGATTTCCAGACCATCGGCAGCCGCGTCGAATTCCGTCTCGGCCAATGAAGGCTGGGCCCGTTTCGCTATGGGAGTTGCATGCGTGACGGCGAGACGGGCGGCTTGATCAAGCCAGCCGTTGCCTTGTGCCTTGCCGTTGGGTGCCATCTGTGGCGCGTCGATTGTTGTCCAGTACAACGAAACGTGACGACGCAATGGTTAACGGCTGGTTACCTCGCCATTAACCGCTTGGAAATGACTGCAAACGCAAGGCCGCGACAGCCGCTAAAAACCCACCCGATACGACCGCGCTACCGCTCAACGGCCTGATTCGTCAAGATTAATCCAGATCAAGCTCGGCGGTGGGGCGTCGCGCGGCGCGTTTCAGCCCTTCATCAGATGCCCAAACCTTTGCAATCCGATGCGTCGTTCTTCGGCCGACGGCATGTTGACCGCCGGGAATTTATCGCGCCAGTGCCACGGCCGGCAGGCGTCGATCACGGCGCGGCTGTTGGTGTAATCGCCGGCCGCTTTCCGCTCCGGTTCGATGCGCGGATCGAGCGGCGTCGACCAGGCGCCGCGGATGATGTCGATCGAGGTGGCGGGATCCGAGCGCGTGATCAGCGCCCAGATCACTTCTTCCAGGTTCGAGACGTCGATGTCGTCGTCGACCACGATCACATAGCGTCCGCAATAGGCGCCGACATGGCATTGCGCGGCGATGTGGCCGGCCTGCTTGCCGTGGCCCGGATAGCGCTGCTTCACCGCGACGGCGAGGAACAGCCGCGCATTGCCGACTTCGTGCGCCCAGGCCGCTGTGACGCCGGGCACGCCGGCCTTCTCGATGTTCTCGCGCAACAGCGCCGAGCGTACGATGGCGCGGTAGCGGCAGATCTCGTCCGGCGGCCGCTGCGGCACGCAGCCGAGCAGGATCGGCTCATGGCGATGATAGATCGCCTTGATGTCGATCACCGGCTCGGGCCGGTGGTCGCTGGCGTAATAGCCGGTCCATTCGCCGAACGGGCCTTCGAGCCGCACATTGTCGGGCTCGACGAAGCCCTCGATCGCGATCTCGGCATTGGCGGGGATCGGCAGGCCGGTGATGGGCCCTTTGATCACCTCGACCGGCTGGCCGCGCATGCCGCCGATGATGTCGAGCTCGCAGACGCCCGGCGGCACTTCGCTCGAGCCCATGAGGAAGCTCATCGGGTCGCCACCGCAGACGATGACCACCGGCATGCGCTCGCCGCGCGCGGCATATTTGTCGCGCATCACCCGGCCGTGCTTGCCGGGCGAGATATAGAAGCCGAGAGATTTCCGGTCGTGGATCATGACGCGATAGGTGCCACAATTGATCCAGCCGTCGTCGGGATCGCGCATGATGTTGTAGCAGCCGGTGCCGATATAGCGGCCGCCGTCCTGCGGATGCCATTGCGGCGCCGGAAATTTGGTGACGTCGATCGCCTCGCCCTGCATGGCGTTCTGCATCACCGGGCCGGTCTCGACGAATTTCGGCGAAATGCGCTTCTGCATACCGGCGTGATTGACGCGGAAGCTTTCGCTCAGTTCGAGCTTGGACAGCTCGGTGGAAAATCCAAGCGTCATGTTCTTGCGCTTGCCGGCGAAGAAATTGACCAGGAGGCGGCTGCCCTTGAGCGTGCCGGGCACGTCTTCGAACACGAAGCACGGCGCGTCGTCGGCATGGGCCGACATTTCCGCGACCATGCCGATGTCCTGCTGGTAGCTGAGCCCGCCGAGTTCCTTCACCTCGCCGAGCTTTTTCGCCTCTTCGAGCCATTGCCGCAGATCGTGGTAGGGCAGAAACGGCGCCGTATTCGAGCCCGCCGCGCTCGAAGTTCCGTCGCCGAGCGGCGTCGACATCGGGTCGGGCATGAAGTTCGGTTCCGCCATGAATTGCACCCTTGTTTCGCGCCGCCGTGAAATGCTTATAATGCTAAGGAATTACTCTCAAGCCATCCTATCATGCCAGAAGACGCCGGCTCAAACCTGCTGCACGACTGGATCGCGCGCGCCGCGCTGGCCGCGCCGGAGAAACCGTGGGTCGTGGCAGCCGACGATGGCCGCACCGTCAGCTACCGCCAATTGCGCGAGACGGTCGGCCGCTTCGCCACGTTGTTGCGGCAGCGCGGCCTTGGGCCGAACGACCGGGTTGCACTGCTTGCCAACAATTCGATCGAGCAATTGCTCTGTTATTTTGGCGTGATGGCCAACGGCGCGACGCTCTGCACCATCCACATCGAAATGAACCGCAACCAGCTCGACAATATTTTCGAGCGGCTCAAGCCGAAGCTCATTCTGTATCAGGACGGCTTGCAGCTCGACGATCTGTTGGCCGCAACGTCCGCGCCGCGGCTACGGATCGGGCGGTCGGACAAAATCGAGCCGGGGACGCTGTTCGCCGAACTGGCGCATTGCGCGCCGGGCGATCCGGCGCAAGCGGCGCGGCCCGAAGACGACGCCATTATCCTGTTCACCTCGGGCACCAGCGCGCAGCCCAAGGGCGTGATGCTGAATTACCGGGAATATCTGCTCAACATCGATCCGCTCGCCGCCGGCTGGGGCATCACGGCAGACGACCGGCTTTACGATTTCCGCCCGTTCAGCTGGAACTCGGCGCAGACTTTGAGCGCGCTGACCATCGTCAACCGCGGCGCGACCTTGGTTCTGGCCGAAAAATTCTCGGCCAGCCGTTTTTTTCAGCATCTGCGCGACCATGGCGTGACCATCGCCGCCGGCAATCCGACGACGATCAATATTTTGCTCAACAGCGAACAGACCGCGCATCGCGACAATTTGCCGAAGCTGCGCTTCGTCACGTCGAGCTCGGCGCCGCTGTTGGTCGAAGAGTGGAAGCGGTTCGAGCAGAAATTCGAGATTGCCGTGGCGCAGGGCTGCGGCGCCAGCGAGGCCAGCTGGATCGCAGCCATTCCCGGCGAACAGCGCCGCCTCGGCACCGTCGGCAAGCCATTGGCCTATCATGATCTGGCCATCGTCGACGCCGACGGCCGGCGCTTGCCGCCGGGCGAGATCGGCTATGTCGAGCTTGGCGGCTGGCCCGATCATCCGTTCCGCTATCTCGGCGACGACGGTGCGATCAAGATCCACAGCCGCGGCCGCTT
>Ga0208044_1001943_pt1 | contig 10652 bp, 10 predicted proteins | sample Sb_taG_8_FD_187712 | JGI IMG/M metagenome (GOLD analysis project Ga0208044, IMG submission 187712) | Peat soil microbial communities from Weissenstadt, Germany - Sb_50d_c_BC metaG (SPAdes) (version 2) | ecosystem: Environmental > Terrestrial > Soil > Wetlands > Peat | place: Germany... | reverse complement strand
GAGCCTGAATGACGTGAAAGACGTCTTGTGCGAGGGTCGGGCGACGAGCCCGATCCAGTCGCTCAACGTCGTCTCACGGTCAGCTCGAATCCGTTGCCGACGGGCACGCCGCAACTGGCGAAGTCAGGCAGGCTGCGAAGGCGGGCAACGAACGGGGCCAGTTCCTCGGCGTGCGTGGTCGTATTGTCGGTCACCAGTACGCACCCAGGCGCCAGCTTGCTCCAGACCGCATCCAGGTACTCGCCGCTCTGCGCTTTCGTCGCGTCGATGAATACGAAGTCGAAGAGCGCCTGGGGTTTCAGGCTGGTCAGGACCGTCCGCACATCTCCCTCGTGAAGGGTGACGGTCTCTGCAAGGCCAGCCTCCCTGAGGCTTTCGCCCGCTGCCCGGACCTTTTTCGGATCAGCGTCGATCGAATGGACGCGGCCCCCGTGCTCGCTTGCCGCGGCCGCGAGGTGCAGGGTCGAAAAACCGTAGCTGGTGCCGATCTCGCAGATCGAGATGCACCGACCGATCCGAACCAGCTGAGCCAGAACCATGGCCTCGTCCCGAGGGATTTGCCAGTGGTCGTCAACCTGATCCCGCAGCCGATCAACCCGGTCGATCACCACTCTGACGCGATCGGAAAACATTGCAGGCCCTCCCGTGTGACACAGAACCCTCGCGATCGACATCCTGATCGTATCACGAAAGATCCCTGGTCATCGCCGACAGCTTGATGAATTCCGGTACAGAATCGGCCACGGGGCATGGCGGCAAATCGGCTCGCTCACCGCGCCTTTGCGAATGCCGGCCTCTGAGATAACCTGGGATTCACGTACCGGCCATAGCGCAGGGCCGTCGATATCATTCAGCCCGACTGCACCAAGAACGGTGGCCTGAGCGAGTCGCGGCGGATCGCCTGGCTGGCGCACGACCACAATGTCCAGATCGTCCCCCACGGCTGGAACACTGTCGTCGGCCTGGCCGCCGATCTCCAGTTCTCCGCAGCGATTCCGGTTGCCCGCTACGTCGAGTACCTCACGCCCTGCGTGTACATTGACGAGATTACCACCGAACCGTTTCGTCTTGTTGATGAAGGCCTGCTCATGATCCCCCAGCTCCCCGGCCTGGGGGTCGAGATTGATGCTGATAAGCTGGCGAAGTTCTGCCCGGAGCGGGTGGTGTTTCCGTAACGCAAGAGTCGGTGGGTGGTAGCCGGAGGAGCCTTGTCCCACTGCCGAGTCAGGATGACCGACTGTCTCGCCAGAGGCCTCGCCTCCCAAGAGAATTCCGCTCTCTTTCAAGTGGGTGCGGTGCTGAGGGAACCTCTCAACTTTGGGTTCGTTTTTTCCGCCGAGCGCGTAAGAACCACGGAATCAATCGAGGGCTATTGGGGAGCAATTGAGCCCGGCGCTGCCGCATGGGCGGTTCTCGAGATTCGGGCGTTCGAGACCTGAATTCGCTTTCCGCCACCGTCTTGAGAACCGGCCACCGTCGGCTGGACCTCGATGACCTGGCCAGGCAGCCCGGCGGAAAACTGTTCCACGGCGATCAAGGGGCGGACGATCTGTTCGACCTGGCCGTCGCTGAAGGCGTGTTGCATGGCGTCGTCGGCCAACTCATTGGCGATCGCCGCCATGATCATCCCCTGGTCCAGGGCCAGGATGCGACCTGAAGTCATCCCCATCGAGACGTCCACGGAGTCCTGGAAGCCCAGGGGGCCGTAAATCGGCAAGCCGACGGAGAGGGCGCGGAGATTGGCGACCGCCTCGTGAGGGGCGTAACGCAGGGCGAGGAAAGAGGCATGCGGCGTAACGACGCCGTGGGTGAATCGGGTCGAATGAGGCATCAGGGGTGGCAGGACGGGCGGGCCGATTTCATAGGAGAAATAACCGAGGGTGTAGGTCCCCAGGGCCTTCACGCCGTAAACCTCGTATCCCCCTCGCGGACTGGCGGCGGGCGAGAAACCCCAGTAGCCGTAGCCGACCTCCTCCAAGCCGTGGGCGATTTGCGCCCGGACATAGAGCGGGTGATTGATCCCCCAGCTCCGCGGGGCCCAGACATCCTCGGGGACGAACAGCGTCACCATCAAGGCCTCGAACATGCTCCCGCCCCAGCTCGGGACGATCCGTGCGCCACGATAATCGTAAGAGCCCTCGAAGACCCTGACCCCGTAATAGTCGCGGGTCGTACCGCGGGGCGACTGCTGTTGCGGCCCCAAGTTCTCGGGCAGGGTCCGGAACATCCGGTAGTAGTGTTCGGGAGGGAGTTGGCCGCGGGCGATGCCGAAGTAGCTGGCGATGCGGGCCTCCGAATTGAGCATCCCGTAGTGGCCGTAGAACGTCTGATCGTCTGTCAGGTAGCCCACGTGAAGCTGTCCCGGATGGCGGATGGGATCGGCCGCGTCGAAAGGGTCGTAGAAGAAGCGGAAATCAATCGGTTCGAGGAGCCTTCCGGCGCGTTCCCGCAACGACAGCTCGGAGTTGGCCACCATCATCAGCGCGACGGCCAACCAGGCATTGTCCACCGCGGACAGGTAAGGCTCGACCCGGCTGGAGTCAAAGGGGGAGACCTTGAGGACGGCCCCGGTGCGGGGGTCCAGCATGTTGAAGAAGAGCCCGTGGGTCCGATCCATGCCTGCCAACGTCGCGAGGGTCCTGTCCAGTCGTGACCTGGCTTCGGAAGAGCCGATGAGATGCAGCCGCTCGGCGGCCAAGGTGCTCCAGAGATAGGCGGCGATGTTCGTGGGCGACGTATGCGACAAGGGATTGGACCAGCCTTCGCCGTCTCGGGAAAGACTGTCGGCGGGCAGGCCGCTGGGCAGGGTCAACCTCTCAAACGACCGCCAGGTGTCATTCGCGTATCGGAGCAGCGTCGCCCGTTCGTCCGCAGTCAGCGCATTGGCCCTTCCCGTCGGAGACGCCAGGAGGGTCAACCCCAACCCAAGTTGCAGCCCCAGGAGCAATACTCCAAGGACAACCAAGCTTTGCGGAGAAGCTCGCCTCATCGCAACACCTCGGAGGCTTCTCGGTTGGTACTGGCATCTGCGACGATGTCCCGGGTTTAGTTGAGTCGAGTCGACCTGGAGGCCGGACATACCGGCACCTGGGTCGGTGGTGTACCCCGGGTGCTTGGGGCGCAGAGCGACCCAGCCGAAGCACCCGGCGTACAGGTGAGACTGAGGAACGATCCGCACGCAGACGCGCTCGTCGTTCCGATCGATGCTCAACTTCTGTGGATCAGACTTTCGTTCCCGCCGCGCCCAAGCACACGGCCTCATACCACTTCTGCATCACGGACTGAACGTCATGCATCTGCGACGCGATCGCTGTCTTGAGGATCTCGCAGTTTCGCCGCCACAGCTCCTCGCTCAAGCGTTGGAACTGCTCGGGATTTCTGGCCTCGCCGACCCGAAACGCATCGTCGATAGCGCGGATCCCCGCCCGGTACTCCTCATCGAGCGTCTCCTGGTGCCGCTTCAGCATGTCGGCGACGGCCTCGGCACACTTCCTCTGGGCCGCGCTCAACTGCTCCAGCCATGCCGCTGCCGGCGTCGCGCTGGCCGAGGTCGATGTCCCCGTCAACGGAGGCGCAAACGCCTGAGTTTGGTCTTGTTGCACCCGAGAACCTTCTCGGTCTCCTGTCGATGTCCCCGTCAACGGAGGCTCAAACACCTGAGTCCCGAACGGCGACAATTGCATCGTCCAGTTCCGCAGCATCTCCTGCTGCAGCTTCAGCGTCGACTCGACGGCCTTGCTATAGTTCTCCAGAATCTTGTCGACCATTGTTCACCTCCTGGGACCAGTAAGCAGTTCTCACTCCCACATCCTGACCGTGTCGACTCACCGTGTCAAGCAAGAAATGCTGCAAGTGCAAAAAATCTCGATATGCCAGTAATTCTCCAGGATTCTTCGAGATTCTGCCATCGATTACGGGGTTGAAATGACGCAGACGCACAACGCCCGCGCCGGGCAACCCGTCCTCCGTGAAGAAGCGCCGGCCACGAGCGCTGACTCGAAGCCGGCTCCCGACCCCCGAGGGGGTTCCGCCACCGGAGGCGGTAGCCGATGTCGAAAGAAGTTTTGCAGCTTCGAATCGATGGTCGCATCTCGGATAGGTTCCTCGGGCATCGTCTGATGATCACGTGCTGGAAATGGCTGCCATATCTGACTGGACTCAGGACGCAGAGCCCGAGGTGACGATGTCCCAGTTCCGGTGACACCACAGTTCCGGTGACACCATGCCTAATTCTTCGAGTTCCGGTGACACCATACCTAATTCTTGACCGGCGTTCCTGCTGCTGATAGTCTTCCGTCATGGCCCGATTGGCACGTGTCGTCGTCCCTGGTCTCATCGAGCTCCGGTGACAGAGTTCTGGCGACACCATGAGCCGTTTGCGGTGTCGTTTTTCCCGGGGTGGCCAAAGGCGGCAAGTCCCCCTGGGGGTATCTATGACGATGATGGGGTATTTCAGACGTTGTCATGGTCGCTCATCGTTCGCGCGCGGTGGATCGCTCGTGCTCGATTTGCTCGTTGAGCGCTTGCGCGATCGGGCTCAGGCGGGTCCCACCCAGTGTCTTGATCGTGCCTCGGCCCTTTCCCGCCAAGGCCGTGCCCAAGGCCAGATGCACTAGCATCACCACGCCCACCATAGCGTGAAACCGTCGTGCCCCCACCACGTTGCCGTCGTCGGCACCCCAGTACAGCTTCAAGCGGGCATTGACTCGCTCCACCGCCGTGCGTCCCTTGTACAAGCGCTCGAATTGTTTGGTCATGCGCGGGATCGGCGGGAACCGCCGCAGGTCCAGTTCGCTCTTGATCCGCGCCACTAATCCATAGGTTCGGCCCTCGTTGCACCGCGCGTCGCTGGGACATGACCAGCCTTCATGGCGCGCGGGACACCGGTACTTCAGCGTGCCACGGTTCACTTCATGGCCGACGTAGGCCATCCGGTGCCGGACCATCGGCATGCTCATTTTATCATAACAGTGGATCGTCCCGGATTCGTCGTACACCAGGTTCGAACGCCCCGTGTGTCCCGGCAGCATTCGCTCGGGCTCTCCCTTCCACAACGCGCGGTTCTCGATCAATGGCTTGATCCCGGCCTTGTGCAACAACCGATGCACGGCCTCGTCGTCGGCCGCCTTGTCGTCGGCCAGCGATTCGATCCGGCCCTCCGGCAGGTTGGCGCGGGCTTGCTCGAGCAACGCCGCAATCATCTGGTTGTCGCCCACCGCCGGTTCGGTGATCCAATAGGCCAAAGCCAGTTCATGACGGACGTCGACCAAGAGGTGGAGCTTGTAGCCGAACCACTCCACAACTCTCTCCACCTTCCCCTCGGCGTCGAGATACTCCTTGCGGCCTCCTCCCGGCTGTGGCAGTCCCAGCTTCACCTCGGCTTGCTGACGTGCCGCTTCGCCTCGGCGGGCGTTCAGCGCCGTGGCGTCCCCTGCGGTGCGGCGCCCCAGATCGGGCACCACACTGGCCAACCGCCGAACCATGGCGTCGAAACTGACCCGCATCGCGGCCAGATGGGCAGGATGCCCCAAGACGTCCAGAAACCTCGACAGATTCCAGTGATGAGGAATCTGGGCCTCGGTCTCCACACCAAGCAGCCGACAGAGCGTGGGATTGCGTCGCAGTTCGGCCAGACAGCCGTCATAAGAGGGATGCCGCAACAGGGGGGTCAGCACGGCGACGCCCCAGAGGACGGAGACCGGATAGTCGTCCCTTCCATGCCCCCGCGCCTGCCGCAGTCCCTGCAGCAGGGAAGCGTCGGGGATAGCCTCCAGACAACGGCGGACCGTCTCCAAGGAGGGAGAATCCTCGAGCGTTGCCCAAGCAAACAGAGGCTGCGTGGCTGTGATCCGCATAGTCGCGACGTCTCCTCCACCAGGGCCCTAGTATACATCGCGATAGATACCCCATGCAAGGGGGGCGTGGGGTAAAAATCGTGATTTTCATGGCTTTGCGATGTAAAGTAATGGAAAACACAAGGAAAACGGAGGGTGCCTGGGGTAAGAGCTTTTCGGGACCCCCTCGCGGCCCCGAAGAACAAAGGACTTACGAACAGCGCACGCGGCTCGTTCAAGTCCAGGTAACACTTGCCAGATGGGATAGGATTTTCTAAACTGCCTGTTTCCTCCATGTTGGGGTTGTTTGTCCCCCACAAGCACCGTTTCACGGAGGAAACAGACATGGATTGTCAGGCTACTTTGTCGATCTCGGTCACGCAATGTGATCCCACTTCCGCTACGACTCCGCTTCACTGGCCAGCTCCGGCAACTGTTCATGTTTCTTGTCCGGCCAAGCAGCTGGCGCCTCAGCAGAGGCGAGACCTGGCCATCCAGGTGCTCGCCGGGACGGAAACAGTCTCCGAGTTGGCCCGCGAGCACGAGGTCAGCAGGAAGTTCCTCTACCAACAGGTGCACACCGCGCAACAGGCGCTCGACAGTGCCTTCGCCCCTGTTCTGCGATCCGAGGAGGTCCTCTTCTACCTGCCGGTTACCAAGTCTTGGCTGCGGCAACTGGTCCTGGCCTTGGTGTTCATCTGCCAGAGCTCGACCCGCGGCGTGGTCGAATTGCTGCGCGACGTCTTCGATTTTCGGATCTCCCTGGGGACCGTGCACAACATCGTGCACAGCCCCGTTGCTCAGGCCCGGAGGATCAACCAGCAGTACGACCTCTCCACCATCGTCATCGGCCTCCTCGATGAGATCTTCCAGGCGCGCGATCCCGTTTTGGTGGGGGTCGATGCCCAATCCACCTTCTGCTTCTTGCTGAGTCCGGAAGAGCATCGCGACGCCGATACCTGGGGCGTCCGGCTGCTGGAACTGGTCGACCAAGGCTTCGCTCCCAAGGCCACTATCGCCGATTTCGGCTCGGGGCTCCGCGCCGGGCATCAAGAGGTGCTGCCTGAGGTCCCCTGCCGCGGTGATGTTTTTCATGCCTTGTACCACACTGGGCCGCTGGTCCGTTACCTGGAGAACCGGGCTTACGAAGCCATGAACGTCTGTGCCAAACTCGAGCGAAAGCAAGCTACCACCGCACGTCGTCGTGGCTGCAAGGACCAGAGTCTGGCCACGAAGCTATCGTACGCACGGCCGGCTGAGGCCAAGGCGATCGTGTTGGCTGATGAGGTGGCGTTATTAGCCCGTTGGCTCCGCGACGACATCCTCTCGGTGGCCGGTCCGGAGTACGCCATCCGCCGTGATCTGTTGGACTTCGTGGTGGCGGAGTTGCGCGCCCGCGAGTCGGCCTGTCCGCATCGGATCGGGCCGGTAAGGACCTTGCTGGAGAAACAGCGGGACAATCTTTTGGCCTTCGCTGTGGAACTGGACCGTGAACTGGCGGCCTTGGCCCAAGAGTGGCAGATCAGCGTGGCGACCGCCCGGGAGGTCTTGCAGGTGCAATCCTTGCCGACGTGGGACCCGAAGCGGTGGCATCGTGAGGCGGCCCTGCGCGAGACGCTACGCGGGCGTTATCACGGCGTGTGTGCCGAGGTGCAGGAGCTCTCCGATCGGGTGGTGCGGGCCAGCAGTCTGGTCGAGAACCTCAACAGCCGGCTGCGCAGCTACTTCTTCCTGCGGCGGCAGTTGGGCAAGGACTACTTGACGCTGCTTCAGTTCTTCTTGAACCACCGCCGGTACCTGCGCAGTGAAGACCCCAGTCGAGTCGGCAAGAGTCCTGCCGAGTTGCTGACGGGTGAGCCGCATGCTCACTGGCTGGAGCTTCTGGGGTACACGCGGTTCTCGCGGAACTGAAGTCCCAGCATGGCAGCCAGGGACTCGCGAAAACCCGCTCCAACGCGGGACCGATCAGGGTCTGCGCTGAGGTTCCGAGTGTTACCCGAAAACCGGCGTTTTTGAACCATGCCCAATTCCCTCAAGGAAGGCCGACTCCAAGCCCTTACCAGACAACAACTCCAAGCACAAGCCACCCAAACTCGTCATCGGCGTTGGGCGGCGAGGGTGTGCTGGGCTTGCAGCGTGCCTTCCAGCTCGCCGGTGCGCGGTCGGTGGTGGCCAGTCTATGGGGGGTGCCGGACAAGGAGACGCACGAACTGATGCGCGAGTTCTACCACCGGGTGTGGTCGGAGAGGCCGGTGCCACGAGCCGAGGCGTTGCGTCAGGCGCAGCTCTGGATGCTGGAGAACTGGAAGCCGCTGCGTGGCGGCGTGGAGCGTCCGGCACCGCAAGGATCGCCGCTACCGTATGTCTGGGCCGCCTTCGTCCTCTCCGGTGACTGGCGGTAAGAAGCTGGCCGTGGCAAGGGGAGGGGCGGAGAAGGCGAATTCTCGTGTGGGTTTTGGCGGAGAAAACGAGATTCTTCTTGGTGTAGCACACTCAGGAACGGCCGATCGATCACTTCCATGGACTCTCTCGAAGCAAGCTCCCTCGCATGAGGAACGGCCGATGAATCGCCGTCTCTTGCCGCGCTGGATCGCCAATGTAGCCGTGGTGATCGCCTCCGGGCTCGGACTCGGTATCGTGGCGGCTCGCAACTGGAGGGCGGATTCTTCCTTGCCCGCCCGGGAGATGGCCGCGCCCGAAGTCTCTCGTCCGGCCGAAGGGACGATCGTGACGGCCCGGGCCGCCGAGCCCGGTCCTGCCCCGGCGAGGAAGGGCGCCGGTCGTCGTGCCCTGCTGGTCGGCGTGACGAAGTACGGCCACCTGCCCCGGGACCACGACATCGCCGGTCCGGCCAACGACGTGGGGCTGATGCGGCGATTGTTGCAGAAACAGTTTCAGTTTCAGCCCGAGGACATCGTCACTCTGACCGAAGAGGAGGGCACCCAAGCCCGGCGGCCGACCCGGACGAACATCGAGCGAGAGTTCCATCAACTGGCCGAGCAGGTTCGCGAAGGGGACCAGGTCGTGATCCTGCTGGCCGGCCACGGCGACCGACAGCCCGAGCAGGTTCCGCCGGACCCGGATTACCCCGAGCCCGACGGGATCGATGAGATCTTCCTCCCGGCCGATGTGAGCTCGTGGCGGGGATTTCCGGAACGAGTGCCGAACGCGATCGTCGACAACGAAATCGGGGCCTGGCTCCGCGCGATCACCGCCAAGAAGGCCCACGTCTGGGCCATCTTCGACTGCTGCCACTCCGGAACGATGACCCGCGGGTCCGAAGTGGTTCGCGAGCTGCCGCCCGGGACGCTCGTACCCCGGGAGGAACTGGAGAAGGCTCGTCAACGGGCGGCGCGACGGCAAGGCACGACGCGCGGCGGGCCGTCTGCCAAGCCCGCGCCGTTTGTGCCCCCGCAGCCGTCCGACTACCTGGTTGCGGTTTACGCTTGCCGGTCCCATGAGACCACTCCGGAGAGCCCGCAGCCACCGGGTTCACCGAACGCCAGGATTCATGGACTGCTGACTTACAGCCTTGTGGATATTCTCACCAAGTCCGCCGAGTCCGCGGCGGCGCTGAGCTACCGAGAGTTGGTCCAGCGCCTCCAGGCGCAATACGCCGGCCGGCCCCAGGGCTCGCCGACGCCGCTCGTCGAGGGCAGAGGCCAGGATAGGATCGTGCTGGGAACGGAGCAGCGAGTTCGGTCTCCTCTGCTGCTGACCCGGGACGAGGACGGCTACAAGGTCAACGCCGGAGACCTCTATGGGCTGACCCCTGGAAGTGTCCTCGCGGTGGAGTCGACCACCCGAGTGAACCGGAGGCCACAGCGGCTGGGCCACGTCCGGGTCCAGACCACCAGTCCCTTCGACGCGACGGTCGAGCCCTGTGCCTACGAAGGATCGGCACTGGTGAGCGACCTTGCCCCGTTCTCGGCGTGCCGGCCGGTGTTCATCGATTACGGGCTGCGGCGGCTCAAGGTGGCCATCCAGGCTCCAGGAGTGCAGGAGGCGGCCCGGCACCAACTGCACGGGGCGATCCAGCCGCTGGCCGACGAAAAGGTAGGGCTGGTGGATCTGGTGGAAGACCCGCGCCAGGCCGACTGGCTCGTGCGGCTCGAGCAAGGCCGCGTCGAATTGCTTGAGTCCTCCGGCAACCGGGCCCCGTTCCCCCTGCCGCCAGCAGATAACCCGGCGCTGGGCGAGGTCCTGCGCCAGAACCTGGAGAAGATCTACCGAGCCCGTACCCTGGTCGCCCTCGCAGGCCGGTTCGAAGGAGAGCGATATCGTGGCGGCTCCGAGATGGATATCGATGTCGAGGTCTTGCGGCACAAGGATCGGTCCTCGCCCGGGGAAGTGCTCCCGGCCCCGGCCGGCGGGTGGGTATTCCGGCCCGGCGATCTCATCTCATTTCGTGTCCACAACAAGAGCCTGTCAATGCGGATGGACGTCACGCTGCTGATCGTCGGCTCCGACTTCAAGATCCACGCTTTCTACCCTCGTCCCGATGAAGTGGGCAAGAGTCTGAATCCCGGTGAGATGCTGACAACTCCTCCACCGCCAGGAGAGATCAGCGACGAGCCGCCGTTCGGCCCAGAGACCCTGGTGGTCCTTGCCGCGCCGGCGTGCAACCCACCGACGGACTTCACGCCGCTGGCCCAGGACGGTCTGCCGCTGGCCAGAGCCGCAGACCCAAACCAGAGCCTCAGACCTCCTGATCTGCAACAAAGCAGCTTGCGTGGCCTGAGACTTATCCACCAGCGGGGATGAGGTTTGGGGGATCCTCGTCTGGGACGACAGTGGTGCGGGGTGGGAAATGGAAAT
>Ga0208044_1001942_pt1 | contig 10653 bp, 12 predicted proteins | sample Sb_taG_8_FD_187712 | JGI IMG/M metagenome (GOLD analysis project Ga0208044, IMG submission 187712) | Peat soil microbial communities from Weissenstadt, Germany - Sb_50d_c_BC metaG (SPAdes) (version 2) | ecosystem: Environmental > Terrestrial > Soil > Wetlands > Peat | place: Germany... | reverse complement strand
GATCCGCCTCGGCAAATGTGACCTCGCTCCAAGCAAGGACCGGGTTGGCAGCTGGCCGATCGGGTCAATCCGGAGATAGTCGAGCAAGTCGCTACAACACTCCGCGCTGCTCATGACCTTTGACGGACTCCCGTCGCCCCCGGAGGGGCCGTCAACATGCGCACCGCGGTCAGGTCTGGTCCAGGGTGTAGGCCAGGCCGGCCGCCGGGCCAGCTAGCGTGGCGACGTGCCTAGGCGAAGATCTTGTCCATAACTTCCGCGCCCTGGGTAAGCGCGGGCCGGATCTCGTGTCGGTAGACAAGCTCCGTGGTGGCTGTCTGCTCGTGCCCCGCCAGGCGGGCGATGCTCTCCACGGCAACATCATTCGCCGACAGCACCGAGACGAACGTGTGCCTCATCTCGCGAGGAACCCAGTCCTTCCCGAGCCCGGCCTTCTCGGTGATCAGCCGGAACGCGCGGATCACGTTGTTCGCGCCCAGCGGCGTGCCGACCTTCGACGCGAAGACCAGGCCGTGATCCTGCCACAACGCGCCCGCCCTCAGCCGGTCCTGCGCCTGCCGCTTCCTGTGCTCCCTGAGCGCGTCGACGCAGCGCTGCGCCAGCGCTAGCGTCCGGCGGGACTTCCCCGTGTTGGTGTCACCCCCGTACCGGTCGGACCGCCACACGTAGATCGCGAAACGATCGTCGCCTGCTAGCGCGCCGTCGAAACCGACCTCGGTGACCGACTGCCAGCCGATCGCGTCATCCACCCAGGTCACGACGTGATCCCACCGAAGCGCGCGAGCCTCCTCGGTCCGGATGCCAGCCAGCAGGCTCAGCGTCACGTACGCGTGCAGGCGCGTGCCCTCGGCAGCGGCCAGCACCGCCTTCGCCTGCTCCATGGTGAAGCTCTTGGACGGCCTGCCCGCCCGCCCCTTCGGGGGCGTCACCAGCGCGGCCACATTCCGCCCCACCAGGTCGTTCGCCTGCGCGTGGGTGATCGCGCGCTCCAGGCAGTTCCTCGTGATCTGCAACGACCGCTTCGAGAACCGCGGCGCTAGCTGCGCCAGCGCCGACCGCACGTCACCAGCGCTTAGGTTCCGCAGCGGCCTGACACCCAGATGCTCCATCAGCGACCGCATCAGGCCCTCGTACAAGGTCCTGGTGCGCTCGGACCGACCGTCAAGCCCGTCGCGCAGCCAGTCGTCCACCGCCTGCGCCACCGTGTACGTGGCGGACGGCTTGAGACCCGCATCGAGTTCTAGGTGCAGCGCCTTGAGCCTGTCCCTAACTTCCTGCTTGGTCCGGCCCATGACCTTGCGCCGGATTCGCCTCCCGTCGGCACGATAGCCGAGCGAGACCGACCCGACGTACCGGTTCTTGTCGGCTGCGAAAAAGATCGCGTCTTCGCCGCGCCCGCGGCGCTTGGTGCTGGGTTCGGCCATACCCAAAGCTTACCGCTTAGGCTCCCCGTTAGGCTCCCCAGAGCTGCTGTTTGAGGAACTACTAGGCTTCTGATCTGCGCCCCGACCGCGACTCGAACGCGGGACCTACTGCTTAGGAGGCAGTCGCTCTATCCACTGAGCTATCGGGGCTGGCCTGGTCGGGCCAGGAAACCGCATCAAGCCTAGCCGGTCAGTGGCGTCGTCAGCCGCACTAGTCCGGCCGGTTACTCGACCAGCGGCCCAAGGTCGGCAAGATCAGGCCGTGATCGGCAGCGTCACGCCGAAGTCCCGACATGGTAAGCGGCATCTTCGGTACTAATCGGCATCCTCGGTACTGATCAGCTCGATTGTCTGATTGCGGCGGCCAGCAGATCGAGCAGGCTTGCCGCCGAGGTAAGGCGGCCGCGCTCGGCCGGGTTCAGGCTGCCGAGTCCAGTGACGATCGCATCGATGCGGCGCTTGGCCGCGGCCTGCATAAGGCTCTGGCCTGCACTTGTTGCCGCAATCTCGACCGCTCGGCCATCACGGGGGTGCGCCCGGCGCTCCGCGAGTCCTGCCTCAGCCAGTCCGTCGACAATCCGAGTCATCGTGGGACCTGCCACTCCTTCTGCGGCGGCCAGTTCGCCAAGCGTTCGGGGCCCGCCGAAGACCAGCACCGACAGCGCCGAGAGCCTGGCTGGGGTCAGCCCAGCAAGCCTGTCGACCACAGCCAGGCCACGGAGCAGGTGGATGGCTCCCGAATTGAGCGCCGCGGCCGCACGCTCCAGATCAGGGTTGCGCTCTGTCATGAACTATGTATAGCATCCCTATCAAATATGCGTAGGTTTGCTATGCAAATAGCGGACGGGAGCGTCATGGAACTCCATCAGATCGCGCAGCACGCTGACGACATCGACCGGGCAGTTGCCTTCTATACCGGCCAACTCGACGGTGAGCTCATCGCCAGGTATGACCCGCCAGGACTCGCCTTCCTGCGACTCGGCCCGGCCCGCCTGGTGCTCGAGAAGGCGGCACCCAGCGCGCTGATCTACCTGCGGCTCGATGACGCCAGGCGCAGCGCCGGCCGGCTGCGCGAGGCGGGCGTCACGATCGAGAGAGAACCTCACCGGATCCATGTTGATGACCAGGGCGTGTTCGGTGAGCCTGGCTGGGAGGAATGGATGACCATCATCAAGGACAGCGAGGGCAATCTGGTCGGGCTCGCCAGCCGACATGCGCCGGGCACCTGAACAGAGAAGCCGACCGTCCGACCCGATCACGCAGCACTAGACGCCGATGCCGGCCGGCTGACGCAACTGCCGGCCGGCTGACGCAACTGCCGGCCGGCTGACGCAACTGCCGGCCGGCTGACGCAGCTGCCGGTCACGGTAGCTCGATCGGCAGCTTCAGGCCGTCCAGCGCATGCGGGCACGGGCAGACCCGGTCCTCCGGCAGGTTCTCGATGATCTTCATCAGCAGCTCACGCAGCCTGGTCAGGTTCTGCGCGAACACCCGCAGGACCTCTTCGTGGGTCACGCCCTGGCCCTCCTCGACTCCGGCATCGGTGTCGGTGACCAGCGAGATCGCCGTATAGCAGAGCGCCAGCTCGCGGGCGAGGACCGCCTCAGGGTGCCCGGTCATCCCCACCAGCGTCCAGCCCTGCGCCGCGTACCAGCGGGACTCGGCCCTCGTCGAGAACCGGGGGCCTTCGATCACCACCAACGTGCCCGACCTGGCCGGCGCCCAGCCGGCCGATTCAGCCGTCGCGATCGCGACTGAGCGCCCGGTCGGGCAATAGGGGTCGGCGTACTGGATGTGCACCGCGCCGCCGGAGTCGTAATAGGTCTGCACCCGGCTGGTCGTGCGGTCCACGAGCTGGTCGGGGATGATTAGCGCGCCGTGGCCATAGGCGGAGGTCAGCGCCCCGACGGCACTTGGCCCGAGCACCTGGCGCACGCCTACCGACCGCAGTGCCCACAGGTTCGCCCGGTACGGGATGGCGTGCGGCGGGAACCTGTGATCCCGCCCATGCCGCGGCAGGAACGCGACGGAGCGCCCGGCGACAGTGCCGATCGTCAGCGGATCGCTCGGCGGGCCGAACGGAGTCTGCACCTCGACCTGCCTCGCGTCGTCGAGGAACTCATACAGTCCCGAGCCGCCGATGACGCCGATGCTTGCCTGGCCGGTCACCGCGGGTCAGGCGACCTTCGAGCCGGCCCCAGCCGAACCTTTCCCCCCAGCCGAACCTTTCCCCTTCGACCCCGCGCCGGAGCTGCCGGTACCCGCCGATCCATCGCCGGACCCGGACTTGCCGGACCCGGACCCGGACCCGGACGCGCTGCCGGACGACCCGGACGTGCTGCCCGACTCCGCCTTGCTGCCGGACTCCGCCTTGCTGCCGGACTCAGCCTTGCCGCCCGACCCGCCATCAGACGACGACGACCCGTCCGAGCCGGATCCCGCGCGGTCCTTCGTTCCGTTGGCCGCGCCGCTCCCGTGCCGGCTGTCGTTGCGGTAGAAACCCGAGCCCTTGAAGACGATCCCTACCGCCGAGAACACCTTCCGAAGCTTGCCGCCGCACGGTCCGCAGACGGTCAGCGCATCGTCGCTGAAGCGCTGCACGACCTCAACCCGGTCTCCGCATTCGGTGCAGGCGTACTGGTACGTCGGCACTGTGTCCTCCCAAGAAAGCCTTAGCACTCGCCACCGTCAACTGCTAAATGCTACAACGGCTACGCGATCCTGGTGATTCCTGCGCCTGGTTGCGCAACGGCTCGTACCCGCTGGTCATGCGGACCGGCCGGAACCTCATCGAGCAACTCGGAGTCGTAGAGCAGCGCGATCGTCGGCACGGCGGCACCGACCCTGGCCAGTGCCCGGTCATAAGACCCGCCGCCGCGGCCAAGCCGGTGCCCGCTGCGGTCAACCGCCAGGGCGGGGACGATCACCACGTCCGCGCTGGCGATGCCGGCCAGCCCGCGCGCAGGCTCGGACGGCTGAAGCAGCCCGCGCGGGCCAGGCACCAGCGACTCCGGTCCCTCATAAGACGCCCAGTCCAGGTCATTGTCGTCGCGCAGCATGGGCAGCAGCACATAGCTGCCGCGCTTCCATAGCGCGAAGACCAGTCCGCGGGTCTCCGGCTCGGTGCCGACGGACAGGTACCCCGCGATCGTGCCTGCCATGCCGACTTCCGGTAGCTCCAGGATCGCGTCCCGCAGTGACCGGCCGGCCGCGGCCCGGTCCGCCTCGCTCAGCCTGGCCCGAGCCGCGATCAAATCCTTGCGCAGCAGCGCTTTGCGCTCGGCCAGCCGCGCCGCGGCCGCATCCTGGTCGCTCGACGTGGCCAAGCCCGCAATCGGGCTCTGGTCACTTTCGGCCATGCCGTGCACGAAGTCCTCCAGCGGTCTGGTTAGGGTTCTCAGCATGGCTCACTCAGCCGAAGTCACCAAAGCGGTCGTGCCGGTCGCGGGTCGGGGCACCAGGTTCCTGCCTGCAACCAAGGCAACGCCCAAGGTCATGCTGCCCGTTGTGGACAAGCCGGCGATCCAGTACGTGGTCGAGGAAGCGGTAGGCGCCGGGCTGACCGACGTGCTGCTGATCACCGGCGACAACCAGGCCTCGATCTCGGACCACTTCGACCGGGCGCACGAGCTTGAGGCCCAACTGGCCGCCCGCGGCAATCACCGCGCGCTAGCCGACGTGCGCGCGCCGACCGAGCTGGCCTCGGTCAGCTACGTGCGGCAGGACTCACCGCTCGGTCTGGGCCACGCGGTGCTCTGCGCCGCCGAGCACGTCGGCGACGAGCCGTTCGCCGTGCTGCTCGGCGACGACCTGATCAGCATGAACGAGGACCTGCTGGCCAGGATGATCGCGGCCAGGAAGCGGTTCGGCGGCAGCATCATCGCACTGATGGAGGTCCCCCCCGACCAGGTCTCCGCCTACGGGTGCGCGGCGTTCAAGCCGACCGACGAGCGGGACGTCGTCGCGGTCACCGACCTGATCGAGAAGCCGGATCCGAGCGAGGCGCCGTCGAACTGGATCGTGATCGGCCGTTACATCTGCGACCCGGCCGTGTTCGCCGTGCTGCGCGAGACCCCGCCCGGCCGCAACGGCGAGATCCAGCTCACCGATGCCCTGCGGACCCTGGCAGTGGCCGACCGGGACGTCAGCTCGGACGGCGGCGGAGTGCACGGCGTGCTGTTCCGCGGCCGCCGCTTCGACACCGGCAACAAGCAGGACTTCCTGCGCACCACGGTTGAGTTCGCCTGTGCCAGGCCCGACCTGGCGAAAGAGTTCATACCCTGGCTTCGCGAGTTCCTTGACACGCTGGAGTGAGGGGCGGGCAGGATCAGGCCGTGGCGGACGCACATGATCAGGCCGTAATGGACTCGGTCGAGAGCTACCTCAGCGAAATCCTCGGGGCGATCCGCCCGCTGCAGTCCGTCGAGCTGACGCTGGCCGACGCGCAAGGCACCGTCCTGGCCGCTGACGTGACCGCGGCCTGGCCGCTGCCCGGCTTCGACAACTCATCGATGGACGGCTATGCGGTCCGCGCCGCGGATGTCGCCGCAGCCAGCGCAGGGTCCCCGGTGACCCTGCCGGTCGACGCCGAGGTAGCGGCCGGTGACACGACCCCGCACACCATCGCGCCTGGTCATTGCATCAAGATCATGACCGGCGCGCTCCTGCCGGCCGGGGCCGACGCCGTGGTCCCGGTCGAGTGGACCGACGGCGGCACGAGCACCGTGCGGATCACGGCGCCCGCCGACGTGGGCCACGCGGTGCGTCGCACCGGTGACGACGCGGCCCCCGGCGACCTGCTGCTGCCGGCCGGCACCAGGCTCGGCCCGGCCCAGATCGGCGTCCTGGCCGCGGCCGGCCACGGCACCGTGCGGGCCCGTCGCCGCCCGAGGGTGACCGTCATCTCGACCGGCAACGAGCTGGCCGAGCCAGGCCAGCCGCTGGTTCCCGGCCGGATCTGGGACTCCAACAGCTACATGCTGGCGGCCGCCGCACGGCAGGCGGGCTGCGATACGACCAGGCACCCGACGCTGCGCGACGACCCCGAGACCGTCCTGGCCGCGATCGAGACCGCTGCGGCAGGCGCTGACCTGCTGATCACCAGCGGCGGGGTGAGCATGGGCGGCGAGCATGACGTGGTCAAGGCGGCACTGAGCAAGCTGGGCACGGTCAGGTTCCGCAAGGTGGCGATGCAGCCGGGGATGCCCCAGGGGTTCGGGCTGCTCGGCCCCTCGGACACCCCAATCTTCACGCTGCCGGGAAACCCGGTGAGCGCGTTCGTGTCGTTTCGCCTGTTCGTCCTGCCAGCCGTCGGTGCCTTGCAAGACCTTCCGGCGCAACGGGAGGCGCACCGCCAGGCCCGGCTGTCCGAGCCGGTCCGCTCGCCCGCCGGTCGAAGGTCGTACCTGCGCGGGATCCTGGACTCACGAGCCGGTGCCGTCACCCCGCTGACCGGGCAGAGCTCGCACCAGATCGCCTCGCTGGCCAGGGCTAACGCGCTGATCATCGTGCCCGAGTCGGTGACCAGCCTTCCGGCCGGCCAGACGGTCGACGTCCTGGAACTCCCGTGACCGAACCAGTTGAGCGAAGCCAATCCGAGCCCGACCCAACCGTTGACCAGTCGGCCGCGACCAGCCGGACCGGGCCCGGAGCAGCCCAGCTCGACCCAGCCGCGACCAACCGGCCCGAGCTCGCTGCGGCCCGGAGCGAGCCAGCCCCGGCCAGCCGGACCGAGCCCGGAGCCACCCAGCCCGACCCAGCCCGGAGCGAGTCGGCCCCGGCCATCCGGATCGAGCCCGGACCACTCCCCAACCAGCCGACGGCGGCCGGCCCGGCCGAACCAGGGCCCGATTCCATGATCGTGGAGAGTTCTATGCATATTTCGCATACAAGTCTCCACGATCATGGAGGAGACAATGGCGCCGAGGAAACGCCGGCCGCACCAAGGCCAGCCGCGACCAGCCGGCCCAAGCTCGGCCCAGCCCGGAGCGAGGCGGCCCCGACCGAGCCCGGGGCAGCACTCACCCACCTGGATGCGGCCGGGCAGGCCAGGATGGTCGATGTCTCGGCCAAGGAGGTGACTGCGCGCAGCGCTACGGCCAGTGGCCGGGTGCTGCTCTCCGCGCAGGCAGTGGCCGCGCTGCGAGACGGCACCGTGCCCAAGGGCGACGCCCTCGCTGTGGCCAGGATCGCCGCCATCCAGGGCGCCAAGCGCACCCCGGACCTGATCCCGCTCTGCCACCCGATCGGGCTGCACTCGGTAGCAGTCGGCCTGTCGGTCCACGACGACGGGGTGCGGATCGAGGTGACGACGCGGACCGCCGACCGCACCGGGGTAGAGATGGAGGCGCTGACGGCGGTCACCGTCGGCGCACTCGCGCTGATCGACATGATCAAGGCGATCGACCCGGCTGCGGTGATCACCGACGTCATGGTGACCGAGAAGACCGGGGGCAAAACGGGTCGCTGGAGCCGGTCATGATCCGCGCGCTGGCGATCACCGTGTCCAACCGGGCAGCAGCAGGCGTCTACGCCGACACGTCCGGGCCGGTGCTTGCTGAGGCGCTGCGTTCGGCCGGTTGCGAGACGGACGGTCCGATCGTGATCCCGGACGGGGCGACGGTCGAGATCGCGCTCAGGGACGCGGTTGCGGCAGGCTACGACGTGGTGGTCACCACCGGCGGGACCGGCCTGACGCCCGGTGACATGACGCCGGAGATGACCCGGCTTGTCATCGACCGGGAGATCCCCGGCATCGCCGAGGCGATCCGGGCAGCCGGAGTCAACGCCGGAGTGCCGTCCGCGATGCTCTCCCGCGGCCTGGCCGGACTCGCCGGTACCACACTGATCGTGAATCTCCCCGGCTCGACAGGCGGCGTCAGGGACGGCATGTCGGTCCTTGGTCCCGTTATAGCTCATGCCCTTGACCAGGCCGCAGGCGGCGATCACCCTCGGCAGTGAGCCAGGCCAGCGGCGGGGATTGGGCGATTCGATCAACCCGGCCAGACAGCGGCGGCGATCATAGTTGACAGCCTGATAGCGCGGATGTGCACGGGCGCGCAATGATGGGGTGGTGGCATATGTGCGCGGCTGGCCGGTAACCCTGACTGAGCCGACCCTTCTGGACGCGCCGGTCGGACTGCGCCCGCTGACGAGCAGGGACGCGGCGGCCTGGCGGGAGGCCAGGGTGCGCAACGCGGACTGGCTGCGGCCGTGGGAGCCGACCAGCCCGGAGACTCCGCTGTACCAGTCCAACCTCGGCCCGTACGTGGCGATGACCAGGACCATGCGCCGGGAGGCGCGGCGGGGCGTCACCCTGCCGTGGGTGGTCACCTACGACGGCCGGTTCGCTGGGCAGCTGACCGTCGGCAACATCATCTGGGGCTCGGCCAGAACAGCCGCCGTGGGTTACTGGGTCGACCAGGAGTTCGCCGGGCGCGGGGTGATACCCACCGCCCTGGCGATGGCCATGGACCACTGCTTCTTCGTGGTCGGCCTGCACCGGATCGAGGCGACCATCCGGCCGGAGAACCGGGCCAGCCGCCGGGTGGTCGAGAAGCTCGGCTTCCATGAGGAGGGCATCCGCCGTAAGTCGCTGCACGTCGACGGCGCCTGGCGGGACCACGTCTGCTACGCGCTGACCCCGGAGGACGCGGCGTCGGGCCTGCTGCCACGCTGGCGCAGTACCGTCCGCGCCGACCGGTCGCGGATCAGCTGACCGGTCCTGGCCCGCCGCGACGTAACGCCCGCTGGCCAGCCCGGAGTCCCGCAAGCCGCTCGGCGGGATCAGCTATCTCGCGACACACCGGCTCACATGCTCGTCTATTCTGAGCCAGACGCCTACGGTGCGTGACGTGACCAGGTGCAGTTCCGCTTCCGGCTGGCACTGGGGAGGCCAGCCGTCCTGGTCTTCCCATGGTCACGGGGGTGCCCATTGAGCAGCGCCGTTCTCTACCTCGCCATCGTGGCGATCTGGGCCGTCATCCTGCTTCCTGCCTGGATCCGGCGGCCGCGTTCCGCCCGGTCAGGTTCGCATGCCGAGACCGAGTTCGCGGCGGATTTCGCTGCCGATGCCGAGACCGACATCGAGACGGACATCGAGACCGACGTCGAGGCTGACATTCACGTTGAGGTGACTCGGCACGTCCAAATCAGCCACCGGGAGCAGGCCAGCCACTGGGAGCAGGCCGGCCAGCAGGCTAAGGCAGGTCATCGGATCGAGGTAAGCCACTCGGAGCCGGTCCGCAAGGTCCAGGTCACGCATGGGCCAGGGCAGAACCACGCTGAGCCAGACAGCCGGGCGCTCGGATCGCAGTACGGTACCGATGTGCCCGACTATTCGGATACCCGCATCTCGCCCGGCGCCAGGATGCCGCCGATAGGGTCGGCTGGGCCGTCGGCCAGTCGGCAGCAGATGATGCGTGCCCGCCGCCGGATGCTGGCCATCCTGACGGCGCTGACCGTCCTGACCGGCGGCATGGCCGGACTCGGTGCGCTGCCCTGGTGGTTCTGTGTCCCGCCGACCGGGATGCTGGTCCTATACCTGCTGTTGCTGCGCGAGATCGCGATGGCCGATGCGGAGCTGGCTCGCAAGCGCGAGCGTGCGCTGGCGGCCAGAGCCGCGCGGGTCGTGCGGGAGCGTGAGCAGGCCCGCGAAGCCTGGGCCGAGAGCCACCCCGAGCCAACCGCCCAGATCATCGACATCTCCACCCGGGTTGGGGATCAGCTCTACGACCAGTACGCCGACGCCACAGTCCGCGCCGTCGGCGACTGATTTCCCAGTTTCCCGCACCTTGCCGCCTCCGGCCGCCAACTGGTGCCGGGAGCGGGGTGTGCCCGTGGTTTGCTACGCTGGCACCCGGTCCTGGGGCTGTAGCGCAGTCCGGTAGCGCACCTCGTTCGCATCGAGGGGGTCAGGGGTTCAAATCCCCTCAGCTCCACGCAAAAACACCAGGTCAGCGGGGTCATGCTGGCTTCGGCTGCCTCGCCGTCGTTCAGGATGTCCGATTCTGGGAGCGGATTGGGAGCGGCTCTTGTTCGGGGTCCGGTTGGTGCGGTGCCAGTAAGGCGTCAAGCACGCCTACTGCCGAACGCGGCGCGAGCCGCGCCCGCTCACGGAGTGAGACTTCCCAGCGCTCCTGGAGTGCGGTCTTCAGCTCCTCCCGCATGGCGCTGCTGACATGCCCGTAGACCCCGTGCATGCCGGGGACTTCGTGCCCCATCCGCTCGG
>Ga0208044_1001941_pt1 | contig 10655 bp, 11 predicted proteins | sample Sb_taG_8_FD_187712 | JGI IMG/M metagenome (GOLD analysis project Ga0208044, IMG submission 187712) | Peat soil microbial communities from Weissenstadt, Germany - Sb_50d_c_BC metaG (SPAdes) (version 2) | ecosystem: Environmental > Terrestrial > Soil > Wetlands > Peat | place: Germany... | reverse complement strand
CGGCCGGCGCTTCGGTCTTCTTCGATTCCGATTGAGAGATATAAACACCAGCCGGCCCGCCCGAGGCGGGTTCCTGGTTTTTAGATCCTCCTCTCGGAAGAGGTTCTTTGTTCTCTATATTGAGGGGGGGGACAATCTCGACGGCTTTTTCGGCCGGAGGGGGTGACAGTTCTGCGGGAGAGTCGGCCGCGGGCGAGACGGGTTCCTGAGCCCCCTCCCCTCCCCCCGCATGCTCGACGGCCGGCTCGTAGAGCCTCTCTTTGGCCTCGGCGAGGGCGTCCCATGCAAGATTGATGGTAACCCAGAGCCCGTGGCCGTTCAGCGTCCGTTGAGACGTCTCCTGGGGAAGAAGCCAGCCCAGCGCCACGAGGTGCCGGCGCTGCTCATGCACGCGGCGCTCGGAGACGCCAAAGACCTCCGCGATCCAGGAGGCTTTGACGCAGCCCTTGGGGTGGCACATGCCGCGTTTGTAGAACATGCAGCGGATGAGGTGGCCGAGGATGGTGGCGATAAGCGTGCGGCGGGCGCCGCCCGCGATGAGGCGCACGATTCGCCGTGGGACGGGCACCCGTCGGTCGTTGTTGGGGATGAGATCCAGGGTCGCCTCGAGCGTCTTGGACTCGAAGCGAAGCTCCCCCGGGTCGATGGCGAATTCGATGCTCGTCTTCGAGACCTCGCGCAGCAGGCCGACGGCCAGGAGCTTATTGACGGCCTCGCGCTCGCCCCCTACCCCCCCGACAAGTCTTCGGATTTCCAGGGGCGTGAATTCCGGCGGCGGATCGTCGTCCGTGCAGCCGCAGCGGCGGCTTTTCATTTCGGCCAGGGCGAAGTAGACCCTCAGCTCCTTCAGGCCAATTTCGGCTTCGCGGAGCGCGGTCCACGCCATGACGAGCTGCGTGACGGTGAAGAAGGCGAAGCCGCCTTCCGGCTTCCTCCGTGGTTCTGCGTCCTTAGCCTCTCCTTGCTGCCTTGCCTCCAAGCACATAAGCCCACCTTGCGCGAGTGCGGACGATGGACGGGGTCCGCGTTCCCGCGAAGGGCAGACGGGTAACCATAGGGCGCAAAATCCCTGTACCGCACGCAGATTCGCTTGACGAGACTTTAAAAGGTGGGCTAGACTGAGGTCACATGTTTTGCCTCAGCTGCGGTTGTTGCCCACCCTCCAAGGTGTCATCAATCTGCGGCGCAAAAGAGCGACCCTGGCAGGGGCCGCTTTTTTTGCTTCTAGGTCCGAAGATTCCGCGTTACGTCATCATCCACCCTTCCATGCTTCGGCTGCGGCTTCGTGGCCTCGAAGACCCATTCCTCGTTGGCCAGGTAAGCCACGGCGCATTCACGCCGTTGAAGCTTGCTGCTGAGTATACGCGCGTCATTTCTCCCCTGTCCATTCCCTTCTAAGCTCCATAAAACCAAAGATTTCCGCTCATTAGCCGCAATTTGGCGGTTGAGTGTGGAGGCATACTGTCTCTATCTGTGTGGAGGCATAGAGGCACACAGGTGCCCGATCTGTATGGAGGCATAGAGGCACACAGTGCCGACTTTTTTGATCTGTGTGGAGGTATAGAGTCAGACAAAACGAAGGTTTTGAGTGTGCCCCCACACTGACCTAACTATTATGAATATATGGGAAATCCGGACTGGCCTTGTCTGGAAGTATGGAGGCACACAATCGCGATTGTTTCTGGGGGTATAGAGGCACACAGCACTCCAAAAATCTCAGTGTGTGGGGGCATAGAGGCAGACAGAATCGACGTGTGTGGGGGCATAGAGGCACAAACGATCTAGGCAGTGTGGGGGCATAGTGGTATACAAGCCGCCGAAGACGAAAAATTTTTTTCGGGGACCAGACATGCGACTCCCACGTACCCAGATTGTCACGCTTGCTAACCAAAAAGGTGGGTGTGGCAAGACGACGGCCAGCGTGAGCTTGGCTGCTGCCTTCGCTCTCGAAGGCTACGCGGTAAGCCTCGTAGACGCCGACCCGCAGTGCAACGCGACGGACACCTTTGGTCTAGACCGCGACAAGCTTGTCGAGGAGGGGCGGTTTTCCCTCGCTGATGCCTATCTGGCCAAGAAAGCGGCACGCGAGATCGAGTACAGCTTCGGTGAAAGCCGTTTCGAAGGACGTCTCACGATTGTTCCAGGCCACCGAGCTCTTGGCACCGTTTCTCATCGTCTCGACGCGCAACTTCAAGCGACCATCGCGAACGACAACTACTCGGACCTCGATGCGGACGACATCAAGAACGAGCACCGCATGAGGCTCAAGCAGTCCGTCGATTCGCTGCGCGGCCAACGCGATCTCGTGGTCATCGATACCCCTCCCGATCTCGGGTTCCTGATGACCACAGCCCTCATCGCCTCGGACTGGTACATCATTCCCGTCTTCCCCTCAGGCTATGACTTAAAGGGCTTGGAGACTCTCTGGCGGACGGTTGAAAAGGTGAAGCAGCGGTACAACCCCAACCTTCAGCTCCTGGGGGTGCTCCTCGGAAACTTCGACTCACGTCCAAAGCTCGACGCAGACATCCAGCGCATGCTCTCGCAAAAGTTCGGAGGCCAACTCGTTTTCTCGACCGTCATCCATCGAAGCGTCAAGCACCGCGAGGCGAGCATCTACGAACAGACCATCTTTGAGCACGCCGCCGGGCAGCAGGCGGCTGAGCAGTATTTGGCCCTCGCACGCGAAGTCTTGGCCCGACTGGAAAAGTCGCTCCAAGCCGAAACGACGCCTCCCGCCGAATACCAGGAGGCGACCAATGGCTAGCAAGGAGAAGCGGGGGCTGCCTCCGGGTTACGATCTCCACATCCCCGACCCGGAGTCGAGTAAGCCCGTCCAGCTAGGTGACTACCTCGAAGAGGTGGACGCTGAAACCCCTCGAGCGCCAAAGCCTGTCCCCCGCCAACAGCGTGGAGAGACCAAGATCATCGAGATGCCTCGGCCCTCAGAGGGGCACGATGAGGTACCCCCTGCTGCTCCACCAGAGGAGGCTAAGCCAGGCGAAGCGAAGCCCGCCCGGAGGCCTCGGCGAAAGCACAGCGGCCCTGCCCGCAAACAGATCAATGCTACTCCAGAAACGCTCAGGATGGTTGATGAGATCATCGACTACGTGCAGACCTATAGCGTTCAGAAGGACGCCAAGGCCTCCGAGGTCTTTCATGCTCTGGTGCTCGCTCTCTACGAAGCTCGCGAGTCAATCGACCTGAGCGAGGTTCCCACCCGAGGCCGCTGGGGCACGCCTACGGCCAAAGCCTTTCCCATCTCACTGAAGAATGCGTTCCAAGAAGCTATCGCATCTGAGTACAGGAAGAACCGCCGCTAACGCTCCTTAGTGTGGGGGCAGACTCCACAGTCCAGGATTGGTGATCGAGAGGAGAGGTATACCTCCTCTCTGAGGCTGCCTGTGTGTGCCTCTATAGAGGTACACGTTTTTGTTGTGTGGAGTCTGGAGGCACACAGGCGTAATCCTAGGATTCCCAACCGGTTATTGTGTTCCTCCAGTATGGAGGTATAGAGGTACACGCGGGCCAAATTTGTATGGAGGCATAGAGGCACACAAAGCCCAAAAGCATCTGCCGGTATAGAGGCACACTCAAGTTTCGGATAGCCGGAGCAGAGGGCAGCATACAGACGCAAATACGCACGAGCAGCGAAGCTCAAAGCCTGATGCCCGTCTCGGCCGATAACGGAAAAGATCACCTACCAGGCGTTCCGGGTCAAAGGGGAAGAGCATGAGCAGTGATATCACAAACGGCCAGAATCGGCAGAGCCGCCGAAGCCGTCCAGCGGCAAAGGCAGCGAAGCCCAAAGACGGCAGGGAGAAAATCACGCTGCTCGTCTCGAAGGAGACGAACGTCAAACTCTCGACCTTGGCGGCGCTCAAGGGCGTGGACAGAAGCACCCTGGCGGATTCGATCCTGACCGAGGCCCTGCGGGGCGTCGTGATCTCGCTGAGAGGCGCGCTGGCAGCCGAGGGCGGGGCAGGGGAGGGGGGTGCCGAGACGGCTGACCCCGAGGCGGCCTAGCGGCATGGCCTGAAAGAGAGAAAAGCGGCGAGGAGGGCGGCGAGGAGCGGGCGGAAGGCGACACGACCACCAATGCGGCTTGATGGACAGGAATCCATGCGCTTGCGCCTATTGCCGTAGATGTGGATGGGTGCCAATCCCGTGCTGCGTAAATATGAAAATCTGAGCGCGGCTTCCATCAGCCGAGGAGACAAGACGACCTGAGAGTCAAAGTGCAAGGGGCTACAGAGTTGCGCGGCAGACCGTCGGTGGTTAGAGCAGGGGAAACAGTGATCCCTCTCCGGCCATAATGGAGGGGGCGGACACCAATCTCTTGTCACACATGGATGATGTGATGCGTGATCCTGAACGGAAGTAGCAGCACAAAGCCCACGGCTCACGGAGAGAGTAGGGAGACGAGAGGGCGGCAAGAAGATCGCAGGTTCTTCCCTGTTCGCAATATCGGAGGTTCCCCGCCGCGCGCGAAACGAGAGGCAACCATGGCCGGCTCAAGACCGCCGGGTGAAAAACGCCGTGACGAAGATATACTCAACGCATCGAGGCGGTCAGATGTCTCGAAGTACGATCCCTTTTGGGAACCGCCTCCTGACGAGCGTCAAGCGGCCTGGAACAAGATAGCCGAGGCAGTGGAGGCCTACTCGGTTTCAACAGACGCCTCGACGCTCGCATCTCTGCTTCGAGAAGAGGCGATAGTCCATTTCTACATGGCCGAAGCGCTGGAACGGATTACGGACGACCCTCACCAGAAGTCCAAGGCTATCGAGATCAAGCGAAGCGAGGACGCGCAGGTCGAATCCTTCCCGCCGCGCGCGGTCATTTCCGAGGCCAACTATAAACAGATCCGCGAACTGGTGGAAACGGGTCGCAGGGAATCGCTGTGGGAGGCGTTCCATACCAACCCATCGCTGGCCTCGGACTTGATAGTCGAGGACGCGAAGACTGACCTGGCACTCCGTCAGGCAGCCGATTCGAATCTCACGTTTCTGCTGCAAGCACAGGCGAGAGTCCAGCTCTCGATGGCATTGGCGCTGGCACAGATTGCCGACGACCCTCACCGGACGTCCAGGGCTATCGAGATCCTGCTCGACGAGGCTGCGCAGCTCACCGACCGGGAAACGCTTTGTTCCGCCCTCCGATGGCTCGAATCCTTCGAGCCGCTCGCGGTCATCCCGAAGCTCATCGCGTTCCTGCGAAAAGCCTACGACGTTCCCGTCCGGGACGCGGCGCTCGATACGTTAGAGCATCTGATCCTTCACGGACTTGCGCCAAATGCTTCGGGAGCCCCAGCCGCTCTGTCGAGCGAATGTGTCATTCCTTCTGTCGACTCTCCTAGAGTACCCATTCATCCTGATTTGACTATTGTTCCCAGTCCTGGACAGACTGCCCCTGTGCCACGTACGGATACAACTCAGCAGACTCCTCCCGGTCCCACTGCGGCTCCGTCTCCCGATTTCGACCTCGCGACCGCATCCCTTACGCCTACTGTTTCGGCCGATCGACGCACCCGTACGGGGTTAGCGCCGGAACAAGAAAGCTGCGAGAACGTCAACTCGTCGAGGCAGCATCTGAAAGCCGCCGCTGGGTATCTCGCACAACTAGATCCTGGCCTCTTCGAGCACGGAGAATTCCTCAAGGTGACGGCCGAACTCAACGTGGCCTTCAGCAATATCGTGGATCGATTGTTGCGGCCCGAAATAGAGCCAATCGAGCACTTCATCAACGAGCAGCTCATGAGTCGGGGATCGGCCACGCTTGCGGAGAAGCAGGACCTCTCGAAGTGGGCCAATGCCGAACTGCGAGCTGTAGGTCTTGCTATCCGCTGCCCTAAGACTGGCCGACCATCCACGTTGCTGGCTGGGCCCGGCAATCAGCCGATAGTTGGGCGGTTCCAGCTCCAGCACAAGGGCGTAGACGGCAAATGGAAGCGGCCCCTGAGCACACCAACCCTCCCCTATCTTCGTCTCATGCCAGACCTCCCCTCACTTGACGTCGACCTCGCTTCCGTCCTAGGGCGGCTCGCGGGGGACCGAGTCGACCTCTGACCCGCGCCTGAAGACAATCTTTCCGTTGCCCCCAGAGAACCATTGACTCGCCGCCAGTTCATAAATACTATGAACTGGCGAGGCGCACCCCTGTGTACGCCCTCACGCACTCCGTAATCGCTGGAGATTCCTTCAATGTCAGCGGCACATGACGAGCGCGAAGGCGGCCCCCCGCGAGAACGGAGCACGCTAAGGATCTGTCCAGCGAACTGCCCGTAGGTAGCGTGGCTGACGCGCGCCGCCCGGAGGGTTCGCTCTACGCCCTTGTGAGCAGTGGGAGCATCCACCCATGTCACCAGATGAAGTTCTGCAAATCGAATCGGAACTCAAGCTCGAGTATTTCCGCGATGCCAAGGTCGCACTCGCGGCGGCCCTGAACGAACTCTACGTCGCCGCGACGTCTCCCGATGCTGCGCTAGCGGCTCGCGCCGAGTTCGCAGATTCGCTCAGCGTGGCTGAGGCCGTCCGCCGGCTTGCAATCAAGCGTGGCGAAATTTGGCTGGCCTTCAATCCTGCATAGCCCCGCGCGTGGCGGGGCCACCAAACCCCATACCACTCGGAGAATCGTCATGTCGAACAAGCAACACGTTTTCGAGCAACTCGGTCGGAATGCGAACGGCGGGCCACTCCAGCCCCCATTCGACGAACCCACCACGGCGAGCGATGTCGCGATCGCGATCCATGCCGTCCTGGTCGAGGTGGGCTTGTCGCCCGCCGCGATCAGGAATGTCGGGCGCTCGCTCATCAGTGTAAGCCGCATCGATGAGTGCGGTGGTGATGATGCAGCACACGCCCGCGAGACCCGGGGAGAGAATCACCCGTGACGGACTCCCATGGCCCCGCCTGTGGCGGGGCCGCTCAACACCACTCTGCTTGGAGGAGCAACATGTCTTCAAACGATCAAGAAATTTTCTGGCAACTCGGTCGGAATGCGAACGGCGCGCCGCTCCCGCCCCCCTACCACCGAGCGAACGCGCGCGACGTGGCGAGCGCGATTCGCGACGACCTTACCGAGGTCGGACTCTCGTGCCACGCGATCCGCCGGGTCGCGTGCGCGTTGCTCAGCGTGAGCGTCAGCCCAAGCACCAAACGCGGCTGTGGCGCGCCACCCGCCCGCCAAGCCCGGGGAGGGGAGCGATGAGCGACTACCTGAAACGCATCTTCGGCCAGCTGGTCGCTGGCCTGCTGGCTTACGCGAGCCGACTGGCGCGCCTGGCCGCCTTGCGTCAGCTGCTCGACGAGTCCACGGCCGTCCTTGAGGAGGCCGCGCACCTCGAGGCCAAGGGCCAGCCCCAGCTCGCGAGGTACCTGCGGGCCGAGCTCGACGACACGCTGAGCGATGTCCTCACCGCAGACGCCGTCCCGCAGCCATCGCTCAACGGCGGCGGCAATCACGACCCTTTCGCCTTGCCCCGCCCCGATACCACCGCGATCCAGCCGGCAGGGGAGGGGAGTGCTCAGCCCCGCCGGCGCGGCCGTCGCCCGGGGAAGAACGGGGCGAAGCCGGCCGACGAGCAACCGCCGCCGCAGCAGCAGGCGGCCCCGCAGTCCGACCCGACCGTAGCACCGGATCATCACCTTTAACATGGAGCGAAGCCACTATGGGACGAAAACGTCTGACCTCGGGCTCCGAGCACGACGATCCGCCCGGCCTCGAACAGCTCCCGCAGCTCGGCGCGGAGCGCCCGGAGATCCTCGACATCAGGGCGGTGCCGCTCCCGGAGCGCCGCCGCGGCACGGTGGCGCTTAGCCCCGAGCCACGGATCATATTAACGACTCTCTTCGATACCTCTAGTTCGATGGCCCACTCGGGGGCGCTCGACGCGGGCCTGGCGAGCCTGCCGCTGTTCAAGGCCTCCATTCTCGGGCATTCGTTGCTGGCCAGGAAACTCAGCTTCTCGCTTGTCACATTCGACGCCACCGTGCGGGTCATCAGCCCGCACCAGCCCGTTGCCGACTGGAAAGTTCCGGAGCGGCTGGCCGCCGGCCACACCACCGCCATGGGCACGGCGATCGTCAAGTCGATTGACCTGCAACGTGCGCACGTCGAGGAGTTGGCCTCCGAGGGCATTGGCACCCAGCACTCCGTCCTCTCCCTCGTCACGGACGGCTACCCGTCCGGAGAGCCGCCAGATGCTTTTGAGCGCGCCATTCGGGCAATTGGGGAAGCTGAGAACACTGGCCGGTTCTCTTTCTTCCCCATCGCAGTCGAGGGAACGAACCACGAGGCCGCCAACCTCGACACGTTGAAGAGACTCAGTTCGCGGCGGGAGCCGCTCGCCTTGGCCAAAGTCGACTTCGCGAAACTGATGGGGTGGCTTGTGGGAACGCTCAATACGATCTCGGCGAGCCAGCCTGGTGAGCGCATCCGCCTCTCTGACCCAATCAAACGCGCTGACAACCCCGACGGCTGGGGATACCTCGGCTGATGAAGGAGGCCGCCCGTGCAACTTTATTATTGTCCTGGCCGAAAGGAGATGGTTGAAGTCGCCGACTCGCCCCTGGCAGCCGGGGGCGAGGGCGCGGTTCACTTAATACCCGCGCATCAAGGGCTCGTTGCGAAAATCCTCAAACACCCCGAGGCGGACGACCGCCGGGCCAGGGTCGAAACGCTCATTGCCCACCCGCTCCGTGGCGATGGGCGCTGGCGGTGCGCGGCGCCAGAGGACCTCTTGCTCGACCGCGCCGCCGGCCAGTTCGCCGGCTACACGATGCCGCTTGTCTCGAATGCCGACGCGCTTGACGAGTTTTTCGACCCCGGGGGCACGCGCTATCGTCGCGACCCGGCGTTCCGCGTGGGGCTGGCTATCGCGGTAGCCGAGATGGTTAGCGAGATGCATCGCAATGCATTAGATATCGTAATATGTGATCTCAAACCACAAAACATCCTCGCCGACGATCATGGCAACGTCACCTTAATTGACATCGATTCGGTGCAGATGACGACCATCCGCGGCACGACCTACCTGTCCTCCGCGTGGTCGAACTTCTACCTCGCGCCCGAGCTCAATGGGAAGGACCTCCGCCGCCAGCGGCGCGAGCAGACGGCGGATCTCTTCGCCCTGGCGGTTATTATCTTTCAACTTCTCATGGGTGGCTGGCACCCATGCGCCTCGGCCGGCCAAGCGGACCTCGCTGACCAAATACGCCGCCGCACGTTCCCGCACGTGGCGGGGGCGGGCTCGCCGGATCGGCCCCCGCCGAAAGCTCCGCCGTTCGGGGCCCTGCCCGAGGAGCTCCGCCACCTCTTCACCCAAATGTTCGTCGACGGCTTCTGGGACCCGGGCCTGCGACCCACCGCCGACGAGTGGGTCAAGGCGCTCAAGCAGAACACGAAGGCCTTGACCCGCCGCCCGCAGGTCTTCACGCCGACGGCTGCGCAAATCCCGGCCGCGGCAGAGCCCCGGCGCAAGTTCCGTCGTGCCGTGGCGGCGGTTGCCGCTGCACTCGTGACCGCCGTGGTGCCCAGCCTTTTCCCCGCGGGGTGGTGGCGGCCCGGGGGCGCTGATGTCGCCACCCTTGCGGCCCCCGCGCCCGACGTTCAGGCGGCCTCGGTCTACTGTCCGCCATTTGCCCCGATCAACGATTTGCAAAGCCTGCCGCGCGACCCGGGGCGCGGCACCGAGACCCCTGCTTATTGGAGGCGGCTCCGGGATGGGGAGAGCGAGCCGCTTAGCTTCGAGAGTTCCGATACGGAGAGAAAGCCATGAGCGTGAGCACACATGTGTCGTCTTTTCTACAGTCACTAGGTGAAGTCATGAAGAACAATCGCAAGATCGTCATCGCGGTCGCTCTATCGGCCATCGTCGCGGGAGGACGCGCCGGGTATGCCTGGTACGCCGCGCTACCCGCGCGGCACTACGAGTACTGGCACGTCCCTGATCGGCAGCCCGTACCGCCGTTGTTCCATGAGGCGAAGCTCCTCGCGAAGTCAATTGAGCGCCAAGACGCGATTTGGAGCGCCGAGATGCGGGAACTGCAGAGCCTCATCGACCAACAGCAGCCACATGAGTTCCAGCTCGAGCGCGAGATCCGCACCACAGAGGCTCTACGCGTCTATGTCGAGAAGCTGCTTGGTCTTGGGGAAGCGGCCGTGCAGAGCTTCCTGCGGATGCAAGCCATGGCGGGCAAGCTGAGAGAGGTACTCAAGCAAGCCCCAGCCAAATTCGAAGAGATGGCGGCGCTCGCCCGCCGCTACGCGGACGAGACCCCGCGGGCCGACATGAAGGAGGACTACGCCATGCTCGCCGATATCTGGCGGGCGAAAGCGCAAGCCGCCGCAGAACATCAGCACGACGTCGAGCTGAACCTCAACAGCGATCTCCTGGCGTATTTGCGCGAGCGGAACCTCTTATTGGAACGGATCCTCACCATGCTCAATCACGGCCTGGACCTGAATGACCTTCGCGGCGCGGCCCAGTTCACGAAGAGCCTCCAGGAAGTCATTCGCGGCCATGAGTTCCTCAGCGGCGCGCTGCGTACATGGCGCGCGCGGATGCTCCACGAGTCCCCGCCGAGCCCGAAACCCGCGGGCGAGGCCAAGGAGCAACCCAAGGCCGTCTCGCGCGAGGCGAGAAGCGGCAACGA
>Ga0208044_1001929_pt1 | contig 10685 bp, 4 predicted proteins | sample Sb_taG_8_FD_187712 | JGI IMG/M metagenome (GOLD analysis project Ga0208044, IMG submission 187712) | Peat soil microbial communities from Weissenstadt, Germany - Sb_50d_c_BC metaG (SPAdes) (version 2) | ecosystem: Environmental > Terrestrial > Soil > Wetlands > Peat | place: Germany: Weissenstadt... | reverse complement strand
AGGCTTCCGTTCCGTACCATTTTCCATCGCTGGGCTCCACCCTGATTGAACTTAGAGTGCCTCCTGCCGGTGATTGTGACTATTTCAGCAAACTTGTCCAGGCCACTCAAGTTTCCAAACTCCCTCTAAGAGATTAACCCCAGGCCGGAGACCGCTCCGGGCCCCACGGCGATGCTCGGGTAGGTGAACTCCGTATCCGAGCCGCTGAACTGGGTGTTTGGAAAAGAGTCAAGTGACAGCGTGAAAGTGGGATCGATCGAGGCGCCCCCGGTCCCCGCGAAGATGTAAGCGGGGCTGACAAACGCAGTACTTGCGCCCGTGAACTGGACCCCTGAACTGGCGGGAACAGAGAGCTCGAACGAAAAGCTCGCTACATCGTAACTCGTGCCCCCGGCCGGATTGGTGTTGGTCAACAGCACATCGAACGTCCCTTGCCCGGCGCTCGGCCCCGTCACGTTGTCAATCGACATGACCAGAGAACCGGCGTGAGCCTGCCCCAGTGTCAACGCAAACCATAGAGCAAGCAGCAGTATTCGGCAGATCCATCGCGAAGCAGTGCAATGAGTAGGCATGGGTAAATTGGTCCTTTGGCTTGGGACAGTAAAAGATGTAGAAGACGGTGAACGAGCCGCCCGTCGCCCTAGCGCGTTTTACCGTTGAGTTGCAGACGCGGCGGGACGTCCTCTCCTTCTCCCGCGGGGAGAAGGTGGCCGGAACGGCCGGATGAGGGGAATTTGCGGGCCAAGGCTAGCATCTCATCCCTCATCCGCCCCTGCGGGGCACCTTCTCCCGCGGGGAGAAGGTAGGATCGCCACGGCCTTTCTTGATCGCTGTATGCAACGCGCGAGCAAACCGCGCTAGTTTCCGACTCACAGATGCTGGCCGATGTTCTTCCGCACCGCGTTGTAGTCGTTGATGTCGACGACTCCGTTGCCGTCAAGATCCGCCCATCCTATCATGCTCGGGTCTCCGGTGCCCAGCATGGCGTTTCGCGCCAGGACCATGTCCTGGGCGTTGACCACGCCATCGCCATTGATGTCGCCAGGCAGGACCGCGAACTTGGTCGCAAAGGGATTAACGCCGATTGTCGGCTTAGCGGCGAAGGTCTCGCCGTCGAGAGCCATCATCAAATGGTCTACTCCTATTGCCGACGGCAGGGTCCAGGTGGCGTCGTCCGTGACCGGGTTGTAGCTGAATCCGCTGAATCCGTAGCTCGAGACGTTCGCGCCGGTCAGCGAAAGCTGGCCCATGTTCACCGCGACGTTGTCGCTGAAGATGACGTCGATGGCCTTGATGGTCGCGAACGGCAGGTCGCGATTCAGGCCGATGAGTGAGATGCTCTTCGACCCGTAATCGAGGCGGACGTCAAGCACCTTGGGCTGGACGGTCAGGGTACTGCTGACCAGGTTGAAAGTGTAGTTCGCGGCCGAGAGCGAGCCCGCACTCACCGTGATCGGGTAGCATCCGGCCGGGCTGGAAGAGGTTGCGGTGGTAATCAGGCTGGCGCTGCCGCTGACGACGCTTGACGTGTCGCCGTTGACGAAGCCACTGACCGTGTAGGTCAGGGCCGGAACGACGTCACCGTGGTTCATGGTCTGATTGTCGGCCGTGACGGCGAGTACGGCCGGGGCGACGACAAGCGGAATGCTCGTGGTGGACGCGACAAAGTCGGGATCGCCCGAGTAGCTGACCGAGATCGTGTACTGGGCCGCCGACAGGGCCGAGATCGCCTGGCTGGTGGCCGCCCCGTTGACGAGTATCACGGGACTGCCGAAGTTCGCCCCGTCGATCAAGAACTGCACGGTGCCGGTCGGCGTGGGCAATCCGGACGTGGCCGGCGAGACCGTGACCGTGAAGCTCAGCGATTGACCGTAGACCGGCCCGGAGATGCTAGGGGCCAAGGCAATGCCCGGCTCGCCGAAGCAGGTCGTCGACGCCTGGGCGGCGGAGGGGGTTGCCTCCTGGTTCCCGACATTGTCAGTGGCAACGCTGTAGAACGCGTAGGTGTGTCCATAATTGCCCGTGAAAGTGGCCGACGTCTGCGTGGTGTCGGATTGCCAGAGCGCGTATGGTCCGCCGTCTTCGGATTCGTAGATGTTGTAAAACGCGACGCCCGAGCCGCCCGGGTCATCCTGGCCCGACCAGGTCACGGTGAAGCTGGTTGTGGATTCGTTGGCCGGGAGGGGACTGACGCTGCTGGTCGGAGGAACCGAGTCGATCGTGACGAGGGCTTGTTTGGTCGGGTCGATTCCCTGGGTTGGGTCTTGATCGTTCACCTGATCGGTGGCGATGGACTGGCCGAGGTCGAATGTCACCAGGGCGACGTTGCGGATCTGGGTGCCGGTGGCCAAGCCGGCGTTGGGGCTAACGGTGAAACTGACGAAGCCGATTCCACGGCCGGTGCCGTCTTCCGGGGGCAGGAAGCCTGTCAAGAGGTTCGCGGGGGGCAGGTTCGTGGAGGGATCGATCGACTGGAACGAGGCCGTGAAGATCCCCGTGGCCGGGTCCAGGTTGAGGCTAACGACGACCTCGAAGTTCTGGTCGTTTTCGGTCACGTTCACGGTCGTGTCGTAGTGCTGCCGGCCGGGAGGAATGGCGATGTACGTGTTGCCGAATCCGACGGCCGTGAGCTGGAATGTGCTCCAGTCCAGGTTGGGATCGAGTGGGTCGGTGATGTCGACTTGCTGCGCCGGGGCTGTGGCCGTTGGGTCGTTCTCGAAGTTGATCTGGTAGGGGAGCTGGCTGGTGTCGGAGACAAAATTGTCTTGCCCGTAACCGGCGGGGCCGTCCAGGGAGTTGGGGTCGTGAGAGGTCACTCCGGTTGTTGCACCTCCGCCTCCGCTTCCGCCGCATCCTTCACAAGGCGGGGCCGCGGGCGGGGGCGGTCCGCCGCAACAGCCGCCGCCAGCACCGCCTCCGCCACCAGTGGATCCACCGCCGGGTCACCCCCGGCATTCGCACCACTCGAAGCATTTGCGGCGCCGCCTCTACCGAACCCTCCGTCGCCATCAGCGCACGCTCCGAGACCTCCAAGGTTTCGGATCCAGGATGGTCCGCTCGGGGCATCGGATCCGAATGCTGCTTTGTGTGCCTCGTTAAACTGTTCATTGTAATTCTGCATCCCGCCGATAGTTCGATAGAGATTTGGTGTCTGCTGCAATAGACTGATTGCCTCTCCCGCCCCGGGCGGCGCTTCCTTCAGGCCAGTAACGAAATTGATTATGAGATTCTCCCACCATTGAAGGTTTCGCCACCATGGGCTGTCGCCCATCGGATTGTCTTGACAAGAATCAAAGCCTGAAGGATCAATGAGAGTCAGTGGATTATTATGCGTTGTTCTATAGTAATTCGTGTCTCCCGCCAATATCCCTAGCGGATCGGGCGCCACGAACCGGCCGAGATCTGCGTCATAGAATCTTGCCCGCATGAATTCCAGACCAGTCCCCTCGTCCATCACGCCATACTCGCCAACGAACTGGAAAGGATTGGCGACGGACTCGGACTTGCTGAGCGAACCACCGAATGGATCGTATACGTAAGAATTGACCACCGCTCCTGCAGCATTTGTCAACTCGATGGTATTTCCGATCGCCGAAAATTCATAGTAGTGCGCATTGCCGGCGCCGTCGATCTGCGAAATGAGCCCCATTCCATAAGTGTAGTGAGCGACGACCTGGCCGCTACCGTTGTACTGCCCTACCACATTGCCCAGCTCGATCGGGTCGATCTGGAACTTCGTGGTCACGCCACTGACCGTCTGCGATACGAGGTTGCCGAGCGGATCATAGCCATAGCTGGCCGTCAGGCCCGGCCCGTTGACGGCTGTCAACTGGTTCAGCTCGTTGAACGTGTAGGTGGTTGTGCTGCTTCCAGTGATCTGGGCAACGAGGTTCCCGTCGGCATCGTATTGATAGTCCGTGGTGACGCCATTGGTCGTGGAGCTCGTGTACTCGTTGACGTTGTTGGTCACATAGGTCGTGGTCACTCCGTTGTCGGTTTCAGAGGTCCGGTTGCCGGCCGCGTCGTAGACGTACTGGAGATCCTGGGCCGCCAGCCCGTCTGGATCGGCGCTGTTGGGCGTGAAGACCGCTTGAATGAGCTGGCTATCGGCGTCGTAGGAGTAAGTCCACTCGCCGTCCTGGTTGGTGTCGGTCAGCACGTTGCCCAGCGGATCGTAGGTGTAATCGTCGAACGAGTTGATCGTGACGTGGTTGGGCGCATAGTTCGTGATCGATAGCACGTCGCCGTCGCCGTCGTAGGTGTAAACCGTGCGCGTGCCGTTGCCCATGTCCTTCTGGATCAAGTCGCCGGCGGCGTCGTACGTGTATTGAACGATCAGGTTGCCGCTGCCGTCGGTCAGCTCCGAAAGCCGGCCCAGCGAGTCGTATGCGTAGTTGACGGTGAAACCGGTTTGATCGACGCTCTGGGTGCGCTGGCCGACAAGGTTGTAGCTGAACTTGAGCCAGGTGCCGTCCGGGTACTCAACCTCGGTGAGAAGGACGGGGTTGCTTGCGTCGGCGTAAACGAACGTCGTGACGTTGCCCTGGGCGTCGGTGGCGCTGGTGAGGTTGCCCTGGACGTTGTAGGTGTAGGAATAAGACGTGCCGTCGGCGAACCTCGCGGTCGCAACCAGACCTTGGGCGTTGTAGGTGTAGCCGATCGCCTGGCCGCTGGCATTGATGTACTGTGTAGCCTCGCCGAGCGGGTTGTAGCTGGATTTTTGCTCAGTGCCGTTGGCGTAGGTGATCGACAGCAGGTCGTTCGCGCTGTCGTAGGCATAGCTGGTGGTGTTGCCCTTGGCGTCGGTGTAGCTGGTGAGGTTGTTGTTGGCGTCGTAGGTGAAGGCCGTGGTCAGGCCAAGGGGGTCGGTCTGGCTGGTGAGGTCGCCATTCGCATCATAAGTATAAGTATAACTCACACCCCCGGGACCGAGGACCTTGGTCAAGTTCAGGTTGCTGTCGTAGTAGTAGTGGGTCACATTGCCTAGTGGGTCGATCGACTCGGCGTTGGCGCCGTAGAGGTTGAAGTAGGTCGTGGTCTGGTTGCCATCGGCGTCTGTTGTGATGTATCCGCCCGGCTGGAGGTACGTCCACGTTTCTTGCTCTGCCCCGCCTTTGTAAGACTGGCTGATCAGCCGGCCCTGGGAGTCATAGGAGAAGTCCATTCCGGTGCCGTCGGCATAGGTTATGGAGGCCAGCGCATTGTCCTGAGCGGCCAATTGGCCCGTGATGTACGTGTACTTGGTGGTGCCGTAGACATCGCTGTAGCTGGTCAAGAACTGGCCGGTTGGGTCGTAGCCGTAGGTCTCGGTCTGGCCATTGGAGTCGGTCAACGTGGCCAGCGTGCCTTGGGTGTTGTAGGTCAGGTCGAGGTACTCACCGTTGGTGTCGGTGAGGGAGACGAGCTGGTTCTGGCCGTTATAGCCGGCGGTGATGGTATTGCCATGCGTGTCCTGGACGTAGTTCAGTGTGCCGTTGGCGTTGAACTGGTAAATGGTGCCGTCGGGCTCCGTGAGCGCATAGGCGCCGTTGTTCAGCGTCAGTATCGTGCCCTCGTTGCCCGGCTCGGGCGCGAAGCTTCCGTTGGGTTGGAGGCTGAAATACTGGGAAATGCCATCATTCTCGATGACGGCGTCGCCATTGGACATGGTCGTGGCGGAGAAGTCCCAGTTGGTTGTCCAGCCGTAGCCGAGGATGCCCTGGCTGTATCGGCCGGAGATCGACTGCTGGAACGATTGCACGAAGTTCAGGTCCATGCCGGGGGCAGGCAGGCTATCGGCGGTGACGCTGGCGAGTGTCTGGGCGGTATAGGCGGCATTGGCCTTCTGGACCTCGAACGAGAGGAGCTTGCTCAGGTCGGCGGTCGGCTCGCCGATGGAGGCGAGGTAGACCGCATCGTTATCGAGTGTCTGGAGGTACTGGCCCCAGGTGGCCCCGAGCGCGGCCGTCAAGGTCGGGTAGATTGCGTTCCAGGCGGCCTGGTTGATGGTGCCTGGCTCCATCCCTGCCTTGAGCGAGCCCCAGTCAATGGTCTGGGTGTTGGTTGCATCCAGCTCCCCGACGGTAAAGTAGATCGGCGGCCGGGAGGAGTTCCACTGGGATGTGAGCCAGCCACCGTAATAGACTGGGACGGTGATGCTCTCGCCCGGCTCGAGGAGGCCGGGGACCGCCCCGCTGGCCAGGAACTGCACGGTCTGGCTGAAGCCGGCTGGCGTGGTATTGCTCACGTACCCGAGACCTGCATCCGAGGGATCGAGAGACAGGAAAGCTCCTTGCTCCCCGTTCTGCGTGGCCGTTAAGACCAGCAGCGGGGCGGGCATGGGCGCGGTCCCCACGTTGCTGTATTGCACATAGAGAGTCGATGGCTCGTGCCAGCCGATCGGGTTGGGGACGCTGATACTGGTCTTCAAGACGCCGGTTCCTCCGGCCGTCACCGTCAGGGCGTTGGGCAACGATTGCGTGTTGCCCAGGTTGTCGGTGACAAGAACCGAGTAGGTTCCGGCGGGCAGAGTGTTGGGCGGCAGGGTGGCTGCCATCGTCATCGTCCCGTTCAAGTTTTCGCTGCCGCCGGGGCCGATCCCCAGGCTCGTGGGTGAAAGATACAAGGGTGAAGCGGGATAGATCGTCCCACCGGCCGAGACGAACTGTATCTGATAGGCGTTGGGCGACTGATAGGCCAGCGGGAAGACACCGGTCACGAGCAAGTCGGCGGGCTGGCCGTTGCCGACTTTTCCGGGCGTCAACCCCGTCACGACGAACGGACTTCCCTGCACGAGCAGCGTGAAGCTGCTACCCGGGGTCGCTACCAGGTTGTTGTACACCAGGATGTCGTAGGTGCCAGGCTGGGCGGACACGGCCAGTGTCTGGTTGGCCCCCGTGGTGGTAAAGCGGTACTGGTAAGCGTCGCGCGTCGGGACTGAGCCAGAGGAGATGTAGACCTCATTCTGGTCGCTGGTGTTAGCATCTGTGAGAGCCACGCCGAGAACCGTGGGGCTTGTGACCGTCACGACGAAAAGTTGTGCCTGCCCATTGCCGGCAAGTGTACCCTGGTACGGAATACCCAGCGTGAGGTCGGTGACCGAGGTCTGCTCGAGGTCAAAGGAATACGCACGCGTCGCGCCCGCAACGGAGTAGGCCGTGAGTGTGTAGCTTCCCGAGATCGGCAGGTTCACCGGGCCAGAGCTCGACGATAGGCCTGTGAATCCGGTGAATCCGTCCGGGCCGGTTAACGAGAATTGAAGCGAGGGGCTCGCCGAAGCGAGCAGGTTGAACTGGATCTGCGTGTTGGCCACCGCCGAGAAGGTCCATTGGTCCTGGCTGTAAGGCGAGTTGAGCTGACCATAGACCGTCTGGTTGAGTTGGACCGTCGATGTGTAGACCGTGGCATCGTAGGCCGCGACGATGTAATTGCCTGTGGCCGACGAGTCTCCTGTCGCGGCCTGGACCTCGATCTGATACGTGCCGTCGGCCGGCAGAACCTGGTTCAGGATCGATGCGTCCGCGCCCGACTGGCTGTTGCTGGCTATGGCGACTTGATTCCCGTTGGGGTCGAGCAGCGTTACCTCGCCCTCGTCGAGAGGCGGTTGAATCGGTGATGGCGTTCCACCACTTCCCGTGTGAAGAAAGACGTCGACCGGCTGCCCCGCACGACCGAAGAAGGTCCAGTCGTCCACTTGGCCGGCAAACTGAAGATTCCCGGGATCGGGCGTGTTCAGTTGAAGCGGGCCACCGCCCGCGAGCGGAGTTGCCGACCCGGCCGTGATGGTCCCATCGATCTCGCCGGCACGGTAGTAGAGGTGCAGCCCGTTGAGGTCAAGCGTCGAGCCGCTCGGCACGATCAGCGTATTCACGTAGAGCGCCTCAGGGCTCGATGAGCCGCTGTTGCTCGCTAGATCGACCAGCCGGACGTAATCGTTGGAACCCACGGCCAGTGTGCCGTAGGCGAAGTTGTTGTTGAATCCCGCCGCGACGTTCCCAAGGTCCTGGCTCATCACCTCCAAAAACTGGGGGACGGTCGAGGTTCCCGAGCCGTCGAGGTTGACCGTTCCCTGGGGCTCGTAGAGGTCGACGTCGGTCGTGTTCCCGAACAGGCTTCCGGCAATGTTGACCGTCGCCGAAGCCTGGACGATCAAGACGCCCGGAGAATTGATCGTCACCGAGGTACTGTTGAGGCTGACCGTCGAGGTCCCATCCGCCTGGATGACGCCGGTGCTGGTCAATGCGCCTCCGCTTGAGGCCAGTGTGCCACCGTTGCTGGCCTGGAGGGTCCCGGTGCTGCTCCAGTTGGTGCCGTAGACGTTGAGCGTGCCCCCGCTGATGTTGTCGTTGATGGTGCCCTGGTTGATCAGCGGCAGCGATGCGTTGCCGACCTGACCGTTCTTGCCCTCGATCGTGATCCCCGAGCCGATGGTGAGCGTGCCCGAGTCGCCGTTGCTGACGGCGGTGTCGATTTGGTTTAACGGGCCATTAACGTCGCCGCCGAAAATCACCGTGCCCGAGCCCCCCAAGGTCTGGGCGCCAACGAAGTTGATCCGGCTGGAGGTGGTCGAGCTGCTGGCGTTGCCGATGTCGATGGTGCCGTTGAGGGTCAACCCGCCGGTAATGGTGACATTGGCGTTGTAGTGGGTGGCCAGGTCAAGCGTGCCGTCGAGGGTGACGCCAGCAAGGGTGCCGCCGCCTGAAGTGCCCACCAGGGTGGCGCCGCCTGTGAAGGAGATCGGCCCGCCGCTCAGCGTGCCGCCGGAAAGCGTCACGGTGTTGGAAAACGTCGATGCCGCCGCGATCGACAAGCTCCCCGCGGAGAGAACGATCGGATCATCGCTCGTCACGCTGTTGACGACATCCGCGTTCGACGCGTCGTGTGTGATGGGATTGGAAACGGCGATGCTGATCGTCACGTCGGCCGCGGACGTCGGGATGGCATCGCTCGACCAGTTGCTCGCGGTGTCCCAATCGCCTCCGTTGGGATTGATCCACGAAACGGACGAGAGGACTACCCGGCGCTCCAGCGTTTCGAGCCAGGGGCTCGACAAGCGTCTCACGCGAACGTTGCGTCGCGATCGTTGCTGGCGGCGGACTCTGGGTGCAGTCATGGTGATCTCCGGATGGGAAAGGCAACCGGTTCGTTGTTCGGGACTCTCGCAGGCTCGATCGAGATAAGGATCCGGTCTGTGCGAGCCGTTCGTTGGCTCCTGGAACCGTCACTCCCGGACGCCAGATCAAGGAACGCCAGTCGTTGACGGGGCCCGGGGAGTCAAAGCACTGACTGGCGAACGTCTCACGCGAAAAGGGGGGCTCTGATTGAATCGACCTCCATCCCCTTCTACTTTTCCTGCCGGCTGACGGGCTCGTTGAACGTGACGTCAACGTGGTCGAACGTCGCGTTGATCACTTGGGTCAGCGTGACCACCGCGATCATCAGGCCCTGGGAGAGCAGCGTCGGCGACTCGAGAGTCTCGATGATGGGCCGCTGGCGTTTCATCGTCGCCAACTGGCGAAGCGAGCGGAGCAGACGGCCGGGCGCGAGGCGTGAGTGTAAGCTCATGGTTGGACTCTAGACGAATCGAAAGTGATCGAATCCAACGATCCTGTTGTGGGCTGCGTGACGCACCTACTCGGGCCGAATTCATAAGGAAAGAGAGCCGACCACATCGTGCTCGTTGTGAATTCTGATGCCGAGCCGCTTGAGGCTGTTGACGCAGTGGGTCCGTCGCGCAAAAGGACCCCGCCATGCACTGTGCCGGAGCCAGCCGCTGAGCATGAGGGCCGCCATGACCCGTGTCACGAGCTGCCCGTCGCGAGCAACCCTCTATTGTCGATCACTGACCCGGCTTGAGGACGTACAGCGCCTTCCTCCAATGCCTCTGTAGGTATACCCGCTCAAACCGCCCGATCTCTGACAGGTTTTCCGGTTTTTTTTCTGGGTCCCACGAGAAGAGGATCCCGATGGGAATGGAGAGGGCCTCGCGCGTTCGGCCTTCCCCGTCTCGACCTTCCGGATGAGCTCGGCCCTGGACCTTTTCACCAAGACCCTGGGCATTTGACACATCTCGAGCAGCAGGACATTTCTTGTTATCTGAGGCCCCGGTGACGAAGGCAATCAGTTTTTTTCGTCAAATCTGAAAAGAACGACTCGGGAGTTCCGGGCCGGGTGGCCCCAGGGGATTGCTCCCCTGGGGCTCCCACGGATCCGTACGTGCCCTTTCAGGCATACGGCTCTTCATATCATGAACTCGCTACGGGACGGCTCCCTGAGTGAATCAGCAATCCGTCTCGTACCCGACGCCGCGACCGTTGTTGGTTCTTGTACACGGTTATGGGTTTCGATGCACCCGCCATGTGTTCCTCCAACGGTGTCATGACATGGCGTCCCCTTCTCTCCACGGGGTCCCTCGGGTGGTTCCCCCGCTTCAACGATACTATGGGACGCTCCGACTCCCCGCCGTCCGTCTCGACCCGTTCGATGTCTTCACGAGCCGATACCACCGTGTCGCCCGTGGTTTGCTCCCCTCGGTCGTGGGCGTCCCACCGGGGGCCAGGGAGTTGTCGGTTCCGGTCTCCCCATCCGGATTTACGATGGAAACGTCGGGGTCTCTCAGGTTCCTTGGAAACCCTGGTGGTCATTGTCCGTGCTCTTCGACCCCGGCAGGATCAGGCAGGCTGAGTGGACCATGAGTTAGTTGCCTG
>Ga0208044_1001928_pt1 | contig 10692 bp, 10 predicted proteins | sample Sb_taG_8_FD_187712 | JGI IMG/M metagenome (GOLD analysis project Ga0208044, IMG submission 187712) | Peat soil microbial communities from Weissenstadt, Germany - Sb_50d_c_BC metaG (SPAdes) (version 2) | ecosystem: Environmental > Terrestrial > Soil > Wetlands > Peat | place: Germany... | reverse complement strand
ACACCGACGCCGAGGCGGCCGAGATCGCCCGCGACGTACGGCGGCTCCAGGTCTCGCCGCAGACCGCGCTGAAGTTCATCGAGCAGCTGTGGAACACCGAGTTGCCCGGCTTCGACGTCGACGGGCCCCTGCCCGCCTTCGACCCGGTGGTCAGCGACACCCTGATCTCCAAGGGCCGGGCCAGTGTCCGGCAGTTCGCTAAGGACCCGGTCGCGCTGGCCGGCGAGTGGCGGGCCCGGGCCGAAGCCGGGAACCTGTCGGCCCGGGAGGTGGTCATCGAGGTGACCGGCCGGCAGTCGTTCATCGGCTCGGCGGAGACGATCGCGACGACGATCAACGAGCTCGTCCAGGCCGACGCCGCCGATGGCTACATCCTGGTCCCGCACATCACCCCCGGCGGACTGACACCGTTCGTCGACCATGTCGTCCCGCTGCTGCAGGAGCGTGGCGTGTTCCGCGCCGACTACACCGGCACCACGCTGCGCGACCACCTCAGCCTGGACCCCTTGGCCCCGCTGCGCCGCCCCGGTGAGGCGACGACCACCCGGGCCGCCTCATGAGGTTCATCACCATCACGCTGATCGTGCACGCCCCGGACCCGCACACGGGCGAGCAGAAATCCACCCAGGAGCGGTTCCGGGAGGTGATCGGCAACGCGCGTCTGGCCGAGGAACTCGGCTTCGACGGGTTCGGGGTCGGGGAGCGGCACGAACGGCCGTTTGTTTCCTCCTCCCCGACCGTGGTACTGAGCCACGTCGCCGCCCGGACCACGCACATCCGGCTGTTCACCGCGGTCACCACGCTGTCGCTGCTCGACCCGGTCCGCGCGTTCGAGGACTACGCCACCCTCGACCACCTCTCCGGCGGCCGGCTCGAGCTGATCATCGGCAAGGGCAACGGCGCCGCCCAGCGCGAGCTGTTCCACGTCACGCCCGAGGACCAATGGGACCGCAACGCCGAGTCCTACGAGGTGTTCCGGCGGCTGTGGCGCGACAACAAGATCAGCTACGAGACGAAGTTCCGGCCGCCGCTGACCGAGGCCGAGGTGTGGCCGCGGCCGCTGCAGCGCCCGATCCGGGTCTGGCACGGCAGCGCCACCAGCAAGGCGTCGGTCGACCTGGCCGCCCGGTACGGCGACCCGCTGTTCTCGGCCAACGTCACCAACCCGATCGAGCCCTACGCGGAACTGATCCGCTACTACCGCGAGCGGTGGGTCCACTACGGACACGATCCGGCGGCGATCGCGGTCGGCGCGGGGACGGCCGGCTATTATGCCGAACGCAACTCCCAGGACGCGATCGATGCCTACCGCCCGGTGTTCGCCGGATACCTGGCCTTCCAGGAGAGGCTCGGCGTGCAACCGGTGTTCGGGACGCTGGAGGACTTCGTCGAGCGCTCGTCGGCCCTGATCGGCATCCCGGCCCAGGTGATCGAGAAGGTGCACCGCTATCACGAGCAGTTCGGCCACTCGGTCCTGCACCTGCACGCCGACGCCGGCGGGCTTACCGACGCCCAGCACCGGGCCAGCCTCGAACTGTTCCAGTCCGACATCGCCCCGGTGCTGCGGCGCGAGATCCCCGACCCTCCCTGGGGCTGGGGTGGCGGCCCTATCGGCGACGACGCGGTGCCCGCCCGGACCGTCGCCGCTACCGGTTGAGGAGGAAGCCCGCATGACCACCACCCCGTTGACCGTCCTGGACCTCGTCCCGATCTCGTCCGGGTCGAACGCGACCCAGGCGCTGCGGAACAGCATCGACCTGGCCCAGCAGACCGAACGGCTCGGCTACACCCGCTACTGGTTCGCCGAGCACCATCTCAACCCCGGGGTGGCCGGCACCTCCCCGGCCGTGGTGCTGGCGCTGACCGCGGCCGCGACGTCCACGATCCGGCTCGGCTCCGGGGCGGTGCAGATGGGGCACCGCACCGCCCTGGCCACCGTCGAGGAGTTCGGCCTGCTCGACGCCCTGCACCCGGGGCGCTTCGACCTCGGCCTGGGCCGCTCCGGCGGCCGGCCACGTGAACCCCGGGCACCCGCGCTGGCCGGCGGCGGCCGCGCGGCCACCGTGACCGGCGGCCGGACCCCGAACGGGCTGCTCATCCCGCCGCGGTTCTCCTTGCAGCACCTGCTCGGCTCGCCCCGGTTCGCCATGCAGAAGACGCTGCTGCAGCTGCCGCACGCGGAGCCGCAGAATTACACCGAGCAGGTCGCCGACGTGCTGGCTCTGCTCGCCGGAACTTACCGCTCCCCGGAGGGGGAGGAGGCCCACGTGGTGCCCGGCGAGGGCGCGGCGGTGCAGGTCTGGATCCTCGGCAGCAGCGGCGGTGAAAGCGCCGAGGTCGGCGGCCAGAACGGCCTGCGCTTCGCCGCGAATTACCACGTCAGTCCGGCCACCGTGCTCGAGGCGGTGGACGGCTACCGGGCCGCGTTCCGGCCTTCCGCGGTCCTCGACCGGCCCTACGTCAGCGTGTCAGCCGACGTCGCCGTGGCCGATACCGAGGCCGCGGCCCGTGAGCTGGCCACCGGCTACGGCCTGTGGGTGCGCAGTATCCGCACCGCCGAAGGCGCCATCCAGTTCCCCACCCCCGAGCAGGCCCGCCGCCACGTCTGGAGCGACGCAGACCGCGAGCTGGTCGCCGACCGCATCGACACCCAGTTCGTCGGCACCCCGGGCCAGGTCGCGGACCAGCTGGAGCGTCTCCGCGACGCCACCGAAGCCGACGAGCTGATCATCACGACCATTACCCACGACCACGCTGACCGTGTCCGTTCTTACCAGCTGCTCGCCGAGGAGTGGGCCCGACGATGACCCCGCCCGCCGCGCGGCAGGCTAACGTGCCCGCGCTCCGATGAACCTCGCCCAGAAGAGCTGCGGCTGGCGGCCTCCTGCGCCTGAGCGCACTGAACGGCGGGCAGCGTTCGCCTTCCGGCGCCGCCCTTGCTCGATCCACCCGGGTATCAGCTCCGGGTCCGCCCCGGCATCCCGCCGTTACCCTCCTGGCGGCGACGCCAGCGCTCTTCCATTCGCTCCATCATCCGGGCCCGCCTGGTCTGCCCGAGCTGGCGCTTCGCGCCCTTCGCCGTCTTGGTCCCCGCCCTGGAACGCGCGGACCGGACCCTGGCCACGTACCGCCGCCAGCTGACCACCGCCCACACCAGGGACAGCAGCACGATCACCACGCCGGCCGCCTCCAGGTAGACACGGTAGGTGACCGCCCCGGCCGACAGCAGGCCAACGCCAATCACGACCCCGAGCAGGGCCCGTATGAGCTTGCGCACATAGTGCACCCGCGGATCGCTGGCGCGCATGAGACGCCCGAACTTCGGATCATCCCTGTACAGCGCCTGCTCAATCTCCTGCAGCTGGCGCCGCTCGTCTTCTGGGAGCATGACGCCTCCCAAGTAAAACCTCGCGTCGAGCACGTGTTCGGCGATGTCACCTCATATACCCGTTCGTTTTCTGAGGGGCCAGAGACGAAGGTCCTGGGCGTCCAGGCTGAAGGTCTCCCCCACGGAGAATTCCTCGAGAACCCCGGCTACCTCGGCCAGCAAGTCACCCCGCCCGGCCGCCCGCGAGCGCGCGGAACTCGGCCACCGCGGCGGTCTCCTCGTCCTCGCCCAGCTCGCGCCACTTCGCGTGGTGCCGTGCCTCCCCTGCGAGCTGCACTACCAGGATCCGGTCGGTATCCGGGCACTTACCGATCGTGTCTTCTACTATCGCGGTAGGTCACCGGGCCTGCTCCTTCTTCCGGGTCACTAGGGGGGCGAAGGATGATCCGTGGACCGACCAGGCCGGGGACGAGGACGAGGACCTCTTGCCCGGTGCGATCATCGGGATGGTCACAGCAGAGCTGACCGCCCGGAAGTACGCGGGGGTGGTACGCCTGGAGGTCAGCGCCGGCATGCCAGCGGGCCTGCGGGGCTGGCTCGCGACTCAGCTCGACGCCGACCCTGCCGACGGTCATCGCGACTCCCGGGCTGCTGAGCCTCGGGGAACCTCATGGAGCTGCTGGTGGAGGGCCATGCCGGGCAGCGCTGAGCGCCGGCCCCTACGGCTGGCTGGCGATGTTCCCGATGCCACGGTTGCCCGTCAGCTGAGCGCGCGGCCGCCGAGAATGCGGACACCGCCATCGCGTCCACCCCGGTGGCGTCGAACATCGCGACATTCAACATCTGGCTTGAACACGGCGGTGACGGCTGCGGGCGAGCAACGGCTGCCTCGAGCCAGGCACCGGCGGGATGGCCGGACCCGGCGGCGATCTGGACGGTACGGTCAGCGTGCTGGCTCATACGCCACGCCCACGCACTGAAATCCCGACCTGATCGTGGCCGCGACGGCCCGCTGTCCGTCCTCCCGGACCAGCCCGATCGCGGCGGCCGCGTCCGTCAATGCCTGCCCGGCCGCGCCCGCATCAAGTTCGCCGTCAGCGACCAGCTCACCCATCCGTAGGCTGGCCCAGAACAGCAGCCGGTTCCGTTCACCGCGCTGCGCGGCCAGCAGGCGCCCGGTAATCCCGTGCAGCCTGGCAGCCGCGCTGCCATGGCCGGTCCCAATGCTGGTCACCGGCACCGGCGGCCCGGCCAGCCGGGCGATCCACCGTGGCAGGACCGGCAGCTGGTCCGGCTCGGACCGGACCACATACCCGGGCGACCCCGGGCAGGTGCCACGGGTTCGCAGTTCGACGGCATGACAGCGCGCCAGCGGGCCCATGCGCACCGGGCAGGCAGGATCGGCCCGGTACCACAGGTGCCACCCGGGAAGGTGCCCGCTGTCCGGGTGGCCCGGCGTGCGCACCGACACGGTGGCGGACAGGTCCACCAGGCCCCCAGCCTGCACCGCCTGGTCGGCCAGCCAGCGCAGCGCGTCGATCAGCGGCGTGCCATCCACCGACGCCGGGGTGTCGATGTCCACCAAGACCAGCTCCCCGTGGCCAAGCAGTTCGCCGCCACGGCGGCGGATATGCCCATCCAGGCCGGGCGTCCAGGGCAGGCCCCGCCGCCGGGTGAGCTGGTACACGTTGCGCTGCGCCCGGTGCCCGGGTACCGGCAGGCCCGCGGCTATGAACGCGCCCGGGGTGACCCGGGCGGGCTCCCGCCGGTCCGGTGCCTGCCTGGGCACGAACATAGCGCCGCGCAGAACCGCCGGCACCACGTACTCCGGGGCGTTCATTCTCCCGTCCCCCATCCTGGCCGCCAGGGTACGTGCGCGAGACCATCACAGCCACAGCGGCTGGCGCATGAATAGGTCCAGAGCCTGATTGCCCCGGCGGCTGCGCACACTGATTGGTGACGCTGAACAGGGCCTAGCTAGCCAGGCCCACAACGGCGGGCGCAAACCTGATCTTGCCGCCGTGGCAGCAAGCGGGGTCTCGCGGACGAATTCCCGCGAGACAACCGCGGTGCCGACCCGGTACCCGGACGCATTCAGTGGGACGTACGTCGGATCGGACCAGGCTCGTGGCCGGGGAACGCTGGCAGGACGACCAGTTTGCGCCCCGCCCTGCATGGGCAGGAAGTCATAGCTTGTAGCCGATCTCACGCAGCAGGCGGTGCCGGCTCGCCACGTCGGCATCGGTCTCCACGCCGACCGGTGGCGATCCGTCGACCACCCCGGCGATGCCGCGGCCGTGGTCGGTGCTCGCGATGATGATCTGGACCGGGTTGGCGGTGGCGCAGAAGATCGTGCAGACCTCGGGGACCGCCTTGACCGGGTTCAGCACGTTCACCGGGAAGCCGCCGCTGAGCATGATCACGAACGCGTGCCCGGCGCTGATCGCCTGGGCAGCGGCCACGGCCAATCCGGTCAGCTCGGCGTCATTGCCTGACTTGCGGATGAGACGGGCACCCGAGGCCTCGCAAAAAGCGATACCGAAGCGAAGATGGGAGCCGACCCCGGCCAGCGCCTCGTGCAGATCCTCGACCGTCTTGATGAAATGCGCCTGGCCGACGATGACATTCACGTCGTCCGGCTTGTCCAGCGCGACCACATCCAGCGATACCGCCATGGCACCTCCCCACGTCCATCGACCATACAACCAGGTGGGCGACCGGTCCCCTGCCCCGGCATGATCGCGCCAGCGGTGCGGCCATCCGCCAGGCCGGGTTCCAGATCGAGCAAAAGGCCCGGATCGCCGTCCGGGAAGCCCAGCTCGGACCATCCGTCCAGCACATCCTCGGCACCGCCAGGCGCGCCTGAACCATCCTGAGCTTCCCGATACGTTCTGGCGCCACCGGGCTCTACGACGATGCCCGATTCCGGGTACGTGCAACACCACCAGCTGCACGGCTCGTAGGCTAAGACGGTGACTGGTCCGCATCTGATGGCAGCTGATCTCATCGAGCTGCACGGCCGCTGCGGGCAGCGGTTCGCAGCGCTGGTCGCGGGGGTAGGCCCGGGACAGTGGCATGACGGCACTCCCTGCTCGCAGTGGGATGTGCGGACGCTGGTCCACCACCTGCTGTACGAGCAGCGCTGGGTGCCGCCGCTGCTGGACGGCCTGAGGATCGAGCAGGTCGGCGACCGGTTCGAGGGCGACCTCATGGGCGAGGACGCCTCAGCATGGCCGGGCTTGCTGGCCTCCTCAATCGAACAGGCGCACGCGGCGGTGGCGCAACCCGGAGCCCTCGACCGGACCGTGCACCTGTCCTTCGGCGACGCCTCCGGGCAGGAATACGTCATGCAACTGACCGCCGACCTCGCCATCCACGCCTGGGACCTCGCCCGGGCCACCGGGCAGGACGACTCGCTCGACCCCGGCGCCGTCACCCTGCTGCTGCCCTGGACCGAGGCCAACGCCGACCTGCTGACAGCATCGGGCATGTTCGGCTCACAGATCGACGCCGGGCCCGATGCCCCCGATGACGTCCGGTTGCTGGGCCTGCTCGGCCGCAGGGCCTGAGCCCGGCCCGCAACCGTCCTGGCGGCGGGCCCGGCCGCAAACCCGCCTCCCGGCTCACCACAACGAGCGCCGCCGACCCACACAGATCACCCAGTCCGGCGCGGCGCCGGCCAGCGACGCGCCGCCACGCCATGAGGTACAGAACAATTGGGCGGATCTCTTGCGCGGGCGTACGAAGACTAACTTGCTCTCCGTGACCGATGACCTCCGTGAGCCTCCGTCCCTCGGCCAGCAGGTCTGCGGCTGCAGGGTGATCACGCGGCCTGGACGTCGTGCCGTACCGTGTCCTTGGCGCTCGATCCTGTCCGCGGCAGAAGCAGGCGTGGTTTGCGCATCGTAACGATGCAGGCCAGTCGGCCCTTTGCTGAGTTGCCCTCGGAAATTACCGGAACGCCGGTTGCGTGAAGAGTATTGCTGCCGCGCCTGCCCGCCGTGGGGGCGCGTCTGCTGAGGCGGCCCGGAGATGCTACGGCGGCAGGTTCAGCATGTCAGGTGCAAGATGGCATTGGTGTGCGCTCTGGCCTGGGCCAGCACGCCGATCGCCTGTGCTGTGGGCAGGACGACCAGGTCGACCTTGCGGCGGCGGGCCTCGTCCCGGACCTGCTGCATGACCGGCAGCGCCCCGTCGGCGCCGGTGCCGATCACCAGCCGGCGGCATCGCCACGGGATGTCCTCCTCGGCAGAGAGCGGCGTGTGCCCGTACGCGCCGCGGAACTTCCGGGAGGCGGCCTTCTTGCGCTTGCGGATCGTGCCGTGGTCGATGATCAGGTCGTGGTCGTAGGTCACGCCGTCAACCCGGACCGAACCGAAGGAGTAGCCGGTGAATTGCATGCTGATGCTCCTTGCCCGCACCGGGATCGTACGGCCGGTACCGGCGGCGGGTCCAGATCCGTCTTGCGGTCAGTGTCCGTGCTGATCACCGTGTCACAGGCCGTCCGCCAGGTTCCGGCGCCGGCACGCTGCCGGCGACCGTGTGATTCTCTCGCCGGTCCTCTCAAGACTGCTGCTCCAGCAGGGCGGGCAGGCCGGCGAAGGAATCCAGGACATGGTCGGGGGTGCCGGCGGCGGCGCGGTGCGTGCGCGGGAGGTACTTGCCGGTCTTAACCAGCACCCCGGTGAGCCCTTGGCGCTGGGCGGCGAGCACGTCGGTTTCGATGTCATCGCCCACCATCACGGTGCCGGCCGCGTCAGCGCCTAGGCGGGCCAGCGCGGTGGCGAAGAATGCCGGGGCGGGCTTGCCCACCACCTCCGCCTCGGTGCCGGCGGCTTGCTCGAGACCCGCGAGGAACGCGCCGGCATCGAGTTGCAGGCCCTCGCTGGTGCGCCAGTACAGGCCGTGGTGCATGGCGACCAGCCTGGCTCCCCGCTGCAGGTGGCTGAAGGCCTGGTTGAGCGCCTGGTAGCTGAACTCCGGGCCGGCCCCGCCGACCAGCACGACGTCCGCCGGCGCTGGGTCGCTTTCCTGGGCGAGGGTCAGCCCGGCCAGGTCCTCGGTGATGTCTCCTCTGTTGAGCAGGCACCGGGCACCCGGGTAGCGGTCGTGCAGGTAGGCGGCGGCGATGACCGGCGCGGTGAGGATGTCGCCGTCGGTGACCGGGAAGCCCGCCCCGGCCAGCGTGCTGGCGATCGATGCCCGGGTGCGGGATGTGGTGTTGGTGACCAGGGCCAGCGGGAACCCAGCAGCGCGCAGCCGGTGCAGGGCCGCGACCGCCCCGGGCAGCGGTCTCCACGAGACGGTCAACACGCCATCGATGTCGATCAGCACCGCGCGGATGGGCCGCATGCGCCGACCATAACCGAGTCGCCGCGCCAGCCCAAGACACCGGCAGTTGCCAGCAGGCCAGGTCTGAAGCCGACCGTCGGCCAGCCCGCCAGCAACGCTCCCCGCAGCAAGATCCCAGGACACCCGACATACCGGTAGGCCGCTGGCGAGGTGCCCGCCGAAGGCGGGTCCTTTTCCTAATAAATAATCTCTTCCCGCAGGCTGACCAGTTCGCGCGGTGCGGCTTCGCGACCCGGTGCCTCAAGGGTGAGAGGTGGCCGGGGCTGACGAGGACGGCGGCGTGCCCGGAGAGGTGACTGTGGGCGAGACGGTCGCGGAGGGCGTGGTGGTCGGGGTGCTGGGGACGGTCGGGGTCGCCGATGTCGGAGAGACTGTCGGTGTCGTCGTGGCGGTCGGAGTCACTGACGGAGTTGGGGTGGCGCTCGGGGTTGTCGTTGGTGTCGATATCGGGGTGGTGGAGGGTGCCGGTGTGGATGTTGTCGCGGGCGGGGACTGGATCGGGCGGACGAGGTTGGGCCCGGTGCTGAGGCGGCCGGTGAGCAACAGCGCGATCGCGAGCGCCGCCACGGCGCCGACGGCGATCGCGCCGCCCGTCGCGATGCCAGCGGCGAAGGCGTGGCGCTCGCGCCGGTACTCGGTGTCGCGGCGCTCGCGCAGCCAGGCGGGGAGCGCGGCGCGGCGGGCGGCCCAGCTGTTGAACGGCGCGGCGGCCATGCCCAGCGTGGGCACGAACAGCAGGCCGGCCAGCAGCGGGCCGCTCAGGGTGCTTGTCTTGGTGAGCGCGCCGGCGATCCCCGCCGCGCCGAAGAGCGCGAGGACGGTCTCCGCCCAGTTGGCGCGCAGCGCGTGCCACCAGCTGGTCCGTTCGCTGGTCTTCGGGGTGCGCAGGAAGGCGGCCCTCTTCGCGAACAGGGCGAGCACCGAGGCACGGGCGACGACGAGCGAGGTGGACTGCCAGATGAAGAACGCACCGATCGCGTCGCGCCAGGTCGCGCCGGTGCTGCTGCGCAGCAGCGCGATCGCGCGGACCAGGCCGAGCAGGACGAGCACGGGGACGGCGGCGACGAGGAAGATCGTCAGCTTGCGGAAGAGCTGCCCGCCGCCGGTTGCCAGGTTCACAGCGCCGGCCAGCAGGAAGATAAAGAACAGCAGTCCGAGCAGGTCGCCGTACCACTGCAGCGCGCCGGACAGGTAAGACCAGCGCTGGCCGGCCGACAAGTGGTTCTTTCTTGTCTCCTGGCCGGGGAGCAGGGACTTCCAGTGCATGCGCAGCAGCTGGATGCCGCCGAAGCACCAGCGGTACCGCTGCCCCTTGAGCGCCTCGAACGTCAGCGGCATGATCCCGCGGCCGCCGGACTCGTCGACGTGCATGCCGGACCAGCCCGCGCGGAGCAGCCTGAGCGAGATCTCCGCGTCCTCGGTGATGCACCATTCGTCCCAGCCGCCGAGCTCGTCGAGAGCGACTCTCCTGATCAAGCCCATGGTGCCGGCGAAGATCGCGCCGTCGCGTTCGTTCCTTGAGGGCTGGGAGACGGCGAAGAAGTACTTGTAGGAGTAGTAGAGCCGCCGGTAGTAGCGGGCGTGGTGCCAGTGGCGGTAGTCCTGCGGCGCCTGCACGAACCCGATCCACGGGTCGGCGAAGAGCGGCACGCAGTTGCGCAGCCATTCCGGCTCGACCTGGTAGTCGGAGTCGACGACGCCGATGATCTCGGCGTCCGGGTGGGTGAGATGCCGTAGCGCGTAGTTGAGCGCGCCGGACTTGTAGCCGGGCCAGTTCTCGAGGTGCTTGAACGTGACGTCGTGCCGCCGGCACCAGGACTCGACCGGGCGCCACAGCGACTCGTCGTCGGTGTTGTCGTCGATGAGGACGATCTGCACCCGCGGGTAGTCGAGGCGCAGCAGCGCGCGGAGCGTGTCGATGACCATGCCCGGCGGCTCGTTGTGCGCCGGGACGTGCACGCTGACCAGGGGCGGAGGATTATCGGCCGCCGGGCCCACCGCCCGCAGCATCG
>Ga0208044_1001926_pt1 | contig 10705 bp, 8 predicted proteins | sample Sb_taG_8_FD_187712 | JGI IMG/M metagenome (GOLD analysis project Ga0208044, IMG submission 187712) | Peat soil microbial communities from Weissenstadt, Germany - Sb_50d_c_BC metaG (SPAdes) (version 2) | ecosystem: Environmental > Terrestrial > Soil > Wetlands > Peat | place: Germany: Weissenstadt... | reverse complement strand
GACTGGACCAGCTCGGCTGGAAGCGGTTGCCAGGAGTCGATGTCGAGCACGCCGGCCAGCCGCAGGATCGAATCACCGTGGTGCTGGATCAGCCACTTGCTGCTCTTATCGTACTGGTGCATGGCAGCTCCCCGGTCGAGGCCGGTTGCGTGCCCGGTGGCGGACCGTCGGAGGCGGGCCGCATGAGCCGGTCGCGTATCCGTCCCAAGCGCCAGGGCCATGACGGTCGAGAGGCCCATCCATCTTCGGAGTGAGGAACCCTCATGAGAATCCCCAAGCTGACGGATTTGATTCATTCTCCCAGGTTCGACCTGGATCGCAACCGAGGGGCTGAGCGAAGACGAGCTCGGGAGCGGGTCGCGGCCGCCCGAAGGGTCGCCGTCGATACGGCTGTCCGAAGGCCACTTCCTCTCGCTTGGGCTGCGGCCCAGGCGTGGTGGACAGCCCTGCGTAGGGGCCCGGGTGACCGCCGTGGTGGACGGGTATCGTCTGGTGTGCATCCTGGCGGGAAGAACCAGCTACCTGAGCACCAGCGACTCGCGCCTTTTCATAGCCTTGGGCGCGGCGAACCAGGCCGACCGGCTCGAGATTCGCTGGCCCTCCGGCGCTTCGCAGCCGTGGTCGTGAACCGGGAGAATGGATAAAATGGTCTTTGAGGACAATTGCACACAATCCCCCTGGAGGTTGTTCAGCTTCCGAGGCGGAGGGAGAACCAGATGTCTACCGAGCCGGCAACGATGAACTGGAGGGACCACGTGGGAAGGTTCTCCGTTGAGTTCGAAGTGGCGAACCACGAAGACGTCGTGCAGGCCAAGAAGGGTTTTCTGCCGCCAGAACAAGTGCGCCGGGGTCGGATTTCGGGCGTCGTCGACACGGGTGCCGCTCGGCTAGTCCTTCCGGCCTCGGTGGTGGCCGCGCTGGGTTTGCCCGAAGCCGGACAGGTCACGGTTAGGTTCGCCGACGGTCGCAGGGAGCCCAAGACGGTTGTCGGTGACGTCCAAGTGGAGATCCAGGGCCGCTCCAGTGTCTTCACCGCGGTCGTCGAACCGGGGCGCGCCGACGCTCTGATCGGGGCAATCGTGCTGGAGGAACTCGACTTCGTTCCCGACTGCACGCGGCAGGCTCTGTTGCCGCGCGACCCGCTCGGCCTGATTGCCGAGATCGATTGAGCCTGGCCAGTGCGATCCCCCATTGAAGGAACCCCTGGCTCGCCTGGCCAACCGCGAAGATGGCTGCAGCGGGGCTTTCTGGGAAGGCCGGTTCAAGAGCATCGCCGTCTTGGACGAGCAAAGCCTTTTGGCCACGGCGGCGTATATCGACCTGAACCCGGTCGCCGCCGGCCTGGCGGCCACGCCGGAGGACTCCACGCACACCTCGCTGAGCGCCCGGCTGGACCACTGCCGGGCCAATGGCACGGCCGAATCGCTACGCAACGATCTTTCGACGCAGACTCACCGCCCGGCGCAGGAGGCCGGCTTGTGGCTGATGCCAATCGACGATCATCGCCCGCGTGGTGAAGGCCGCGTCGGCCTGATCGCCGGATGCACCCTGTCCTGCTACCTGCGGCTGGTCGATGCCGCCAGCCGGGTGCTCCGCGACGGCAAGACGAGCCTCGCCCCCGAGCTGGCGCCGATCTTCCAACGACTTAATCTCGACCAGGACGCCTGGCAATTGACCTTCGCGAAGCTCCTGACTCGATAGGGACGAATCCCCAGCCGCCTGAGCTCACTGGCACCCCCGCCAAGCACGTTCCGATCACGGATCCGAGCCCGCTTCCCCATCGCCGATCACCCTCCTCATCAGGTGAGCGTCCTTCAGGGTGTCTAAGGTACACCTCGAAGAGCACCCCACCGCTGCGCGCTCACATTCTCCGTGGCGCCCGTGCCTGCGATGACACCTGCCGAAACCGCCCATGCCGGGCGCTTTTTCACATCTCAAGCGTGACAGCGGGTCGCCTTCGAGGGGAGTCGAAGCCTTGATCAACCCCGCAACCTCGAGCGGCCCTCTTGCGTCCTATCCTTGATGCGGAGGTTGATCCACATCTCCAACCAAGCCAGCGACATCTTGTCTGTGCCTCGCTCACGCCACCGCCAAGACACTCGCAGATATCTCAGACCACCAATCTTTCCCAAGCGTGCGTGCCTGGCTCTGGCTTCTCTACCGCCAAGACACTCGCAGATATCTCAGACCACCAATCTTCCCCAAGCGTGCGTGCCTGGCTCTGGCTTGGCTCCCATTGCCCGGGCAGCGATCCCAAAGCGAGCTTCGAGGCATTTGAGTATGTTTTTTCGGCTCGTCTCCCGCGCCACTTCCCTCGTCCATTCGGCTTTGAGTTCCTCGAGCAACGGAGATTGGATCATGGCTTTGCGCCCTCCGGCTTCAAGGCGAAACCTTCTTTCGGAAGGACGCGAGCGTGCGACAGGTGGCGGCAAGCGAGAGAAGGTCGTCAAGCCGATCCTCGTCGACCGTCTTCAACTCCGCCTCCAATGCCCGGGCAGCGATCCCGAAGCGAGCTTCGAGGAATTTGAGTATGTATTTTCGGGCCGTCTCCCGCGCCGCTTCCCGCGTCCATTCGGCTTTGAGTTCCTCGAGTAACGGAGATTCGATCATGGCTTTGCGCCCTCCCAAGAGTTGGAACAACTTAGGGTCATGATACCGCAAACGGGTCAGAAACTGGGTCACGGCCAACAGATTTTCGTGCTCATCGGGCGGCGCGTCCTGATCGATGCGGGCGCGACACTGGCGCACGATCGGCTCGGGGGATCCATCGAATTGAGTCAGCGGTACCCAGGGGATCAAGCCGACGTCGGAGGCGGCCAGCAATTCCTCGGCGGGGATCTCCCACAGCTTGGCGATCCTCCAGGAGAGCCGCCAGTCGGTCCAGCCCTGGGGGCTGCGCAGGTTGACGGCGCCGGCGGCCTCGATATTCCCCTTGGGATGGAGGAACAGGACCACGACCTCGGGGAGGACGCGGCGATCGAGGTAGACCAGCGCCGTGTCGTCGACGACCTGGTCGGCGACGCGGGCTTCGGGATAGGTGGCGATCTCCAGGACGTAGAGGTCGGGCTCGGCTTGCCCGTTGCGGCGGGCCTCGATCAGGCCGTCGGGGAGCCGGCGGGACTGGACCAGCTCGGCTGGAAGCGGTTGCCAGGAGTCGATGTCGAGCACGCCGGCCAGCCGCAGGATCGAATCACCGTGGTGCTGGATCAGCCACTTGCTGCTCTTATCGTACTGGTGCATCGAACTTCCCCGGTCGAGGCCGGTTGCGTGCCCGGTGGCGGACCGTCGGAGGCGAGCTGCATGAGCCGGTCGCGTATCCGTCCCAAGCGCCCGGGCCATGACGGCCGAGAGGCCCATCCATCTTCGGAGTGAGGAACCCCCATGAGAATCCCCGAGCTGCCGGATTTGATCCATTCTCCCAGGTTCGACCTGGAGCAACCGAGGGGCTGAGCGAAGACGAGCTCGGGCGCGGGTCGCGGGCGCCCGATGGGTCGCCGACGATACGGCTGTCCGAAGGTCTTCAGCTTCGGAGTTCCGTGGACGCCATACTTAATTCTTCGGAGTTAGGTATAGTGTCCCCGGAACTACCGACAACCCCCGCTCTTCACCGAGAAAGTAATCATGAAAGTTTCCCAGACTTCCTATCCTGCGACCAGTAATAAGATTGTCCCCTTTGCCTCTATATCCTCCAGATGTCCGCCGTGAATAGGAATGTCGCCTTTGCCCCCCCAAAAGCACTCTCCGGCCCCGTCGGTTGAGCATGTGGAAAACCATCCCCCCCCGGAGAATGTCGCCTCGGTCGTAACATTCACGCCTTTTTACCAGGATATCCCAGCTTTGTCAATTTGGTGGCTGTCACCTTTTCATCCCCGATCTCTTTCCCCCCGTTTCACCCGTCCTCTACCTTTTCGTACCAGACTCGAGTGGAGCGGAGGGGCGCATCGACGGTCTGGCACCCGGGTAAGGTGCGTCTGGGGCGTCGCCTCTGGCTCCGCCGCCAGACACCCGGATTCTGGCAGCTCTGGAATGGTGGAGATCAGCGAGGAGTCTCGAAATGAGCTTCAATGTCCAGGGGCATTCTACCCTGGCCACCCGCCGTGCGCCGTCGCAGACTCGACGCACCCTACCCAACTCGAAAACCGAAAACCGGCCCTGCCCCCGCGGAGCTGCCCTGCCACGTCGAGCCCGACTGGGTATTCGATATGTCCTCCTTTAGCCTGCTATATCCCCCTTTGGCCCCGCCGAAAACTGGATCAGCCCCCGCAGAGCCCACTTCAGATCCCTCAGAGCCACCTTGGACTGTGCCGTTGACGATCGAGTCCCATCACGTATGATCGAAGGGATAACCGCCTTGCGGGTGTGGGAGGCAGCAATGCAGAAACCGAAGGCCGCTTCGAGCAAGAAGGTGGCGCCGGATCGCGCGAGAAAGGTCCAGGCCATTCCGCGCGACTACGCGGGCAATTGGGTGGCCTGGTCGGCCGACGGCCGCAAGATCGTCGCCGTGGCCGACAGCTTCAGGGCTTGCGAGCAAGCGGCGGAGCGTGCGGGTTTCCGGGCTGATCAAGTCGCCATTGATCGTGTCCCGGCATCGCGCCAGCGATTGACGGGATCTGGGATGTGAGATTTGATTACTCCGAGCGCGAGGTCGACCCCTTGCCTGGCGAGTTTGGGGTTCAGGTGATCCATGAGCCGAGCGGGTCCGGCTGCGCACCGCCTCGGGCACCGTCAATGTCTTGCTCGGTGCACTCGACCTGGAAGTGCGTTTGGGATCATCGAGTTACCGGTGGTCGGCCCAGGTCGGGTTCGTTCCGCGTGCCGACAATCTCGCCCTGCTTGGCCACGCTGGCTTCCTGGATCACTTTTCGGTGACGTTCGACGGCCTGCGCAAGCGTGTTACGCTCAAGCCGAATGGAACATTTCCGGCCCCGATCTTCAACTCAACATAGAGCCCGCCAAAAGCGGACCCAGACCACGATTGGTATTGCGCAAGCCCCTGGGGCATTCTGCGCCGTTCCCTTATCGATCCACCCGAGGCATTCTGCGCCAACTAGCCGACATGCATACCCTGACGCTTGTCGACATTCGCTATGGCCCCCTTTGACCTCCAGAGCCTTGACGCTGCGTGGCCAGAGCCTAGGCCACGGGGTCAGACTTTGTTCTTGGCTTCTTCTGGCCACGGGGTCAGACTTTGTTCTTGGTTTCTCGCCGGGGATGAAAAACCAAAAACAAAGTCTGACCCCCGCGACCCTGGCCGGTCGGGCGGAGAGGGTGAGCGAAAGAGTCAGGACGGCGGCCAGGATCGACAGCGAGCGTGCCTTGTCCCGGAGACGAATCGTACGCATCTGAGTGACTCCTGTGTTGAAGAGACGTTGAGAAACCAAAGTCAGCGATCGTGAGGGGTCATGCGTGTAAGACCAGCCGGGATGTGTCGTCCCGTTCTCGGTCGCACATGCCCCTTCACCAGGGTTATCAGGAGCCGAAAGCCGATCGGAGACGCCGCGAGATTTTTTTTGAACGCGACGTGCGGGGGGGCCGGATACAATAAGGCCGCGGCGGGAGGAGCGGAGCGGGAACGTTGTTCGAGGGGGGCACGCCATGTCGGAGCCGGAAGCGTTCCAGGTTCTGATCGAGCGCGTTCGCGCGGGGGACGCGGAGGCAGCGGCCGAGCTGGTCAGGCGGTACGAGCCGATGGTCCGCCGCGCGGCGAGGGTCAGGCTGGTTGACCCGAGGCTCGGCCGTGTGCTCGACTCGATGGACATCTGCCAGTCGGTCATGGCCAGCTTCTTCGTCCGCGCCGCACTCGGGCAGTACGAGCTGAACTCGCCCGACCAGCTCCTGAAACTGCTCGCGACGATGGCCCGGAACAAGCTCGCCAATCAGGCCCACGGCCAGCGTGCGGCGCGGCGCGACCTCCGGCGCGTCGAGGGAGGCGGAGACGAGGCGGCGGAGGTCGCCGGGCGCGGGGCGACGCCGAGCCGGGAAGTCTCGGCACGTGAACTCCTCGACGAGGCCCGCGCCCGCTTCAGCGACGCCGAACGGCGGCTCCTCGAGCATCGGCAAGACGGCGCCAACTGGATCGACATCGCCGCCGCCGAAGGGGGCAGCCCGGAGGCCCTCCGCAAGAAGCTCGCCCGCGCCGTCGACCGCGTGGCGAAAGAGATCGAGCTGGACGAATCCGACGATGGCTGAGCCCGACGCCGTGCCCGAGGTCCACACCCTGCTCATCGACCAGCGCCGGCGCGTCCAGCTCGGCGAGCCGTTTCACGTCGAACTCTACCTCTCGCAACACCCCGGCCTCGCCGCCGACCCGGAAGGGCTTCTCGACCTCATCTATAATGAAGTCCTCCTGCGCGGGCAGCGTGGGGAGTCGCCCGAGCTGGACGATTACCGGACCCGGTTCCCCGACCTGGCGGAGGCCCTTGGCGACCTGTTCGAAGTCCACCGCGCGATCGAGTCGAGCCCCGAAGTCTCGACCGCGCCGGTCTTTGAGCGCTCGGCCGTCCCCGTGCTCGAACCGGCCTGGCCGAAGCTCGACGGGTACGAGATCGTCGGCATCCTCGGAAGCGGGGGAATGGGGATCGTCTACCGTGCCCGCGACCTGAAGCGCGGAGTGACGGTGGCGGTCAAGACGATGCGGCAGGCCGACGCGGCCTCGCTCTATCGCTTCAAACAGGAGTTTCGCGCTCTACTCGACGTTTCGCACCCGAACCTCGTCACGCTCCACGAGCTGATCTCCGACGGCGTCGGCTGGTTCATCGTGATGGAGTACATCGATGGCCTGACCTTCCTCGACTACATCCACGCCAGTCCCTGCCGCGGCGACGACCCCACCTCGTCCCCCAACCTGGAGACGACCTGGTGGGACGATGATCTCGCGCCGGTGACCCTGGCACCGGTCGACAATCCGGCGACAGAGTCTCGTGATGGGAGGCCCTCCGGCGGGGCGGACGTGGTCGACCGGAAGGCCACGCCCGCGCCGGGTCCCTTGACGTGGGTGAAGCTCCGCGGGGCATTGAGACAGCTGGCCGAGGGGCTCTCGGCGCTGCACCAGGCCGGCAAGCTCCACCGCGACATCAAGCCGACGAACGTGATGGTGACGCGCCTGGGGCGGGTGGTCCTGATGGACTTCGGGCTGATCACCTCGCCTGAGCGTGGCGCCGCGGGGAACAGCACTGAGGGGCAGGTCGTCGGCACCGCGGCGTACATGGCCCCCGAGCAGGCAGCGGGGGTCCGGCTCTCAGCCGCGAGCGACTGGTACAGCGTCGGCGTCATGATTTACGAGGCGCTGACCGGCCGGCGGCCCTTCGAGGGTCGGATGCTCGACGTCCTGATGGACAAGCAGCGTTTCGAGCCCCCCGCGCCGGGCGACCTGGTTGCAGGTCTGCCCGACGACCTGAACGCGCTCTGCGTCGAACTGCTCCGCCGCGACCCCCGCTCGCGGCCCGGGGGGCGCGAGGTGCTGGCCCGCCTGGGGGCGACCGACGCCGGGCCGGCCGGCGGCGCCGAGCCGGGTTCGTCACAGGGCTTGGAGCCGGTGTTTGTCGGCCGGGAGAGCCACCGTGCGGCCCTGGCCCACGCCCTGGCGCGTGCCGCCGAGGGGAAGACCGTCGTCGTTTACGTCCACGGGGCCTCGGGGGTCGGCAAGAGCGCGCTGATCCAGACGTTCTTATCGGGGCTGGCAGCGCGGGACGAGGCCGTCGTGCTGGCGGGGCGATGTTACGAACGCGAGTCGGTGCCGTACAAGGCGCTGGACGGCGTAATCGACGCCTTGAGCCGACACCTCCGGCACCTGCCGGCGCACGAGGTCGGGGCGATCTTGCCGCGCGACGTCGGGCCGCTGGCGCGGGTGTTCCCGGTGTTGCGTCGCGTCGAGGCCGTGGCCGGCGCCCCCCGCCGGGCGACGGAAGCGCCAGATCCGCAGGAACTCCGCCGCCGGGCGTACGCGGCGCTCCGCGAGCTGCTGGCGAGGCTGGGAGACCGCCGCCCTCTGGTCGTGGCGATCGACGACCTGCAATGGGGCGACGGCGACAGCCTTGCCGTTCTCTCGGAGATCCTCCGGCCTCCCGACACACCGGCCATGCTCCTGCTCGCCTGCTACCGGAGCGAAGACTCAGCGAACCCGGTCCTCCGCGCCGCACTCACCCCCCCCGGCGCCCAGGGGCTGGACTGTCGTGAACTGTCGGTGGGGACACTCTCGCCCGACGACGCGCACGCGTTAGCCCGCCACATGCTCGGTGTTGTGGGCGGGGATGCCGAGGGGCGCGCCCGTTGGATCGCGAGCGAGTCGGGGGGCAACCCGCTGTTCGTCGCCGAGCTGGCGCGGTCCGAAATGGGTCAGGGCCCGGTCGCGCTCGACGAGGTGCTCTGGTCGCGCATCCTCCGCCTGCCCGACGACGCCCGTGGGTTGCTGGAGGTCGTCGCCGTCTCGGGCAGCCCGGTCAGTCCGGCGGTTGCCTGGCAGTGCCTCGGCCGCGAGGGTGACGAGCGGGCGACCCTCGCGTTGTTGCGGACCGGGCGATTGATTCGGGCCGCGGGGAGGTCGTCGGACGGCGACCGGATCGAGGCGTATCACGACCGGGTCCGCGAGACGGTCGTCGCCCACCTCGGCCCGGCCGCGCTGGGCGACTGCCACGGCCGGCTCGCCGTCGCGCTGGAGGCGAGCGGGACGGCCGACCACGAGGAACTCGGCGTCCATTACCAGAGGGCCGGCGACGACGCTCGCGCCGGCGCGCATTTCGCGCTCGCCGCCGCGAAGGCATCGGAAGCCCTGGCTTTCGAACGGGCCTCATCGCTTTACCGCCTGGCGCTGAACCTGTCCGCGCCGGACCCCGCCGAGTCGAACCGGCTCCGTGGGGCATTGGCCGGGGCGCTGGCCAACGCCGGCCGGGGGGCGGAGGCGGCCCGCGAGTACCTCGCCGCCTGCGACGGCGCGACGGTCGCCCGGGCCCTGGAGTTGCGCCGCCTCGCCGCCATGCAATTCCTCATCAGCGGCCACATCGACCAGGGGCTCGACGCCCTGCGGGACGTGCTCCTGGCCATCGGGATGACCCTGCCGCAGAGCCCCAGACACGCCCTGGCGTCGCTCCTCTGGCGGCGGATGTTGCTCCGTCTCCGCGGCCTGAAGTTCCGTCCCCGTGATACGAGCGAGGTTGCCGCGGCCGACCTCACCCGGATCGACGTGTGCTGGTCGGCGAGCGTCGGCCTGAGCAATGTCGACTGGATTCGCGGCGCCGACTTTCAGGCCCGCGGCCTGCTCCTGGCGCTCCGCGCCGGCGAGCCCTACCGGGTCGCCCGCGCCCTGGCGCTGGAGGCCGCGCAGAACGCCACGACGGGGCTCCCGGCTCGTGACCGCACCTCCCGCCTTCTAGAGCAGGCTGGGGCGCTGGCGAGGTCGTCCGGGCAGCCGTACGGCCTGGGGATGGTGACGCTTGCCGAGGGGGTGTCCGCGTACCTCGAAGGCCGCTGGCTCGACGCCCTGAATGCCTGCGACCGCGCTGAGGTCGAATTCCGCGACCGCTGTACCGGCGTCGCCTGGGAGCTCGACACGGCCCACGCCTATTCGCTCTGGGCGCTCTCCCACCTCGGCCATTGGGCCGAGCTCTCGCGGCGCTTCCCGGTCCTGCTCAACGAGGCCCGCGAGCGCGGCGACCTGTACGCGGCGATGAACCTGAGTACTTACATCCTCTCGATCGTCCGCCTCGCCGCCGACGACCCCGAAGCCGCCCGCGACGAGACCCGCCGGGTGACCGGCCAGTGGTCGCGCCAGGGGTATCACGTCCAGCATAACGACCAGGTCTGGGCCTCGGTCCAGATCGACCTTTATCGCGGCGACGGCCCTTCCGCGCTCCGCCAGATCTCCGCGCACTGGCCGACCCTGACCCGCTCGCTGCTGATGCGCGTCCAGTTCATCCGGGTTGCCATGCTCGGTCTTCACGCCCGCTGCGCCCTGGCCTCGGGCGACCGGGCCTCGCTGCCCTCCGCCGCACGCGACGCCTCCCGGATCGAGCGCGAGCACGTTCCCTGGGGCGACCCCCAGGCCCACATGATCCGCGCCGCGCTGGCCTCCCTCGGCGGCCGTCGCGACGAGGCCCTGACCCACCTCCGGTCCGCCGGGTCTCTCTTCCGCGCCTGCGACATGCTGCTCTGCGCCTCGGTCGCCGAACTCCGCCTCGGCCAGCTCCTCGGCGGCACCGACGGCCGCGTCTTAATCGACCGGGCCGAGGCCTGGCTCACCTCCCAGTCCGTTCGCCGCCCCGACCGCGTCGCCGACCTCTTCGCCCCCGGCTTCCGCCTCGACGGTCTATGACGGCCGGGATTCGTTTCGGATCGGGAGCACTCGTCGGAACGCGAAGAACGGGTTACACCCGTCATCTCACGCCGTGGTGGCCGGCGAATCGTAAAGAATAATTCGCGGGCGCTGTCCGTTCCGGGCCGGCAGGCTGATAAGAGGGTGGAGGCGACGAGCCGCGACCTTTCGGCGCGGCGTGACGGCCTCTTCCCAAGAACCCCCGATATAGGAAGCCCCACAATGTTCCCCCGCTTGCTTTCTCGCCGCCCCGCATCCCGCCCCGTCCGCCATATCAAGCGGAATCCCGCCGTCGAGACCCTCGAGGGCCGGCAATTGATGTCTCTGGGCCCTGAGTTCTTGGTCAGCGTCCCCACCCCGGCCGCGCAGGTCCAGTCGGCCAACGCCAGCTCCACCAAC
>Ga0208044_1001925_pt1 | contig 10709 bp, 5 predicted proteins | sample Sb_taG_8_FD_187712 | JGI IMG/M metagenome (GOLD analysis project Ga0208044, IMG submission 187712) | Peat soil microbial communities from Weissenstadt, Germany - Sb_50d_c_BC metaG (SPAdes) (version 2) | ecosystem: Environmental > Terrestrial > Soil > Wetlands > Peat | place: Germany: Weissenstadt... | reverse complement strand
GATGGCCCTCCGCTACCGGACCTCGATCGCCATGCCTCTCCCGCTGGTCCGCGAGCTCCAAGAACTGCTCGAGCAGAAGAAGTACAGCGAGGCCTACCACCGGCTGATCGCCAACGACTCGCTGCTGGCGCGGATCTTGACGGCGGGCGTGCGCAAGCTCCCCGTCGGCTTGCCCATGGCGCAGCGCGCGATGGAGCTGGCCAATGAAGACGCCACCATGGAGATGGAGCATCGCACGACCTACCTTGCCACCGTGGGGACGCTGGGACCGATGATTGGCCTGGTGGGAACCGTCTACGGCATGATCATGGCCTTTCGCGTCATCGCGCTCGAGGGCTCGTCGCCGCAGGCCAGCCAGCTAGCCGCCGGCATCTCGACGGCGCTGTTCGCGACCCTCGAGGGGATTGCCATTTCAATCCCGGCGATCTTCTTCTACTCGATATTCCGCAACCGGATCGCCCGGTTGTCGCTCGAGGTGGCAATGGGGGCCGAGCCGCTCCTCGAGCAGTTCGTCCCCGGAGTTCGCACCCAGGAGCCTGGCACCTCGCCGGCTGCACCGCATCCCCAGCCGCCCATGCCGATGCCCATGGGGGGGCCTCCGTCGCATCCGCACCCCTTCGCCGTGAGCGCCGCGCTGGCTGCCGCCCCGAGCGTGGGAAACCCCCGCTCGGCCTTGCCGCCGGCCGCGTCCGAATCGCCATGACTGGTCGAGCAGTTTCAGGCCAGGATTTCCTTGACGATGTTCCCATGCACATCGGTCAGGCGGAAGTCGCGGCCGGCGTATCGATAAGTCAAGCGCTCGTGGTCGAGCCCGAGGAGCTGGAGTATCGTGGCGTGCAGGTCATGGACATGAACTTTGCCTTCGACCGCTTGAAAGCCGAATTCATCGGTCTTGCCGTGGGCGTACCCCCCCTTGACACCGCCGCCGGCCAGGATGGTCGTGAATCCGCGGTTGTTATGACCTCTGCCGAGCTTCTTGGAAATGAAGATCCCGTCGGCAACGGGAGTACGCCCGAATTCGCCGCCGATAACTACCAAGGTTTCGGCTAGGAGGTCTCGTCGCTTGAGGTCGGTCAGTAGTCCGGCGAGCGCGCGGTCAAGCCCTTTGGCCTGTACGCGCAGATTGTCCGCCAGGGTGTCGTGGTGGTCCCAGCCCGGGTTGTAAACCTGGACGAACCTCACTCCGCGTTCGATCAGCCGCCGAGCCATCAGGCATTGCCGCCCCACGGGTGTGTCTCCATACAGCTCACGAACGCGAACCGCCTCGCGAGCGATGTCGAAAGCGTCGGTCGCCTCGGTTTGCATGCGGTAAGCCAGTTCAAATGACTTGATCCGGGCCTCGAGTCGCGGGTCGTCGGTCCGCTGGGCGGCATGGCGCCGGTTGAGGTCGTTCAGGAGGTCGAGCTGGAGCCGCTGCTCTGCTGCCGCGGCGAATGGGCTATGGATATTTTCGAGCAGGCGTGAGACGTCGCGGTGCTGAGTATCGACGGCCGTGGCCTGGCAAGTCGCGGGGAGGAAGGCCGCTTGCCAGTTTTCCACGCCCTTGACCGGCGGCTTGCCGTCGTACAGGACCACGAATTCCGGCAGGTTCTGATCCTCGCGGCCCAATCCATAAGTGATCCACGATCCAACGCTAGGCCGGGCGAGCCGCGCGTTGCCGCAATTCATGAGCAGCATCGCGGTCTCGTGAGCGGCCTCGTCGCTGTGCATCGAGCGAATCACACAGAGGTCGTCGGCCAGGTCACCAAGCAAGGGTAGGGCATCGCTGATCTCGAGGCCCGATTGCCCGCGCCTGGCAAAGCGGAAGGGGGAGCCGAAGGCCGGGGCCTTGCGGTTCTCGCCGGGCACGGGAATCGGCTTGCCATCATTACGCGACAGTTCGGGCTTGGGGTCAAAGAGGTCGACATGGCTCGGGCCCCCTTCCAGGAACACGTGGATGACGTGTTTGACCTTGGGGGCGAAGTGGGTCGATCGCGGATCGCTCTGCTTTGGCGTGGGGCCGTCGCCGGCCTTTCCACGGTCCGCCAGGATGGCCGCCAGGGCTAGGCCGCCGAATCCGGCGCCGGCGCTCGCCAGCCAGTCGCGGCGATTGAACTGGCCAGTGGCGATGGAAGGATAACGCTTGCGCCTCATGCGGGCTCCCTCGTATACTTGAGAATGGAGTCGGGGCACTGATCACTGATCAGTCCGGGAGGATGGGGGCTCAATCGACGAAGGTGAACTCGTTGCAAAGGAGCAGCACCTGAGCCAGTTTTTCGCGTGGCGAGAGGGGAGGACTGGTTGGATCAGGCCCTCGGAAATCGGCGGCCGAGTCGAAGCAAGATTCCTCCCGTGGCCGCCCGGCGGGAACGAGCGAAAGGGTGACCTTCCAGCCGAACGAGTCGAACGCGTCGCCGGCCTGAGGGTCGGTGATGAAGTCGATGAACTCACCCTTTGTCACGCCGACCTGCGCGACGGTCGTTCTGACTTCACGGTTGCGGACGCCGGCCTCGAAGAGTATTCCATTCCGGGCCGAGACGATCAGACACCGAATACCGTCGGCCTTGGGGTCTGCTGCTTCCGCTGGCAATTGATGCCTGGCCAGACCTTCAATGGTCAGCATCCCGTCGCTGGGGGCGACCCACCGGCGCACAGCCGCTTGCTGCCGGTTCGGGCCCGGATGGCCCCCCTCGGCTCTGAGCGCGAGATAGCCATGGGCCTGATCTGGGAACTCCGAGCCGGCTTGCCATTGCTCGTTTTCAAAGTGGGAAAGGGGTGTGAAGCTCACCAGCGACTTGCCGGCCTCGTCCCAGTCGCCGATTCCATAACGCCAGGTGGCCGTCGGACCCGGACCGATTGCCTCCAGAGTCGATGCTGCCGCGAGGAAAGCGACGGCCTGGTTGCGGTCTTCGGTGCTCGGGTCGCGCCCCAGGGCTGCTCGGTAAGCCTGGCGCACCCAGGTCTCGTCGTCGGTCGGCAAGCCCTGCTCAGCACGCCTCGCAAGGGCCCTGGCTTGCTCGGCGACGAACGGACCGTTGAGCAGGAAGAGCGCCTGTTGGGGCACGGTGGTCTCGTGCCTGGCGGGAACGTGCAGGTCCGGGTTGGCGAAGTCGAATGCCCGGAAGAACGATGGCAAGTTCTCGCGCTTCACGGCCAGATACAACGTGCGGCGGCGGCAATTCGGCTCGTCGGCAATGTCGACCGGTCGACCGCCGACAGTCAGGTCGAGCAATCCCGAGGCCGCCAGCATCGCGTCGCGCAGCGGCTCGAGCTCCAACCGCTTGCGGTTCATCCGCCAGAGAAGCTCGTTCGCCGGGTCATTCGCGCGCGGCTCGGGACGGTCGGTGCTCGCTTGCTGATAGGTTCGGGAAAGGACGATCTTGCGAATCAGCCGCTTGGTCGACCAGCCGTCCGCCACCAGCGAGTAGGCCAGCCAGTCCAGCAGCTCGGGATGTGAAGGGGCCGGGGATCGCGTGCCGAAGTCGCTGGGCGTGGCGACCAGGCCGCGGCCCAGCAAGTGTCCCCACACCCGGTTGACCCAGACTCGAGCCGTGAGCGGATTGTCCTTACGGGCGATGGCCCTGGCCAGCTCGTAACGACCGCTGCCATCGACAAACGGATTGGCGTCAGACCCTCCCAGCAGCGACAGGAACCGCCGGGGCACTTCTTCACCTGGCTCTTCGGGCTTGCCGCGACGGAAAACACGCGCCGGGGCGGGCTGGTCGGGATCGTCGAGGACCCTGGCCATTGGTGGGGCGGAGGGATCGTTGGTCCAGTTCTGGACCGCCTTCTGGAGCTCGTCATGCTTGGCCCGGCGCTCGCTGTCAAGCCGGTCTTTGATATCGCCCGCCGCGCGATCGTCGAGCGGCGCGCCAGGGCCGTAGATGAGCTGGCGGATCTCATCTTCGGTCTCGCTGTCCAGCTCGGTGGGGCGTTCTCGATCCGCGCGATCGGCTTCCGCGATCAGTTTCTCCCACTTCCGGGTGATCGTTGCGAACAGCTTCCCATAGCGCCTGGCCACCTCCATCAGGTCAACGGGAGCCTTGCCCGAGAAAAGCTGGGCCACCATGGGGTTGAGCGGCTTCTCCTCGTCGTCATTGGCGGCAAACCTGGCGGCCAGCGGCTTCGCTTTCGAGGCGAATTCGTCAGGCTTGAGGGCCGCGAAGGCCTGCCATGGCGACATCACGCGATGGCGGTCGGTCCGGGTGCCTTCGAGAAGCGTCTTGTACAGATTGACAATGGCCTGGTGAAGGCCATCGGGTCGCTTGCCCGTTGCGTCCGCCCTGGGCTCTCCGCCGCCCAGTTGCGCGGCCATGAGATACTGTTCAGCCTTGCGGCGATGGTCGCCAAAGACCCGCTTCCGCTCGGCCTCAAGGAATCGCTTGTAATCGCGTGAGCGGGCTCGAAGCTCGGCGGCATAGGCCAGCGCCTTGAGCCGCTGTTCGGGCCCCGTGACGATCACCTCGTCCTTTTCTTGAGCCCCGGCGAAAACCCCGTAGAGCGCATAGTAATCCCGAATGGAAATCGGATCATACTTATGATCGTGACAGCGCGCGCAACCGATCGAAAGGCCCTGAGTGCCCCGAAAGATCACATCGAGACGGTCGTCGATGATGTCGGGTTCGCTGCCCTCGAACTTCCGGCCCAGGGTCAGGAAGCCGAGCGCGGCCAGGTCGGGGTGGTTCTGGACTCTAGCCTGATGATCGGCCGCGATCTGCTTGACGAGGAACTGATCGTAAGGAAGATCGACGTTGAATGCACACACGGCCCAATCTCTGAAAGAGTAAGCCGAGGGGTAGGCGATTTTCGCGTTCGCGCTAGGGCCTTTCGAGTCGGCATAGCGGGCCACGTCCAACCAGTGCCTGGCCCAGCGCTCGCCAAACTGTTTGGACCCGAGCAGGCGGTCGACCAGAATGGTGTAGGCACCTGGTGCCTGGTCGCGCTCGAAGGCCTCGACCTCCTGTTCGGTGGGAGGCAGCCCGGTCAGGTCAAAGGTGATTCTGCGAATCAAGGTTCGCCGGTCGGCGGTCGGCGATGGACTCAGTTTCCTGGCTTCCAGCCTCGCGAGAATGAAACGGTCGATCTCTGTCACGGGCCAATCGCTTGCGTGCACCGTGGGCACGGACGGGGCACGGACGGGCCTGAAGGCCCAGTGGTCCTCGGTCGTTCCCCCCCGTGCCTTCTCCACCGGCCACGGTGCACCCTTTTTCACCCATTGCTTGAGGGCATCAATCGCGTGATCCGGAAGCTTACCGGCCGGAGGCATCTTCGGTTCATCGGTATACTGCACCGCCTGGATCAGGCGACTCTGCTGCGGGTCGCCCGGAACCACGAGTGGGCCAGCACCATCGCCCGCGTTCGCCAGATGCTTCGGCTCATCGAGCCGAATTCCCCCCTTTTGCTGCTTGGCTCCATGACACTTGAAGCAATGCTGAGCGAGAACGGGACGGACCTCGTTCTCGAAGAAATCGAACTCGTCAGATCGAGCGAACGGTGCAAAGAGGGTGGCACCGGCAAGGCCGGCAAAAAACACCTGGCGAGCAAGCATGCGGGATCTCCCAGAGACATCCAGCGGAATCCATCCCGAGATGTACACCGGAGCGATCTTTTTTTCGCAAGGCCGATGAATCGTCTCAAGACCGGTTGCGCTTGATATGCAATCAATTCACCGAACCCGAGAAAATGTTACAACCCGCCCTCGATTTCCGGAGTTGCACTCAGCCATGTGTCGACCACCGGACCGAGTTGGCCCCGTAGCAAGTTACGGCCACGCAGTGCCCTGACTCGCAGGGCGCCTGCGGATACTCCGGTAATCTGGCTGATCTCTGAGTAATCCATGCCCTCAACGTAATGCAAAACAATGGCTTCGCGATAGGTCTCGGGAAGCTGCCCGACGGCCAGCCATAATCTCGCGGCCAGCTCGTCGCGGAGGATAGCCGAAAGGCCCCCCTGCCGCCGTTCCTGCTTGCCTGGGGTCGAAGCCAGCCGGGACGGATCAGTCACGACGGCGTGTCGCCTCAGTCGCCGCTGGTGCTGACGGGCGAGGTTGAGCACGATCCCGCGAATCCAGGCAAGGAACGGGGTCTGGGGATCGTAGCCGGCGATCCCGGCGAGTGCCCGAGTGATAGCTTCCTGAGCGATGCTCTCCGCTTCATCGAGATCGCCGATCAAGAATGAGGCAAGGCGCACCAGACCGGCGCGATGCCGTTCCGCGAGGATGGCGAACGCCTCGGCCTCGCCGGCCTTGACGCGGGCAACCAGCGAATCGTCAGTCGGCTCGACCCCGCTCATGGCTTCGCGAATTCGGCGTAGAGGGAGGCAAAATCCGCCTCGTTGTTCCATGCTTGGATCACGGGATCGTCCTTGAACGTGTCGACCCCCAGGTTGGGGAGCCGGAAGGCAAGGGCCAGCCGGGTATGTTTCAGCACGTTCGATCGGTCATCCTTGTCGGCCCAGAACCGCGCCAGGCGGTAATGGCCCCAGCCGGTCATGGAGCGGAGCTCATCGCGCGAAATACCCCGGCGCAGTGAGTCGTCGGGGCCGGTCAGTCCTTTGATCAGCTCGTCCTGGAGCCGGATGCGGAGGTCGGCCGGGGTTGGCAAGTTCCAGAGGATGACGATGGTGGCGTCCAGGAACTTGACGGGAGGCCCACCCGCGTCCCGGCACCACTCGGCGTAATTCCCCTCGGTGGGAGGCCAGGCTCCGCCCCGGTAGCGACGCTTTCCGTCCAGCAAATCTCGGCGCGCCTCGTGCCAGCGCCCGATCGCCGCGTGGGTCAGCGCGCGAACCAGGTACAGAGAGAACTCTTCGGGCGGCGTCTCGAACGCCGGCTCCAGGTGCTGGAGCACCTGGCCGGCGTGGGCGGGCGAGAGCTCACCGTCGGGGGGTGATTGAAGTTGCAGCCAGGCGTGCAGTGCCGCGACCGGCGGCGGCAACGTGCGCCGAGCGGCTGCCTCGATGAGCTGGTCGAGGGCCAGGTCTTGGCGCCCGTAGTTCAGCAGCAGCACAGCCCTGCCGGTGGACGACTCGACGCCGATTCGGGGAGAGGCGGCCCGGAACCGCTGGTACGCGGCCTCGAACCCCGACCGATGCCGCTGGATCGTCCTGTCCTGGTCTTCGCCGTCGGCCGATTCCCAGATGATGCGGCGGTGCCATCCCCCGGCCCTGAGAAACAGCAAGCCGGGGTGGTGTGGGCTGGCCTCGAGCCCGCGGCGAACGGCCTGGGCCGCGCGGGCGTCGAACTCATCTCGCCGGTCGCGCAGATCCGCCTTCTTGGCCTCCGCAGCCGCCTGCGATTCCTGATGGGTAGCCTGGGCGGCCCCGCCGAAAGCATCGGCTTCCAGCATCAGCAGATCGGCCTTCAGCCTCTCCGAGCCCCGTTCCGGCCGCTGCAGAGCCAGCTTGAGCGCTTCGGCTGAACGCCCGGCGGTCAAAGCCTCGGCAATCTGGCTCACGAAACGCAGTTCCGGGTCGGCCACGGCCGCCAGCTTCGATAGGTCAGCGCGAATGCTTGCCGATGCCGCTGGTCTGAGCGCGGGCTCGGGCAGCGAGCCAAGGTAAAGGTGCTCCCACTGAAACCGGGCCAGCGCACGCTCCAGAACCACTTCCGGATCGTCCAGGACCGCCGCCTTGTCCAGGTCTGTCATCGCCGCGAGATACTCGCCCGCTCGCCGCAGCAGCTTGCCGCGTACCAACCGTAGTTCGGGATCGTCCGCGTACTGCTTGATTGCAGCGTTGAGATCTTCGAGGAGATCGGACAGTCCGTCATGGTAGGTACGGGCATCGGCGGCTGACGACAGGGTTTGCAGCTCGGATCGGCCCCGGGCCACCAGGCGCTTCAGGTCGATGGCGGGAAGGACCGGTGGTAGCCCCTTGACCCTGGGACCTGACGGGAAAGTGAGCCGGGCAGCCGCGAACCCGACAAGCAGAAAAACCGCTGCTGCTGCTGTGGCAATCGCCCAGGCGTACCGCGGTCGTGGCCACCTTCGCGGCCGCGGCGCGGGCAGCCCGGCCAGGAGCTCGATCTCGGGGGTGCCGAGCATCTTTCTGAGCATGAACGCCTGGATGTCGGTCGCCACGGCCCCGGCAGTCGGATAGCGAAGGTCGCGATCCTTGGCCATCATTCGCTGGCAAATGGCCGCGACCTCTTCGGGAATCTGCTCCTTGTGTTGACGCAGTGGAACGGGCTCCTCGTCGCTGATCTTCCGGAGCACGGCCATGGCGTTGGGACCGTCCGCCGCGGGCACACCGGCAAGCATCTCATACATGACGGCACCCAGCGAGTAGATGTCGGTCCGGAAATCGACCTCCCCATGCCCGAGCAGCACCTGCTCGGGAGACATGTATCGTGGCGTGCCCAGCAAGTCACCGCTGCGGCTCAACCCGCCGGGATCGGTCGCCAACCGGGCCAACCCGAAATCGGTGAGCTTGGGCCGGCCTTCATGGTCGATCAGCACATTGGCCGGCTTGACGTCGCGATGGACAACGCCTTGCTCGTGGGCCGCCTCCAGCGCCTGGGCGAGGTGAAATATCACGCGCAACGCGGTTTCGAGCGTCAGGCGCGGGCTGCCGATGAGCCGGTCCAGCGACTGGCCCTCGACATGCTCCATCACCAGGTACGGCCGGTCGCCATCAAGGCCAGAATCGAAGACCGGCACGATGTGGGGATGGGAAAAACGGGCCGCCGCCCGGGATTCGCGTTGAAACCGCTCGAGCAAGTCGGGATCGGCATGACCCGCAGTGGAGAGCACCTTGACGGCCACCGTGCGGTCAAGGGCCGTGTCGCGACAGCGGTAAACTACCCCAAATGCCCCGCTTCCCAGCCGGTCGATGACCGCATACTTGCCAATCTGCCGTGGCAATACGGTGAGTACGGATGCGTCTTGCCGGGCGCCTCTCCCCATCGGGTTGTGTTGGGCGGGCACTGGGTCCATTACTTCGAACCGTCAGGTGTTGCGATCAAGGAGCAATGCGGGCGTGTGCCGTGGTTCCAGGCAACACGTTGAACGGATAGCCTGGAAGAATTGCCCCCGGACACGATGTTAGACCAACACCAACTAGCGTCAAACCTACCAACTCGGGGCACCAGTTCACAGACCGAATTTCATCGGGACTCTCGTGGGGTGGGCACTGCCCACCCTCTTATCTCGGTGGCGATGCTCACCTTGCGGCTTCGGATGCGGTTTCGCACACTTCGGTGCTGGCCTGGCACGCTGCATGGTTGGCCTTGACCGCCCTCTGATCCCGACTTCTTTCGTTGCGAATTTGTTTCGTTCCGCAGTGGTCTCCCGACCCTGCCCGAACCAGCCTTCGAGGTGCCTGGTTCAAGCCGCGCAGCCGCGGTAGATCGGAGCCTGGAGGCGCTAGCCCCAGGTCACCGCGATGGCACGATCAGATCCCCTGCCTCGTACCCCACACGGGCAATGGAGCGTCCGTCGTCAGAGGTTTGGTGTCGACCCGCCGGGGCTCGGAAGTGCTGGGGATGATCGCTCCTTTCTGGCCTGCGGCCTGCGCCACCAGGCTACAACAAGCCGCCCCGTTCGGGTCTTGGTTGCAAGGGCCCGGAGTGAATCTTCAAAGGGGCCACGGCGATGAAGCCGTGGAAGACGTCCTCCGCGACGAATAAAACCCGCAATGCCCGTCCTTCTTTTCGCCTTGATCCGCAATGGTCTGGCTATGGGCCAATATTACCACAGGGCACGGCGCGAAAACCGGAAACCGGCCCTGACCCCGCGAAGCCGCTTGTGTGGTCTTGGCGGATCGGCAAGGGAACCGCCGACCAAGGGCTGCACTTGCGACAGATGTTGTCTCTGTTGCCGGCGGAGGCCTTGGTCGTGGCCGATGCGGCCTAGATGGGCTATGAACTGGCCCGCGCGATCCTCCAGCACAAGCACTCGTTTCTGCTGCGGATGTCGTCGAAAGTCCGCCTGTACGCCCACGCCCTGAATGAGACGCCCATCGAGCAATGGCAAGAAGGTCTGGTCTACTACTGGCCGGAAACAGTCCAAAAAAAGCAGCAACCGCCGCTATGTCGGCTGATTCGTGTGCAGGCCAAGGGGCAGACCAAACGCGACGTTTGGCTTTTCACCAACATCCTCGATCAGCAGAGGCTTTCGGCGAAAAGGGCGGCCCAATTCTATCGCTGGAGATGGCGTAACGAAGGCCTCTTCAGAACCTACAAGCGGACGCTCAAGAAAGTCAAACTTGTCAGCCGCACAGTGAGACTCGTTCATCGTGAACTGGAGGGATCCTTGCTGGCGCTGCAGATCCTGCTGGCACACGCCGACCTGGCTCTTAGGCCACGCGGCACGATGAGAAAACCGGCCGTGAGCCCACGGAAGGTGCTGATCGAAATCCGTAAGGAGATCGCCGCCAGTGCTCGCGCTGGCCGTCGTACCACTTATCGCCGCCGGTTGGAAACATGTCGCGCCAAGACCCGCCGCCAAACCAGTCCCAAGGCGAGTCGTGAATGGCCACGCCGCAAGACCCACCAACCTCCCGCGCCCCCGATTTACCTCACGATGAACGAAGCCCAAGAAGCCTTACTGCAAAAGCACTTCCACGCCGAATGACGGAGCACTTGCTATCGACGTTGGGGGCCACCCAACGCCGCTGACGAATCTCGCTGGTTCTTGCTTGGAGTTGTTTTCTGGCAAGGGCTTGGAGTCAGCCCTCCTTGAGGAAATTGGCCTAAAACATGAGACCGTCTTTTGTCATCATGGCGCGGTTTT